>Ga0076930_101597_pt1 | contig 11540 bp, 8 predicted proteins | sample HotLakConsoUCCRE_FD_71149 | JGI IMG/M metagenome (GOLD analysis project Ga0076930, IMG submission 71149) | Hypersaline microbial mat communities from Hot Lake, Washington, USA - Hot Lake Consortium UCC-RE (version 3) (version 3) ...
GATTGGAGATATGGACTAAAAAATAAGATGAATAAAGGCCATTTAAAGATAATGTCCAATTTTGTCTATAAATGTCCGAAACTGTCTTTTTTTTGACCTATTTTTTACGGAATAATAGCTATACCTTTAAATATCATAAAATTTATAACATTTTAAACAGGTATTATTATGAAAAATGTAGTAAAAACAAGCAAATGGCTGCGGTGGACCGCCGCCGGAGCGTTCGGGCTAATGCTGACGCTGAATGTAATGGTTGGTTTGGATTTTGAGAAGGGAAATGTATTCCCCTCCATTACCTTATCAAATTTAAGCAATACCGCCAATGCCCAAAGTGAAACAGGCCATAATTGGAATGAAGACAATGGCGTTCATTGCTGTGAAAATTCAGGTAATTGTATGGTTGCTGATCCGAAAATTTGCTAAATGATAAAATTAAATTTTTATCAAATACCCGTAGGTATGATAACCCATGTCTACGGGTTTAACTTTTAAAATTATGATTAGAATAGTTTTACTTTATACAGGGTGGTTATTTTTTTTAATCTCTTGCAAAGAATCTAATGATTTAGATGTTTTGCCCAGAGATTTTAACGAATCATTGACCTTGATTCCTTACGATACGCTGACATTTCCGATAGGGTATAGGTCAAATGTGTATAGCAATTATATCCAAAAATGTGATATTAATGGAGTTAGTTACTTGGGAGTGGTCAACCAAAATACCAACGAACTTGAATTTTATTCATTGACCAAAGAGGAAGATAACTTCAAAATCCTATTACAGCAAGAAGGTCCGAATGGCGTAGGCTCAGTAAGGGGCTTCGAGCTTATTTCCGACTCTACGCTACTTATCGGAAGTTCATACAGGATTCGGCTTTATGTTACTGACTTAAAAGGTAACCTACAAAAAACCTTAAAAACAGATATTATAGAGCGTAAGGGCCTTCCGTTTGTTCAGCTATACTATACCTACCAGCCTTTGATGTTTAATAGGAAAAAAAATGATTTGTTCGTACTTGCACGTGCGGATACCGATGTTAACTTTCCAGGGAAATGGACGGGAACTGTGTTTCTGAAGATTCCCGAACTGGATGATGAATCAGCCAAACACATATTCGAACTGCCTTCCCATTTAGGCAAATATGTTCACGGTGCCTATTTTACCCACAGTTCCCATCTGTTGATGGACGACCGTTATCTGGTTTTGGCGATACCCTTTTACAATGATATCCTGATATATGACCTAGAGACGGAGGAACTGATTGAAAAACCAGCAGGAAGCAAATACTTTGGAGACGCCCTTCCTTGGGATAATGCAGTGAGTGGTATGAGCGAAAGCTTCTATGTTCCTTCCAACTCCTACAGAGAGATTGCCTATGATAAAGAAAACCAACTCCTCTATCGCCTGGCATATCAAGGAGTAGATTATATCGGACCGGATGGACAAAGGCGCAACTGGGACAATAAACCTCCTTCCGTGATCATGATCAATAGCGACTTTGAGAAAGTAGGAGAGGTAGACCTGCCCCTTAATACGATCTATACCCGCATGTACTTCACCCATAATGGCAAGCTGTACCTTTCCCTAAACCATCCCGATAACAATCCCTCGGAAGACCGGATGGTGTTTGTAGGGTTTAAACCGGAGGAGTTGTGAAAATAATAATTTTATATACGGTTGATCATTGGTATCCGGCACTATAAATGCCTCGTTTACAAAACTAAAGAGATACTTGGGATGTAGTTGAAAACACCCAGGGAGGTATTCAAAATTTACAGGACCATTAAATTTTCTGTGGGAAACTTTGGGGTAAAGTCTTCGGCTTTCAAAAGCTTGAGAATAGTAACTCATGCAATCAATCTTTAAGTCTGACGATCATCAATATAGGGTTGTCTGATTTGTCCAAGGAATGAAGGGGTAATCCAATTTCCGCAGCTGAACTTTTATCTGTAAAATGTGCCAATAACTCATGGGGATAGACTAATTTAAAAACCCTGTTGTCGGGCATCTCTCCATGAGGCCAAAAAGGTAATCCCCCATCCATGTCATTGTAAAAGGCAAAATGATAACCACTTCCATTTCCCTTCCGGTTAAACCTTAAGTTGGCACCTGTATGCTGCATCTTATCGAAATATATCCTATTAAGTCGATTCTTATTTGTCATGTTAAAGAAAAAGAACCTATTACTTTCTACTAAACCAAATAGCCCGGCAAATTTGCCCAGTTGTTCATGTTGATAAGATACATGTTTTTCAAGAAGGTATTTACTTGGAAGTTTGTTCTCTTCATAATCCAGATAAAATGCCGGAGTGATGATTCGGTCGGGAGAAATCCTCCAGATAGTGTCATAATGAAACTCCCAAAAAGACAATTCGTTGTCGTTTATTTTATATAGGCGTTGATTGGAGGATAATGCGATGCTTTCCGAGGACTTTTTATCAAAATGATCTATTAGCAATTCTTGCGTTCCTGAATTGTTGTCGTTGGACAAAAACTTCAAGGTATGGTACCCATTTGGTTTCCTTTCTCCTTTAGGTATGGCATATACATAATTATCCCCTTGCCCAGCAATATGGAGGGGCCAAAAATCAACCATAAAATTCTTCGTCCCTTTCCCTTTATAATCATAGATATAGGTCCGTTGATTGGGTGGAGATAGTACAGCTATTTGCTGTAAACTAGGGATGACCGTAAAATCTCTTATATCAGCATATTCTGTAGGCCCCATTCCTCTTTTGCCTATTTCGGCTATAAAATCACCTTTATAGCTAAAGTGTAGCAACCTATTTTTATCAGAAATAAGTATTCCCTTTTCAAAAAATTTGATTTGTTCACTAGGTTTTACAATATGACCGAAGATACTCTGTTCGTTGGTTTCCAAAGAAATGTATTCAATACTTTCAGCAATCTCACTCAAATTTACAGTTTCCTTCTCACCCGTAAGCAGGGGATCCAACTTTATCACACTAACATGCTTTGCATCGTTAGAAACTGGCTCACTACAAGCCCAAATCAGTGCAAAGAACAGAACATAATATTTTCTATTTATGACCATTAATTTATAGCAAGATGCATAATAAATGACTTTATTGGAATTTAAACCCTATACTTCCACTAGATTAATTTCATGTTTTTACCTAAAAAGAGCTGCATACATAACACCAATTCTCATGATAAACACTTTGAAATTCATGTTTTGTATGATCAACTCTATTCAAATTCATAAATGGCAGAAAATAGTACTAAATATATCAACCACTGGAATCTCCAGAACAAACCTGGTCACCATTGTCCTAAATTAGGTTTACTCTTTTTTTCCATTTAACACATTTTTAACACATTATTTGTGTAAAACTATTTCAGGACGAGTCATTTTGATACAAATTAAAATTCTCGGAAAAATCCCCCTTGCCCTCCGCCGCGGCGAGAGGGAATTGTTTACGTTGGGACTTTTAGATTTTACCTTCCTTGTGAAGCTTTACTTCTTTCATACCCTGCCGGATAATTTCCTGCTTGCTAGGTTCCTCAAAATCCTTTGGATACGAATGAAATCCAGGCTTTTCACAAAAGTGAGAAAAGCGGCGCCTTTGCTGTCTAAAGTTACTTTTATAGTTGATTATTATGATTAAATCAAATAGCTTTTTACCTTTTTGCTTTCCACCCTAAAACTGTGCCGCTACCCGCTTGAAATAATCCATACTTTCCTTGACTTCCGGCAGGTTGTTTTCCCAGTTGTGTTCGTATTCGGCTGAAAAGACCCCTTCAAATCCCTGACGATGGAGTTCATGCAGCACCCCGGCCACATTGCAGTTGCCCGTGCCCCAGGGGATGTCGTGGGCATCCCGGACGCTTGCTTTGTTCAGGTCTTTCATGTGCAGGCTGATGATGCGACCTTCCAGTTTGCGCAGGCTTGCTACCGGATCCAGGCCGGATCGCACCCAGTGGCCGATATCCGCGCAGACCCCCATCAGTTCCGATCTGCCTTCCAGAAAGCGTAGAGGAACTTCCGGATGCCAGTACATTGAGGGCAGGGGATGGTTGTGCAGGGCAATCTTGATTTGATGCTCCTCAGCAAGTTCTTCTATCAGGTCAAACTGATTGGGCCTGGGCTCTGTGGTCAGGATGCCAATGCCCATTTCCTTGGCAAAGGCAAACAAGTCCGGCCACTCTTCATCACTGGGGCTGGCCACCCCGTAGGCAACGGCTTCGATATCGTACTGTGCCAGAAGGGACTTGATTTTATCTTTGTCTTCCTGCGACGCCGCAAAGTGGGTGGTGGCATCACCCGTTTTGGTGATTTTTTGCCCGGGGTAAAGCTCCACATAGCGTACACCGATGCTGTTTAGCTTTTCCAGGGTTTCTTCCAGGGAAAAGAGGCGAAAGGTATAGGCCTGACTGCCTACTTTCCAACCGGAGGGAATTTCATCCTGCGCCTGAGCAGAAAAGGTAAAGATGGCAGTCAATGCCAGTAGGAGGGAGCGGAGGATTGGAGTTTTCATAGTATTCAGGTTTTTGGGAAATAACTTTTTGTTAAAACTACTTATTTTTATTGAATTCTAAAATTCGAATTGAACCGGGTTATGTACCTTGCAAAAAAGTCGTATCGCCCATAAAATCTTTTCTTATGCTTGTTGAAGGCCCCTTTTCCGGTAATAGATCCCTTAATTCCAAAACCCTTACTGCCGACCTGCTTGTGGTAGGCGGCGGGATGGCCGGTATTTGTGCTGCCATCACGGCTGCGAGGCAGGGTTTGGAAGTCACCCTGGTGCAGGACCGGCCGGTGCTGGGCGGCAATGCCTCCTCTGAAATCCGGCTTTGGATGCTGGGAGCCACTTCCAGTATGGGTAACAATAACCGTTGGGCCCGGGAGGGTGGTGTCATCGATGAGATCCTTTTGGAAAATCTATACCGTAACCCTGAGGGAAATGCCCTGATTCTGGATACCCTGCTGCTGGAAAAAGTGACCAGCGAAACCAACATCACCCTTTTGCTGAACACGGCCGTAAATGGATGTGAAAAAGATGGGGACAACAGCATTGCAGCTGCCCTGGCTTTTTGTAGTCAAAACAGCACCCAATACCGGCTGGAAGCGCCCCTGTTCGTGGACGCTTCGGGAGATGGCATCCTGGGGCACCTCTCCGGCGCGGCCTATCGCATCGGAGCGGAATCCAGGGAGGAATTTGACGAAGCCTTCGCTCCTGAAAAGGCCTATGGGGAGCTTTTGGGCCATTCCCTGTATTTTCACAGCAAGGATTCCGGAAAACCGGTACAATTTATTCCTCCTGCCTTTGCCAATACCGACCTGGCCAGCCTTCCCCGCTTCCATACCTTTAACCTGCACGACAGGGGTTGCCGCTTGTGGTGGGTGGAATATGGGGGGAGAATGGATACCATTCACGATACGGAAACCATCAAATGGGAGCTCTGGCGCATCATCTATGGCATCTGGCACCATATCAAGAATTCCGGAGATTACCCGGACATGGAAACTCACACACTGGAATGGGTGGGCATGATTCCCGGCAAGCGGGAAAGCCGGCGCTTTGAGGGGGATTACATGCTTTCGCAACGGGATGTGGTGGATCAGCGTACCCATCCGGATAGGGTTTCCTATGGGGGCTGGGCGCTGGACCTGCATCCGGCAGATGGGGTTTACGGGGAGCTTCCCGGCTGCACCCAATGGCATGCCAAAGGGGTGTACGGCATTCCCTATCGCTGTTTGTACAGCAGAAACATTCAAAACCTGTTATTGGCTGGCAGGATCATCAGCGCCAGCCATGTGGCCTTTGGTTCCTCCAGGGTAATGGCCACTTGTGCCCACAATGCCCAGGCAGTAGGAATGGCTGCCGCCCTTTGCAAAGAACAGCACCTTTTGCCCCGGGATCTTATGGAAGAGAAGTGGATGGATAATTTGCAGCAGCGCCTGATGGGCATGGGGCAGTACCTGCCTGGCATGCATTTGCGGGATACCGACAACATGGCCAAAACAGCTGCTTTATCGGTTTCTTCTACTTTTAGTTGGCAGCAGTTACCGGCAGATGCCGGATGGAAAGACCTGGACAGCAGCATGGCCCAACTGCTTCCACTGGAAGCAGGCAGGATTCCGGTTTTTACCTTTCTGGTAAAGGCAAAAAAAGCAAGCCATCTGGTCCTTCGCTTATGGGGCAGTAGTCTGCCAGGTAACTTTACCCCGGACAGGCAGTTGGCGGAAAAGGAGTTTCCGGTTTCCAAGGGGGAACAGGAACTGACAGTGGATTTTGGGCTACTTTTGGATGCATCAGCCTACTATTTTATAGCTTTTGAAGCCAATCCCTTGGTGAAGGTGGCCACCAGTCAACTCAGGCTAACCGGTTTGCTGACGGTTTTTAACCGGGTCAATTTGGATGTTGCCAAAGGCAGCCGGCAGGAGCCGCCGGAAGGCCTGGGCGTAGATGTCTTTGATTTCTGGTTGCCTGAGAGGCGGCCGGGAGGACATAACCTGGCCATCAGATGTAATCCAGCACTGCAACTATACCGCCCTGAAAACCTGCTCAATGGTTCCTTTCGCCCAACCACCCAAACCAATGCCTGGGTAGCGGACCCAAAGGACCCCGAACCGACCCTTACTTTTTCATGGTCGGCACAGCAGAAAATCAGAAAAATTGTCCTTTGGTTTGATACGGACTTTGATCATCCATTGGAGTCAACGCTGAGGGGCCATGATGAAAGGGTGATGCCTTTTTGTGTGCGGGAATTTCAGCTCTTTGATGAAATAGGGACGCTTCTGTATCAGGAAGCAGGCAACCATCAGAGCAGGTGTGAAATCCTGTTTGCTACCCCTATCAAGGTAAAAAAGCTGGTCCTTCAGCTCAAGCATCCGGGTAAGAACGTACCTGCTGGTTTGCTTGGTGTAGGGGTTTATTCCTGAAGGAAGTATAGTAACCTGGCTTGATTTAAAATGTTACCGTAATAAAATCCCTCTTTTTCCCTCCGCTGCGGCGGTTATAAACATCGCCGGCCCGGTTCAGAAACCCACTGCTTCAATTCAGCAATGCAACGGTTCGATTTCTACTTTCAACCGCTCATTTAATTTATTCAGCGGTGCACCTTTTAGGTGAAACCTTGCATAAAAAAGCTGCAAAAAGCTGCCAAAAACCTGCGACGTTTCACTTCATAATCGAAACGTTGCATATAAAAAACTGACAGGCGAGGTTCTGAACTGCATGATTCGGGTTAAGAAGTCCCCATTTTTATAATAAAATCGAAAATTTCCGGTAAAAATGTCAGCCTTTTGGTTTTGGAAACAAAGAACTGTCCGTTTTTAGTAAAAATCTTCAGTTTTGAGCTTCAAAAGCCGACTTCCGAACCGAAACGTTGAATGTTTTATATTCAAGGCTGTCAGTTTTTGGTGAATGCTTGTCAGTTTTTAGTCCGGGCCTCTATTTCTGAAGTCCATAGCTGGGGTTCCGAGCAGCTTTTGGGGTCTTTGGAAGTGCCAGTTTTGGCTGTTTTTGGGGTTGTTATAGGACAATAGAAGGTATTACGCCTATGAGCGGAACCGCTTAATACCCGGGAAATGAAGGAACCAGGCAAAGTAGGAATTCAAAAAATATCAAAATGTGGCTTGCCTCCTAATCCGAAATGATTAATTTGAAAGCGCAATAAAATGGGGGGGGGTAATGCAGTAGGTGATTTCCATAAAGTACCAACAAGGAATACAGATTTATAACACTTATGATGGATTTATATACCTTTGGGTAACAGATAAGCAAGTTATCGCTCAGTGTAAAAGCCAGCCGCACATTCAAGCACATTTGGTTTTTTGCCGACACGCATAGCCCAAACTAAAAAACCAAAAGAGCCTGAATTTTTCCAACGCACAGACGACAGGAACAAAAAATAAATTGTATTTTTGACGAATTAGTCCAAACAAATACGACAAGATGAATTCTTTTGGAGAATATTTACGAAACAGACGAGAACAATTGGGACTTCCTCTTAGAAAGGTTGCAGCCGAACTTGATATTGACACTTCTATTTTGAGCAAGATTGAGAGAAGTGAAAGAGTTGCAACCAAAGAAATGCTGCCGACACTAGCGAAGACCTTAGAGGTTCAAGAAAAGGAAATACAAATAGAATTTATTCAATCGACAGTTTTAAGCGAACTAGGAGACTTGGAGTTTTTGGCTGATGGACTTAAAAATGTATTGAAGAAATTATGAGTACTAAATTTTTTACCAACGAAGAACAGAATACACTTCTGAAGAAAATAGAAGGTATTTTCAAACATAAAAACATCCATTTCTTAGATGCTTTGGTTGGTTACTTTCGTGCATCAGGATATTTTCAAATCCGTGAGTTTGTTGAAAGTGCTCAAGAAATAAGAATTCTCGTAGGTATCAATATTGATTCTCTTGTTTATCAAGCCAACCAACAAGGAGTTTTATTTGATGGTGATGCTGAAAAGGCACAAGAAGAATTTTTTCAAGAAGTAAAAAAGAATATTCAAGAGGCAGAGTACGACAAAACTGTAGAAGGTGGAATGATCCAATTAATTAAGGACATCACCACAGGAAAAGTAAAAATCAAGATTCACCCCAAACAAAACATTCACGCTAAAATTTACATTTTTAGAGAGAAGGAAAAACATGATCACGGTTATGGTTCAGTAATTACAGGTTCGAGCAACTTGACAGATGCAGGACTTTCCAAAAACTTTGAATTCAATGTTGAGCTAAGAGACAATTCAGACATTGACTTTGCCACACAAACGTTCGATAAACTTTGGGAAGAAGCTGTTCCTGTTGATATGGACAGCATTGAAAAACTTCAAAAGGAAACCTATCTAAACGACAGCTATACGCCTTATGAAGTTTATTTGAAATTCTTGATTGAGTATTTCGGGAAAAGCATTGAGTTTGATCCCAACTCTATTTCAGATTTACCAAAGGGTTTCAAAAGGTTATCGTATCAAGTGGATGCGGTAAATGACGGTTTTTCCAAAATGATGAAACATAATGGATTTTTCTTAGCTGACGTTGTGGGACTTGGGAAAACCATCGTATCAACCTTAATTGTAAAGAAATATTTTTACACCAATGGATTTCCAGAACATCGTTCTAGAACTTTAATCATTGTACCACCAGCATTAAAGGACAACTGGATTGAAACGATTGAAAAGTTTAACCTAGACAATGTAAAAATCATAACTAATGGAAGTCTACACAAAATCAATGATGCCACCATTTATGATTTAATTATCGTTGATGAAGCCCATAAATTCCGTTCCGATACAGCTGGCATGTACAATGAGTTGCAGAAGATTTGTAAAACACCAACAAGAAGAACTTTGCCAGACGGAACATCTATTCCAAAAAGAGTGATTCTTGTTTCAGCAACGCCATTGAACAACAGACCCGAAGATATTGCCAATCAGGTTTACTTATTTCAAGACAGCAAGGAATCAACCTTGGAAACTGGGAATCTTCAACACTTTTTCAGACAGCAAATTGATGCGTACAAGAAATTGAAAGACGAACCAGATATTGCCAAAGTCCAAGCAGGTGTCAAGAAAATATATGAGAAAATAAGAACAAAGGTAATTGAACCGCTTATTGTTCGTAGAACGAGAACTGACTTGATGGCGCACGACTTGTACTCACAAGACTTGGAAAAGCAAGGAATCAAATTTCCAATCGTAAAGCAGCCTAAGAAAATTTTATACGTGCTGGAACCACACTTAGAAGATTTGTATGATAAAACCATTCACGTTTTAGGACACGACACACAAGGATTGAAATACAATCGTTATCGTGCAATTGGCTTTCTAAAACCACATAAAAAGAACAAATATAAACAAGCGGATATGATTTCGGCTCAATTAGCCAAGATTATGAAAACGCTTTTGGTAAAAAGAATTGACAGCAGTTTTTTCGCTTTTAAACAGTCGCTTTTTCGTTTTATGAAAGCTACTGAAGCTATGGTGACAATGTTTGAAAATGGTCGCATCTTCATTGCTCCTAATTTGCCAGTTTCGGATATGATTAACGAAGGTAGAGAAGAAGAATTGATGGACTTGGTTTTAGAAAAATCTATTGAAGACCCAACAATTGATATTTGTGAGCCTGATGATTTTGAATATGATTTCTTGCCCGGATTACAAAACGATTTAAAACTGCTTAAAGAATTATCGGCAGAATGGGAAAAAGTAAGTGAAGACCCAAAATTGGAAGTGTTTGTTGAATATTTGAAAAAAACACTTTTGAGCAAGTCAATAAATCCACAATCTAAACTGGTTGTTTTTTCTGAAAGCAAAGAAAGTACTGAATATTTAGAAAGAGAATTAAAGAAACACATCACAGCAAGCATTCTTTCGGTTGACAGCAAATCTCGTAAAGACAAAATGCCAACTGTTCGCAAAAATTTTGATGCCAACTTGCCCAAAGCCGAACAAGAAGATGATTACAGTATCATTCTTACCACCGAAGTATTGGCTGAAGGTATCAACCTCCACCGTTCTAATGTGATTGTGAATTATGATACACCTTGGAACTCTACCCGATTGATGCAACGGATTGGACGAGTGAACAGAATTGGTTCAACAGCTGATGAAGTTCACGTTTTTAACTTCTATCCTACTGCCAAAGTCAATAATGATATTGAGCTAGAAAAGAAAGCCATAATGAAATTGCAATCTTTTCACGCTGCACTGGGTGAAGACAGTCAGATTTATTCGCCTGATGAAGAAACCGAAACTTTCGGACTTTTCGACAAGGAAATGGAAGAAGAAAAGGACGAAAAGCTAGCTTACTTGATGATGATTCGAGACATCAAGGAAAAAACCCCAGGTGTATTCAAGCAAATCAAAAATATGGCTTTCCGTGCCAGAGTGGGAAGAAAAAACAAAGACCTTAACCAAGGTACTATTTGCTACATCAAAGACAGCAAGCGTGATGCTTTCATATTAGTAAAAGAAAATGGAGACCAGTCTGCCGAACAGGCAGAAACGGAAGAGCTAACGTTTTTAGAAACAGTAAAGATTTTTGAGGCTGAAGTTTTAGAAAAAGCCATTCCATTGCATTCAAAACACCACGAACAAGTTCAAGCAGGTATTTTGTTGTTTTCTGATTTATTGGAAAAGGAAAAAGCAAAGGACAAAAAAATTGATACTACCCAAGGACCTAACGAGAAAAAGGCAAATGCCTACTTAGATGCAATGCTGAACCTTCCTTTGGTGAATGAAGAAGAACGTGCTTTAATTATCAAGGCTAAAGAAGCTTTGCGACAAGGTCGTTTTCAAAACTTGCAAAGAGACATCAACAAGTTTCAACGCACTTTGAAAAAATTCCCATTGAAACCTGCAATCATTTTGGAAAAAGTCATCGAAATTCTAAAAGGATATCCTTTGATGAATGAAGAAGCGGAACAGGAATTTGAGAAGAAAATTGTAAGGGTTAAAACATTGAATCCTGAAATTATCATCACTGAAAGTTTTAGCTTATAAGAGATGAAAGAAAAAGACTTAAAATATAAATTACAGCAACCATTCGACTTCTCCATT
>Ga0076930_101599_pt1 | contig 11535 bp, 9 predicted proteins | sample HotLakConsoUCCRE_FD_71149 | JGI IMG/M metagenome (GOLD analysis project Ga0076930, IMG submission 71149) | Hypersaline microbial mat communities from Hot Lake, Washington, USA - Hot Lake Consortium UCC-RE (version 3) (version 3) ...
GGTGGGGGGGGGGGCGGGGGGGGGGGGGGGCGGCGGGGTTTCGGAGGATCTGACCCGCCCCCCGGAGGTGGGGGAGCCACCGGTGCTGGAGCTCCCCGAGGTGAAACGGTTCCAACTGGAATCGGGGCTGGAGGTGATCCTGGTGGAGCGGAGCGGACTCCCCCTGGTGCACCTGGAGCTGGTGGCCCTGGGAGGGAGCTGGCTCCAGAACGGAACCGCCGGGCTGGCGGACTTCACCCTGGACCTCATGGATGAGGGGACCACCCGCCGCACCACGCTGGAGATCGCCGAGGCGGTGGAGGACATCGGGGCCGAACTGGAGACCGGCGCCGCCCGGGACCACAGCTGGGTGTCGATGAACGTCCTCACGGACCACCTGTCCGCCGGCGTGGAGCTCCTGGCCGATGTGGTCCTCCGCCCCTCCTTCCCCCCTGCGGAGCTGGAGCGGATCCGGGGGGAGCGGCTGGCCCGGGTGCTCCAGGACGCCGACGATCCCCGGACCGTGGCGGACAACACCTTCGCCCGGGTGGTCTTCGGGGAGGGGCACCCCTACGGCGACCCCCTCCTGGGAACCCCCGCCACCCTCCAGGCCATCACCCGGGAGGATGTGGTGGGCTACCACGCCGCCGCCTTCCGGGGGGGCAACGCCCGCCTGGTGGTGGTGGGACAGGTGACGGCCGACGAGTTGCAGCCCCTCCTGGAGGAGGCGCTGGCGGAGTGGCCCCGGGAGGGTGCGGCGTGGACGCCCCCCGCGGATGGGAGCCCGACGCCCTCCCGGGCGGCAGGAGAGATCCCCATCGTCCTGGTGGATCGTCCCGGGGCGCCCCAGTCGGAGATCCGGGTGGGGCGGGTGGGGGTGGAGCGGGGCAGGGAGGACGAGGCGGTACTCACGGTGCTGAACACCATCCTGGGGGGCTCCTTCACCAGCCGACTCATGCAGAACCTCCGGGAGGACAAGGGGTTCACCTACGGCGCCGGCTCCTCCTTCGTGATGCGGCGCCTGCCGGGACCCTTCGTGGCCCGCTCGGCGGTGCACACCCCGGTGACGGCCCAGGCGGTGACGGAGTTCCTGGCAGAGATCCGGACCCTCCGGGAGGAGCGGGTCCCGGACGACGAGCTGGCCCGGGCCCGGAGCTACGTGGCGCTGCGCCTCCCCCAGCGCTTCGAGACGCTGGAGGATGTGACGGACCGCCTGGTGGAGGTCCTCCTCCACGATCTGCCCACCGACTACTGGGAGAGCTGGGTGCCTGGAATCATGGCCGTCACCGCCGACGAGGTGCAGGCCGCCGCCCGGAGCCGGCTATCCGACCAGGGAATGGTGGTGGTGGTCACCGGCGACCGCGCCACCCTGGAGGAGCCCCTCCGGGCCCTCGGCCTGGGTCCCGTGACCGTGGTCCCCCCCGCAGGAGATGGAGAATGAGCGAACGTCCGCAGGTCCAGGTGCCGGTGGAGCGGCACACCCTCCCCAACGGTCTCCGGGTGGTCCTCTCCCCGGACGACGCCGTGCCGGTGGTGGCGGTGAACCTCTGGTACGGCGTGGGCTCCCGGAACGAGCGTCCGGGGCTCACCGGCTTCGCCCACCTCTTCGAACACATGATGTTCCAGGGGTCGGCCCACGTGTCGAAGAACGGCCACTTTGAACATGTGGAGCGGGCCGGGGGGACGCTGAACGGCTCGACCTGGTACGACCGCACCAACTACTACGAGACGGTCCCCTCCCACCAGCTCGACCTGGCCCTCTGGCTGGAGTCCGACCGGATGGGGTGGCTGGTCCCGGCCATGGACCGGGAGAAGCTGGACAACCAGATCGGGGTGGTGAAGAACGAGCGGCGGCAGCGCTATGACAACCAGCCCTACGGGGACTGGGACGAGCGGCTGCAGAAGCTCATCTGGCCGGAGGACCACCCCTACTGCCACACCGTCATCGGCTCCATGGAGGACATCGGCGCCGCCACCCTGGACGATGTGGCGGACTTCTTCCGCACCTACTACGTCCCCAACAACGCGGTCCTCACCCTGGCGGGGGACATCGACCCCGCCGACGCCCTGGCCCGGGTGGAGCGGTGGTTCGGGGGGATCCCCCGGGGGGAGCCGATCCCCCCCATCCCCGGCCGCACCGAGGTGGAGCCGGTCATCGGCACCACCACCCGGGAGACGGTCCACGCCGACGTTCCCCTCACCCGGATCTACCTGGCGGCCCGGATCCCCAGCTTCCTGGACCCCCGCTTCCCGGTGGTGGATCTCCTGGGGGATGTGCTGGGGGGGGGACGGGCGTCCCGCCTCTACCGGATCCTGGTGCGGGAGCGGCGACTGGCCCGGGAGGCCGGGGCCTACGTCTTCCCCCTCACCACCGGAGCCTCCTTCATGATCGTGTGGGCCACCGCCCTGGCGGGGGTGGAGGCGGACGAGCTGGAGGGGGCCATGGTGGAGTGCATCGAGGGGCTGGCCGACGTGTCGGACGAGGAGGTGGCCCGGGCGCTGGCACTGGGGGAGACCCGCTTCCTGGCCCGGCTGGAGGGGGCGGCGGGACGGGCGGACCTCCTCTCCATGTTCGAGATGACCACCGGCGACGCCGCCAACCTGAACCGGGAGCTGGAGCGCCTCCGGGCGGTGACCCCCGACGACATCCGGGCCTTCGCCCGGGAACGGCTGGGGGCCGACAACCGCGCCGTCCTCACCTACCTCCCGAAGGGAGCCACGGAATGAGCCTCGAGGAGACGCTGGGCCTCGACACACCCGACCGGTCCGCCCCTCCGGCCCCCGGTCCCCTCCGGTCCTTCGAGCCCCCACCGGTGGTGCGGGAGCCGCTGGGGAACGGGATGGACCTGGTGATGGTTCCCCGCCCCCGGCTCCCCCTGGTCACCGCCATGCTGGTGCTGGATGTGGGGGAGGCCCGGGTCTCGGGGGAGCAGGCGGGGCTGGCCCTCCTCACCGGCGCCGCCCTGGACGGCGGGACCCGGCACCGGGACGGGGTGGAGCTGGCGGAGGCGCTGGAGGGGATCGGCACCAGCCTCAGCGTCAGCACCGGCTGGGACGCCGCCACCGCCTCCCTCACCTGCCCCGCAGATCGGTTGGGGGAGGCGCTGGCCCTCCTGGCGGAGGTGGTGCGGGAACCCGCGTTCCCCGAGAAGGAGGTGGAGCGGGTGCGGCAGCAGCGCCTGGCCTCCATCGCCCAGCGGAAATCCGACCCCGGGAGCCTGGCCGACGACGAGGCGGCCCGCTACCTCCACCGGGAGGGGGACCCCTACGGCCGCCCGGTGGCGGGGACCCGGGAAACGGTGGATGCCATGGACCGGGATGCCGTGGCGGAGTTCGCCGCCCGGGCCTATGCCCCCCGGCGGGGTGCCCTCATTGTGGTGGGCGACGCGGAGCCGGCCGAGGTCCGGGCACTGGCGGACCGCCACTTCGGCGACTGGGAGGGGGAGGGGCTGAACCCCGCCGCTGCCCTGACTCCGGAGCCCCGGTTCCGGGAGCGGCGGATCATACTGGTGAACCGCCCCGGGGCGGTTCAGTCGGAGTTCCGGCTGGGGCACGTCGGCGTGCCCCGGAGCGTCCCGGAGTTCGAGGCGCTGGTCATCCTGAACGCCGTCCTGGGAGGCTCCTTCGTGAGCCGCCTCAACATGAATCTGCGGGAGCGCCACGGCTTCACGTACGGCGTCCGCTCCGGCTTCGCCTTCCGCCGGGGGGGCGGTCCCTTCTCCATCTCCACAGCGGTGGGGACCGACCAGACGGCAGCGGCGGTGCGGGAGGCCGTCCACGAACTGGAGACCCTCCTGGGAGACGGCCCCACCGAGAACGAGGTGGCCACCGCCCGGGACTACATGGCCGGCGTCTTCCCGCTGCGCCTGGAGAGTACGGCCCAGGTGGCGGGGCGGGTGGCGGAGCTGGTGATCCACAACCTCCCGGAGGACAACCTGGCCACGTACCGGGACCGGATCCGGAGCGTCAGCCGGGAGGCGGCCTGGGAGGCGGGGCGGACCCACATCCGCCCGGGAGAACTCACCCTGGTGGTGGTGGGGGACGCCGACTCCATCCGGATCCCCCTGGAGGAGCTGGACTTCGGGCCGGTGGAGGTGGTGTGACGGAGGACAAGGGCCACCATCACGCCCTCCCCGACGCCCCCTGGCAGCCGGTGGAGGCGGACAGCGCAGGCCCCGGGACCCCCGGGCGGATCGGTCGCACGCCGGTCCACAAGGGGCGGATCCTGGAGCTGAGTATCGACCAGGTCCGCTTCCCCGACGGTTCGGTGGGGGAGCTGGAATTCGCCCGGCACGCGGGGGCGTCCGCGGTGCTGGCCTTCATGGGCCCCCCGGACGATCCGGACCCCCGGGTGGTGCTGGTCCGGCAGTACCGCTACGCCACCGGCGGGGAACTCCACGAGGTCCCTGCCGGGATGGCAGACTTTCCCGGGGAGCCCTGGGAGACGGTGGCCCGCCGGGAACTCCGGGAGGAGACGGGCTACGAGGCGGGGGAGCTCCGCTACCTCACCCGGATCTACACCACCCCCGGCTTCACCGACGAGGTCATCCGGATCTACGCCGCCTGGAACCTCACCCCCGGCGATTTGGAGCGGGACGACGACGAGTTCATGGAGGTGCAGGTGGTCCCCTGGGCCGAGGCCGTGGAGATGGTGCGGGTGGGCCGGATCACCGACACCAAGAGCGTGACCGCGCTCCTCTGGGGCGCCACCTTCCTCCGGCCGGGGGGGTGAGGCCGAGGTCGATGCCCGGTTTCCCGGGCAACCCTTACAGACCTTCGCCCCATCCCACCCTGCAGGCGGGGCGCTTCTCCCCTTCCTCCGGGAACCCTGAAGGGATTGCAGGGCGTTCACCATTTGAAACGTTCCACCGTCCTCCTGCGGGATCACGCTGTCCCTTCAGGGGGACACCAGAAGGGCCCGGCGTCCAGTGACGGGGCCGTCAGGGGTCTGGCATGGACCCTGCACTTTCACTGAGCCAGAGGCCTGCCCGGCCTTCCCGATGCTCCGACTGGGGCGTCGTTCCTCCTCGAAGCGAGGTGAACCGATGGGCGCCAGCACGCTGAAGACCCAGAAGACCCGGACGGGTCCCTCCTTCGAGGCCCGTCGTTCCCTGGAGAGCCTCAACGATTCGGGCGTGGTACAGGCCTTCCTCGACGGTGAACAGCGTGCGTTCGGGGAGTTGGTGAAGCGGTACGACTCCCGCCTCCTGAACTTCGTGTACAGGACTGTGGGGGACCGTGAGCGGGCCCAGGATCTGGTCCAGGAGACCTTCGTCCGGGTCTACCGGCACCTGCACCGCTTCGACCAGTCGAAGAAGTTCTCCACCTGGATTTACACCATCGCCAGCAACCTGGCGAAGAACGAGCTCCGGAACCGCTCCCGGAACCCCCTGGTGCTCTTCCAGACCATCAAGCGGAACTGGGACGCCGACCACCGGCCCCTGGAGTGGGAGGACAACACGTACCGCCCCGACGACCTCTTCCGGAAGAGGCACCTGCAGGAGACGGTGGAGAAGGCCGTCCAGGAGCTGCCGGAGCATCACCGGATCGTCTTCGTCCTCCGGGAGCTGGAGGGGAAGACCTACGAGGAGATCGCCGACATCACCGGGGTGAACCTGGGGACCGTGAAGTCCCGGCTGAACCGGGCCAGGAACAACTTCGCCCGGATCATCGCCCCGATGGTGGACTGATGGGCGGGGGATCCCCCCCGGATGGAAGGGAAGGGGCGGGGCCGGAAGGCCCCGCCCCTTCTGCATTCCCGGGGGGTGGGTCCTCCCCGGGGGGAGGGTGGGACCCCGGTTCCTCGGGCGGCCCGGAACACCGGCGGGAACCCCGCAGAGGCCCCACCAGTATCACCTCGTGCAACGGTCCCGGTGGCGATGGCCGCCGCCGGGTTCCCGGGAGTCTCCTCCCGCCGTCGAAGGGTTTTCCAGGTCTGGCATCATCATGAACTGCAACGACTTCATCGACAGCTTCTCGGACTATGAGGACGGGCTCCTTCCGGAGTCCGGCCGGGTGGCGTGCGAGGACCATCTCGCCGCGTGTACCTCCTGCAGCCGCTATGTGGGGGTGATCCAGAAAGGCCGTTCCATGCTGGCCATGCTCCCGCCGGTGGAGGTGGGAGAGGACTTCACTCCCCGGCTGCAGCACCGGATCTACCATGTAGCGGACGGGGAGTCGCTGGTCCGGGAACGGGAGGCGGGCTCCGGCACGACGGCGGTGACCCTCCTTGCCATGACGGTGCTCCTGGCGCTGGCGGCCTGGTCCCCCACGGTGAAGCGTCCCCTGGTGGTGGAGCTCCCGGCCATCGTGGTGAATGAACCCCCCCCGCGGCCGGTCCGGCTGATCTACCAGTCGCTTCCGGTGAACCAGCGGGTGGGGGAGCCCCACCTCCAGAACGTCTGGTATGGAGCCCGGGACGTGCTCTACCGCACCTCCCATATCAGCCAGCGCTACTCCCTGAGCAGGGCGGGGCTGGAGTGAGTCGGGCGCTGCGCCCTCTTCCCCCCGGTGAAGAGGGCGCAGTCTTCTATCTCCACGGGGCGGACGAATTCCGGAAGGATCTGGCCGCCCGGGCGCTGGTGGATGCCCATGTGGATCCTGCCACCCGGGATTTCAACCTGGACCAGGTGCGAGGCGGCGACCTGACCCTGGAGACCCTGGCGTCCCTTCTGGGCACCCCCCCCTTGATGGCCGACCGCCGGGTGGTTCTCATCCGGGAGGCCGAGGGGCTGGCCACCAACGCCCGGGCCCGGGACCTCCTCCTGGAGACCGCCCGGAACCCTCCCCGGGGACTCGTGCTGGTCCTCACCGCCACCCCCACCAAGGCCGCCTTCTACGAGCAGTTGAAGAAGGCCGCCCGCTCCCAGGACTTCGGGGCGTTGCGGGATGCGGATGTTCCCGGTTGGCTGATGGACCGGGCCCGGGAGGAGCACGGGCGGGTCCTGGACGAGGATGCCGCCGTCTCCCTGGCCGGCGGGCTGGGGTCGGACCTTGGGCTCCTGGCCCGGGAGCTGGAGAAGCTCCACGCGGTGGCCGCCGACGGAGAGGCCATCACCCTTGCCACGGTGGAGGCGGCGGGGACCCGGCTCCCCACCCAGAACCGGTGGGCCTGGTTCGACCTGGTGGGAGAGGCCCGCTTCATGGAGGCGCTCCGGCAGCTCCCGGTGCTGGAGTCCCAGGGGGAGAGCGGGGTGGGGCTGGTCATCGGGATCACGCAGCAGCTCCTCCGCATCGGGGTGGCGGTGGAAGAGGGGGCCCGGGGGCTGGAGACCCGGCTCCCTCCCAACCAGCGGTGGCTGGCGAAGCGGATCCCCATCCAGGCCCGGAAGTGGAACGGGACCCAGGTGGACGATGCCCTCCTGGGGCTCAGGGATGTGGATCGGGAGATGAAGTCGGGGGCGGGAGATCGGGCGCCACTGGAACGGTGGCTCCTCACATGGGCTGTGAAGCTGGAGGGAGCGGCGTGACCAGGATCGGGGCGGGACGGGGGAGGGCACCGGTGGCGGCGGCGATGCTGGCGCTGACGCTGCTGCTGGCGGCCATCGCCGCGCCGGAGCTGGGGGCCCAGGACACCGCCGAGGCCGGGCTGGACCGGGTCCAGGCCCTCCTGGACGAGGGGCGGGTGGACAATGCCCGCCGGGCCTACGAGCAGTGGTGGGACCGCTGGAGCGCCGAGGCGCCCCGGGATCAGCAGCAGCGCTCCCTCTGGCTCCGGGCGCTCCTCAGCATCGACCCCGCCGAGGCCGAACTGGACTACCGCCGGCTGGTGCTGGAGTACCCCACCGGCCCCTGGACCGACGGAGCCCTCCTCAGGCTGGGGTACGCCGCCGAGGCCCGGGGGGCCGCCGCCGAGGCCCGGGAGCACTTCCAGCGGCTGGTGCGGGACCATCCGGGCTCCCCCCTCGTGGCGGAGGCCAACCGGCGGCTGTCGGGAGAGGAGCGCCCGGCCATCGCCGGCCCCGACGCTCCCCGTGTGGCCCCCACTCCCCAGCCGCAGCCGGCCCCCCCTGCGGCGCCCTCGGGGAACTGGGCGGTGCAGCTCGGGGCCTTCTCCGCCATGTCCGGCGCCAGGGGTGTGGCGGACCGGGCCCGGGCGGCGGGGTACCAGCCCCGCCTGGTGGTGACCCCCGGCAGCCCCCTCATCCGGGTTCGCCTGGGAGGGTTCCCCGATGAGGCGGGGGCCAGGGCGCTGCTGGGGGAGGTCCGGAGCAGGGGGCTGGAGGCCACGGTCGTCTCGGACGCCCTGAGGGAGTCTCCGGCGGGGTGAGCGGCGCACCCTCCACCGCCACCGACGACACGCCCCTCATGCAGCAGTGGCGTGAGGTGAAGTCCCGCAACCGGGATGCCCTGGTGCTGTTCCGGGTCGGGGACTTCTACGAGATGTTCTTCGAGGATGCCCAGGAGGGGTCCCGGCTCCTGGGGCTCACCCTCACCTCCCGGAACAACGGTGCCGCCAGCCGCGTCCCCCTGGCGGGGATCCCGGTGAAGGCGCTGGACGACTACCTCACCCGGCTGATCCGGATGGGGCGCCGGGTGGCGCTCTGCGAGCAGGTGGAGGACCCGGCGCTGGCCAAGGGGATCGTCCGCCGGGAGGTGGTGGAGACCGTCACCCCCGGCACCGCCCTCCACGACACCCTCCTGGAGGCCAGGAAGAACACCTACCTGGTGTCGGTGACCCCGGCGCTGGAGGGGGTGCACGGGGTGGCGGCGCTGGACCTCTCCACCGGAGAGATGGTGGTGCAGCCGGTGCCGGAGGCGGCCCTCTCCGACGAACTGGGGCGGCTGGATCCCGCCGAGCTCCTCCTCCCCCGGGGGCTGGAGCGGGAGGGCCCCATGGTGGTGCGGAGGGGGGGAGGGGCGCTCCGCACCTGGCGGGAGGACTGGCGCTTCGACGAAGGGACCGCCCGGGACGAACTCCTCCGGCGCTACCGGGTGGGGTCGCTGGACGCCTACGGCTTCGGCCCGGGGGATGCCCTCCTGGTGCGGGCCGCCGGGGCGCTCTCCGCGTACGTCCAGGAGATCCAGCCGGCGGGGACCGGACACCTCCGCACCCCCCGGATCCTCCGTCCCGGCACCGCCATGGTGCTGGACGAGATGACCCGCCGGAACCTGGAACTGGTGGAGCCCCTCCGGGCCGGGGAGTCCGGGGGCACCCTGGTGGCGGTGCTGGACGATACCACCACCCCCATGGGAGCCCGTCTCCTCCGGCGCTGGATCCTGAACCCCTTGGTGGACGGGGCCGCCATCCGGGAGCGGCTGGACGGAGTGGGGGAGCTGGTGGACCACCCGGATCTCCGCCGGGGGCTCCGGAAGGGGCTGGAGCCGGTGGGGGACCTGGAGCGTCTGGCCACCAAGGTCTCCTCCGGGCGGGCCACCCCCCGGGAGTTCCTGGGGCTGGCCCGGTCGCTGGGGGCGCTCCCCAGGGTGGTGGAGGCGGGAGCGGGGGCGGAGTCGCCCCTCCTCAGGGAGGTGGCCGTGGAGTTGGATCCCATGGACGACATCCGGGCCCTCATCGACGAGGCCATCGCCCCCGACGCCCCGGCCACCCTGCAGGACGGCGGGGTGATCCGCCCGGGTCACTCCCCCGATCTGGACGAGCTGCGGACGGTCCGGGACGGCGCGGTGGACTTCATCGCCTCCCTGCAGGCCCGGGAGCGGGAGCGCACCGGGATCACCTCGCTGAAGGTGGGCTACAACCGGGTCTTCGGGTACTACCTGGAGGTCACCGCCGCCAACCTCGCCCGGGTCCCCGACGACTACGTCCGGAAGCAGACCCTCTCCAACGGGGAGCGCTACTTCACCCCGGAGCTGAAGGAGTGGGAGGAGAAGGTCCACGGCGCCGAGGAGCGGATCGCGGCGCTGGAGCTGGAGCTCTTCCAGGCCCTCCGGGGGCGGGTGGCGGCGGCCACCTCCCGCGTCCAGGAGGCGGGGGAGCGGGTGGGGAAGCTGGATGTGCTGGTGACGCTGGCGGAGGTGGCGGTGCGCCGGGAGTACGTGCGCCCCGAGATCCACGACGACTTCGAGATGCACATCCGGGAGGGTCGCCACCCCGTGGTGGAGACCATGATGCCCCGGGAGGAGTTCATCCCCAACGACCTCACCCTGGACGAGAGCGGCTTCATCGGGATCCTCACCGGGCCCAACATGGCGGGGAAGAGCACCGTGCTCCGGCAGGTGGGGCTGATCCAGCTCCTGGCGCAGGTGGGCTCCTTCGTTCCCGCCGTCTCGGCCCGGCTCCCCATCTGCGACCGGATCTTCACCCGGGTGGGGGCCTCCGACAACCTGGCCCGGGGGCAGTCCACCTTCATGGTGGAGATGAACGAGACCGCCTCCATCCTCCACGGCGCCACCTCCCGCTCCCTTGTGCTCCTGGACGAGATCGGCCGGGGGACCGCCACCTACGATGGGGTCTCCATTGCCTGGGCGGTCACCGAACACCTCCACGAGCACATCGGGGCCCGGACGGTCTTCGCCACCCACTACCACGAACTCACCCAGTTGGGCGACCTTCTCCAGGGGGTGTTCAACCTGAACGTGGCCGTCCGGGAGGTAGGAGAGGAGATCGTCTTCCTGAGGCGTCTCGAGCGGGGGGGCGCAGATCGCTCCTACGGCATCCAGGTGGCGCGGTTGGCTGGACTCCCCCCCCGGGTGGTGGCCCGGGCCCGGGAACTTCTGGCGGAACTGGAGGGAACACATAGCGGAGGTGGAGAGGGGCTGGGGCGCCATGGCCGGCACCGACCCGCCTCCACGTCGCTGGATCAACTCTCCCTCTTCCCGGTCTCCGAGCACCCCGTGGTGGGGCGCCTCCGTGACCTGGACATCCACACCCTCACACCCCTCGACGCGCTGAATCTCCTGGCCGAACTCCGGAGATCCGCCACGGGGGAACGGGACCACGCAGAATGACGCAGACATCGGCCCCGGCCCGATCCCTTCCGGTCCTCCTCCTCCTGGGGCTTCCGGCGCTGCTCTTCCTTGCGGCGTGCGGCCGGGACATGGAGATCGAGCAGCCCCGTCCCCTCTACGGGGAGGACCCCATCGAATACCCCATCACCCTCTGGGACCGGGGGATCGAGGGGGAGACCCTCCTCCGGGTGCGGGTGAACGACATGGGCTCGGTGGATTCGGTGGAGGTGGTGGAGAGCAGCGGCCATGTGGCGCTGGACTCCGCGGCGGTGCGGGGGGCGAAGGAGCTGCGCTTCAGCCCCGGCCGGCGGAATGGTCGGCGCATCGAGGTCTGGGCCCAGGTCCCGGTGCACTTCTCCCGGCGGAGCGACCCCGAGGGAGGACCCCAGGTGTGACCCTCCACCGTCTCGTTTCCCGGGCCCCTTCCGGAGCCCTCCCCTTCTCCCTGACCACTCCCCTCCGCGGAGTGCGAGGCCCCCGATGAGCGAGCGACACCGCACCCCCTACGGCGACGTGATGGAGATGGTGGGGTGGACCCCCCTGATCCGCCTGAACCGGGTCGTGGATGGCTGCCGCACCCCGGTGTACGGCAAGTGCGAGTTCATGAATCCCGGGGGCTCGGTGAAGGCGGGGATCGAGGGCGACGGC
>Ga0076930_101600_pt1 | contig 11532 bp, 13 predicted proteins | sample HotLakConsoUCCRE_FD_71149 | JGI IMG/M metagenome (GOLD analysis project Ga0076930, IMG submission 71149) | Hypersaline microbial mat communities from Hot Lake, Washington, USA - Hot Lake Consortium UCC-RE (version 3) (version 3) ...
GGGGGGGGGGGAAGGGGGGCGGGGTGGAGGGGGGTGGGGGGCATGATGATTGGATGATGATGGAGGGGATGTAGATGAGTAGCCAGAAACCCCGCGCCGCCGCCCGCAACCCCTACGTCCACGCGGCAGAGGGCAGCGTCGTCTCACGAGAGGCGTCACATCTGGTGAGGAAGTTCTTGACATCCGCTTGAAAGGCGCGCATGGTGCGTTCCTTCACCTAGCAACCCTCTCCACTCAGGAATAGCCATGCCCTCCCCAAGGCGCGAATTACGCCCGTACACCTTCAAGGTCTGTCTGCCGGACACAGGGACTCCGTCTACACGGTGTGCTGAGTTCTCAGGGTTTGTGGAAAGTCGAGCCAGAAGCGGGCGCACCCTCCACGAAATGAGCCGGCTTGCCGGGGATATCTGCGAGTTTCTGGTTCGGCTCACTTGCATCAACTGCGGTCGGGGGTCGCTTGATCGCCTTACCAAGGAGATCCGGTCAGACTTCCCGGACGCCGTTTTCCACTCCTTTAGCTGTCTTGACCGGTAATAGGAGGGCAGGATGCTGGTCCGCAGAATCCGGAGTAGTGAACTGCCGAGTCTTCGGACGCTCCTGAAGCGTGATGACCTGTGGCCCGATCTAGCCGCGCACGTCAGGAACCATCCGGATTGGCTCCAAAGGGCCTTGAAGGACCTACAGGGCGAAAGGCTCGTCGTCTTCGGCGTCTTCACACCCATTCCCGACTGGATGGCCGGGGGCTTCGAAGCAACCCTTGTTGCGTGCCTCTTCCTCAAGACGACGCCGTTTCAGGAATCGGCCGAACTCAAGGGACTTGCAGTTGCTGGGACTCTTCTCGGGGAGGGCCTTCTCCTGGACGACATGGCCCGCCAACGCTTGGTTCAGTCTGTAGCCTCTAGGCTGGTGGAGAAGGCCATCCGTCACTGCCAGGTGAGGGAGATTCCGAAGCTTGAGATCGAATTGCCGCAGGAGGAGTCGCCGCTCCTCACCCTCTTCTTGACTCTGGCGTTCCGAGTAGTCGCGATCCGACAGAAGTATCTTCCCGGCAAGTTGGTCTGCGTCCTTGAGCGTCGGCTTGGCACGGTATACGCCGCTGACCCCTTTGACCACTACAAGGTAGGAAGGTGGTTCCTGCGCGCCATCCTTGACTGTCACATCGAGAGTCATTCAGTTCACGACGGCTTCATGGTGCTTTACTTTCGAGCGGCGTCCCCCCATCCGGACCTCAGGACATCATCTTGGCGTGGCACAAGGCATCCGCTGACAGGTGCGCTTGTTGTTCTACAGGAAGGTGACTGTGATCCGGAGGATCTCAAGCGTCTTTGCCGAACAATCCTGTCACCAACGTCAGTCCACGTTCGGTACGCGTTGTTGACCTGTGACGACCCGAGCGCGCGGAGGACCCTGGAGCGCAAAGGGATTGCGACCTTTGAGTTGCCTGATTTGGTCCGGCTAGGAGGGGGTGCAAGCTCCTCGCTGGCGGTTCCTTTTGGTCGCACTGACATTGGTGGCGTCGCTACGGTGCTCGAGTATGAGACGGTTCGGGAATACTCCGCGCACGCCTCCTTCGTATACTATCTCCTGAGCGGGGTTGGGACCGCAGTCGAGGTCGCTTCGGATGGACCAACCCCTCTACTCGCCATCTTCTGCCCCGATTTCCGTGACAATACCGGAGGTCCTCCGCGTCCCGCAATCGTCGGATATGCTGAAATCAGGGAGTTGGCCAGTCAGCCGTATTCCAAGGTGAAGAATCGCTTTCGTGGAGTGCCGTCGGCCTTGAGCACCGCCGATCTCCGATTCTACCGGGCACACGGGGACGCAGAACAACTCGTCGCACTGAAGTGCGATCGGATCAGGCTCTTCGCGACGCCCCTCCCCATCCCGGATGTACCTTCAGGTGGCGCTTCCGGCGCCGAGGTGCCGGCCGAGGAGTGGCGGTATCTTCACAACGAACTTGTGGCCAATCTGACGTCCGCTGCATATTTCAGTAGGTTGGTTGCAGATTATCTCAAGCTGCTTCCCGAAGTCACAACCCCTTCCACAGACGTTGGTCCGTCGTTCACTTGGATTCCCGGCGATACCGATGAGGTTGAGCAGGCGCTCTTCCGATCTCCCGATATAGTGCTATCGCTCGAGTACCTTCACGGTGCCGTGCGAACCGCCGGAGCCACATGCAAGGTTCTAGTCTCGGAGACCGCTGGCGTCGGGTCCGGGGTGTTAGTATCTCCGAGTGCAGTGCTGACCTGCTGCCATGTTGTGTCGAGTGGGGGGACCGCGCCGACACAGGGGGAGATTACGCTGCGGTTCCAGGGTCTTGAAGGTCACTTGGTGACCGTGAGCGGTCGCGTCTCCCGCGCGGACGCACTTCGAGATCTCGCTCTAGTCGAGATCGAGGATGGCTCGCTTCTTCGGTCGAGGGGCGTGCAGCCGGTCAAAGTCTGTGCGGGTGTTCCCGTGCGAGGTGACGACATCACGGTTATTCACCATCCGTTCGGGGAAAGCCTCAAGGTGTCCATGTCGCGGGGTGGGGTGGTGAATGTGAATGCAGTCGAGCATTCGCTGCACTATCTCACTGGTACGGCGGCGGGGTCTAGTGGGGGCCCGTGTTTTGACAAGGAGTGGCGTTTGGTCGGCATCCACCGCGCGGAGCGAGCGGGAGCAACCGGTCGACGGGCAGTCGGCGTGCTGGCTTCGGGCTTTCAGGATCTCTTGACGGACGGAGGGGAAGGGTGACGCGCCGAATAGTGACCTCACAATCGCAGAGTCTGAGGCTGGAAGCCGCTTCAGTAGATGGCTACTGGGATCGGCTGGTCAAATATGTTCCGGTCGAGATAGTTGCGGCGTGGGTGGCACTGATCCCTCTTCTGGAAACTCTCAACACAGCGGCTAATTGGCTCGTCTTTTCCATCATGTTGGTCATTGCTTTCGTGTGGATACTCCGCCTGACTGGCTCCTCCTACACACAGGCGGCCATCTCTGCGGTCAGCTTTGGCGTGTGGGCTTTCGCTCTGGACAGCGGGCCATTCGCGCAGATTCCTCGGGAGCCTGCTTGGGGGTCAGTGGTTCTGGTACTGACCACGCTCGTCTTTGCCTTGATCGTACCGAAGGAAAGTGCTTAGCTGCCGGTCGAAGGCCGGAATCAACCGCCTTCGGGTGGACCGCTGACTGATGCTGTGGGGGTTGGTCTACCTCTCCCACAGGGTTTCCCCTCCCATATCAGGGCGCTCGCCGGACGGGATGGCGTAGCCTCCCCCTCTCCCGGACATCCGCCGGCACCCGCTCCCCCAGCGCCACCCCCTCCAGCCTCACGTGGCACCCGCGCCCCAAGGATCCGCACCCCTGAGTCCCGGGCCCACTCCAGCGCTGCGGCGGAGACCGGACTGATGGATAGCGCCGCCTCGATGCGACGGGCATCGTCCCGCTGCAGCACGAAGAGCACCGCCGCCTCCCCTCACGCTCCTCCACCAGCTCACGGAAACTCGTCCACGTGCCGCGCCCCACGGGACGCCACCGTATCCGGGAGGCGGGCCACCCCGTCGTCCTCCACCAGCGTGACGCTCTTCACCTCCAGGTAGAGGGAGCGTCCCGCCAGATCCGTGAGAAGGAAGTCCAGGCGGGAGCGACCCACGGGGACCTCCCGGCGAACCAGGGTCCAGCCGGCGAACTCCTCCAGGGTGCCCGCCTCCAGCGCCTCGCCGACGATCCGGTTGGGGAGCCCCGTGTCCAGGGAGACCCAGGCGGGGGGAGCGTCGGGGTCACCGGGCACCTCCACCAGCACCGCCGTGCACGCCGTGCGGAGGGTGGAGCCGGGCTCGGCGGGGCGGAGCATCATCCGGGCGCCGGGGAAAGAAGAGCTCCCGAAGGCGGCCGGGGCCGGGGAGGTGGGCCGCGGCGAGGAGGTCGGATTCGGCCAGACGCGCCAGAACCAGGAAGCGGTTCGGGCGGGCGGCGAAGCGGGCGGGGTGGAGGGGGGCGGGGCGAGCCCCACCCCCCTCCAGGCGGCGCGCCTCTGCAGCCCAGGCTACCAGCTGGCCACGCCGCCCAATGCGCTCACAATGTCCAGAGCAACGCTGGTCAGGGCCAGCAAGAACTCTCCCAGCATTTCAACCTCCCGAGCCGGAGCTCCGATGGTGCGGAGGGTGGTCCATAACCACCTCCGTCAGTGCCCAAAACCCCTTTCTCGGGTTCGATAGCATCAAACCCCCGTTTAGTCAATGGATTCGTGACCTTGGGGCTCACACTCCCTGCCGGGCCGCCGAGTCTCCATCTCCAGAAACCGGACACCACCGAGACTCGCGACGGCTCTCAGGCCACCTACCCGCATGTCCTGCAAGCGAAGAGAGCGCGCCCGAGCAGGCGCCACAGCAGGTTCATGCCCTTGCAGCGGCGCCTTCAACCCTACCCTCCTTGTGTCTCAGCAGCCCCTAGCCTTAAGGTGAGGCTCGCAACCCGACACTCTAAGAGACCAGAGGCAAGCTCGTGACCAGCGGTGAAGACGCGACCAATGCGGCGGCCGGGACGGACACCCCCTCAGTCCTTCAGCCTACGATTGAAACTCTGCTCGGTGCCGCCTTCCCGGGCGATTCCGTCCACTTGATGAAGGAGCGTGTTGCGGACGAATCCGTCGATCTTATTATGACCAGCCCGCCCTTCGGCCTAGTCCGGAAGAAGGACTACGGAAATGAAGATGCTGACCTGTATGTTCAATGGTTCGAAAAATTCGCCCACGAGTTTTTTCGAGTTCTAAAGCCAACCGGGAGTTTGGTCATCGACATCGGTAGCGCCTGGAAGAAGGGCCTTCCGACAAAGAGCCTGTATCAATATGAACTAGTCATCATGCTTTGCCGCAAGTTCTCCTTTCACTTGGCGCAAGACTTCTTCTGGTGGAATCCCGCAAAGCTTCCCAGCCCCGCTGAGTGGGTGAATGTCCGAAGGGTCAGGGTAAAGGACGCAGTCAATCACGTCTGGTGGCTATCCCGCTCCCCTTTTCCGAAGGCATCAAACAGAAGGGTTCTCCAGCCTTATTCGGCTAGCATGACAAACCTGCTGGAGAACGGGTACACCCCTCGCCTCAGGCCGAGCGGTCACGATATTTCCGGCAATTTCCAACGAGACAACGGCGGTGCGATCCCCCCAAACCTCCTCGCCATTGCAAACACAGAGAGCAATTCTCCTTACCAGCGCTATTGCCGCGACCGGGGAATCAAGGAGCATCCGGCGCGCTTCCCCGCAGCGCTTCCCGATTTTTTCATTCGAATGCTGACCGACCCGGGGGACCACGTCCTTGATCCCTTCGCCGGCAGCTGCGTTACTGGCGCAGTGGCCGAGGATCTGGGACGCCGCTGGACTTGCTTTGAGCTCGACCGCGACTACTTGGAGGGGGCGAAGGGCCGCTTCACAGCCGACCCAAATCCCCCCGTGAAGTCGAAACCATACCAGGTGTGGCCGCCTTCCTCGGCCGCCGACGAGGCGGTACCCCTCGTGGCGGACGGGGGCGCCAAACGGCCCCCCAAGGAGTAGAAGGGGCACATGCCTCCCACGACGCGGGCGCTACACAACGCACTGCTTTCCGCCCTGCCCGCCAAAGCGCAGCCGGGTGCCGACATCGCGCGCAAGCCACTTCTCTTTTCCGTAGGTACCCCGCTCTACTGCTCATTTCGTGCTTACGTGTACACGCTCACGCACCCACCAGGCGGCCGCACCGCGGGCGAGCACAAGATTCAGCTGATCGTGCCGGGACAAAGTCGAGGTCAGAGGGCGAACTTCGACTATTCCGGCGGACACACGGTCCTTCTTCTGGGTTACCAACCTGAACTGGGCGTCTTCTCTATCTGGGACGCTGGGCTCTACCGCGATTTCCCATACTCCCGGAACGTCCAGGTAGGGGCTGAGACCGTGTTCGCGGCCTTCGCGGCCGGCCTCGCCACTCAAGAGCGTGCTTTGCGCGCCTCACCGAGCGGTTCGGCCTCGATCCGGATAAGGGAGACGGTGGTTGTGTGCCAACGCTCCCGCCTTGTGGAGGCCCTCGCCCTCCGGCAGCGGCTGACGCTTGAACGGCTTCTGGCTGACGGCAATGGCTAGCCTACGGGATCTGGATCTTCAAGCCTCTTACCACAAGGGCCGTGACGACATTGCGGGGGATTTCTACCTTCCCTGTGTCGCAGCCTCAGTCCGTTACGATCGTGCAGTAGGGTTCTTCAACAGTGCTATCTATTCGCTTGCTTGGCCGAGTCTCTCCTCCTTCGTGGCTGGTGATGGCCGCATGCGGGTGATCTGCTCCCCAGTCCTGCTTCCGGAGGACGTGGACGCATTGGAGAAAGGATACCAAGACCGAGTGGAGGCTACCGTGGGCGAGCGGCTCAAGGGCGAGATCATCGCCCTAGCCGCTTCCAACCAGATGCGCCGCGCCACCGCTGTCCTGGCTTCGCTCGTCTCGCTAGGTGTTCTGGAGTTGAAGATCGCGTTCGTTGGCTTGGAGGGTGGCCGCCGGCTCTTTCATGACAAGGTGGGCATCTTCCACGACTCCTCCGGTGATGCCGTCGCATTTAAGGGCTCCATGAATGAGACCTGGTCAGGGTTGTCGCTGGACGGGAACCTCGAATCGGTAGATGTCTTTGTCTCTTGGGAGGCGCCGAGAGAGGCCAAACGGGTGCGGGACGAGGTGGATTACTTCGAGGAGCTTTGGCGGAATGTATATCCGGGAACTCGGGTTGCGGCTTTTCCGGAGGTCGCTCGAGAGCAGCTTCTGTCATATTCCGAGCCCGACCGCTGGCGCGAGATCGCGGACGAGCTTTCCGGCGAGATCTCGGAGGCATCGAACCGCTCACCGGATCCTCCCGTGGGACCCCGGAGGGTGCCCCGGCCCCATCAGGTCGAGGCTCTGAAGAGCTGGCACCAACAAGGCCGGCGCGGGATTCTCGAGCACGCTACGGGGAGCGGAAAGACCTTCACGGCACTTTGCGCAATCAGGGAATCACTCGGCCTGGAGGAGGTGGCCCTCATTGTGGTTCCAAGCGAGCTACTTCTTCAGCAGTGGGACCTAGAGGTCCGTGAGACGCTGCGTGACTTGGATCCGGCACTCCTCCTTTGTGGTGGGGGGCACGACCGCTGGCGACGAAACGGGCTGCTAGCCTCCTGGACGCGGAGGCGTGCCTCGAGCCGCCCGAGGATCGTGATAGCTACCCTTCAGACAGCGGCCACGGACGGCTTTCTCGAGGCCGTGCGGGGCGGGCCGCACCTTCTCCTTGTTGCGGATGAGGTACATAGAACCGGCAGCAGGCGCTATCGAGAGTTGTTCCGCATCGCCAGTGGACCCAGGCTCGGGCTAAGCGCGACTCCGGAGAGGGCGGGGGACGAGGAGGGGACCACCGCATTGATGAGCTACTTCCAGGGTGTGGTTCCTCCCCCCTTCTCGCTTGCGGACGCGATCAGGGCCGGGACGCTCACGCCCTACATGTACCACGTTCATCCGGTATCTCTCAATCCTTCTGAGCAGGGACAGTGGGATGCCCTAACGGCACAGCTGGGGCCGCTACTTGCGCGGCTTCGGAACCGCAAGGGGGAGGACCCGCAGCTTCAGATGCGCATCAGGCTACTCCAGGTGCGACGGGCGCGGATCGTCAAGGGCGCGGCGGAGAAGATTCCTCTCGCAGTTCGGATTCTCTCAAGTCACCTAGCACCTGGCCAAAGCTGGCTTGTCTACTGCGAATCGCTAGCTCAGCTCCAGGATCTGTCGGCCGCGCTCGCAAGAGCAGGGATCAGCGCCTTGCACTACTACTCGAACATGCCGGGTGACAGAGAGGGGACTATCGGGCTCTTCAGAGCGGCCGGCGGGATTCTCCTGTCGATCCGCTGCCTTGACGAGGGGGTCGATATCCCGTCCGTGACACACGCGTTGATTCTAGCCTCGTCCCAGAACCCCAGAGAGTTCATTCAGCGGCGAGGGAGGATTCTCAGAAGGGAGTCCGGCAAAGCCCTTGCTTTCCTTCATGATGCGATTGTGGTACCACTTGGAGATCGGGCAGATTCTCCGGAGATCTCCATTGTCGAACGCGAACTCTTGAGAGCGATGCTCTTCGCCCGGACCTCGCTCAACCCGAGTGCCAACACCGCCCTCACCCAGATCGCACTGCGGTATGGCATCGATCCCGAAAGGTACACCGAAGGAGGCCTAGAAGAAGATGAATGACGCTGGAAGTCTAGAGTCAGTTGTGCAAAGAGTCCGGTTGACGCGCCACCCCCGCCTCCCAGAAGAGATCGTTGCCACCGTGCTCCGCATTCAGCAGGAATGTCTCAATGACCGGAGCGAGGCGAGGCGGCGGATTCAGCAGGCAGTTGACGACCTTCTTGCAGATGAGGCTTAGTCGGCCATGCTAATCCTTCGGAGGATCAGCCTCAAGAATTTTGGACCCTACAAGGGGTCCCAAGACATCGTCTTTCCCGCCGAAAGCGGCGTAGTGGTGGTCTACGGCGAGAATATGAGGGGTAAGACCAGCCTATTGAACGCCATTCGTTATGGCTTCTTTGGCTACGCGATGGGGCGAGGGGAGGATCGAGTCGACTTGGAGAAGCTGAGCAATTGGGAAGCCGTCGCGGAAGGCATCTGGGGATTCAGCGTCACTATCGCCTTCGACTATGGAGATGACGCGTTCGAGTTGACAAGGGAGTACGCTCCCGCGGGCCCTGGTCAGTCCCAGAACGGAGCCCCGGAGCTTCGCCACACTCGGTTTCTCCGTCGTGAAGGTAACGTATTGGGCCCGGACGAGTGTGACGCCATCCTCCAGAAGGTACTTCCGGAGGCCGTCTCCAGGTTCTTTCTTTTTGACGGGGAGCTGCTGCAGCAGTACGAGGACCTTCTGCGGCAAGAGAGTAAGATGGGGGCCGAGATCAAGCAGGCCATTGAGCGGATCTTGGGGCTTCCAGTTCTCACGAACGGGCGCCTTGACCTTAAGCAGCTTACCGAGGACGCCCAGCGAGCGGAGGCGAGGGCTGCCCTTAAGGAGAAGAAGACGGCGGAACTCGGGACTCACCATGCGCAGCTCTTGGAACAAAGGGCGCATTTGACCCAAGATCTTCGCCGGCTTTCCGAAGAGCGATCCAATCTGCTTGTGAAGAAGGCGAAGAGCGAGGAGGCGATGCGCAAGCACCGGCAAGCGGCAGATCTTATTCTACAGAAGGACCACCTTGTGACGGAGGTCCGGGATCTTGAGCGCAAGCTTGCCGAGAAGCAGGAGCGAGCGCGCGGGCTTATGGCCAATGCCTGGCGCTGGCTTCTGTTGCCTGCTATTGCCAAAGAGAAGGAGCTAGTCACTGCCGCGCTCGCCACCATTCAAGCCGAGATTCGACAAGATTCGGCTTTGGCTGAAACTAGACGGGCCTTCGAGGCGGCTCTTCGTGACGGGATATGCAGCTCCTGCGGGATGAGTTTGCAGCGGGAGGCCCGTGAGGCTCTTGAGGCACGGCTTGAGAGGCTTTCCTGGGAGTCCGATGTGACCACGAAGCGCCGGGACGAGGATGCCCTCCTGCAGCGCCGCGCGGCCCTTGGGGCGATTCCTGTCACTGACGGTTCCGAGGCGCTTTCGCAATTGTTGATCGATCTAGAAGACCTTCGGATTGAGTTGAGCGAGAGGCGGGATGACATCGATGAGATCCGGGAGGCCACGCGGCACATCGATGACGCCTCGGTGCGAGCCCTATCTAGTGACCATGACAAGCTTGTGGCTGAGGTGACGCTCCTCGAGCGTGGGATTGCGGAACAAGAAGCTGTCATTAAGCAAAGGGATGACGACATTCGCCGGGTGCAGATGAAGCTTGATGCGGAGGGCGGGGCGGCGCTAGCAGCGGTCCGGCGGCGGCGCGAAATGTTCGAGGGACTTCAAGCGCTTTTCGACGACTCGGTGGGTGAGTATCGTGATCAGTTGCGAAAGAGGGTTGAGAACGACGCGACCGAGGTTTTTCGGCGACTCACCACTGAGCCGGATTATGACCGGCTGCGGATAAATGAGAGCTACGGACTCACGATCGTTCATAAGGGAGGGGGTGAGATCCCTCTCCGCTCTGCCGGCGCTGAGCATATTGTCGCATTGTCGCTCATGGGAGCTCTGCAGCGCAACGCACCTCTCCGGGGTCCGATTATCATGGATTCTCCGTTTGGACGGCTCGACGAGGGGCACACGAAGCGCGTCGTGCGAACGCTTCCTACGATGGCTCGGCAGGTGCTCCTTTTGGTCTACGAGGCCGAATTGGAGCCAGGAGTTGCGCGGGAAGAATTGGCCGGTAGTCTGCTTCGCGAGTATAGGTTGGACCGCAGATCCGCTCAGCACACCGTAATTGTGCCCTATTCAATGTAAGGTGAGCAATGGACGACAAAAATACTATCGGGGTGACGCCGAGGGTGGCGGGCGTGCTGGAAGAATTGGTTCAGGAGGGTGTCTTTCAGGATCAGATTGATGCCGCGAAGTTCGCTATGGCTGTGGCGATCCGATCGGGAGTCGGTTCAGGGGAGGCTGTTGGGACTGTGACCAAGTGGAATATTGGGAGCTTTGACCGGGACGGGGAACTGCGTGTGATAGTCTCTGCGCTCTTCCCCCAATGCGAGGCGCCTTACCGCTTGGTGGAGTTCCTCATAGACAAGGGAATTGACACCTTGCAAGACGAAAGGAAGACGAACCCGCATTTGGACGTGGTGCAGCTACTGCAACGATGGGAGTAGAGTCAGGGTCTCGTGTGGTGTCCTTTCAGGTCCTGACGAGTCCTTGGCGAGGACGAGCTGTATATCTAGGTGGATCCGGAACTTCCCGGCGCGATGAATCTTTTCGGGCACACCTCACATCCTCCCCCTCACCCACCGATTCGTGGCCTGCAGCGTAGCCAGCACCACGGCACGTTCCACACTATCTGCCACCACCACCGACCCCGCAAGAGTATTGATCTCCCCCTCATGCTGACAGTGAACCGCCACCAGGGCGATGGTGCGGTCGAAGGCATCCACCAGGCGCACGCCGTCCAGGTCCAGGCCGATGGGTGGGGGTGAATGGGCGTCTCCCGACTCGAAGTGCACGATCCCCTGGATGGCCTGCAGGGTGGCCCGGGCCAGGAGCTCCAGGCGGGGGCGGGGAAGGTCGGGGCCCGAGACCTCTCCCAGGTGGGTGCGGCCATTCCACTGCAGCGACACCCGGGTGCGGATGCGCTGGGGGCGCTCCAGCTCCACCTCGTGACCCTGCAGCAGGATGCGGCCCCGCTCGGCTGGGGGCGTCCTGGCAGGGGCGGGCTCCGGGACAGCGGCGGGGGGAGGGGCGTCCCCAGCGGCCGGCACCGGCACCTCTTCCCTCCGGTCCGGCCCGGGAATGTCCCGCAGCCGCACGGGGAACTCCTCCGGTCGCCGGGTCCCCCCCGCCCGGGGAAGCCCCATCCCGGTGGCCACCTTCGTGCGGGTGATCTCCACCTTCCGGGGATCCACCTTCAGGTCGTAGCGGGCCTCCAGCGCCCGGACGGTCATCTCGGTGGCGTCCTCCGAGGGCAGCGCCTCGG
>Ga0076930_101603_pt1 | contig 11491 bp, 6 predicted proteins | sample HotLakConsoUCCRE_FD_71149 | JGI IMG/M metagenome (GOLD analysis project Ga0076930, IMG submission 71149) | Hypersaline microbial mat communities from Hot Lake, Washington, USA - Hot Lake Consortium UCC-RE (version 3) (version 3) ...
CGCCAGCCGGCTGAACCCGCCGATGGAGGCCGCGAAGAGCGCCCCGGAGCGGGGGTCCACAGCGGCCCCTCCCATGATGTCCGCCCCCCCGAAGGCCCCGGGTGCCACCAGGGTGCCCTGTGTGCCGGAGGGATCGTCGGCCAGCGATGGGGGGGTGAAGATGGGCCCCAACCGGTAGTGCTTCACCAGCTCCAGCGCCTCAGCCCTCAGCTCCGGGGTGAAGTCGATGAGGTCGTGTTCCTGCACCCCCTGCCGGTCGTAGGGGAGGGGCCAGGTGGGGAAGCGCTGGGTGGGGGCCGCCCGCTCCCCCGGGACGTCGGAAGCGGGCACCGGGCGCTCCTCCATGGGCCACACCGGCTCGCCGGTCCTCCGGTGGAAGATGTAGACCCACGACTGCTTGGTCACCTGCGCCACGGCGGGGATCGTCCGGCCGTCCACGGTGATATCCACCAGGGTGGGAGCGGTGGGGAGGTCCCAGTCCCAGAGGTCGTGGCGGATGAACTGCTGGTGCCACACCCGCTCCCCGGTGGTGACATCCAGCGCCACCAGGCTCTGGGAGAAGAGGTTGTCCCCCAGCCGGTGTCCCCCGTAGTAGTCGTTGGTGGGAGCCCCCATGGGGAGGTAGACCAGCCCCAGCTCATCGTCCACCGAGAGGGTGGCCCAGGCCGCCACCTTCCCGGTGTACTCCCAGGACCCCTCCTCCCACGTGTCGTGTCCGTACTCCCCTGGTCGGGGGATGGTGTGGAAGGTCCAGAGGAGGGCTCCGGTGCGGGCATCGTACCCCCGGATATGGCCGGGGATGTTCCGCTTTGCCCGGGGGAAGGTCCCCGGCAGATGTGTCCCCCCCACCACCACCACACCCCGTGAGACGATGGGAGGTGAGCTGGAGCCGATCTCCCCCTCTGCGATCCCGGTGAGGGGATCCACCGGGAAGCCCAGCCCCTCCTTCAGGTCCACCACGCCGTCCACTCCGAACGCCGGGTCGGGAATTCCGGTGGCCGGATCCAGCGCCACCAGCCGGTACCCAGGGGTGGTGACGTAGACCCGGGCCCCGGCCCCCTCCCCCCAGTAGGCCAGCCCCCTTCCGGAGAAGCGCCGGGGGGCCTCCTCCCAGCGGGCCCCCTCGTCCATCCGCCACGTCCAGAGCGTCTCCCCGGTGGAGGGATCGATGGCCACCACCGCCCGGCGGGTCCCCGCCACCGTGAAGAGGCGCCCATCGGCGTAGAGGGGGGTGGCGCGGTAGTAGGTCTCCGGGTCGGGGCCGAAATTCGCCGAAGTCCACCGCCACGCCACCTCCAACTCCCCGGCGTTCCCCGGGTGGATCTGGTCCAGGGCGGAGAACCGGGTGCTCCCGGCGTCCCCTCCCCAGTAGCGCCACTCGGAGACCGCTCCGGACTGGGCGGCCAGGGCGCCCCCTGTCGGGACCGGTCCGGGGAGGAGGGGGGAGCAGGCCAGTGCCGCCACCAGCAGGGAGAACGACCCGAACCGGCGCACATTCAACAACGAGGGCACTGGAGAGGACGGGGAGAGGGGCATGGCGACCGTCGGAGAGGGAGGGAAGTCCGGCCGGGCCGGCCCGGCCCACACCGGTTCCGGCGCGGCCGGGGACCCCTACGGATACGGAACCCCCGGCAGGCCCGTCAAGCGGGCCTGCCGGGGGGAAGGATTGAACGGGTGGTCAGGCGGGCGAGCTCCGCTCCCGGAGGGACGGTGAGCCGTCCGCATCCGGATGCGCCTCCGCCCCCACCGGCGGGTCAGGAGTTGAGGTTCGGGTTCAGGATCCGCTCCTGGTCGGAGAGGGGGAGACAGGTGACATCACCGTAGGCGATCCCCTTGTGGTTGAAGCCCTGACCCCGGGGGAACCAGAGGTCGTAGCGGAGCTTGTCGGCGTGATGGCGCCCCTCATAGAAGAACTCCCGGCGCCGCTCCTCGATGATGGCGTCCCGGATCTCCTGGGCCGTTCCCCCCTGGAAGTGGGGGAGCCCATGGATGTCCCGGAGGGCGTTGATCCGGTCCACCGCCGACTGTCCCCCCTCGATCTCAGCCAGGATGAGCTGGGCCTCCGCCCACCGCACCAGGGGAATGGGGTCGGCGTAGGAGGTGTACTTCGTCTGGATCCAGTGGGTGGTGACCCCGTCGGAGGCCGGCAGCCCCGTGTTCTCCACCGGGACCCGGGGGTCAGGGACCCCGTCGTTCACCGTGGCCTGCCCGTCGGGAGTGATGGTGAGATCCCGGAAGCCCACGGAGACCAGCTCACCATTGAACTCCACCTGGTCGGCAATGCTCATGAACTTGCTCACCGTCAGGTGGTGGTAGACCTGGTTCCACCGCTTGCGTACCCCCGCCGACCGGGTGACGTTGGCCACGAAGCCCGGTTCGATGAGGGCAGCATCCGCCGCGGCTCCGGTCAGGTCTCCCCGGGCAAAGCGCACCCGGGCCCGCCCCAGGAGCGCCATCTGCCGGGCGCTCTCCGTGGTGGCATTCCCGAAGTCCCCGGTGGTGTTGATGTGCCCCAGCGCCCGGTCGAACCAGGGCTCGGCGATGGCCAGCGTCTCCTGGGGAGTGAGGCGATCCCCCACGTCCACCGCCATCTCGCACCAGTGCTCCCCGAAGACCTGGTAGGTGAAGCCGGCGTAGGTGGCGGCGGTGGCCAGGAGCTGCTCCCGGTTGGCCACCTGCTCGTCGGTGAAGCCGCTCATGGCCTCATAGGCCTGCTCCGCCTGGAAGCGGGCGGACTGGAACGACACGAAGAAGCCCGCCGCCACGTCGCTGTTGCCGCAGGGGGTGGTGTTCACCGCCCCCGTCTGTTCGGTGACCCGGTACTCGGACCACGCCTTGGGGAACCACCCGGTGGTCTCCCAGTAGGCATCCTCCACACCGCCGATGGTGGCGGCAAACTCCGAATAGGCACACTCGAAGTCGGCCACCGCCGAGAGGGTCATGGCCCGGGACATCTCCGGGGTGAGCAGGTCCTCCTCCGTGAGGGAGCCTGGAAGGTCCACATCCAGGAGGTCGCCGCAGGCGCCCAGCATCAAGCCGGCGCCCAGGGAGAGGACGATGGCCATGGAGGGGCGATGGCGCCCCTTCCGGACGGCCGTCCGATGAAGCGGGGTGGTCATGGAAGCATCACTCCGTGGCTGGGTCTCGTTCCGGGCTCCGGCGGTGTCGGGGAACTCCGTCAGCCCGCCCATCAGAAGGACACCCGCATGGTGAAGGCGAAGCTGGAGGTGGGGGGCACATTGGAGTTGGAATCCACATTGGCCAGGTCCCCCGCCCGCCGGGCCTCCGGGTCATGCACCGGGGCACCGAAGACGTCGGGCTGCGCCACCCAGGCCGTCCACAGGTTCCGCCCCGCTGCGGTGAAGCTGGCCCGGGAAGCACCGATCCGTCCGGCCCAGCTCTCGGGGAGGGTGTAGCTGAGGCTCACCTCTCGGAGTTTCGCGAAACCGGAGTCGTACAGCCCCAGGGGCCCTCCCGGCACCCGTCCATCGGCGTAGGCCAGGAAGATGGGGTCGTTCCTCTCCTGGGAGGCCAGGGAGGTGGTGAAGCAGGTGTGGCGGCAGGACACGTCCGTGGAACGGGCAATGGCCCCGGTGCGGATGTCCATGTTGGCGAAGAACCGGAGGTTTTCGAAGAAGGTGAATGTGGTGGCCACGCTGGTCTCCCAGGGGTAGCTGATGGAGCCCCAGAAGACCCGGGGCGCCTGGGCGCAGGGCACGGCAGGCCCTCCCAGCTCCAGCCCCTGCGTCCCCTGTCCGCCGTCACACAGGATGTTGGTGGCCCGGCCGGTGGCGGGGTCGAGATCCGCACTCACCACCTTCTGGGCGAAGTAGCCCGGGAAGGGGAAGCCCTCCTGGATGGTGGTGGTGGGGGGGCGTCCCCCCAGGTCGTCCACCCGGTTCCGGTTGTAGGCCAGCCCCAGGGTCAGGTCGAAGGAGAATCGGTCCCGCTCCAGGATCCGGGCATCGGTATTGATCTCCCACCCCCAGTTGGACACCTGTCCCACATTCACGAACTGGGACCCGGGGAAGCCCCGGCTGGGGGGCACCGGAAGGGCCACCAGGGCGTCGTTCACCTTCTGTGTGTAGTAGGTCACCGTGGTGGAGAGCCGGTCATCCAGGAAGGCGGCGTCGAAGCCCACCTCCAGCTCCGTGCTCACCTCCGGCCCCAGGTCGGGATTCCCCACCTCGGCGGGGGTCACCACCGACTCGTCGTCGGGTCCCACGGCGGGGCTGTAGAGGCGCACTGCGGCAAAGGCGTCGGGCTGCTGCCCGGCCTTCCCCCACGCGGAGCGGAGCCGCAGGGAGTTCATCCACTCCATGTTGAACCAGGGCTCTTCGGTCACCACCCAGGTGGCGGAGAACTTCGGATAGATGGCGGCGTCGAAGTTCGTCCCGAAGGCGGAGTTGTCGTCTCCCCGCACCGCCGCGGTGAGGAAGATCCGGTCGTTGAAGCCGATCTCCTGCTGCAGATAGCCCCCCAGCGTCTTGTTCTCCACGAACTGCTCGGTGGCGGTGGTGACGGCGGCCCCGGAGAGATTCCGGATGGCCGGCGCCGGGAAGACCCGCCCCTCGCTGAAGACCGTATTCAGCCGCTTGGAGTAGTACTGCACCCCGGCAGAACTGGTCATGGACATCCCTTCCAGGAGCGACCAGCGGAGGCTGGCGGCGTAGTCGAAGGTGTTGAACTGGGTGTAGGGGCGGTCGATCTCGATGCTCCCCAGCGAGAGGCCGCCGAAGTCGTGGGTGGAGCCGTCCGGGTGCCGGGGGAAGAGCACCCGGTTCTCCTCACGGGCCACGTCGATCCCGAACACGAGGCGCTGCGAGAACCAGTCGAAGGGGTTGTGGTTCAGCGTCATGCTTCCGGTGAAGCGGGAGTTGTCCCGGGTGGCCTCCACATTGGCGATCTCCTCGGGGCGGGCCCGGAGGAAGCCCCGGAGTCGGGTGTCGCGCCCCAGGGGGTTCGCCCACTGCGCCTGCTCCCACACCCCCCAGTTGGTCTTCTGCTGCATGAAGCTGGTGAAGCCGTCGATGTAGCCCATGCTCACATCGACGTTGAACGACTCGGAGGGGACCACGCTGACGTTGGCCCGGAGATTCGTGGCGGTGTGGGTGTTGTAGTCCACGATCCCCGTGTTGTCGTCCCAGTCGGCGGAGAGGTAGTAGCGCACCACATCGGTCCCCCCCCGCATGCTCAGGGCGTACCCCTGGGAGTACCCGGTGCTGAAGAAGGGGCGTCCCGCCGCCTTCTCCTGCTCCCAGATGTTGAAGCCCACGATCTCCCCGTCGATGCGCTTGTACGACATCCCCACCTTCTCGGAGGGGTTCATGAGGAAGTTGGCGCCCTGATTGATGGTGAGATCGAACTGGGGGGCCCCGGTGGTGCCTCGCTTCGTGATGATCTGGATCACCCCGTTGGAGGCCTCGGTTCCGTAGAGGGTGGCCGCCGCCGGCCCCTTGATGATCTCGATGCTCTCGATGTCGTTGGGATTGATGTCGTCCAGCTTGGAGACCTGGGCGCCGTCCCGGAGGTTGGGGCCGGCCGTGGAGTTGTTGTCCACCCGGATCCCGTCCACGTAGATCAGAGGCTGGTTTCCCACCCCCAGGCTGGAGAAGCCCCGGACCCGGATACCGGCCCCGGTGCCCACATTCCCCGAGGAGCGCTGGAAGGCAACCCCGGCCTCCCGGGAGGTGAGGAGGTCCTGCATGGTGATGATGGGGGCCACCTCCGTGATCTCCGCCGCGTCCACCCGGGCCACCACGTTCCCGATGGCCCGCTGCCGGGTGCCGCCGGGGGTGCCCGTGACCACGATCTGGTCCAGCTCGATGGCGGACTCGGTGACCCGCAGCCGGAGATCCAGCGTCCCGGTGCTGGTGACCTGGGTGAAGGGGCGATAGCCGATCATCACCACCCGGAGGGTCACCTCCCCTTCCGGGATCCCCTCGATGCGGAAGCGCCCCCCTGAATCGGTGAGCCCCCCCAACTGGGTGCCATCCACCACCACCTGGGCCCCGGCCATGGGGCGGGAGCTGGTGGCATCCAGGACCTGCCCGGCCACCACCCCGGTCTGGGCGGCTGCCTCCCCGGGAAGGAGGGCCAGGCCAAGGGCGGCCAGGAGAACGAATGCGGTGCGGAGAAGGCGGCAGGCTACCCGGGACACACTCCCGGGATCAGCCATTCCGGGTGGGCGCTGGGCGCCATGGGCCCGGCGGGCGCGGACAACTGACTTCATGGTCAACCTCCTGGTCCTGGGGGACTCCGTCCCCCCCGGGAATGCGGAGGGGCGGAAGGACAACAAGGAGCCCGTTGGGGGGACGAACCACGACGACCGGAGGGAAACCGATCAGGAAGCGTGGGGCGGTGCCCCGGGGTGGGTATCGGGCGGGTGGATCACATATGGAGCATCCGGCGAGGGAGACGTCCGTCCGGCGCCAGGGAGAACAGGGTGTGATACCACGGGCCCGGCAACGGATCTACACACTATGCAGCACCCGTCACCGGAAACGCAATGGATTTTTATGCAGGGGTCACAGAGAGGTATGTGCGCCGGGTCCAATCCGTTCAGGGGAGGGGGTATCCCCGGTTCCGGATCATCGCCCGACTGCTGGCGAGGAACTCATTCACAACGGTCATGGGGACCGAAAGGGTGATTCCATACTGGATCCGGAGGAATGACTCCAGATAGAGGGTCCCGGCATAGGGGCGCATCAGGTCCTGATCCACCGGGATCCCGGTGGTGTCGGGGAGGAGTCGGAGTTCCCGGTCGGCGGCCCCCGCCCGGGCCAGCCCCACCGGCTCCAGCGCCCCGGTCTCCCCCCGGACCGCCAGGATCATCCCTCCGCTGATCCCCTCGTTCCAGAGGCCGTCGGTGAAGAAGGCACCATTCCCGTCCCGGTCCGGGTCGCTGACGATGGCCCGGGTCACCATGGGGTATCCCCTGGGGAAGCCCAGAACGTAGACGAAGGAGCCCCAGCTCAGGCGGCGTGCGTCGCCGATGGCCAGTCGGAGGGGAGGGTACTGTGCAGGGTCGCTCCACTCCCGCAGCCGCATTCCCAGCACCGCCAGGTCATTCCGCTCGTCCCGGGCCACCACTTCGAAGGGGCCCAGGTCCGGGTGCTGCAGGAGCCCCCCCAACTCGCTGGTGCGGTACGAGACACTGGCCACCCGTGGGGGCTGGGCCCGACGCTGACCCGGCTCGGTCTCGTAGTAGCTCACCACCACCTCGGGGAGGTGCACCACATGGTGGGTGGTGAGGAGGGTGATCCGGTCCAGGGAGCGGCCGATGATCGTGGCGGTCCCCGCCTTCGACTGCACCTCCGAGAGGGTGCGGGCAGCCCTGGCGGAGACGTCTCCTGCCAGGAGATCGACGTCCGTCACCCCCTCCTCGAAGGTGAAGAGGTGGGTCGTGTACTCGGCGGTATAGGAGATCTGCTTCACCGAGCGGACCGCCTCCTCCAGCTCCCCGGAGGTGTCGTGCACCGGGAAGGAAGTCTGGTAGTAGGCCCGCCCCCCACCATCCATCGAGACGAGGCGCGGCGCCGGCGCGCAGGAGGCCAGTGCCCCTGCAACCAGAAGGATCAGAAGGGTCGGGAAGGTCCGGGATTGGCAGGCGGAAGCGCGCACGGACGGCTCCGCTCGGGAGGCGGGCGGGAACAGGGCCGGTCCAGACGGATTCCGGACTGGATCGGCGATGGTTCACAATATCGCATGGGGGTCCCCACAGTCCAGCCGGTGGAGGATCCCTCAGGCGTCCACCGCACCCTCCTCCCAGGCGTCCCGGAGGTCCTTTTCGGTCTCCAGGAGTGTCTGCACCGAGAGGCGATCCAGACGTCGGGCCACCTCAGGATCCATGAGGGTGCGGAGGAAGGTGAGGTGTTCCCCCAGATCCTCGTCCAGGAGCGGGTCCGGACCCTGCTCCAGGGTGTGGAGGAGCCGGGCTGCGAAGTAGGCGTCATCCACCAGCCCCGCCAGCCCCTGCGTCATCTCGGGAATGAGATCCACCGGACGGAGGAAGTACTCCTCGGCCCGGGCCAGGATGGGAACCACCGCCAGGGAGACCCCCCTGGCCTCCGCACGGGCCTCCGCACGTCCCATCAGGACCGGGAGCTCATCGATGATCTCCAGGGCCCGATCCACCCTCCGGGCCACCTCGACATCGGGAAGGGAGAGGTCCCCCCGGCGGATGAGACGCTCCAGAGACCCGGTGTCCCGGGCCCTGGCTGAGGCCACCACGGCCTGGATGTCGGCAACGTTCATCCCGGCAAGCTACGGCGGGGTTCCGGCGGCGTCCACCCGGAAGGGCTCCCCTTGCGGCAGGGTCGCCGGGGAGGTGACCATGACGCATCCACTCCCCCGTCCTTCCGGAGCGACCATGGGTCCAGAGTCCACCACCCGGCTCACCGGGAACGCATCGCCGGCACCCTCCCTTGGCTATGCCCGGATGTCTGGATGTGTGCTGATCGTGGACCCCGGAGGGGAGGTCCGGGAGGCCCTCTCCGGAACCCGCGCCCTCCTGGGAACCCGGCCCCGGGACACCGTTGGGCGCAGACTGGAGGAGCTCATGGACGCCATCGGCGATCAGGATCTGCCCAGCGCCCTGGCCGAGGCCATGGAGGGACGTGTGGCGGAGAGGAACGCCCGGACCGACCATGCCAGCCACGTGGCCCTCTGGTTCGTCCCCTTCCCGGGCTCCCCCCCCGCCGTGGCGGTCCTGGGGAGGGACCTCTCCATCATCAACGAACTCCTCCACACCCTGGACGAGAACCAGGAGATGACCCGGATGGGGCGCTCCACCGTGGCCGCCGCCCGGGATGTCAGGGAGACGTTGACCGCCCTCCGCTCCGCCGGCGGCGCCCTCATGGTTCCCGGTCTGGCCCCCTCCCATCGGGGGGTCCAGGAGGAGGAGTTCCGACAGGAGCTGGACCGGGCGGGGCGGAGCGTGGGGCGCCTCGTGGATGCCGCCGGGGAGTGGGAGGCGCTGGATGAGCGCTTCGAGCTCCGGGAGGTGGTGGACGAAGTGCTGACCCTCAAGAGGGAGCTCATGCGCCAGGAGGAGATCCGGGTGGAGGAGACGGGGATGGGGATTCCCACCTGGGTCATGGGTCGGCGGAGGCCCACCCGCACGGCGGTCCTGACCCTCCTGGGGAATGCCATCCACGCCCTGGCCCGGAATCCGGAGGAGCGGCCCAGGAGACTGCGACTGGGTTACGAGGTCCTGGGGAACCGCTACGTCAGCCTCCTCATCGAGGACACCGCCGGGGGCCTCCCCCCCCTGATCCAGCAGGAGGTCTTCGAACAGGAGAACCCCCGGGGGATCCATGCCCTTGGGCTGGTCCGGGCCCGGACCATCGCCCGGGAGGCAGGGGGAGCCCTTCTCCTGGACAACCACCCCGGGGAAGGGGCGCGCTTCACCCTCCTCCTTCCCCGCACCCCCTGAGGCCCCACCGGCGTCGGCGTCCCCCTGGACGTCATGGAGTAGAAGCCCCGACCCGGGGAACGATCCGGCCACATGGCTTTCCCTCCCCCTCCTCCCCCACCAGCTTGGGGAATGGCTGACCAGGTGACGAAGGGCATGGAGGAGACCCTCTCCGGACGGCTCCGGGGGGAGACGCAGGCGCTGCACCGGGAGGCGGAGCGCACGGGGATCATGGTGCCCCTCCTCCGCGGGCGGCTCACCACCGGGGACTACGTGCGGCTCCTGGAGTCGCTGCTGGTGGTGTATGAGACGCTGGAGGCGGGGCTGGAGGAGCAAGCCCACCACCCTGCCCTGGCCCCCCTCCGGATGCCGGAGCTGTATCGCAGTCCGGCGCTCCGGGAGGACATCCAGGCCCTGGGAGAAGGAGCGGGGCCCTCTCCCCTCCCCCTGGCTGCCACCCATTACCGGGAGCGCCTCGAGGGCCTTGCACGGAGCGCACCCCACCTCCTTGGCGCCCACGCCTGGGTGCGCTACATGGGGGACCTGAGCGGCGGTCGGATGGTGGGGCGGGTGGTGGCCCGGGGGCTGGGGCTGGAGGGTCCGGGCTCCCCGGGGACCCGGTTCTACCACTTCCCCGACGAGGTGGACGCCACCATCTGGAAGGAGCGCTTCCGGGGAGCGCTGGACGCCCTCCCCCTGGATCCCGGGGAGCGGGAGGCGCTGGTGGAGGAGGCACGGCACGCCTTCCGGCTCCATGTGGAGCTCTTCTCGGAGCTGGGGGAGTCGCTGGTACCCCGGGACGCGGCAGACTCCGGGGTCACTCCGGAGGTGGCGGGTCCTCCCCCTCCACCGGAAGTGCCGCAATCTGGCGGGTGAGGGTTGTGGCCCGGCGGGTGGCCGCCTCAAGGCCATCCAGCACCGGGATCACCGAGGGGGAGTCCCCCGCCTCTACCACCTCCGCCACCGCCAGGGAGGCGTTGGTGAGGACCGCCCCGATGAGGTTGTCGAAGTCCGGGGAGGCCTGTTCCTCCGCCCGGGCTGAAAGCGCCGCCCGGTCCTGGGCATCCACGATGGCCCTCCGGAGCCGCTCCCGGGCCTGACCCGCCGCCTTCCAGTCGGTGAGGTTGGTGAGGAGCACGATGTGCCCCAGCGCCCCCCCTCCGTCCGGGCGCTCCACCCGGTCCGCCCGGATCGCCAGGGGGATCCCCGACACCCCCCGCCCGGCCTCCAGTACCAGCTCCCCCCTCCAGTTCCGCCGCTGCTCCAGCACCGCCCTCACCATCTCCGCCGCCCGGGCGGGCTCCAGGAAGAGGGCCGGCAGGTCGGCCAGCTCCACCAGATGGCGGTGCGGGCGTCGGAACATCCGGGAGAAGGCTTCGTTCACGAAGAGGATCCGCCCCACCCCGTCGCTGATGAGCACCCCTTCATCTGCCCGCTGGATGGCCCCCCGGAGGTGGGCCATCCGCTGCTCCATGAGGAGGTAGCTCATGGAGCGGACCTGCAGCACCATGTCCCGGAGCGTCGCCCCCACCTGCGCCGCCGTGCTCAGGTCCCGGGGGGACCAGGGGCGGGCGGTGCCCCGGACCTGCTCCGTCCAGACGGCAAACGAGCGGCGGGGGGAGAGGTCCAGCGGATCGTCCCCCACCAGGACCGGCTTGTTGGGATTCCCCGCCCAGCGGACCTCACGGACCTGCTCTCCCCGGAGCCAGACCAGGTACTCCCCCTCGGAGGAGAGAGGGACCGCCAGGACCCCGCTGGCCGTGGCCGCCGAGCCCGCCAGTGCAGGGTGCTCCCGGGCCAGCGCCGAGGTGGCCACCACCCCCCCCTCCTGGGCCTGGTCCCCAACCCACCCCAGGAGGGCCCGCAGCTCCCGGGTTCCAGGCACGTCCCCCAAGGGGTGGATCTCCCCGTCGAAGCTCAGCACCGCCCCGGTGGCATCCGCCAACCGGAGTACCGTCCGGGGATCGTCCAGGAGGGGCCGCCGCCAGTCCCGCCGCTGGACGGTGGCCTGTACCAGTTCCCCCTCCAGACGTCGGATGAGGAACTCGGTGCGCAGCCGCTCGACCTTCTCCAGCA
>Ga0076930_101604_pt1 | contig 11474 bp, 6 predicted proteins | sample HotLakConsoUCCRE_FD_71149 | JGI IMG/M metagenome (GOLD analysis project Ga0076930, IMG submission 71149) | Hypersaline microbial mat communities from Hot Lake, Washington, USA - Hot Lake Consortium UCC-RE (version 3) (version 3) ...
CAGACCCTCGCCCTGTGGAAGCCGCGGCTGCGGTGCTCCCTCCCCCTCCCCCTCCCCCTCCCCCTGCACCCCATGCCGGGGTGGCCGCCGGGTGGGATCAGCGTGGACCCTCGTGGAGACGTCTGGCGACCCCCCTGGCCACTGCAGCGCTCCTGCTTCTCGTCGTGGTGGCAGGCTTCTCCTTCCTCCGTCCCGAGGCTCCACCGCTCCATGGCGGTGGAGAGCTCTGGGTGCGGTCCCCGGGGGGGGACCTGGTGGTGACTCCCGGAACCCTGGCGGATGCCGACTGGTCTGCAACCCGTCCAGAGGGGTTCGTTCCCGACGAGGACGGGGCTCTGGGGCCCTTCCCGGCACCGGGTGGGGCATCCCGCTGGTTCACCTCCCGCCGGACGGAGGACGGGGCCCACGTCCTGGTGGAGCTCCTGCCAGGAGGTGGGGAGAACATCCGGCTCGAGGCTGCCGGCTCGGGGATCCTGGGAGACCTGCACCCGGACGGTCGGACCCTCCTCCATATCCGTCCCGACCCCTCGGTTTCCGGGGGGCCCGCCGTCCTCACCCTGGACCCCGGGGGGGAAACCCCGGCCCGGACCCTGCTCCGCTCCCCCACTCCCATCCTCCTGGCCCGGTGGTCGCCAGGGGGAGAGCAGCTCCTGGCGGTGACCCGGGGGGTCCCCGACTCCCTGCTGGTGCTCACCGGTGACGGCGCGCGACTGGGGGGGGTGGCGTGGCCTACCCTATGGAGCGCCTGCTGGACCTCCTCCCGGCGGATCGCCTTCGTGGGAGAGCAGGACGGAACGCCCCGGGTGATGCTCTGGGAACTGGACGGGGGTGCCGTGGAGCCGCTGCGCAACACTGGCCCCCTGGCGGCTCCCCACCTGGCCTGCTCCCCGGACGGCACCGCGGTGGCGGTGCTCACCATGCAGGACGGTCTTCCGGGGCTGGAGGTGGTTCCCCTGGACGGCAACCCCTCCCGGCTTCCCTCGGTGGCCCTGGGGGACATCCCCGCCTCCCTGATGTGGGTTCCCTCCGGCGCCCGCCCACTCATCACCGGTGTGACGGTGGAAGCGGTACCCGGGCCCCTCCGCTGGGGGGAGCAGTACGCCCTGCAGGCCAACGTCACCTGGTCCGACGGCGTGCCCCGGGAGACCCCTGTGGACTGGCAGGCCACGGACCCGGATATCGTATCGGTGGAACCCGATGGGGTGATCACCACCAATCGCCCGGGGTCCGCCCGGATCGTGGCCAGGGCGGGGGGTTGGCGCTCGGACACCCTCCTGGTGGAGGTGGAGCCCCGGCAGGTGACCGAGGGGGTGGTCATCCGGGAGTCCTTCGAGGCGCTGGACAGCACCCGCTGGCAGAGCCTGGGGGAATCGGCTCCCCGGGTGGTGGAGATGGGGGGTGGCCCGGCGCTGGAGTTCGTGGGTGATGGAGATCGCCAGGACGGACTGATCCTGGGTTCCCCGATCTCGCTCCCCCGGGGGGGAACGGTGGAACTGGAGTTCCTCACGGAGTTCACCCGCACCGACGGCCAGCACATCCGACTGGTGCTGGGGACCGCCGAACCCCGGCCGGAGGGGGATCCCTCCCGGTGGTCCGGTTGGCAGTGGGACCGGCAGTTGGTGGTGACCTATCCGGAGGCGGGCCCCGGGGGGAGATTCAACCCCCAGCGGATCTCCATCGAAGGGACCGGGTGGGGCTACCTGGACGTTCCCGAGGAGGTCCAGGAGGGGGAGTGGACCCACCTGGCGGTTCAGGTCCGGGCCGACGGGGAGGTGAGCTTCTACATGAACCACCGCTACCTGGGAACCGCCCCCGGGCGTCTCCCGGTGGTCCCCGGCGAGGAGTGGCGGGTGGCGCTCCTGGGATCTGCGGTGGATACCCGTCTGTTCGTTCGGAACCTGGTGGTCTGGGGGGAGCCCCGCTACCACGCTCCCCGGCTCATCGACCAGCCGCCGGGGGTCCGGGCCATGGCGCCCTCGCCACGGATCACCCGCCCGGGGTGAGGCTGGTCACCTGAAGGATCAGGCCGTCCCCGCAGGTGGAGGACTCGCCGAGGCGCCCTTCCACCACCACCACATCCCCCACGGCCAACTCCCGGTCCACCCCCTGCAGGATGTAGCGCTCCTCGTCGTCCCCCCGGAGGATGAGGCAGGTGGAGGAGCGCTCCTCCACCTGCCCCTGTCGCACCAGGATTCCGTTCTCGTCGGTGACGTGGAAGAGAGGGGAGGCAGAGAGGGGGCTGAAGTAGGCATCGAAGATGATGAACCGGTGGGCCCGGTCCCGCTTGGCCCACGCCGGGATCTCCACGATCTCCTCCAGCTCCCCCTCCCGGTTGGTGAGCACCAGCCGGAGCGCCTCGAAGCCGCTCTGGGTCCCCCCCAGCGCCACCTGCACCGGCGTGATGGCCGGGAGGAAGGCCCCCCGGACGGTGACGGCGGTTCCCGGAGGTCCGCTGGAGGGGGAGAGGGTGGTGGGACGGCTCTGGAGGCCGTGGACGGCCTCGGGGGTGGTGCGGGTCCGGGGCCCTTGCCCCTCCAGCGCCGGGGCCCCCACCAGGACCGCCAGGATCCCCCAGGTGACCCAGTGGCTCCGGAGCTGGAATGCAGCGCGACGTGAAGCCATGATCCTGCCCCCCTCCTGACGGCACTCCACCAGGGGCTCCCCTCCACACCGTCGGCGGCCCGGGACCCCAGAGGGGGCCATCCCCTCCTTCTCCACGGTAGGTGGGGCCCGGCCCCTGTGGCAAGCTCCGGGAGGGCCTCTTCGGGGGGCGCCGTGGCCTCAGCCCCGAAAGGCCAGGGCCAGCGTCACCGCCCCACGGGCTCCATCCACCCCCTCGGTGCGGACTCCGAAGCCGTGGCCCTCCAGCCCCTCCACCATCCTCGTCCGGAAGGGGCCACCCTCCGACACCAGGCCCCCGGCCAGCGCCACCTGGAAGGGGGGGCGGTACCCCACCCGGTAGGCGGAGACCTCCACCTGCCGTACCAACTCCACCACCGCGTCGTCCAGAATACGACCGGCCACCGGATCCCCGGCGTCGGCGCACCGGATCACCACAGGGGTGAGGGCGGCCACGTCGCCCTTCTCAGCCCGGGCCGTCATGGAAACCAACCCCTGGGGGTCCGGGACCGCCGCCGCCTGTACCAGGAGGCGGGTGAGGACCGTGGGACGCTCCCGGCCATCCGCCGCGCGACACACCGCCCGGAGCGCCTCCAGGGCGATCCGGTATCCACTCCCTTCGTCCCCCAGGAGGCCGCCCCACCCGCCGCATCGCGCCAACTCCCCCCCGGGTCCCCGGGCCATGGCAATGGAGCCGGTTCCCACGATGAGGAGGATCCCCGCTTCGCCGCCCGGGAAGGCGTCCTCGAAGGCCGCCTCTGCATCGGTCCCCACCCGGACCTCCCGGGCCACCCCCCGGGAGGAGAGTTCCGCCTGGAGGGCCGCCCTCCCCTCCTCCCGTCCCGCTCCGGCCACGCCGGCCCAGAGGAGATCCAGGGGGAGGGAGATCCCCCCCCGCTCCGCAGCCTGACGGAGGGTCATCTCGATGGCGTTCCCCGCCCCCGATGGATCCGTGGGGTCCAGGAGTCCCGCCGGGCCGGAGCCCTCCCCCAGGACCGCACCGGACGCGTCGGCGATGCGGGCCCGGGTCCGGGTCCCCCCGGCATCGACCCCCCCCACCAGCACCCGGCTCATGGCCCCGGCGATCCGGGAGCCTGCCCACCCCCGCTCCGCCCCAGGGCCCACCCCACGCTCCAGGTGACCAGGGCGCCGATGGGGGCGAACCAGGGCCAGGCGATGCTGGTCCGGAAGAAGACCCAGATGAGGGCCACCACCAGGATCCCGGAGGCCACACCCCAGTTCACACTCCGCCCGGTGGCCCGGCTGGAGCGGGTCCCCAGGAGGAAGGCCCCCAGGAGCCCGCCGTAGACCACCCCCGCCACGGCCAGCGCCACCTCCACGGCCGCCGTGCCCTCCGAGAGGGGGATGAAGAGGATGGCGCCACCCACCAGGAGGACGGACCAGACCAGGGTGAGGACCTTCCCCGCCCCCATGATGGCCACGTCGTCCCCCTCCAACCCCTTGGCGGGAGCCCAGAAGTCATAGGCCGAGGCGGAGGCCAGGGCATTGATGGAGGAGGAGAGGGAGGACATGGCCGCCGCGAAGACGCCGGCGATGAGGAGCCCCGTCACCCCCGGCGGAAGTTCGTCGATGATGAAGGTGGCGAAGATGGCGTCGGGGGTGTCGAAGGCGCGCCCCTCGTAGAAGGCCCAGAGCCCCATCCCCACCAGGAGGAAGAGGCCGAACTGGATCATCACCACGATCCCGCTCCCCACCAGCGCCTTCTGGCTGGCCCTGAGGTCCCGGCAGGTGAGGAGCCGCTGCACCAGGAGCTGATCGGTCCCGTGGGAGGCCATGGTGAACACGGTTCCCCCCAGCAGCCCCGCCCAGAAGGTGTAGGTGATGGAGAGGGTGGGGGTGAAGTCCAGCAGTTGCAGCTTCCCCGCCGCCCCGGCCTGCTCCAGGATGGCGCCCCACCCCCCGGGCACCGCCGCCTGGAGCGCCAGGAGGGCCAGCGCCGCCCCCAGGAGGTAGATCCCCATCTGGAGGGCGTCCACCCAGACCACCGCCCGGATCCCCCCGATGTAGGTGTAGATCACCGTCAGGATACCGATGACGGCGATGGACAGCGGGTAGGGCCACCCGGTGATGAGCGCCAGCGGGATGGCGGTGGCAAAGAGTCGCACCGAGTCCGCCAGGAGCCGGGTGATCATGAAGATCCCGGAGGTGAACCGCCGGGTGTCCGGCCCGAACCGCTGGTCCAGGAGCTGGTAGGCCGTGGTGAGCTCCCCCCGGTAGTACGAAGGGAGGAAGATGGACGACACCACGATCCGGCCCAGGAGGTAGCCGAAGGTGAGCTGGAGGAAGGCCAGCGTCCCCAGGTAGGCCACCCCGGGGATGCTCAGGAAGGTGAGGGTGCTGGTCTCGGTGGCCACCACCGAGAGGAGCACAGCACCCCAGGGAAGCTCCCGGTTCCCCAGGAAGTAGTCCTTCCCCCCCCGGGCATTCCGCCCCAGCCAGGCGCCCCAGGCGGTGACGCCCAGGAGGTAGACCGCGAGCACGACGAAGTCCAGGGGCTGGAAGGCGGTCACGGGGGGCGGAACTCCGGTGGATGCAGGGCTGGAGGGGGCACGGGGCACACCATGGCCCGAAACCTCATGGACTCCGGCGGGAACGGTAGACGACCGGGGCTCCCGGGGAAAGGGTACCCCTCCGGCACCCCGTGGGGGGGGTCAGCGCTCCCGGCGGGTCACCGGCATGTCCGTCACCGCCCGGACCGCAGCGTCGTGCACGGCCCGACGGAGAGGAATGTGGAGGGCGTTCTCCCGGGTGGGATGGACCCGGTTGGTGAGGAGGATCACCCAGAGGTCCCGCTCCCGGTCCACCCAGATGGAGGTACCGGTGAATCCGGTGTGCCCGAAGGAGAACGGGGAGAAGTAGTCTCCGGCAGACGAACCGTTGAGGCTGGGGGTGTCCCACCCCAGCGCCCGGGTGGAGCCCCGGTCCATCCTCCGGGTCCAGAGGTCCACCACCCGGGAGGGGAGGACGGCATCCGGGGCGGCGGCCCCTCCAGCGGCCTCACCCACCGCGCCGACGAAGCGGGCCAGGTCCGCGGCGGTGGAGAAGAGCCCGGCATGCCCCGCCACCCCCCCCATCGCCCACGCGTTCTCGTCGTGGACCAGCCCCCGGACGATCCCTCCCCGCACCGGATCCTCCTCGGTGGGGGCGATCCGCGAGCCCAACGACTCCTCCGGCAGGAACCCGGTGTCGGTCATTCCCAGCGGGGACCAGAGTTCCTCCTGGAGGAAGCGGTCCAGCGACCGACCGGATACCGCCTCCACCACCAGCCCCAGCGTCATGAACCCGATGTCGGAGTATGCCGTCCGGGTCCCGGCAGGTACCTCCAGCGCCTCCTCCTGGATGGCCTTCACGAAGGCCTCCTTCCCCCGGAGCTCCGTGTACCAGCGGCGGAAGGGGGCCAGCCCGCTCCGGTGCAGGAGGAGGTGGCGGATCGTCACCTCCCCCTTCCGGGGGTCTCCCCGCTCCCAGTCCGGGAGGTAGCGCACCACCGGGGCGTCCAGTTCAAGCGCCCCCCGGTCCACCAGGAGCATCACCGCCGAGGTGGTCCCCACCACCTTGGTGAGGGAGGCCAGGTCGTAGAGGGTGGTACGGGGATCCACGGAGGGCTCCCCCTCCTCCCACCCCAGGCGGCCGTACCCCCGGAGCCGAACCACCCGGGCCCCCCGCCCCACCACCAGCGCAGCTCCGGGGGTGGCCCCCTCCTGGATGGCCGCCTCGACCAGGGCATCGATCCGGTCCAGCGCCTCATCCGACATCCCCAGCTCCGCCCCGGGGACCTCCTCCAGGGGGCCCCCGGCCGGGGCTTCTCCCCCATCGGGGGGGGGACGGCGTCCCGGGGCCAGGATCCCGGTCTCGTCCAACTGGTCGGTGCGGACGGTGGTGGAGCTCCGCACCGCCTCCCGGACCAGCCCCTCTCCCCGGGCGTGGAGGGGGGGGACACTGGTGGGGAGCACACCGTCGATGCGGGACTCCCCGAACAGGGCCCGGGCCCCCGCCACCTGCGAGACCTCCCGGTCCCCCCAGGCCACCATCGCCGCTGCAGCATCGGGGAAGCGGGAGAGGACGTAGGGGCTGCCGAAGGAGGTCACCACCACCGGGGCCTCCGCCGACACCCTCCGGACGAAGTCCTCCAGCTCCTGCGACACCGCCACGCTCCCGGCCCCTGCCCGGGGGGGAAGATACACGTTCACCAGGACCAGTTCGGCGGCCATGGCGGCACGGGTGGCGGCGGCCCACTCCTCCGGCGACACCCGCTCGTGGAGGTGCACCCGCTCCACAACCGGACCGTAGCCGGCGGCCCGGGCGTCGAAGGCCCGTCCTGCGGTGAGGTCGTCGAAGCGGGAATAGGTGACGCTGAGCACCCGATCCACCGCCCCCGGTCCGATGGGGATCCGCCCCCCGTCGTCCCGCACCAGGACGATGGAGCGCTCCGCCGCCCGATCCGCAAAGGCCAGGTGGGGGCCGGAGCCCACCACGTCCCCTACCCCCTCCAGCGACACGGTCCGCTCCCGATGGAGCCCCACCCGGGCCTTGGCCTCCAGGATCCGGCGCACGGAGGCATCCACCCGCTCCCGGGTGACCCGCCCCGTCTCCACCGCTTCAACCAGGTGGCGGAGGGCCTCTCCCACATCCGCAGGGATGAGGATCACGTCGGCACCCGCCTCCAGCGCCAGGACCGCGGCCTCCCCCCCACCGAAGCGATCCGTGATGGCCCCCATCCGGAGGGCATCGGTGAAGAGGAGCCCCTGGAAGCCCATCTCCTCCCGGAGCAGCCCCGTGAGAAAGCGGGGGGAGAAGGTGGCCGGTGGCCCCTGGGGGCCCAGCATGGCCGGCACGGCCACGTGGGCCGTCATCACCGCATCCACCCCCTCCGCAATGGCCCGGACGAAGGGGACCAGCTCCAGGGTGTCCAGCCGGGCCCGGTCCGCCACCACGGCGGGGAGGTCCAGGTGCGAGTCCGACTCCGTGTCCCCATGCCCCGGGAAGTGCTTCGCGGTGGTGAGGATCCCCCCGGCCCGGGCCCCCTGGATGTAGGCCGCCCCCAGTTCCGCCACCCGCAGGGGGTCCTCCCCGAAGGCCCGGGTGTTGATGATGGGATTTGCCGGGTTGGAGTTCACATCCAGAACCGGGGCAAAGTTCAGATGCACCCCCACCGCCCGGGCCTCGGCGGCGGTGATCCGGGCCATCTCCCGGGTGTAGTCCGCCGCCGAATCCCGTATGGCCCCGAAGGCCATGGTGGGGGGGAAGCTGGTACCGCCCCCCTGGGGGAGGAGGGTGGGGAGGGCGTAGGTGTGGTTGATGCGCATCCCCGGCCCCCCGTTCTCGAAGTCCGAGGTCACAAGGAGGGGAACCCGGGCCCGCCGCTGCAGGGCGTTCAACTTGTGGGCGTAGGCCAGCGGCGTCCCGATGGAGACCGCCACCCCCCCGATCCCATCCCCCACCACCCACCCCTCCAGCTCCTGGAACTCCGGGGAGGAGAGGGCGGTGTAGGAGCCGGGGATCCACTGGAAGATGAGCTGCCCCGCCGCCTCCCGGAGGGAGAGGGAGGCCAGGGTGGAATCCACCCAGCGGCGCCCCGGAGCATCCAGCACCGGGAGGAGGGTGTCCCCGGCCGGGGCTACGGAGGGGGGCCTGGAAGGCGCACCACCGAGGAGTCCAGGGCCGCCCCCCGCCACCCCCGGGGCACCCGCCCCCGCAGGAGAGGCGCAGGCCATGGAGGGCGCCGCCAGGGCCGGCAGGAACCACCCCGCCGGACCCGGTACGCTGCGACGCCGGGAGGGGCGACCACCCACCTGCCGACCCCCACTCCGGCGCGGATCGTTTCCGCCGGAGCCCCCTCCATGAATTCCGGCCGCACCTCCCTGCCCCTGCAGAACGTCTCCCATTCCCTCTCCTCTCGCACCCGTGGTCCGGCCCCCTGGGTCCGGACCGGTCAGCGCCGCTCCAACTGGATTCCGTCCCCGATCCCGAAGAGCGGGGGGATCACCGTGGGGGTGCGTCCCCTCACCGGAATCTCCCCCAGGAGGGCCCGGGCCGCCGCCGCCTGCGACGCCTCGCTGCTCCCCCAAGCCAGAACATACCCCTTTACCGAGGGAAACTCACGCACCAGATAGGGATTGCCGAAGGAGACCACCACGTGGGGCACCCGGGCCTCCACCAGCCGCTCCACCAGGCGGGTGAGCTCCCGGGGAGGGGTCACGGCGGAGGGAAGGTGCACCTGGATCACCACCAGGTCCGCCTGACGGGCCCGCTGGAAGGACTGGTCCCAGCTCCCGGGGGGGGCTCCCCGATCCAGGACCTCCTCCCGGAGTCGGGGATAGGTACGGCGCATCCGGGCGGTGAAGGTCCGACCGGCCATGAGATCATTCCCCCGCCGGATGACCAGGGAGGTGACGTTGGCCGTCCGGGTCCCACGGAGGGGGAGGAGGGATCGCTCGTTCCGGAGAACGGTGATGGAGCGCTCGGCGATCTCCCGGGCCACCTCCAGGTGCGCGGGGATCCCCACCTTTGCCGACACCTCCTCCACATCGATGCGGGGCTGGGCCGGAAGCCCCATCTCCTGCTTCAGGCGGAGGATCCGGAGGACCGACCCGTTCAGCCGCTCCTCGGTGATCCGCCCGGCCTCCACCGCGGCCACCACCGCCCGGATGGCGGTGGCCACATCCGGGGGCATCAGGAGGAGATCGGCCCCGGCGGCGATGGCCCGGACGGCAGCCTCCCCCCGGGGAAAGCGCCGGTCCACCGCCTGCATGTCCAGGGCATCGGTGATGATGAGTCCGTCGAACCCCAGGTCGTTCCGGAGGAGGCTGGTGAGGACCGCCGGGGAGAGGGTGGCGGGAGTGGTGGGGGAGCCGGTGATCTCGGGCATGGAGAGATGGGCGGTCATCACCGCCCCCATTCCCACCCCGATGGCCATCCGAAAGGGGACCAGTTCCAGGGAGTCCAGCCGCGGCCGGTTGGCCCGGATCACCGGAAGGTCGACATGGGAGTCCACGTTTGTGTCGCCATGTCCGGGGAAGTGCTTTCCGGTGGCGGTGACCCCCCACTCCTGCATCCCCCGGACGAAGGCCGCCCCCATCCGGGCCACCGCGGCGGGGTCCTCCCCGAAGGAGCGCACGTTGATGACCGGGTTGTCCGGGTTGTTGTTCACATCCAGGACGGGGGCAAAGGGGAGGTGCACCCCCAGGGCCCTGGACTCGATGGCGGTGATCCGCCCCATGGCGTAGGCCAGCTCCGGGTCCCCGGTGGCCCCCACCGCCATGAGGGGAGGGAAGTCCGTGGCCCCCCCCAGGTCCACCAGCCCCGGGAGGGAGACCGGTGCCCGGAAGCGGAAGCCCGCACCGGTCTCCAGGTCGGCTCCCACCAGGAGGGGAATCCGGGACCGCCCCTGGAGGCGGTTGAGCTTCACCGCCACCTCGGTGGGGGAGCCGGCGGAGACGATGACCCCCCCCACCCCATGCCGGTCCAGCATCTCGAGGATCCGATCCGAGCCGGGGCTCCCGTCCGGGGCGAAGTCCCCCAGCATCCAGGGCATCATGAGCTGGGCCACCCGCTCCCGGAGGGTGAGGCGATCCAGGGTGGCCTCCGCCCATCCCTCCAGCATGGGGTCCGGGGGGGGGAGCGGGGGGTCCTCCGACGGCAACTCCACCGGCTCCTCCTCCTGGACCTCCGGTTCCGGTTCCGGCTCCGGCTCGGGCTCAGGCTCAGGCTCGGGCATCACCTGAACCGGGGGCGCCCCGGTGGGGTCACCGGCCCAGTCCGGCTCCGCCGGAGGGGGGATGGGGACCGGCCCCCCGCTTCCACATCCTGCCAGGAGGACGAGGACCAGGATGGCGGAGACGATCCCGGGAGTGGATCTTCCCCTCGGGACGACACGGGGAACGGGAACCAGCCAGGTGGGGTGGGACACGTGATTCCGTCAGTGGAAGCGAATCAGGGCAGGCCCATCGGGCTCGAAGGCCGGCTGAATCTGGGAGATGGTTGATGAGAGGACAAATTCCCTGGGGCGTTTCGACCCTCATCCCGATCCTGGTCATGGGTACGGCTGCGTCCTGCACGGATGGAGAGGGCCGGGAAAGCACCCCGGCTTCCTCCCCCTCCGCGGAAGCCCCTGCGGTCCGTCCGGGGCTGGATGTCCTCCTGTCGGATTCCCTCCACCTGGTGCGGGATCGACGGGTGGGACTCATCACCAACCACACCGGAGTGGACCGGGAGGGGCGCTCCGGGATCGACCGGATCCACGAGTCCCCGGAGGTCGAGCTGGTGGCCCTCTACTCCCCCGAGCATGGAATCCGGGGCACCGCCATGGCCGGGGAGCTGGTGGACTCTTCCATGGATGCCGCCACCGGCCTCCCCATCCACTCCCTGTACGGCTCCACCCGGAAGCCTACCCCGGCCATGCTCCAGGGTGTCGATGTCCTCCTCTTCGACATCCAGGACGTGGGAACCCGGTATTACACCTATGTCTACACCATGGCGCTGGCCATGGAGGCCGCCGGGGAGGCGGGGATCCCCCTGGTGGTGCTGGACCGCCCCAACCCCATCGGGGGGGAACTGGTGCAGGGGAACGTCCTGGACCCGGAGTTTTCCTCCTTCGTGGGGATGTACCCCATCCCCATGCGCCACGGGATGACCCCGGGGGAGCTGGCCCGGCTCTTCCGGAGCCACTTCGGGGTGGAGGTGGAACTGCACGTGGTTCCCGTGGACGGGCTCCGGCGGGATATGCTCTTCCCCTCCACCGACCTCCCCTGGATCCCCCCCTCCCCCAACATGCCCTCCATGGAGAGCGCCCTCCACTACCCCGGGAGCTGTCTGTTTGAAGGAACCAATCTCTC
>Ga0076930_101608_pt1 | contig 11462 bp, 12 predicted proteins | sample HotLakConsoUCCRE_FD_71149 | JGI IMG/M metagenome (GOLD analysis project Ga0076930, IMG submission 71149) | Hypersaline microbial mat communities from Hot Lake, Washington, USA - Hot Lake Consortium UCC-RE (version 3) (version 3) ...
CACCACGCATGGGTCGGCACCCCGCGCGACGCGGTCACCGCGCGGCTCGGCGAGGGCTTTCACGCCTTCTTCTTCAGGGTCCTGCCCCAGTGCCTGCGCTCGGCCTGGGCCGCCGAACGGTCACGCCTCGCCCGCAAGGGCCTGCCGGTCTGGGACCGCTCGAACCCGTTCTGGCGCTACGGCGCACTGCAACTCTTCTGGCTCCTCACGGCTCTCGTGCTCGGCGGCTGGGCGGGCGTCGCGCTCTTTCTCTTCCAGGCGCTCGTCGCGATCTGGCAGCTCGAACTCATCAACTACATCGAGCATTACGGGCTCACCCGGAAGCATCTCGGGGAGGGGCGCTACGAGCGCACCCTGCCGCGCCATTCCTGGGAGGACAGCCACAGCGTGAGCCGGGGCGTCTTCATCAACCTGCCGCGCCATGCCGACCACCACGCGAGCCCGGCCCGCCGCTTTCCGCTCCTGCAGACCCACGGGGAGGGCGAAGCGCCGCGACTGCCCTTCGGCTATTCGGCGATGACCGCCCTCGCCCTCGTCCCGCCGCTCTGGCGCCGGGTGATGAACCCCCGCGTGCGCCGCTGGCGCGCGGCCTTCTACCCCGAGATCACCGACTGGCGGCCCTACGACCGGCACGAGACACCGATGCCCGACTGAGGCGAGGCTCGTCGCCCGGAAATCCGGAACTCACCGCTTTTCAGGCGAACGCGATCGGCGACTGCTTCGCGCGGTTGACGTGCAGGGTGAAGACATCGGGCCTTGCATAATGCCCGCTCACGTCGAACTTCCGGCGCGAGGCGGGGGCGGCTTCCACGTCGATATCCGCGATGAGAAGGCCCTTCTCCTTCCGCATCGGGCCGGCATGCAACCCGCCGAACGGTTTGTAGACCACCGCGTCACCGGGGTTGACCCATTCCTCGGGGTCCGCGAACAGCTCGTCGCGGTAAGGCAGCGTCGCGGGCACGTCACCGGCTTCCAGAGAGGTCGCGCACCCCACGACCCAGCAGCCCCCCTCGCGCGCGACATGCTGCATCGTCGCAAGCCATGTATCCCCGCTGTCCCAGGTCGGCGCGACGTAGATATCGATGTTCTGCGCATAGAGCGCGAACCGCGCGAGCGGCATGTAGTTTTCCCAGCAGAGCAGCGCCCCGACACGGCCCACGGCGGTCTCGACCACCCGCAGGGTCGACCCGTCGCCGAACCCCCAGATCATCCGCTCGGGATTGGTGGGCATGAGCTTGCGGTGGTTGTTGAGAAGCGTCCCGTCGGCGTCGATAATCGCGACACTGTTGAAGAGCGTGCTGCCGCTGACCGCGCCGTCGACCTCCTGATGCCCCATCACGACCACCATGGAATGCTCCCGCGCCGCGGCCTTGACCGGGGCGAGATCGTCTTTTCCGAGGTCGACCGAGTTGGCCTGCGACAGCGCGAAGAGCTCGTCTGTCTTCTTCATGCCCGCTCCGGGCGGAAGCCTCCAGACGAAGGTCGGGTAGCCCGGCAGCCAGGTTTCGGGAAACACGATCATCCCGCAGCCCCCGGTTGCCGCTTCCTCCATGAGCGCGACGGCGCGCTCGATCGATGCCGCCTTGTCCATGTAGACAGGCGGTTTCTGAACCACGGCGATTTTCATTGTGAGCCCTCTCCAGGCTGATGATCGACGCTAGTCCCGGAGCGCACGCGACACAAACGATCCTTTTCGCGGGCTCCGTCCGGCACGGGCCGGTCACACCGTGAAGGCCGGCCCGATCCGATGCGTGATGCGCGCCGAAAAAAGGGGGCCCCGCCGTTTCCGACGGGGCCCGAAGTCGTGCCGTGGTTGGGCCACAGGCACAGGCGGTAACTTATCCCTGCATCTCCGCGCGGATCTGCTGGCGCAGCGCGTCGATCAGCACCGGTTCCCCGTCGCGCATGAAATGCCAGTAGGTCCAGCCGTTGCACGAGGGCGCCCCCTCGATCGCGGCGCCGACCTGGTGGATCGACCCCTTCGCCTCGCCGGAGATCACCGTGCCGTCCGCGCGCACCTTCGCGGTCTGCCCGCGCGGGCCGGTCAGAACCTCGCCGGGCCGCAGCATCCCGCGCTCGACGAGCTGGCCGAAAGGCACCCTCGGCTCGGCGCGCTTCGAGGCCGAAACCTCGAGCGCCTCGCGGTCGAACTTCCGCACATCCGCGATCCGCGCCTCCGCCACGCGGCGGTAGCCTTCCTCGCGCTCGATCCCGATCCAGTCGCGCCCGAGCATCTTGGCGACGGCACCCGTCGTTCCGGTCCCGAAGAACGGGTCGAGCACCACGTCGCCGGGCTTCGTCGTTCCCACGAGCACCCGGTGCAGAAGGCTGCCGGGCTTCTGGGTCGGGTGCGCCTTGTCGCCGCTGGCGTCCTTCAGGCGCTCGTGCCCGGTGCAGATCGGCAGCGTCCAGTCAGACCGCATCTGCACACCCTCGTTCAGCGCCTTCAGCGCCTCGTAGTTGAAGGTATATCTCGACGCCTCCGACCGCCCCGCCCAGATCAGCGTCTCGTGGGCGTTCGTCAGCCGCTTGCCGCGAAAGTTCGGCATCGGGTTCGACTTCCGCCACACCACGTCGTTGAGTATCCAGAAACCGAGGTCCTGCAAGGCCGCGCCGACCCGGAAGATGTTGTGATACGACCCGATCACCCAGAGCGCGCCGTCGGGCTTCAGCACCCGGCGCGCGGCGGCGAGCCAGGCGCGGGTGAAGAAGTCGTAGGCCTCGAACCCCGCGAACCGGTCCCATTCGTCGTCCACCGCGTCGACGCGGGAATTGTCGGGCCGGTGCAGCTCGCCCTTCAGTTGAAGGTTGTAGGGCGGGTCGGCGAAGACGAGATCGACGCTGGCTTCGGGAAGCGCGTTCATCGCCTCGACGCAATCGCCGCTCAGGATCGTGTTCAGCGGCAACGCCCCCGCGTCGCGCCCCATCGTCTTTGTCATCTCTGCCTCGTCCCCGCGCGGGTGGCCCCGCGTCGTCGTTCTGTCCGGAAGATGAGTCAGAGGCGATTCGCAGTCAATTTCTTTTTTGAATCAGGAACTTGCAGATTGTGCTTGTAACAAGATATTGTAGACGGGGCTGAACGACCGTCTATGGTGAGGGGTCACCCCGAGGCGCTTCAGCCCGTCGAGATGCGCCGCCACCCCGTAGCCCATGTTGGTCTCCCAGCCGTACCCCGGGTGCTGTTGCGCCAAATCCACCATGATCGCGTCGCGGGCGCATTTCGCCACGATCGACGCCGCCGCGATCGTCAGGCAGCGGGCGTCGCCGCCGACGACCGCGCTCGCCGGGCAGTCGATGTCTCGCGGAATCATCGTGCCGTCGATCAGAAGGTGATCGGGCCGCACCGGCAGCCCCTCCAGCGCGCGCACCATCGCGAGATGCGCCGCTCGCAGGATGTTCAGCCGGTCGATCTCCTCGACGTTCGCGTGGCCCACCGACACCTCCGCCGCCGCCATGATCTCCGGCAGAAGCTCGTCGCGCCGTTTCGCCGAGAGCTTCTTTGAATCGTTCAGGCCCTCGGGCAGCCGCCGCGCGTCGAGCACCACCGCCGCCGCCGTCACCGGCCCCGCAAGCGGCCCGCGCCCGACCTCGTCCAGCCCCGCGACGCGGGCGAAGCCCCGGCCGATATAGAGGGTCTCGAGCTCGAAGCTGGGCGCGTCCATGGCGACAAACTGCCAGCGAATTCGGAAACCGCAAGCGAGAAAGGCGGGCTCCACCGGAACCCGCCTTCCCCCACCTTCGGGCACTCTTCACCCACCCGTACCGAAAGACACTCGTAAGACACTACCTCCACGGACCGCGGCTTCGCCCCCTGCCCCGCGCCGAACCCGCCGGGTCCCGTCAGTCGCGGTCGCGCCGGATGTCGAGCACGCGCCGGCCGTCATGCCGTCTCCGGTCGTCGTCGAACCGGTAGCCCGCGCGCTCGAGGCAGCGTGCGAGATAGGCGTCGCGAATGCCGCGACCGGTCCGCACCCTGACCTCGCAATTGTCCGGCAGGCGCGCGGTGCGCACCCCGTTACGCTCGAGACAGCGCTCCCCGACAAGCCTGCGGACGCCACGGTTGGTCTCGAAGCGTCGCAGGCAGTCGGCGGGCAGCAAGGCCCGCCGCTGGTCCCGGCCGTATCCCTCGCGGGCCGCCCGGCCCGTCGCCGAAAGCGGCGACCTCGCCGTCGAGGCCTCCGCGCGGCCGCCGTTCTGCTTCGAGGCGATCACCCCGACGATGACGAGGCCGGCGAGAAGTGCCGCCGTTTCCTCCACGGTCAGTGCCGTCGCGTCCTTCGCGGTTCCGCCAAGGGCGAGACCCGCGGCCAGGACCGGAACAAGAAGTGCTTTCATCATGGCGTTGCCCTTTCCACCCTAAGCGCCGGTGGCGCCTCTGCATTGGCGACCCGACGGGGGCCGCGCTCTTCGTGGAACCGATGAGGCGCCGGGTGGCCGGGCTAGACAATAGCCCCTCCCTGATATGGGATAGCGGCGCGGCCCGGTGCAGCATCACGCGGCGTGACATTGAATTACGCGCCCCCTTCGCACATGGTCCCCGGATGAACCTGCGCATTCTTTTCCTGACCGGACTGCTCGTCGCCCTGCCGGCCCTGGCGGAGGCGGCCTGTTATGCCGATTACAAGGCGAAACGCGACGACCCCTTGCGGCTGCATTACGGGGTGGTCAAAGTCGGCGACGGAGCCTGCCCCGACGCGGGGCGCGTCGCGGACGAGATCGCGCGGCGCATTTCCCGCGACGGCTGGCAGCTCCTGAACGTCGTGTCGCTCTTCGACGACGCGGGGCTGGACCAGAGGAGACAGAGTGCAGGAGAATTCTTCCTCCGCTACTGACGTTCGCGTCGCGGGGACCCGTGTCGTCACCCTCGGCATCGCCGGCATCGTCCTCATCCTCGGGGCGGCGGCGCTGTTTCTGTTTCTCAATCTCCCCGATGCCGACGCCTTCAACCAGAAGGTCGAACGCATCTTCGTCGAGAACGACGACCTGACGTCGCCCGCCGAAATTCGCCTTCTGGAAATTCTTGCCCAGTCAGGCACCGCGTTCTCCGACGTCATCGCCAGCTACCGGGTGGTGATCTTCGTGCTCCTGGTGTTCTCCACCGGCCTCCTGATCGCCGCGCTGACCTTTCTCGTCATGATCGTCGTTCTCAACCGGCGCATGGCCACGATCGAGCGGCAGGGCATCCAGGTCTCCTCGCTCGTCCTCTCGCGCGAGCGCGGGGTCGTCAGCCTCAACGACATGGAATTCAAGCTGACCGATGCCGCCCTCGAAACCCTCGCCGTGCTCGCCGAGGCGCGCATGGACGGCGACGTCCTGAACGGGGCCGAGATCGAGGCCGTGATTTCGGGGCGATCCGCGTCCGACTGCGACGAGGCGGCCGGCGCGACCCGCATCAAGCGGCTGCGCGACGCGCTCGGCAACCAGATGGTGGCCGAACTGCTCATCAAGACCATCGCGCGGAAGGGCTACATGCTGGCCATCGACCGGGACCGGATCTCGATGACCTGACCCCGCCGGGAGACCGGTGCGCCGTGCCGGGCCGCCGCGGGTGCCATACGCCTGCCATACACTTTGCCATACACATGGCAGACAGCGACTTGCGGGAATTTTCCTGGCGACCCCGGGAGGATTCGAACCTCCGACCTACCGCTTAGGAGGCGGTTGCTCTATCCTCTGAGCTACGGGGCCACTGCCGCTGTTCTGGCCGGATTGCGCGCCGGGATCAACCCGACACCCTTGCGTTCGCAGGCGTTAGCGTTAACCATGCGGCATGTCCGAAGAGACCATCAAACCGCCCCGCCGCCCGCTCACGCTCCGCGATGTCTCCGAAGCCTCCGGCGTCTCCGAAATGACCGTGAGCCGGGTGTTGCGCAACCGGGGCGACGTCTCCGACGCAACCCGCACGAAGGTTCTTCACGCAGCGAAAACATTGGGTTACGTCCCCAACAAGATCGCCGGCGCGCTGGCCTCGTCGCGGGTGAACCTCGTCGCCGTCATCATCCCCTCGCTGTCGAACATGGTCTTTCCCGAGGTCATGACCGGCATCACCGAGGCGCTGGAGGGCACGCCCCTGCAGCCCGTGGTCGGCGTCACCGATTACTCGCCGGAGAAGGAGGAGAAGGTTCTCTTCGAAATGCTGTCATGGCGGCCTTCGGGGGTGATCGTCGCCGGGCTCGAACACTCGGACCTCTCCCGCGCCATGCTCTCGGGCGCGGGCATTCCCGTCGTCGAGATCATGGACACCGACGGCACCCCCATAGACAGCGTGGTCGGCATCAGCCACCGCAGAGCGGGGCGCGAGATGGCCCGGGCGATCAGCCGCGCGGGCTATGAACAGGTCGCCTTCCTCGGCACCAAGATGCCGCTCGACCATCGTGCGCGGAAGCGGTTCGAGGGCTTCACCGAAGCGCTCGCCAAGGAAGGCATCGAGATCGTCGACCAGGAATTCTACTCCGGCGGTTCGGCGCTTCTGAAGGGCCGGGAGATGACCGAGACCGTTCTGAAACGTAACCCCGATATCGACTTTCTCTATTATTCCAACGACCTGATCGGGGCAGGAGGGTTGCTCTACTGCCTCGAGCAGGGCATCGACGTGCCCGGCCAGATCGGCCTTGCGGGCTTCAACGGCATCGAGCTTCTGCAGGGCCTTCCGCGCCGGCTGGCCACGATGGAGGCCGGGCGGCTCGAGATCGGCCGCGCGGCGGCGCGCATCATCGCCGAGAGGGCCTCGGGGGCGGTCACCGAGACGGGGCAGCGCATCGAGCTCACCCCGAAGCTCGACCTCGGAGACACCCTGACCCGCAAGCGCCTCTGAGGCCCACTCGAGTAAACTTGCAGACAATCGCGGCGCCCGCATTAGGCCCTCCGTAAGGACCTGGCGATACCCCCTCCGGCGAAATGTGCCGCGCGTCTCCTCCCCGTGGGGTGAGCACGAGTTCCGTGGCGGTTCGCTAACGGATGGGGTGAAGGCCAATGTGCTCGATCTGTGCCCAGCGGTATGTCTATGAGCCCGAGTGCGCCTATGAGGGTCTCGCAACAGTCGCGGGCGGCGACAGCCTCGCTTCGGACGCACCCGTCTTCACCAATGACGAGATCGCCCATCAATTGACGGACGGGTTCTGGGCGCGCTGGGGCAGCGGTCCGAGATCCTGGGACATCGCGCCGGGCGGCACCCTCACCTACGACGTCACGGGCCTCACGGCGGGCCGCCAGGACCTCGCCCGCGACGCCTTCGACGCCTGGGCGATGGTGACCGGCCTCGACTTCGTGGAACAGTCCGGGGCGAGCAATATCACGCTCGACGACAATTCATCGGGGGCTTTCGCCACGATGGCGGTCGTCGGCGGAACAATCGTGGATGTGGATATCAATGTTTCCGCGACCTGGATCGGGGGCGAAAGCCGCCCCGACAGCTACGTGTTCCAGACCTTCATCCACGAAATCGGCCATGCTCTCGGCCTCGGGCATGCCGGCAACTACAACGGCGGCGCGACCTTCGGGCAGGACGAGCTCTTCGCCAACGACAGCTGGCAGGCCAGCATCATGAGCTACTTCAGCCAGTCAGAGAACACCACGATCGACGCGAGCTTCGCCTATGCCGTCACGCCGATGGTCGCCGACATCATCGCGGTCCAGGCCCTCTACGGAACAGTCGGCGGCAACCTCGGAGACACTATCTACGGCCACGGCGGCAACACCGGAACCTACCTCGACGGCTGGCTGGGGTGGGCCAATCCCACGGCCCTCACCCTCTACGACGGCGGCGGCACCGACCTCATCGACCTCTCCACGGAAACCGCGCACCAGCGCCTCGACCTCCGCGAGGAGGCCATTTCAGACGTGAACGGCCTCACCGGCAACCTCGTCATCGCCCGGGGCGCCGTGATCGAGAACGCGACGACGGGGTCGGGCGACGACCGGGTGTACGGCAACGGCGCGAACAACGTGCTCCTTGTGGGCGCCGGCAACGACGAAGCCTGGGGCGGGGCGGGCTTTGACTGGATCGAGGGCGGCGGCGGAGCCGACAACCTCTGGGGCGGCGATCAGGCCGACAACCTTTTCGGGCAGGCCGGCAACGACGTGCTCCACGGAGACGCCGGCAACGACCGGCTTTTCGGCGGCGACGGCAACGACCGGCTGGTCGGCGGAACGGGCGATGACGTGCTCTGGGGCGAGGCGGGCGACGACCTGCTCGAAGGCGGCGAGGGCGCCGACCGGCTCTACGGCGGGCCGGGCGATGACATTCTCTACGGCGGCGACGGAGACGACGAGATCTGGGGCGGCCCCCAGGAAGACCTGCTCTACGGCGGTGCGGGCGACGACATCCTGCGAGGAGATGCCGGATTCGATACCCTCTACGGGGACGAGGGCAACGACGTTCTCTGGGGCGGCGCGCAGGCTGACAACCTCTTCGGCGGCGCGGGCGACGACACGCTTCACGGCGAAGACGGGTTCGACCGTCTGTTCGGCGGAGACGGAAACGACCTGCTCTTCGGCGGGACGGGCCCCGACGCCCTCTTCGGCGACGACGGAAACGACACGCTGAACGGAGGCGACGGCGACGACCGGCTCCTCGGCGGTCAGGGCAATGACCGTCTCGAAGGAGGGGCGGGGGATGACACGCTGGAAGGCGGGGCCGGCTTCGACGTGCTGATCGGGGGTGTGGGAAACGACATCCTCACCGGCAACTTCAACGCCGATACCTTCGTCTTCGCCGACGGGCATGGCGACGACGTCATCACCGATTTCGAGGCGACGAACCCGTTCGAGAAGATCGACCTCTCGGCGGTGACCGCGATCGACGACTTCGATGACCTCGTAGCCGACCACCTGTCCCAGGTCGGTCCCGATGTGCTGATCGAGACCGGGGGTGGCGACAGGATAACGTTGATCGGCGTTTCGGTCGGCGATCTCGACGCCAGCGATTTCCTGTTCTGAGGGTGTGAGCATCAATGTGCATCACATGAGCATCAAGACACTCTCACCGAGCGTCCGAAGCACCAGCAGCAGGTCGTATCTCGGAGTTGGTGGAAATTCGAGGGCGGGGTAATCTCCGGGTGAACCAACACCCACCCAACCGGCGGCTGCAACCGCCAGGGAGATCACGCCATGAACCAGATTACCGACACTGCGAGCTTTGCGCTACTGGGCGAACAGGCAGGGTTTGACCCGATCGAGGATCGGCTGCGGGCGAACGTCCGTGCGACCATCGAAGCCGTGTTCGAGGAGGAGCTTGCCAGCTTCCTCGGCCGTCTTCGCTATGACCGGGCACCGAGAACGGCAACTCACCGGCACCTTCGGGACCGAGACGGTGCGGGTGCCTCGCGCCCGGATCGAGGATGAAACGGGCAAGGTCACGGAATGGCGCTCGAATGCGCTGCCCCGTTACCAGCGCCTGACCAGGAAGGCCGAGGCCCTGATAGCCGCGGTCTACCTCGCCGGCACCAACACACGGCGCGTCAAGCGAGCGCTGTTCGGGCTGTTCGAGGGCGCCGTCAGCAAGGACGTGGTCAGCCGCGCCCGGCGCAAGGTGAAGGTCGACTGGGACGCGTGGTGCGCGCGCAGCCTCGCTGATGAGGACATCGTTCGCATCATTCTCGACGGCATCGTGATCAAGACCCGGCTGGACCGCAAGACCACGAACATCTCGGTGCTGGCCGCCATCGGCGTGCGCAGCGACGGACAGAAGGTTCTGTTACCCATCAGAAACATGGGCGGGGAGAGCACGGCCGCCTGGCGCCAGTTCCTTGATGATCTTGATGCCCGCGGCCTGAAGCGGCCCGAATTCGTGATCGTCGACGGCGCCCGGGGACTGGAGGCCGCCCTCGTGGCGCTGTGGGGCGAGGACCTGCCGATCAAGCGCTGCACGGTTCACAAGCACCGCAACCTCCTGGCCCATGCCCCGAAGCACCTCCACGACGAGTTGACCGAGGACTACCGCGACATGATCTATGCCGACACCGCGGCCGAGATTGAGACGCGCCGAAAGGCCTTCCTGCGCAAGTGGCGGCTCAAGTGCCGGGCCGTCGCCGATAGCCTGGAGGAAGCTGACGATCGGCTCTTCACCTTCACCCGCCTCGACCCGTCGCAATGGAAATCGGCCCGGACCACCAACGCCCCTCTCGGCGAATGCGCGCATTCGCCTGCCGGGCAACGATCGAGCGCCTGAACGGGGAGTTCCGCCGCCGCATCAAGACCCAGACCGTGCTGCCCTGCGCAGAGACCGTGCCCATGCTGCTCTGGGCGCTGCTCGCCTCCGGCCAGATCCAGATGCGCAAGGTCGATGGCTGGGAAACCTTGTCTCAGCCCCTCGAACCCATGCCTCTTGACCTCGCCGCCTGAGAAACCGAAAGATCACATGCCCGGAGATGGCCGCCAGGAAATTTCCACAGCATTCGCGACACGATCCTTCCTTCATACGTGACAAGCTCTTCATGCGCGAACGACCTTCGAGAATGGCGTCCACGACCGACGAAACGCACTCAAGCGAATCAGCGGCCGCGAAGCTCTACAGTCATATCCGGAGCGTCTTCGAAGCGGACCTGACGAAAGTAAGTTTCACACGTTCCAAACAGCGTATTCGTGTACCGCTCCAAACCAGCCACCCGCCCGTTATTCAGCCAGATCAACACATATTGATCGCCTGCAAACCCTGTGTAGTCAGTCTCGCAGTACTGCCATGCCTCGTCCGACCCGCTGAACTGGCGGTTCTGAGGCGGGCCTAGGAGTTGCTGGACTTGCGCTGCCGCCATTCCGTTGCTCACCTGTGCCGAGTTCGCCACCATTGATGATTGCTGAGCGCATGCACTCAACATCAGAACGGCAGTTGACACAGCAACAAGCAGGGAGGACTTCGTCATGGTCGCGGGCATCTTCAATTCAGCTTTAGACACTGATGGCGGTTGAGAGGTTCTTTGGCAACCCCGCAGGGTTTGTCATGGTTGGCCACCTTTGGTCCGCTCTTCGTCCGCCGAAACCTCTAGCTGCCCTTCGTTGCATGCAGCAACTTGTCTACTGCCTCCTCGGGCAACCCGAGCACCTTCGCCGCCTCTAGCAGCATCCACGTTCCTGACGGCAACTCCGCCACCTCGTCCCGGTCCGGCCACGTCTCCCGCGCCCACCTCACTCGGTCCTCGGGGAGCAGGTCCTCGACTGAGCCTTTGCGGCCTCTAAGGTCAGGCATGGTCGGTTCACTCCTGCCTGAGAAGCCGCTATAGAACATAACACGAAAGCACTTGCTAGTCGTGGCGGCTTCGATCCCGCTCCCTGAAGGGTAGTAGCATCGCAAGTCCTTTTAAAGGCAACGGCTTGACCCGTCTGTGGGTGCATGAAACGGAGTCGAATATGCCAGGACCTGACCCGGACGCCCTCTGGATCGAGAGCGATGAGCCACCCTACGTCGTTTCCCATCAGGCCTACTTCTGGACAGGGAACAACGGGAACCGGAAGGCCCGCGCAATCGC
>Ga0076930_100664_pt2 | contig 11436 bp, 5 predicted proteins | sample HotLakConsoUCCRE_FD_71149 | JGI IMG/M metagenome (GOLD analysis project Ga0076930, IMG submission 71149) | Hypersaline microbial mat communities from Hot Lake, Washington, USA - Hot Lake Consortium UCC-RE (version 3) (version 3) ...
TCGGACAGCGCTTCGAGCACTTCGTTGTTGTTCAGGGTGATCATCTTCGGCACCCCCTCGGCCAGGTTCCGGCCGGAAATCTGGATTTCCGACAGCGCTTCCTGCGGGAAGGCGCAGCCGATTTCCATCTTGATCCGCTCGGCCGTGGATTCGCCGATCAGGGTGCCGTAGGAACGACGGACATAATTGATGATGGCTTCGTCGAAATGGTCGCCGCCGACACGCACCGAATTGGAGTAGACGATGCCGTTGAGCGACAGCACCGCCACCTCGGTCGTGCCACCGCCGATATCCAGCACCATCGACCCGCGCGCTTCGTGTATCGGAATACCGGCCCCGATTGCGGCAGCCATCGGTTCTTCGATCAAAAACACTTCGCGGGCACCGGCTCCTTCGGCCGACTCCTTGATTGCACGCCGCTCGACCTGGGTCGACGAACAGGGCACGCACACCAGCACCCGCGGACTCGGTCGCAAGAATCGCGAGGCGTGGACCTTCTTGATGAAATGCTGAAGCATCTGCTCGGTCATGTTGAAATCGGCGATCACACCGTCTTTCAGCGGCCGGGTAGTGCGAATATTGCCGGGCGTGCGGCCGAGCATCTGCTTGGCTTCAGCTCCCACGGCGGCCACCTCCTGCGGCCCACCCGGTCCGCGCTGCATCCGCACCGCAACAACTGACGGCTCGTTGAGCACGATGCCCTGACCGCGAACGAAAATCAGGGTATTGGCGGTACCCAGGTCAATGGAAAGATCATTGGAAAAAAGGCCGCGTAAGCGCTTGAACATGACAGAGAAAGGGGGTTCGCCCGTAAGGTGTACAAAAGACCGACTAATGTAGCAATGCTGGCCGTGCGCGGCAACACCCAATACGACCAATTGCCGCATATTCCGTTCATTTCGCGGTATTCGGCTGCTAATTCGTTACAATTCGTGGCTGCTCTGAATGACTTCCTAAGGAAAATTTAATGTCTGTGCTGATTTGCGGCTCGCTGGCCTACGACAACATCATGGTGTTTCCCGAGCGCTTCAAGGATCACATCCTGCCCGACAAGACCCACATGTTGAACGTGGCCTTCCTGGTACCCGAACTCCACCGCAATTTTGGCGGCTGTGCCGGCAATATCGCCTACAGTCTCCAAAAACTCGGCGGCAAACCGCTGCCGATGGCCTCGGTAGGTGCCGATTTCGATGACTATGCCCGCCACCTCGACCGCCTCGGCATCAGCCAGGACCACGTGCGGGTCTGTGACCAGCTCTGGACCGCACAGGCCTACATCACCACCGATATCGACGACAACCAGATCACCGCCTTCCATCCCGGCGCGATGAACGAGAACCATCGCCAGCAGATCACCAGCGACATGGGCATAAAATTCGGCATCGTCGCCCCGGACGGCAAGCAGGCCATGCTCGACCATTCGGCCCAGTTTGCCGAGGCCGGCATCCCGCATATCTTCGATCCCGGCCAGGGCCTGCCGATGTTTTCCGGCGAGGAACTCGAGCAGATGATCGACAACGCCAACTGGCTGACGGTCAATTCCTACGAATGGGAAATGCTGAAGAAGAAAACCGGCCTGGATCATGCCGAAATCAGCGCACGCCTCGACGGCGGCCTGATCATTACCCACGGCGGTGACGGATCGGAACTGCACACCGGCGGCGAGAAAATCGACATTCCGGCCGTCAAGCCGGAAAAAATCGCCGATCCTACCGGCTGCGGTGACGCCTTCCGCGCCGGCCTGCTGTTCGGCCTGGAAAAAGGCTGGGACCCTGCCGACGCCTGCCGCCTGGGCTCGCTGTTGGGCTCAATGAAAATCGCCCATTCCGGCCCCCAGCACCACGATTTCACACCGGGATCAGTCGCCGAGCGCTTCAAACAGGAGTTTGGCCACGCCCTGCCGAGCTGAGCGAACGTCAGCGCCAATCAGGGCTCGAAACGGTCGGAGAACAGAGCGTCGATGATCAGGTACTCGTCGGCACCGGCATCGTAGAGGCCGGCACCGTTGCTGCTGGCCGGATCGTCGATGCCGCGGCTGTGGTGTTCGACGTCGCTAGCGGTCGCGGTCGCATCGGCGCAGGCATCAATGGGCGGCGAATTCGGACTCAGGCGAAAGTCGCCGGCACTGGCATTGCGAAACTCCGGATCGGCGACCTCCACACCGCCAGCACCGGTGGAACCACTTTCGTTGACGAAGACGCAATCGAACGCAGTTACAGGACTGCTGGTCGCCAGGAGCACCGGCAGACTGGAATGCCAGACAATGCTGTTAGTCACGTTCAGCTCGCTGCTTGTGCCATTGACCGCCAAGGCCGCGCCGGATGTCAGGTTGCCGCCGACGGTCACATGCTTGAGTTCGGCGTTTGCCCCGGCATTGACCCGAACGACAAATTCCTCAACGCTCGCCCCGGACGTCAGACCGTTGCCGTTCAGAAAACTGCCGTCCAGCTGCATCAGGGTAAACAGGCCGCTACCATACAGCGCGGTGCCCATTCGCGCCCGCCCGCCGCTCAAGTGGCTGCGGTCAAGTCGAATGCTGGCACCGGAATAGACCGAGAGATGCCCACCGTACAGTACCGCGCTGTTGTCGCGCCATTGCGAGCAGCGCCAGCCGCCCCAGCAGGTATCGCCCGACAGATTGGCCGTCAGCGATGCGTTGTTACTGACAAAGGCACCACCGCCTCTGTTGCCGGCGCTATTGTCGCGGATCAACGCATCGATCAACTCGATCTGAGTATCACTGCCTATGGCGTAGATTCCACCGCCCTCGAAACCTGCCGAGTTTTCGGCCACCGTCGCCGGGTCGGTGTTGTTGCCGTAAAGGTTGAACGGTCCGAAGTGACCGTTGATTTCGACCCTGGCCCCGCCGGCGGCATAAATCCCGCCGCCATCTCCGGAGGTCATGTTTCTGAGAATACCGTCATACAGGTCTTCATCGAAACGGCTGCCAGCGTAGCTTGCAAAACTGCAGCCGTTGTCCAGATAAACGCCGCCGCCGTCAAGCGTGCCGAGATTATCCGCGATGGTGCCCGACTCGAGTCGAATTCGGCCGTTGGCGCTGGCACAGTAGATGCCGCCACCATAATCGGACTCATTTTCGATAATCGCGGAATCCTGGATGACCACCTGCAATATATCGCCCGGATTGCCCACACTGATTCCGCCGCCAAACTCGAAACCGGAATTGTTGCCGATAAGGCTGTCGCGCACGGTGAGTGTGCCGGCCATCGCACCGGTGTGCACGCCCAGGGACCCGCCGGTAATTGTCAAATTCTCCAAGGTGAATGTGACCGTGCTGCTCGTCGCTATCAAGATCGTCGGCAACAGGCTGCTGCCTGATCCATCTATCGTAGAGTTCTCGCCAAGCGATTGATTGAGGGACGCTGCCAGGCAGGAATTGAAACCGCCACGGATCGTGCGACCGCCCGTGATCAGAACGTTCTCGATGTAATCCTGATTATTGACGATCCGGATTTCGGTATCGCCATCATCAAGCGCATCCTGAATGGAAGTGTAGGTGCAGGTACCAAAGCCGGGACTGGAACCGACCGACACCCAGGCCAACGCCGGCGCGGACGCCAGCAGCACCAATATCGCTGTCAAACGGACGATCTTCAAGTCAGGCATTACTAGTCTCCCTCATGCAATTGAACAGGATCGGTGACATCGATTCGATGCTGCCGACCGGTATGCCAGGCCATGGCGCCGACGATTGTCCAGGAGAGATACATGATTCGTGCCAAACGGCTGGCGGCCACACCAACCGGTTGATAAATCGATAATTAATGAATTGAAGGTAACGCCGAAAACCGCAGGTGTCGCAAGCCTGCAACAGACCCTGGACGGAATTGAGACACTGCCGGGGCAATCACCCGACCCTGTCTACTGAGCAACCCCGGGCTGGGCCTGGTTGCGCGGTGTCGTGGTGGCCAGCTCGTTTCTGAGTACAGCGATGGACTGATGGTCGGGCGCCAGCGCCGTGATGTGATCCAGCGCCCTGCTCATTCCCGCCATCGCGTCGGTCCTGAGCTGTTGGTCGATTTCCGGGCTGGTTGCCACCATGCGAGCGGCCTCTACGTACTCCAACCACGCATCAAGAATGGTTTCATTCGCTTCGAGTCCGCGGGAAAAGGCTTCCATGGCCTGCTGCGCGCTGACCGCGGCCAACAGACCGACGGACTCAAGATAGCGCGCTTCGATCAGATTGAGTGCACCGAGATTGAACCAGGCCAGCGAATAATCAGGGTGAATTTCGAGCGCGGCCTCCACCGCCAGGCGGCCATGCTCGATCCACCGCGATGGGTCGCGGGATCGAGCCACCAGATGGTCGGCCATGATCCGGGCGACATTGGCACGATTGTTGTGCGGCTTGGGGTAGGCGGGATTGAGCTGGCTTACCTGATCGTAGGCCGCCATGGCCTGTTCGAAGCGGGTGGCAGCCTTGTCTGCCAGACCCTGACCGAGATACTGTCGCCCCAGGTCGGACTGAATATTGCCCAGCGTATTGATGATGACCGGATGATCCGGGCTCAGTCGCAGCGCTGCCTCGGTTTGCGCGAGCGCCTCGATCAGCCATTGCTCTGCCTGCTCGGGCGACACGCTGGCCTGATTGACCTGAGATTTGATGGCGTAAGCCAGATTGTGGCGCGAGTAGGCATGATCGGGTGCCAGCTCGACGGCCCTGCTCAAGATCTCGACCGCCTTGATCAACGCAGCCGCGGAATCCTGCCCGGCCATCCGCAGACTGGCGGCATGCTGCCGGGTACACGTACCAGCCTGACGCCAGACAGTCGCATCAGCCGGCCGCAGCACCATGGCGCGCCGGTAAAGTTCAAGCGCCTCCCCGATCAGCCCGACCGCCGCCTGGGCATCACGACGCATGGCATAACCCAGATCGCACATAACCTGGGCGCTATTGGCCAGAAGGTTCCCGTTGTCCGGGTCCAGTGCCAGAGCGTAGCGCGCGGCAGCTACGGCCTGGTCAGCCAATTCATCGGTCGGAGTCTGATTGCGCGCAAGCACGTGCCACTCAGCCGATAGCGCCCGGGCCAGCATCAGGTGATGCTCGGCCACTTCAGGTTCCAGAGCCACCATTCGGTGGCACAGCGACATGCCGGCATGGGCGGCGTCACTGGTGTGCATGCCCAGCTGGGTAGTCGATAGGCGGGCCTGGCGTGCCGCGGCACAGCCGCGCGCCAGCACCTGGGGTGCGCTGGGAGCGACCTCGACCGCCCTTTCAATGGTGGCCATCACCTGGCGCATCTGTTCGGCAGCCTGGTCGTAAGCTGCCGAGCTCAGGGCATCTAGATGTTCGCCCAGCAGAATGTCGGCCTCGAGCAGTACCGCCTCGAAAAACCAGGGCTGATGCACCCGACTTTGACGCGCCAGGTCGACTGCGCGATCGGGTTGTCCGCTCAGCCACGCTACCAACGCATCACGGAACAGTGCATTGTCCGCGGATGTCCCGGCTCCGGCCAACATTGCCAACGATTGCTCGCGTAGTCCAACATCCAGTTCGCGGCGTTTTTGGGTACGCTCGATTTCGTTTTGTATTGATCCCAGCTCAAGCAGCGAATCGCGATACACCAGCGACAGGCTGTAGCCGGCCCAGAAGCCGGCATCAGGTATTCGCTGCAAGACCGACTCCTGATCGAGGTGGGACTGAGCCAGTTCAGGCCTGTCAAGCATCAACCAGGACCGCCCCAGCACATAATCCCGGTGAGCCTGGCCGTTCTCGTCATCGCCACCTGAAACGTCGGTCAGCAATTCCTCGATACGCTTGCGCAAATCCCGCTTGTGCCAGCCAATATCGGCATCCGGCACCATGTAGGCACCGCGCAGGCGCCACTCCATGTCCTTGAGTGCCTCGCCGGTACGCTGTGCCTGCGCGGCACGCAATTCCAGGCGGTGTTGCTCATAGGCGGCCCAGCCGACAACGGACAGCGCAATCACCAGAACAGTGCCCGCCAGGGCGCTTGTCAAAGGGTTGCGGCGCACGGTTCGGCCGACTCGCCAAACAGGCCCGGTGGCCCGCGCCTGCACCGATTCCCCGGCCAGCCAGCGCTCGAGATCATGCCGCAGGGCTGCGGCGGACCCGTATCGGCGCTCGGGAGCACGCTCAAGGCACTGCATGCAGATGCGCTCGAGCGATTTCGGCACTTGTTTGCTTCGATTGCGCGGCGGTGGTACATCGTCATTGAGCAAACGCGCCAGCATCTCGCTGCGATCACCCCCGGCTAGTGGCGACGCCCCGGCAAGCAGGTGATAGAGAATACAGCCCAGCGAATAGATGTCGGCGCGACGATCGACATCGGCGCGACGACCCAATGCTTGCTCCGGAGCCATGTAGCCCAGCGTACCGAGCATCTCACCCGGCGCCGTCAGGGTCTCTTCGTCAAGGGCCAGTACCAGGCCGAAGTCGACCACATAGGGACGGTAGCCGCCAGCTTCTGTCTGTTCAACGATGATATTGGCTGGCTTGAGATCACGGTGAACCAGGCCGGTGGCATGGGCCGCCTGAACCGCATCAGCGCAATCGGCCAGGATCCTCACCCCGGCCTCCAGGCTCAGCTCACCAATCAATCCATCGAAGGGCTTACCCTCGATATAAGCCATGGCGATGTAGACTCGACCCTGGTCCTCACCAACGCCATAGATGGGGGCCACGTTGGGATGGTTGACGCGTGCCTGGGCAGCGGCCTCGGCGCGCAGACGGCGAACCCAGTCAGGATCATTTGAACGCAGGTATTTGAGCGCAACAAAACGCTCCTGCTCGGCATCCCAGGCACGATAAACCCGCCCCATGGCACCTTGGCCAATGGGCATGGCAGTCTGGTAGCGCGCCGACGGCGGCCGGTTATCAGTATCCATCTCCCTGGCAGATGGCGAGCAACGTCCCTCGTTGCCGCCCACTATATCCGCAACGAGGCCCGGCGGGAACCTGTCGACCGCCGGCCTGTCGCATCCGCGGGACAGCGACTGCCCTGATAGTGCGACACTCGCGGCCCCACCAGCTGCCATGCCCCGCTCGGGCGAATCCCTGACAACGCCTGACCAGGCCATTCTGGGCCGCATGCGTTGATGTCGAGGACATGTGGCGCGGAACTTGCCTGTGGTCAAGCGAACGGCCACCCACTTCCGGCCGACCTCCAACACCAAGGGACTCGAACATGAAACCTGCCTTGCTCATCATTTTTCTGCTGGCCAGCCCGGCACTGCTGGCCCAGGTCAGCGTCGGCTGGGATGCCGGCTGTGACTTCAATATCAACTCCGATGCGGACGCACTGCAGACCGCGCTCGACGCCGGTCACGCAGAGATCCGGCTCAGCCATGCCCAAAGCCATACCGTAGCCATCGAGATTACCAGCAACGTGGTTCTACGCGGCGGCTATGCCAACTGCAGCGAGGCCAACGCGGACCAGCAAACGAACATCAACGCGATCATCGATGCCAGCGGCTTCGAAAAAACTGCGGTTCGGATCACCGGCATCGACCTGGCCAGCGTCCGCCTGGAATACCTGACCATTACCGGTGGCGACGGTAGCAGTGCCAGTTCCCCGGGCAGCGGCGGTGTGCTCGTCGCCAACACCACCGGTGAAGTAACCTTGCATCATCTCGACATCCACAACAATACCGGCGGATGGGGCGGGGGTGGCATGGGCATCACCGCCAACTCCTTGCTCGAAGACGGCCAGCTCGACGTCACGGCAACCGAGACCGTGATTCGCGACAACAGCGCCAGCAACGGTGGTGGCCTCTATTGCAGCAGTTTCCACACCACCTTCGACATCTATCTGTGGCTGTCGGACGGGTCCGTCATCCAGGCCAACCATGCCACCACCAACGGCGGGGCAATCTACACCGACCGCTGCCGGATAAGTCACCTGGCCGGCGTGGCAACCCACAGCCTATCCACCGATCTCGACAAGGAAATCCACGCCAACACCAGCGACGAGTCCGGCGGCGGGGTGACGGTTTTCAACACCGCCCGGATGGTACTGCAGGGCAATGGCGCCGAAGCCTTCGACCTGACCGCCAACGCGAGCAATCTCGACCCCAGTGCTTCCGGCCAGGGCGGCGCGGCCCAGGTCAGCAACGGGGGCGAACTGGAGTTGTTCAATGCCCGCGTCTCTTACAACAGCAGCGGCCGCTACGGTGGCGCGCTGATGGCCAATTTCGGCGGTCTGATCACACTAGCGTCCGATCCGGCCGGTTGCAGCTACCACCGCTATTGCTCACAGATGATTGGCAACTCGCTGTCCGGCACGCTTCCAGGCGGCGGCGGGGTGATGGCCGCACACTTCGGCGGACAGATTCGCATCTACAACGCATTCCTGTGGCTGAACAATGCCGAAACCCAGGGCTACATCGGTTTCGCCCAGCAAAGCCATAACGATCAGCCAGCCAGCCTGCTGCTTGAAGGCAACGTGATCGTCGAAAACGGCATCTCGAATGACTATGCCAACCCGACTGCCTTCCAGATCGGAGCCGGCGCCGAACTGACGCTGGCCTACAACACCCTGCGCCAGAACCGGACCACCAGTACCCTGCTGAGCCAACTCAACGACAGCAGTCTGCAGGCCTTCGGCAACATCATTCACGAGTTCAGCAACATCCATCAGGCCAGCGGCACCACCACGACCACCATCAGCTGCAACCTGGTGCGCAACCAGGACAGCATCGAAGTCCCTGTGACCGATCTGCTCGAAGGCACGGTAAGCCATCTCGACATCGCCAACCATGACTACCGCCTTGCCGCTGGCGACACCCTCGCCATCGATGTCTGCGCCGGCGGTCTCTACAGTCCGCTGCCCGACCTCGGCGGCCAGCCGCGCGGCACGGATCATCCCGGGGTCGACGACCTCAACGGTCCCTTCGATCTGGGTGCCTACGAGTTCGACGTCACGGCCATCGACGCGATCTTCGCCGACGACTTCGGCATCTGATGGGACTCTGGACAGCCAACAGCTTCCGAATGCCCGTGGTTACAAAGCGCCCTGAGCGCAGTACTATGGCCGCCATGAGCTTTCGACTGACGGGTGAACATGACGGCCAAGTTATCCGCCGGCTGGTTCCGAACGGTGAGTCCCTACTCGGATCCTCGGGCGATTGTGACCTGTTGCTGGTCTTTCCCAGCGTTTCACGGCAGCATGCCCGACTGAGTCTGGCCGAAGGTCAACTGCGGCTGGAGGATCTGGGATCGAGTAACGGCACGCGTCACAATGGCCTGCAACTGACCCGGCCCGTGCGAGTCCAGGCCGACGACCTGCTGCAATTCGGGGATGTCACCTTGCGGGTCGAGGCCGTTGCCGCCGGGGACGATCGGCTCGGTGCCGGACTCCAGTCGCTTGATACCGAGCCACTCGCCATCGAAGCCGCTCTGACCATGGCACCGATGGCCCTGGACAAACTGGCGCTCGACCACCTTCCCGATTTGTTGCGGCGGATCGAAACCGGCCTCGACTTGCCGGAGCTGGCGCGGCGCTGCGGCTCGACCCTGTGGCAGGCCCTGCCGCTGAGCTGGATGAAGATCGCCGCCGACGGCGAGGGCGAAGCCATCCTGTTCTGCAGTGGCCAACATCCAGGCGATCACCCCGCCCGACGCCAGCTCGGCCGAGTTTCTATCGAACTGGCCTTTGACCAGACCTTCTCGCCGCAACGGGCGGAACGCGTGTTCGATCTGATCGCTGCCTTGCTGGCCCTGGCCCGCGATGCCGGCGACCGCCTGGTCGCAATGCCACCACCGCCGGCAGCAATGCCTGATCCGGCCTCGCTGGATTCGGACATGCAGCGCATCTATCGGCGCGCGGCACGCGCCGCCCGGTCGGACATCAATGTTCTGATCCGCGGCGAATCGGGAACCGGCAAAGAGTTGATGGCCCGCTACCTGCATCGGCTGTCCCACGATCCACAGTCAGCGTTTATCGCAATCAACTGCGCTGCCCTGTCGAGCGATCTGCTCGAAAGCGAACTGTTCGGCATCGAGCGCGGCGTAGCATCCGGCGTGGACGAACGTCCCGGCTGCTTCGAGCAAGCCCATGGCGGCATGCTGTTTCTCGACGAAATCGGCGACATGGCCGCCGAGACCCAGGCAAGAATCCTTCGCGTGCTTCAGGAAGGCGAGGTCGTTCGGGTCGGCGGCTCACAGCCACGACCTGCCCGGCCGCGGGTGATCTCCGCCACCAACCGGCGCATCGATCAGATGGTTGAAAGCGGCGCCTTCCGCCTGGACCTGCTGCATCGCATCGCAGGTTGGGAAGTCCAACTGCCACCGCTGCGCGAACGACCGGCCGACATCGCCAACCTGGCCCTGCACTTCCTTGGCCAGTACTCACGGGAACACAAAATTCGCGTATGCGGTATTTCCCAGCGTGCCCTGGAATGTCTGCAGCGCTACCACTGGCCGGGCAATGTGCGCGAATTGCAGCAGGAAATGCATCGGGTGGCGGTGTTTCTGAGCGACGGCGACATGCTCGTCAGCGAAGATCTGCGCGCGGCCATTCGCGGCAGCGGCGAAACCGACGGCGGCAGCACACTCGAAGCGCGCCTGGCCGCGGCCGAGCGCAGCATCATCCGCCAGACGCTGGCTGAAACCGAAGGCAACATGAGCCATGCCGCCATACAACTGGGCATCTCCCGCTCCACCCTGTACCGGCGCATCGCCCAACTTGGCCTCGACAACAGCTGAATCCACCGGCTCCAACACCCGGCCCTTGACTTTGCGCGAAAAAATGGAACAATAGCCGGCTACCCCATGGCTACGTAGCTCAGTTGGTTAGAGCGCGGCACTCATAATGCTGAGGTCGGTGGTTCAAGTCCACCCGTAGCCACCACATTAAATCTCGATTAAAATCAGCAGCTTACCCCGATTTTCACGCAGCTCCTGAGCGCCCCTTGAGGGCGCCTTTTTCCGCTCTGGGCCCACAGTGGGCCCATCGTGGGCCCAAGCTGATTTGCCCGCCATGCGTCAGTGACCTCAGCACTCAGCCAGGCCCAGCCTTCTAGTTGGCAAAATACTACCTCCAAATTCACAAGATAGTGTCGCCAACGAACCATCCAAGACGGTAGCGTCCATTTACAGCTAAACCCAACCTTGGCGTTGTGCCGACTACTTGGAACCGCCAAGTCACGCTAGCAAAGCGTAGACACCATCAGGGGCTCAGTTCTCAAGGAAAATAAAGAGAACATCGCGAAATTCGTACGTTTCACATGGCTGGTACTCAATCAAATGCATCTAAGTAGACGTGCGTAATTTAAAATTCCGTAGACTCCCTGAATGCCAACTTGATTGGCCCTGGAATATTCAGCAAGATTCAGGGATTATCGAAGCAACGCCTGTCCCGGAAATTGCCAATGAAATCTATTCCTTTCTCCCCCCTCCCCCCTGTGTGTCAATCTCTAGTCCAACAGCACCTGATCGGTTTTATCTGTAACATT
>Ga0076930_101343_pt1 | contig 11417 bp, 5 predicted proteins | sample HotLakConsoUCCRE_FD_71149 | JGI IMG/M metagenome (GOLD analysis project Ga0076930, IMG submission 71149) | Hypersaline microbial mat communities from Hot Lake, Washington, USA - Hot Lake Consortium UCC-RE (version 3) (version 3) ...
CATGGAGGAAGCACTCAGGCCCAAACCTGCTGGAGGCCGGTGAAACCTGCTGGAAGCAAAACCACCGATGATGTTTCTGAAAAAGGTTTCTACTGCGTGCTGCTCATCGATTCCTCTATTGGTCCAGGGGCTGGTCTCGCTGCCATAGATCTTGGTGCTATTGACCGGCCGGGGATTGGATTGGATGTAGTCAAAAATAAAGCGGGCATTGTCCCAGTTGAGCTGTCCTGTGTTGTGGCTGTTTTGGGACATGTCAACGTAGTCATAGCGTTCGGGGTGGTCAAGGGTTCGCCTGTGCATGTCGGATTTGATATCCCAGTCATCCCACATCTGGGTAAGCATAATTTCCTTGTCACCCGCTTCTTTTTTTATGAAATCAGCCCAGTATACGGCCCATTCGTCTTCTCCTTTGGTCTCATTGTCAATGCAATACAGTACATGGTCATGGCCCAGGGTATGGTCCAGAAGTTTGCGTACGAAAGATTGTTGATATTTCAAGACTAGCGGGTTATCATCCAAAGCCGGAACGGAATAAAAGAACGGTTGCTCGTTTGCCCCCGGATGATTGGGATACAGGCTGTCCAGCCGGGCTTCTTCGTAACTGTAATTGATATTATTGGCCGGGTGAAAGGGGTCCGTGAGCCACTCCTGTCTGGAATGATCAAAACGATCCCAGATTTCTATTTGGACGATAATGTCCCTCTGTGCCGTCCAGTGCAGCATGCTGTCAAACTGCTGCCAGTAAGCCTCATTCCATAGATTCAGGTCATACTTTCCCTCCTCATTGGTGGCAAAGGCCTTCAAGTCTCCCGGATCCCGGTCGCTCATGGTATTGCGGATATAGTTTCCTCCTATGGACTGAAGGCTGTCCAAATGCGATTTCAGATTGGGATGCTGAAACAAATTATCATTATCCGTTGCCCCCAAAAGCAGTACGGGCTCTCCCTTATATTCCCAATAAGCCGGGTTTTCGGACCAGGGCCGGATGCTGCCTTCCAATTTCGCTTTCTGCTCTTCGTCTCCTTCTTTTTCGCATGAAGCCGTTGATAGGAGAAGAGCAAGGCAGGTAAAATAAAGGGAAGATTTCATGGATTCGGGTTTAATATGATGCGTTTGTAGCTGGTCAGCGCAGGAAGCCCCCGGTCTTTCAGTTCCAAGATCAGGTGGATGGATTGCCCCGCTGCCACTACCGGCATTTCGAAAGAAACAGCAGCAACCTGCGCATCCGGATGTAACTGCAAGTGTTCGGCAGGTCGATAAATTTCTTCATACACCCACCAAAAAAAATCCAGTTGTTGCCCATCGGGATCTGTACTCTCACCGGCATCCAAACGTATCAGGTCTCCTGGTTTTGCTGAAATATATAAGGGATCCGTGCCTTGATGACCATTTACAATAGGCTTAGGGTTGTGGTTGGCTTCCTTATATGGAAGATGAGCCCACTTTACCCGTGCCATAAAATCCGACTGAAAGGCTGTTCGCCAGCGGGCTACCGAATGCCTTTCATTAAGTGTCCCCTGCAGATAATCAGGAGCGTCTATCCACAACTTATCCTTTAGCAGGCGGTACCTACCGCCCCAGCCACCCCAATCCGGCCGTTCGGGATCATTTAATCCATTCCGAATCAAACCAAGAAATGAAGGCGAATCTCCTTCTTTCATACCATTGGTTCCATGGCCATGCAGTTGGTAACGGTCACTTAATGGGCCATTGCCGTGGATATTGGCCCTGATCCAGTCTCCATTTTGCATGTGCTGCTGCCCGGTCATGTACATGCCCCTAAAGGCGGACAATTCACGCACTCCGGTAAATCCATGCCAGGCAAAACCATTGGCGATAAAATTCAGTTGTTTGAATTCTCTGAGCAGGTATTCCCTATGCCCATCCTGGTCCCCGATGGCATGCACCTGAATCTTCCGGCAAAAAGCATCCACTTCTTCTGCTGATCGGGTTTGACTAATCCTCCACAGGGCTTGCGCCAATTCCCTTAAACCTCCCCAAACGGGAATGTGTACCAGGTCATCTGTCGCATCCACTACCTGGATAATGGCTTCTGAGGCTTCGGTATCAAACCCTTCACCAAAATCTACTGAATTCCCCTGCCCCTTTCTGACTACCGACAAAAGACTATCGGGATGCGGAAATTCCTTTGAATGAATGATCAGGTTGGGGTAAATTTCACGGTATGCCATCAGGTGCCCGCGGATAAGTTCCGGCATAATATCCTGCCCGTGCCCCAGCCGGCTGGTAGCACACAATGCCTTGATGTCGAAATGATCTGCATAGTACAGGAAACGCACCAGGCTTTGCTCGTCATCCGTATCACCACCGATATCGGTCAGCATCACCACTTGTGGCTTTTGTCGGGCAACTGCATTGCGGAAACACATACAACCGAGCAACAGAACAAAAAGCAGGTATTTGGTAGGTTTCATTTGTCTTTTACTTTTCCCGGAAAAAATGTTCTACCTGACAGGTAGGGAATGATATTTACTGCTGGTCTTTATTTTAATTCAAGTGCTTCCGTGTTGATAAATTCCTCCCCTCTGATGGCAATAAAGTCCGCTACCATGGCTTTGAGTTTCTCCGGGTTTTCTTCTGCCAGGTTTCGCTGCTGCCCCAGATCCTGGCTCAGGTCATACAATTGAAATCCCTTGTCATTGCCCAACTCAATATCTACTTGTTGATTGACGGCCGGTCCGGAATAGGGGGGGATGAGTACCCAATCACCTTTCCGGAAAGCAGTTCTTGTAGTAGCTTCCAGTACCAGGGATTCCCTGCCCTGATCAGCCTTTCCCAGCAAAGTAGCAGAAAAATCCTGCCCGTCTGAACTTTTCTCCCCGCTACCTGTCAATGAAGCCAGGGAATTCAAAAGATCTATCTGACTAATCATGGCATCAGATTGGCCTGGCTCAATGGTACCCTTCCAATAGCTGATGAAAGGTACCCTTGTTCCTGCTTCAAAAAGGCTGTATTTACCTCCTCGAAGGGGTCCCCAGGGCGTATGATCGCCTAATTTCTCGACTGCATCATCGTAATATCCATCATTGAGTACCGGTCCGTTGTCACTGGAAAATATGACCAGGGTATTTTCCAGCAATCCCTCTTCCTCAAGCGTATTCATAAATTCCCCAACGCACCAATCGGCTTCCAGGATCACATCTCCTCTGGGTCCCATGCCGGATTTACCTTCAAAACGAGGATGCGGCGTACGCGGTACATGGGGCTGCTGCATGGCATAAAAGAGGAAAAACGGCTCATCCCTTTCTTCCTGCACATAGGCTTTCGCTTTATCCAGAAAATGGTCCGCCATGTCTTCATCCACCCATTTGGCCTTTTCACCACCTTTCATAAATCCGATGCGGGGAATTCCATTGACAATGCTGCTATTGTGGCCATGGTGCCATTTCATGGTCAGCATTTCGGGGTTATCTTTTCCGGTAGGTTCACCTTCAAAATTTTCCTGGTAATTGATCTCTATGGGATCGTTGGGGTCCAAACCCTGTACCAGGCCATTTTCCAGGTAGACGGTAGGCACCCGGTCCTGGGTGGCGGCCATGATATAGGAATAGTCAAAACCGACTTCATTCGGTCCGGGGCTTACCTGCTCATTCCAATCCACCTGACCATCTCCCAATCCCATATGCCATTTCCCCACTACTGCGGTGGCATAGCCTTGTTTTTTCAGCATTCCGGGGATGGTTAGTTCATCCGTTCCGATCAATAAGGGAGCGGTTCCGGGCAATATTTTGGCATCCTTGTTTCTCCAGGGATAGGTACCGGTCATCAGGGCATACCGGCTTGGGGAACAGGTAGCCGAAGAGGCATAACCATTGGTAAACTTCATTCCCCCATTGGCCAGGAAATCCATATTGGGAGTCTCCAGCGTACCTGCCTCATAGGCACTCACATCCCCATAGCCCAAATCATCCATATAAATGATGACGATGTTGGGTTTTTGGGTAGTGGAAGTTTCTTTTGTTTTTTCTGTCTGACAGCCAAAAGCCGCCAATACCAGGAAGGCTATAAACGGGGTGAATGCTAGGTGAAAACGGGTCATAGATGGGTGTTTAGTGAAATGGTGTACAATAAAAAAACAAGATATAAAAATTTTTAGAAATTCCTTTGAGATCAAATTTGTCTTTATGGTTTTGAAGGTCCTTTTCCTGTTCGGACAGGCAACAATAAAAAAGGGCATCCATGGGATGCCCTTTTGACTTGCTAAATCCTATTCTGATCAATTATCCCAGAAAAGTGTTCGGGAAAGATTATCATCGGGTTGTACGCGCTGGTAATTTTCAGTATTGTAAGTTTGTTCCGAATCCGGATAAATCCAGCGGTTAGGAGGAAGACTTTGCTGATTGGACTGATCTTCCCAAAACTCCAATTCCGGCATTTCGATTCTTCTCAATTCAGCCCAGTTTTCATTGGGTTGCACCACATTGAAATGCAGCCATTTTTGCTCGGCGATAAGCCTCATTTTCTCCATATCCCCGGAAGAAGCATCCCAGCTGATATCTTCATCGGCCAAATAGGCTTCAATAGCGGATTCGGTGACCGGAATTGGCTCGGGCGATACCAAATTATTACTCATGTCACGAAGCATTTCGTAATAGTGAATCGATTCCTCAATTCCTATATCGTAATGTTGTTTTGCCTGAGCATCCTGTCCTGCTTTAAGGTAGTGTTCTGCGGCCATAAAGTGCATCTGGCTGGCGTTGATCAACATGCCAGGGAAGTATTGGTTTCGGCTTAGTGTCGTCCGATTGTAAATGGCCATGGTATTGGATCCGATCAATTCGGTTTGGATTGACGAGGATAATAGTGGATCCAGAGCAATAAACTCACCTTCTGCTTCTTCACCCGGTTCAAACACATATGTTAGTCGGGGATCATCGTTATTCAACATATGATCTACCATGGCTTTACCGGCCACATTGCCATCCCAATCTTCCAAACCACTTTGAAACCCAGTTGCAGGGAGTAGTGTTCCCAATTCATGAATACGGAAGGTAATGTTTTCATCATTGGTAGTAACAATGGGATAATTGCCCGGATTGGACAATATTGTATTGATTTCAGATACCGCCCTGTCGGCAAACTCGGGTGTTTCACTGACCCTGGTGAGCATTCTGATCCGAAGAGAGTTGATGTATTTCAACCACATATCGATATCACCACGGTTGATCAAATCCTGAGATTCAAATCCTGTTAAAATACCCGGATTAACTTCCAGGGTTCTCAACTCATCTGCAAATCCAGCCAGATCGTCCAGCATTTTGGTATAAATGGCATCTGGCTCATCGTAAGCCGGATAAGATTGAGAAAAATCCCCTCCGTTTGTACTTAGCATTCCTGCTTCTGAGAATGGAATGGCGCCGTGCAGGTCCACGATTTTCTGGGTATGATCATACAAATAAGTCGCTGCTGTGATCATGAAGAGGCGGTAATCCTGCTTGTTCTGGTCACTCAGGCCAGCATACACTTTCTCCAATTCGCGGTACTGCGACAGAAACTGGTAGTAATCATTCCAGCGGCCTCCAACAGCAGCCGATCCGGGAACATACTGGTTCTCTCCATTGACCCAGCCTATCGCTTGCGTGTACCGGTTTAAGGTAATCCTCAAATTAACGAAGTAATTTGTATAACTGGGGAGTACGTAATTCCGGTTAGCAATGATAAAACCGGTAAATTGCTTTTCAACGGAAGTTTCCGAAACCTTGGAAGGATCCGTGTAGTTCTCCTCAAATTCGGAGTACTCACATCCTGCCAGACTGGTAAGAACTACCATGGTCAGTAATACTATTCTATTTTTCATGATACTTTGATTTAAAATAAGAAACACCGATTAGAAACTTGCCCTAAGCATTAAACCTACGGTTCGGGTAGCTGGATTGGTACCTGCACTGGTCAGGGTTTGTGACCATCGGGAACCACCGGTCAATACTTCCGGGTCCAGATCCTTGATATTTCTGTAGAAGAAAAATAGATTTCTTCCAAATGCAGAAACATTGATACTGGAAGCTCCCAAACGTTGAGCCAGGGTAGACGGAATCTGGTAACCCAGGGAAAGCTCACGCATTTTAAGGTAGGTGTTTTCCTTGATAAACAACTCATATCTGGATTGACTGTATTGAGGGCCTCCCCAATTGTATGTTGAATTATAGTACCGTGCCTGGGAAATCACATTGGTATTGGGATTGCCATCTGCGGTAACACCATCCATCAACATGCCATCTTCATAGACTTCCTCACCATTGGGTCCTTGTGCACTGGAAGTTTGCACCCCTTGTCCATCTTCATTAAGGTAATAGGACAATCCTCCTCTTTCGGCATTCATGTTGGTTAAACTTTCCTCGGTCAGTCCCCTACTGATCATCCAGTTGATACCGGTAGGCATCACATGACCACCAAGTTGGAAATCTGCCATTACACTCAGGGAAAAATTCTTGTAGCTCAGGTTATTGAAAATACCTCCTACCGCTTTTGGCATGGCATTGCCTGCCAAAATCCACTCATCGGGATTGATCTTGTATAATCCGTTGGGCTGAACGATTTTTTCCCCATTCGTATTCGTTTCTATTGGTCGCGCAAAAAAATCTCCCATAGGACGCCCTACAACGGAGCGAAGTTGGGCCGCATTGCCATCATAATCGGCATGTAGCAATTCTGTAGCATTATTGGCCAACTGCTCTACCACATTCATGTTTCTGGCAAAATTGATACCTGCCAACCAGTTAAAACTATTTCCCTGATACACAGTGCCGCTAAGCGCAATTTCTATCCCTTTGTTTCTCAATGTACCAATATTAGCCAGGACGGATGTTGCCCCGGAGGTAGCCGGTAAGGTCAGAGGTAAAATCTGGTCCCTGATCTGGGCATTGTAGTAAGAAAACTCCAATGACAACCTACCGTTAAAAAACTGGCTATCTGTGCCAAATTCAAATTCATATTTTTGTTCTGGCCGTATGCCATCATTTCCAAAGCTGCTGGAAATATTGGTATACAATACCGGTGCACCACCAGGCTGCTGAACGCCAAGCGTACCTTGGTTGTAGGCGATATTGGCCCGGTATACATCCGGATAATTACCCACGATACCCCATGATCCTCTCAGCTTGGAGGAACTGATCCAGGAAGGCAAATCAATGGCATCCGATAAGATGAAACTGGTATTGGCTGAAGGATAAATAAATGAATTATTTTCCGGATTCATGGTGGAAGTACGGTCTCTCCTTACCGTTCCTTCTACATAGAGGAAGCCCTTGTAATTCAGGTTTAAAGTAGCAAGAGCGGCATCGATGATCCTGGAAGTTCTCCTAGATCCGTTATTTGGCAGGTTGACCGAAGCCACTATGTCAAATAAATTCTCTGTACTTAGACCTCCATTTGTCCCTCTGGATATCATGGAAATATTTTCCTTGTCTGCTGTATAGCCTGCTGTGGCACTAAGGGTTACATCCTCTGAAATTTTCTTATCATAATACAGGAATACATCCCCATACAATATACTAAAAATCTCGTTAGACATACTAAACCCTCCTGAGGGACCAAAAGCCAAAGGTCGATCGGTAGAAGTCTCTGTTTCATTGCTCCTGTATGTGAAATCCGTGGAAACCCTGGTTCTAAGGCTCAATTCATCTGTAAAACTAAATGTGTTGGTAATACTACCAATCACCCTATTGCTTATCTCGGAAGCCCTTTGTTCGTTTACACTCCATACATAATTAGCTATATCAGGCTGAAAACCATTTCGGGTGATGTTTTCATCAGGAGTGAGGCTCTGCCCATTACCGGTAACATACCGGTATCCCCTGCTGGTTTTGTATTTGTTCAGATACCAGGCACCATTATCAAATCGGGTCATCATTCCCGTAAAATTATTGATCAATCGATCAATAGAATAAGGTCGGTTTGCGGTATTCTGGTTGATATAATTGATAAACACATCGGTTTTTATCTTTTCGGTAACCCGGAACGTTGCATTCAAATTCGCAATGTTTTTGCTGTTTCTAGAATTCAAACTCAGCGCTTCATTGTCCTGACGGGTTAAGGAAACACGGAAATCAGCCACATCGGTAGAGTTGGAGATGGCCACGTTAACCTGCGAACTGATGGGATCGTTGAATAAGGCCGAGTAATTGTCTTCCTGGGCAACGTAAGGTCTCATTTCCCCATCCCAGGCTCTGGTGGGCAGCCCGTCAAAGGGAGCCCCAAAATTAACATTGGTAGCAGGAAGCCCCCTGGATCCGTCATCGTAAATAAAGAAACCATCTTCGTTCACCCCATTGTTGGCAAAACTTAAAGCTTCTACATGCTGGGGTGCTCCTGGCCCACGAACATTCTGGTAACGAGGCAAATAAGCAATCCTGTCCTGGGCATAATTGGCATTGAAATCTACTTTGAATCCCTTGGTAGTTCCTTTTTTAGTGGTGATCAAAACGACTCCATTTACGGCCTCTGACCCGTACAAAGCAGCAGCAGAGGCTCCTTTCAATATGGAAATGTCTTCGATATCTTCAGGGTTGATGTCCAACAGACCATTACCCCTCAGGCGCTGGTCCCCCCAAAAGTTGGTATTATTCACCTCTTCATTTCTAATAGGAATACCATCCAAAATAATCAGGGGTTGGTTTCTTCCTGTGATGGAATTGATTCCCCTTATGGTAATATTTACAGCAGAAGTAGCACCTCCGGCACCCGCCTGAATCCGAACTCCCGGTGCTTTTCCGTAAAGTGCCGTGGCCAGATTTGGGGTACCCACTTTAATCAATTCATCTGATTTAATGTTGGAAGTAGCATAACCCAGGGCTCTTCTATCCCTTTCCTGGCCGAAAGCAGTTACCACCACTTCTTCCAGGCTACCAACATCTTCAACCATGGTGACATTGATGCTACTTTGGTTCCCCACCGCAATGCTCTGTGTTTCAAATCCAATAAAGGAGAAAACAAGGTTGGCATTTTCGGGGGCATCAAGTGTAAACTCGCCATTGACATCCGTAACGGTTCCCATCGATTCACCCTGAACTGTGATGGTAACGCCGGGCATGGGTTCACCATCTTCATCGGTAACAGTACCTGATACCTGAGCCTCCATTGCATTCGATTCAGCAGTGAAATCAGCACCAGGAAAGTTACTGGCCACCGCATGGCCTGCCAACAAACATGTTAGCACAATACCATGGAATAAAAAGAACAGGATTCCTTTTATTCCAGGATTTTTTACTAGTAGATTTTTTTCATTTTTCATTTGTTGATTGAGTCAGGTTTAGAGAGGTTTTACCCTCCTAAACATTTTGATTAAAACTTAAATAATAATTTGATTAATTCAGCCATTCTTGCTGTTTCTCATCTAATTTTTTACATAGGCAGGAGATATTTTTATCATAGCATACATTATCTAAAGATTAAAGATTCGCTAATTTTATAATATTTTTTATTAAAAACCAGTAGTTAATAAAAAAATTTATTTTGATAAGGTAATAATTTAAATTTCAAAATGAAAGTTCGTAAACGGTAAATAATCGGAAGTTTTAATTAACAACACAACTAAGCCTGATACTGTCAGACAACACATTTCACCCAAAAAATAATTATCCCATTAAGCCCCATTTGATAAGCTCTGATGTATTATCTGTCGTTACCAAAATCCAGGGACTTCAGGTATTGGAAATTGCCAAATTCCAGGCAATCGAAAAACCATCATTTTGGTGCCTATTGATCAATAAAAACAGTTGGTCAACCCGAAAATGGCCCAATCAAAGATATTTAAAGTATTAAGATAGGCTTACTGAAAAAGAGAATGCATATTTTACTTGACATACTTCTTATCTTGTGGTGTTTGACTTCCGAACACTTTGAGGCCAGTATCGTTGAAACCAGTCCCCCCAATATCATCGTCATCCTGGCAGATGATCTGGGTTACGGGGATTTGGGAGGTTTTTATGGAGGGAAGGCCCATACCCCGCACCTGAATCGGCTGGCGGCTGAGGGCATGCTTTTTACTGACTTCCACAGCAATGGCACCATGTGTTCACCCACCCGTGCAGCTTTGCTGACCGGAAGGTACCAGCAAAGACTCGGTATAGAGGATCCACTCCCCGGCGATTGGCAACAAAAGGGATTTGGAGCAATCAGAGGGATCTCCGATGAGGGGCTTCATTCTTCACCTACCATAGCCGACTACCTGAAAGAGGCTGGTTATGCCACCGGCTTTTTCGGCAAGTGGCACCTGGGCAACCATCCGGACGCCAATCCCCGGAACTATGGTTTTGACCTATTCAAGGGCCTGACCTCAGGGGATGGTGATTACTTTTCCAAAATAGATCGTTACGGCTACCCGGACTGGTGGCATAATACCAAACTATCCGTCCAGGAAGGTTATACCACTGATGTCATTACTGAAAATGGCATTCAGTTTATCTCGGAAAACAAAGGACAGCCTTTTTTCCTTTACCTGGCGCACCTGGGTGTCCATTTTCCCTGGCAATCCCCTGCCGATGGACATTTGGAAATCCGGAAAGAGGGTGCCGACTATACCTCCAGTCTACCCGGTCCTGCCAGCAAGCTGGGGCCACATGCACCGGGAGAGGTTCCTGAAACGCTCATAGAAATGATCGAATCCTTAGACCGGAACGTGGGAAAATTGATCGTTTATCTCAAAGCAGAAGGCCTGGATAAAAACACCTTGTTGTTTTTTACTTCTGATAACGGGCAGTACCTGAATTACCAGGGTGACACCTGGCCTAATGTAGGTTCCAATGGCATGCTGAGAGGAGAAAAGTCCGATCTTTTTGAGGGAGGACACCGGGTACCGGCCATTGCCTGGTGGCCCGGGAAGATAGAAGCTGGAAGAAGGTCTTCCGAAACCCTGGCCTCCTTTGATCTTTTACCTACCTTTCTGGAGTTGACCGGACAGCCCTTTCCTGATCCGAAGGGAAAGGATCGCCTGGATGGGCAAAGCTTGCTGCCGGTCCTGACTGCTAGAGAAAAAATACCTGACAGAACCCTTTTTTGGAGAACACCGGAAGCCATTGCGGTCCGAAAAGGTCCATGGAAATTACTAGAGGACCGGGTAAAAGATTCCATTGCGCTTTTTAACCTTGAACAAGACCTGGCCGAAAGCCGGGACCGGAAAGCCGATTTTCCTGAAATCGTACAAGAGCTAAAATTCCTCCGGGATCGCTGGGAGCAGGAAATGGACAAATGACAGGTAAAGGTCCTTTCTTTCTTAACGTACACGATTAAAACCGTCGAGGTCCCGAAGACCTCAACGGTTATTGACCTTTGGGGTTTCCGTAACCCCGAAGGTCTCTGCAGAAACGGACCCGATTAAAACCATCGAGGTTCCGAAGACCTCAAAGGTTATTGACCTTTGGGGTTTCCATAACCCCGAAGGTCTCTTCCGGAACGTGCAC
>Ga0076930_101610_pt1 | contig 11408 bp, 13 predicted proteins | sample HotLakConsoUCCRE_FD_71149 | JGI IMG/M metagenome (GOLD analysis project Ga0076930, IMG submission 71149) | Hypersaline microbial mat communities from Hot Lake, Washington, USA - Hot Lake Consortium UCC-RE (version 3) (version 3) ...
TCACCTCCCGCGGCGCCTTGTACGCCCCGTCGATCACCACCTGCATGAGGTGGAGGACCAGGAGGATGGTGGTGGCCTGTGCCATGTAGTGGTGGATGCCCCGGAGCATCCAGCCACCCCACATCTCATTCTGGATGAAGTAGACGCTCTCCCAGGCCCCCTGGGCGTTGGCGCTGTACGCCATCCAGAGGATCACCCCGGTGACGAACTGCACGGCCAGGGCGAAGACCAGCGTGCTCCCCCAGACGTAGCGCCAGCGAGCCCCCCCGGGGATGCTCTCGAAGAGGACGCCCTTCAGGATGCCCCGGTAACCGGTGCGGTTGTCGAGCCAATCGAGTAGGGATCTCATACGATGGGCAGCTTGTCTTCGCGGCCCGGCTGGAAGTTCTGGAACCTGACCCAGACCTCGTCGCCGTTCCTGACCTCCACCTCCAGCTCATCCATTCCACGGGGGGAGGGGCTGTTCGGGTCGTTGATGCTCCCGTCCAGGGCAAAGCTGCTCCGGTGACAGGGGCAGGCGAAGCGGGATCCGTCCGGGGCCAGCCCCACGAAGCAGCCGGCGTGGGGGCAGACCACGTTCAGCGCCGAGACCCCCGTGTCGGTGCGCCGGAGGTAGACGGCGCCCACAGGGGTGTCCTGGTAGGTGGTCCAGGCGTCAACCCGGTCGGACTGCACCGTGAAGCGCCTGGGGAGACCGTCCTCCGGGAGGGCACCCAGGCGGGCCACCTGCACGAGCCCCGTGTCGGAGCCCCTGCGACGGACCGGATCCAGGATGGGGAAGACGGCGGCGAGAGCCGGGACGAGCCCTGCCAGGGCTCCGAAGACCACCGCCCCGGTGGCGGTCAGGAAGTTCCGGCGGGGAGCCCCATCCGGAGTCTGTTCATCATGGGACATGGTACACCTGGACATGAAGCGGCCGCGGTGGAGCGGCGGATGAATCGGTAGGGCGGGGTGGCAGGCATAATGCCCCACCGGGGCCGCCACCGCCAGAGGGGGCGGGTGGGTCGGCACGCTTCGATCCACCGGCAGCCCCCCGGGGCCCCTCCCACCGGTGTGGACGCGGCCCCGCAGGGAGGGCATCTTGCGTCATTCACGGTCCAGCCCCGCCGGTCCAGCCACGTCGGAGTCCTCCTTGACGCAGCGGTACGAGGTCACCACCCCGGAAGCCATCGAGGTCGAGAGCCAGGACGAGCTCTCGCTCCGGCCGCAGCGCCTCTCCGAGTTCATCGGTCAGGCGAAGCTGAAGGAGTCCCTCTCCATCGCCATCGAGGCCACCCGCCGGCGGGACGAGCCGCTGGACCACGTCCTCTTCCACGGGCCGCCGGGGCTGGGGAAGACCACCCTGGCCAACCTCATGGCCAAGGAGCTCCGGAAGAACATCCGGATCACCTCCGGACCGGTGCTGGAGAAGCCCGCCGACCTGGTGGGGATCCTCACGAACCAGGAGCGGGGGGACATCCTCTTCATCGACGAGATCCACCGGCTCCGCCCCATCATCGAGGAGTTCCTCTATCCGGCCATGGAGGACTGGCAGGTGGAGATTCGCCTGTCGGAGGGCCCCCGTGCCCAGACCATGACCATGAAGATCGAGCCCTTCACCCTCATCGGGGCCACCACCCGCTTCGGGCTCCTCACCGCTCCCATGCGGGCCCGCTTCGGGATCGTGGAGCGGCTCAACTTCTATCCTCCCGAGGAGCTGGCCTACATCATCCGGCGGAGCGCCGAACTGCTTGGGGTGGAGGCCACCGAAGAGGGGGCAGAGGAACTCTCACGGCGCTCCAGGGGGACCCCCCGGGTGGCGAACCGGCTCCTTCGCCGGGTGCGGGACTACGCCCAGGTCCGGGCCGACGGGATCATCGACGGCCAGGTGGCCCGAGCGGCGCTGGAACTCCTGGATGTGGACGAGTACGGCCTGGACGAGATGGACACCCGCGTCCTCCGGACCCTCATCGAGAAGTTCGAGGGGGGGCCCGTGGGGTTGGCCTCCCTGGCGGTGGCCATGGGGGAGGATTCCGGGACCCTGGAGGAGGTGTACGAACCCTTCCTCATCATGGAGGGCTTCCTCCAGCGCACCGCACGGGGGCGGGTGGCTACCACCCGGGCCTACCAGCGGCTGGGAATCGAACCGCCCCCCGGGGCAGGGGAGGGGCAGAGGAGCGGCGGCCCCCAGTCCTCCCTCTTCGAGGACGCCCCTTGAGCCAGGGCGATGCCCCGACGGATCTCCCTCCCGGCTCCGTCACCTCCGACTACGACTACCACCTCCCCCCGGACCGGATCGCCCGCTACCCGGCAGAGCGGAGGGATGGGAGCCGGCTCATGGTGGTCCCCCCCGTGGGGCCCTTCGGTCACCGGGTGTTCCGGGAGGTGACGGAGCTGTTCCGGCCGGGAGATGTCCTGGTCCTCAACGAGAGCCGGGTCCTCCCCGCCCGTCTCCTGGGGCAGAAGCCCTCGGGGGCTCCCGCCGAGGTCCTCCTCCTGCGCCCCTGGGAGGGAGGGGAGGGGGCGGGGGGCCAGGGGGGCGCCACCGACCCCACCCTCTGGGAGGCGCTGGTGCGACCCGGAGGGAAGCTCAAGCCCGGGCGGAGGGTGGAGGTGGCCCCGGAGCTGTCGGTGGAGATCGTGGATTCCACCGGCGACGGAGGACGGGTGGTGCGCCTGGTGACCCCCCTCCCGGTGGAGGAGGCGCTGGCCCGGCACGGGCACGTCCCCCTTCCCCCCTACCTGGACCGCCCCGACGAGGCGCTGGACCGGGAGCGCTACCAGACCGTCTACGCCCGGACCCCCGGCTCGGTAGCGGCCCCCACGGCAGGGCTCCACTTCACCCCGGAGCTCCTGGCTGGGGTGGAGGCCTCCGGGGTGGGGCTGGCCCGGGTCACCCTCCACGTGGGGATCGGCACCTTCCGCCCCATGGAGGTGGAGGACCCGTCCCGGCACGCCATGCACCGGGAGTGGTGGGAGGTGCGGCCGGAGGCATCGGACATGGTGAATGCGGCCCGGGAGGCGGGAGGGCGGATCTGGGCCGTGGGAACCACCGCCGTCCGGACCCTGGAGACGGCGGGGGCGGGGGGGAGCGGGCTCCGCTCCGGCTCCGGGGAGACCGACCTCTTCATCCGGCCGGGGTTCTCCTTCCAGGTGGTGGACGGCCTCATCACCAACTTCCACCTCCCCCGCTCCACCCTCCTCATGCTGGTGGCAGGGATGGCGGGGTACCGGCGGACCATGGACGCCTACGCCGAGGCCATCCACGAAGGCTACCGTTTCTACTCCTACGGTGATGCCATGGCGATCCTCCCCCGGGAGTCCCGGGACGGGGGGTGATCCGCTCCTTCCCCCGCCCTTCCGCTCCGCTACCTTTCCCCCCCATGTCCTTCTCCTTCGAGCTCCACGCCACCGACGGCCCCGCCCGGGCCGGCACCTTCCACACCCCCCACGGGCCCATCGCCACCCCGGCCTTCATGCCGGTGGGGACGCTGGGGAACGTGAAGACCGTCACCCCGGACGAACTCCACGGGGTGGGGACCTCCATGATCCTGGCCAACACCTACCACCTGTACCTCCGGCCGGGGCACGAACTGGTGCGGGAGCTGGGGGGGCTCCACGCCTTCATGCGCTGGGATGGACCGATCCTCACCGACTCCGGGGGCTTCCAGGTCTTCTCCCTGGGGAAGATCCGGGAGATCCAGGACGACGGGGTGGTCTTCCAGAGCCACATCGACGGCTCGAAGCATCTCTTCACGCCGGAAGGGGTGATGGAGATCCAGCGGGCGCTGGGGGCCGATGTGATCATGGCCTTCGACGAGTGCCCCCCGGGGGGCTCGGACCGGAGCGTGGTCATGAAGGCCAACGAACGGACGCTCCGCTGGCTGGAGCGGTGCCGCGCCCGCTTCCGGGAGTTGCAGGAGGAGGGGGCGGATCAGGCGGCCACCGGGGGGGGCAGGCCCCCGGTGCAGTCCCTCTTCCCCATCGTGCAGGGGAACATCTACCCCGACCTCCGCCTGGACTCCCTCCGGGGGATCCTGGGGATGGGGGAGTGGGATGGGGTGGCCATCGGGGGACTCAGTGTCGGGGAGCCGAAGCCCGCCACCTATGACACCCTGGCGGCGCTCCACCCCCACATGCCGGCGGACCGCCCCCGGTACCTCATGGGGGTGGGCTACCCCGACGACCTGGTGGAGGCGGTGGCCCGGGGGTGCGACATGTTCGACTGCGTGGCCCCCACCCGGAATGCCCGGCACGGCACGGCGTGGACCAGCGATGGTCAGGTGAACCTGAAGGCCCGGCGCTTCGATCGGGACCGGGGCCCCATCGACGAAGGGTGCGACTGCGCCACCTGTACCCGGTTCGACCGGGCCTACCTCCGGCACCTCGTGGCCTGCGGTGAGGCGCTGGGGCACCGGCTGATCACGGTCCACAATCTCCGGTTCCTGACGGGGCTCATGGAGCGGGCGCGGGAGAACATCCAGAAGGGCAGCTTCGCCGGGTGGAGTACGGCGTGGCTGGAACGGTACCGTTCGAACGGGTAGCTTTCGACATGTGACTGGCCACCGGCCGGAGGCTCCCATACCGGGGGCTCCGCCCCATCATCCCCTTCGCTGGACAACAATCGACGTGACCGAACTCACCCTGGGACTCCTGGCGGCCCCCCGGGACGGTGCCAACGGCGCCATCGTCCTCGTGATCCAGATGCTGGCCATCTTCGGGATCTTCTACTTCCTCCTCATCCGCCCCCAGCGGAAGGAGCAGGAGCGGCACCGGCAGATGATCGAGGCGGTGGGGAAGGGGGCGGAGATCGTCACCACCGGGGGGGTCATCGGAAAGGTGGTGGAGGCCGCCGACGACCGGCTGACCATCGAGTCCGCCGGAAGCCGGCTGGTGGTGGAACGGGGCCGGATCGCCCGGGTGATCAGTGGCCCCGGAGCCCCCGCCCTGGCTCCGGTGGAGACGAAGGCCGAGGGGGATGACAAGAAGCCCGCCGCAGGGGGCCGGGGTGGCCAGCGCGGGTCCACGAAGGGGGGCCGCCGATAGGGCGGAGGGAGGAGAGTCCAATGCCGATCCGACCCATCGAACTGCTGGGCAGCCCGGTGCTGCGGCAGGAGGCCTCGGAGATCGAGACCTTCGACGAGTCACTCCAGGGGCTGGTGCGGGACATGTTCGAGACCATGTACCACGCCGAAGGGGTGGGTCTGGCAGGGCCCCAGGTGGGGATCTCGTCCCGGATCCTGGTCATCGACACCCGGAACGAGGAGGACCCGCCGGCAGGGCGCTTCGCCCTGGTGAATCCCCGGATCGTGGAGGTCTCCCGGGCAACGGAGCGGGGGACCGAAGGGTGCCTGAGCATCCCCGGGGTGGACGAACTGGTGGAGCGGGCCTTGGTGGTGGTGGTGGAGGCGCAGGACACAGCGGGCCGGCCCCTGCGGATGGAGGCGGAGGGATTCCTGGCCCGGGTGCTCCAGCACGAGATCGACCACCTGGACGGGGTCCTCTTCATCGACCGCCTGAGCCCCCTGAAGCGGGAGTTCCTCCTGAAGCGCTACCGGAAGCTGCAGGCGGAGGAGGCGGAAGCGTCATGACATTCCCGTGAGGATCCTCTTCTGGGGTACGCCCACCTTCGCCCTCCCTTCCCTCAGGGCCCTCTCCGAGGAGGGGCATCATGTGGTGGCGGTGGTGACCCAGCCCGATCGCCCTGCGGGCCGGGGGCGGCGCCTCACACCCTCCCCGGTAAAGGCGCTGGCCCAGGAGGAGGGGATCCCCGTGCTCACCCCGGAGCGCCCCCGGGGGGACGCCTTCCTGGAGGAGCTCCGGGCGCTGAAGCCGGATCTCTCGGTGGTGGTGGCGTACGGACACATCCTCCGCCCCGAGGTGCTGGATCTCCCCCCGCTGGGGTCGGTGAACATCCACGCCTCCCTCCTCCCTGAACTGCGGGGTGCCGCCCCCATCAACTGGGCGGTGGCCCGGGGGCACACGGAAGCCGGGGTCACCATCATGCGGATGACCCCCGGCATGGATGAGGGCCCCATCCTCCTCCAGGCGGATACCGCCATCGGGGACGAGGAGAGCGCCTCGGAGCTCTACGACCGGCTGTCGGAGCTGGGGGCCGCCGCCATCGTGGAGGCGCTGGCCATGATGTCCGCCGGCCTCATCGAGCCCCGGGAGCAGGATCACGAGGCCGCCACCTATGCCCCGAAGCTGGACCGGGAGAGCGCCCGGGTGGACTGGACCCTGGAGGCCCCCCGTGTGTCGGACTGGATCCGGGGAATGGACTCCGTTCCCGGCGCCTGGAGCACCCTGGACGATGAGCCGTTGAAGCTGTTCCGGTCCCGGGTGGCGGAGCCCTCCGACGAGGATCGGCTCCGGGAGGAGGAGGCGGCACCCGGGACCATCGTCGGGGCCGACCCCCGGGAGGGGCTGCAGGTGGCCTGCGGTTCCGGAACCGTGCTGATCCGGGAGGTGCAGCCCCAGGGGCGCCGGCGGATGGAGGCGGGGGCCTGGATGGCGGGGCAGGATGTGGTGGTGGGGCGTCGCTTCCGGTGATCCCCCGGCTCCACCTCGTCACCGATGACGAGGTGCTGGAGAGCCCGGGGTTTCCCGGGCAGGCGGCGGCGCTCCTGGACCACCTTTCGATTCGACGGCGCGCAGGAGACGAGGACCCGGGGGTCGCCCTCCACCTCAGGGGGCCCCGGAGCAGCGGAGCCCGGCTCTTCCACCTGGCCTCCCTCCTCCTCCCCCGGGCCCGGCAGTCCGGGGTCCTCCTCCTGGTGAACGACCGGGTGGATGTGGCGCTGGCCGCCGGGGCGGATGGGGTGCAACTGGGAACCCGATCGCTCCCCCCGGACGGAGCTCGGCGGATCCTCCCCCCGGGATCACTGGTGGGGGCTTCGGTCCACGGTCCGGAGGAGCTCCGTGCCCTGGGCACCGCCCCTCCCGACTTCCTCCTGGTGGGCGCCATCTACGCCACCCGGTCCCATCCCGGGGAGACTCCGGGGGGGGTGGAGAGGCTCCGGGAGGTCGGGAAGGTGGCGGCGGGGGTGCCGCTGGTGGCCATCGGGGGAATCACCCCGGAGCGGGTGGCGGAGGTCCGGGGGGGCGGGGCCCATGGAGTGGCGGTGCTGGGGGCCATATGGCGACCCCCGGATCCCGTGGCCGCCCTCCGGGGCTTCCTGGAGCCTCCGGGGTAGCAGCCTCCGGAGCGGGACACAGTCATGGAACGGAGCGACAGATGGACAACAGCGCGACGAGCACGGCCCCCGGTACGGAGGCCTTCGAGATCATCGTCAACGGGAAGTCCCGGTCCGTGGAGGCCGGGGCCACGGTGGCGTCGCTCCTGGACGTCCTGGGCCTCAAGCCCGGGATGATCGTGGTGGAGCACAACAGGGAGATCCTCCCCCGGGACGGGTACGGCCAGGTGTCGCTGTCCCCGGGGGATCGGCTGGAACTGGTGCACTTCGTGGGAGGGGGCTGATGGAGCCGGGAGTCGCGGTGCCGGAGTTGATGGATCCCCCCCTGCGGGTGGGGGACCGGGAGTTCGCCTCCCGTCTGATGGTGGGGACGGGGAAGTACCGGGACAACGAGACCATGATCCGGGCCATCCGGGCCAGTGGAGCCGGGATCGTCACCGTGGCGGTGCGCCGGGTGGACCTGGACCGGGAGGGGGAGGAGGGGATCCTGCACCACCTGGATCCGGAGGAGTTCCTCCTGCTGGCCAATACCGCCGGTTGCTACACCGCCGAGGAGGCCATCCGGTATGCCCGTCTGGCCCGTGCGGCAGGCTTCAACGAATACCTGAAGCTGGAGGTCATCGGCGACGAGAAGACCCTCCTGCCGGATGTGCAGGCCACCCTGGAGGCCGCCCGGGTGCTGGTGCCGGAGGGGTTCAAGGTCATGGCCTACACCAACGACGACCTGGTCACGGCCCTCCGGCTGGAGGACGCCGGGTGCGTGGCCGTGATGCCCCTGGCCTCCCCCATCGGAAGCGGACTGGGACTTGTGAATCCCTACTACATCCGGGAGATCCGGTCCCGCCTGTCGGTGCCGGTGATCGTGGATGCCGGGGTGGGGACCGCCTCCGATGCCTGTGTCACCATGGAGCAGGGTGTGGACGGGGTGCTGATGAACACCGCCATTGCCGCCGCCCGGGATCCGGTGGCCATGGCCACGGCCATGAAGCTGGCCATCGAGGCCGGCCGCCTGGCCTGGCTGGCGGGGCGGATGGCCTCCCGGGAGATCGCGGTCCCCTCCTCCCCCACCCGGGGGATGCTCGACTGAAGCCCTCGGGAGTGGCCCCTCTCCGGAGGTCGGCCCACGCGGTCCTTGCGTCCGTCGGGCGGGGCCGGAGGCTGGATCTGGCGCTGGGCGAGGCGTTCCAGCCGATGGAGGACCGGGACCGGCGGCAGCTCCAGGAGCTGGCCACCGGCACGCTCCGCTACCGGGGGCGCATCGACCACCTCCTGGGGCGACACCTCTCCCGGGGGATCGAAAGCCTCCCCCCGGCGGTGCTGGACGTCCTGCGCCTGGGGGCCTATCAGCTCCTGCGCATGGATGGAGTCCCCGCCTATGCCGCGGTGTCCCAGGCGGTGGAGCAGACCCGGGAGGCCGGGGGGGAGGGGCTGGCCCGGATGGCCAACGCCGTGCTCCGGAAGGTGGCCGCCGACGGAGAGGATCCTTCCCTCTTTCCACCCATGGCGGAGGAGCCGGCCGGATTCCTCTCCACCTGGGGGTCCCACCCCCGCTGGCTGGTGGAGCGCTGGCTCTCCCGCTGGAGCCCGGAGCGGGTCCGGGGGATCGTGGAGGCCAACAACATGGTCCCGCCTGTGGTGCTCCAGCCCTGGGGGATCACCGCCGCCGAGGCAGGGGACAGGCTCACCGCCTCGGGAATCTCCTGGGAGCCGGTGGATGGGGGACCGGGGCTCCGGCTGGGGCCCGGAACGGACCCCGGAGAGGCGCTGGCCGCCGCCCATGCCCTGGTACAGGATCCAGCGGCGGCGCTGGTGGTACGATATGCGGAGCCGGAGCCCGGGAGCCGGGTGGCGGATCTCTGTGCCGCGCCGGGGGGAAAGGCACTCGCTCTGTTGGCGGGCTCCGGGTATGTTCTGGCGTCCGATCCGGTGCCGGCCAGGCTCCGCCTGCTGCAGGAGAATGCCCGGCGGCTCCGGGTGGATCCGGGGCGTCTGGGGGTGGTGGCCGCCCGTGCGGAGCAGCCCGTTCTCCGGGAGGCGGACCTGGTGCTGGTGGATGTCCCGTGCAGCGGGACCGGCACGCTCCGGCGGCACCCGGATGCCCGGTGGAGGCTCCGACCGGAGGACATCCCGGCGCTGACCCTGGTGCAGGACCGGATCCTGGAGGGAGCGGCAGGGGTGGTGCCCATCGGGGGGGTGCTGGTGTACTCCACCTGCACGCTCGAGCCGGAGGAGAACGAGGAGCGGGTCCGGGCCTTCCTCCTGCGGCACCCGGGATTCCAGGTGGAGCCCCCCGGGGATCCGGAGCTGGCCGGTGTCCTGGATGGGGAGGGATTCCTCAGGATCCTCCCCCGCAACGACGGATTTGACGGGGCCTTCGCGGCCCGGATGAAGAGGTCACGGTGAAGGTCGGCGATTCCATGCGACGCCGCCGGGGAGGTGGAGCCGAGGGGAAGGATTCCCCTCCGCCCCCTCCGGGCGGCACATCGGGAGGGGGCAAGCGGGGCTCCGGCTCCGGGGGCGGGCGGCGCCGTGGAGGAGGGGGTTTGCTCCCCTTCCTTCCCGGGGACCGGTTCCTGCGCCTCGTGGGGCTGGCCTTCCTCATGGTCCTGCTGGGGGGCGGAAGCGGCTACCTCTTCGCCACCCGCGTCCTCTTCCCCGTCCCCGAGGTGTCGGAGGAACTGGTGGAGGTCCCCGACCTGAGCGGAATGGGGACCGGACAGGCCCGGGAGGCGCTGGAGTCCGCGGGCCTGGTCCTGGCGGGGTTGGACAGTATCCGCCACCCCTCCATCGAGGAGGGAAGGGTCCTGGGGCAGTCGCCGCTGGCGGGGCAGATGTCCCTCCCCGGAGGGGAGGTCCTCCTGACGGTGAGTCAGGGGGTGGAGCGGCGCCCCCTCCCGGACGTCACGGGGCTGCAGGCGGAGCGGGCGGTGAGTCTCCTGGAGGCCACCGGCTTCTCGGTGACGGTGGATACCGTGGAGTCCGGGGAGCCGGCGGGGACCATCCTGGTCCAGGAGCCCGGCGCCGGAACCCCGGTGATGGTGGCCGGGAGCATCCGGCTGGAGGTGAGCGAAGGCCCGCCCTCCCTGGAGTTGCCCGATTTCACGGGGCTCCCGGAGGAGGAGGCGGTGGCCCGGATCCGGGAGCTGGGGCTGGAGGTGGCGGAGATCCGCACCACCTTCCGGTTCGGACGGGATCGGGGGCTTGTGGTGGAGCAGGAGCCCGCACCGGGACTGCAGGTGGACCGGGGGGCGCAGGTCACTCTTGTCGTGGGGCGGCGATGAGTCCAAGGATGACGTATCTGGCGGCCGTGGTGGTTTCGTTGGCCATCGTGGGAACGGCGTGGATGTCCCGGGACCGGTTCAGACCCCTGGGTCCGGGAGACCGTGCACCCACCTTCACCTATCCGGACCTCTCCGGCACCCCGGTGTCGCTGGGCGATCTCCGGGGGAAGGTGGTGCTGGTGAATGTGTGGGCCACCTGGTGCGCTCCCTGCCGGGTGGAGATGCCCTCCATGCAGCGGCTCTACGAGATGATGGAGGGGGAGCCCTTCGAGATCCTGGCGGTGAGCATCGACGCCCCCAGCGGGATCGCCGATGCCTTCGGCCGTCCCGGCGGCGATCTGGCCTCCTTTGCCGACTCGCTGGGGCTCACCTTCCCCATCCTCCACGACCCCCAGGGGGTCATCCAGCGGGACTACCAGACTACGGGCGTGCCGGAGAGTTTCCTCATCGGAAAGGACGGGACCATCTTCCGGAAGGTCATCGGGTCCACCGAGTGGGACTATCCGATCTGGCTGGAACAGATCGAGCGACTGGTGGACGGTTAGCCCGGTGGGAGGGACGCTGCTGGAACTCCTCACCCGGAACCTGATGCTCAAGGTGGCGGCCTTCGGGATGGCCCTCCTGCTCTGGGTATCGGTACGGGCGGAGCGCCAGGATCGGAGGACCATCCCCTCCGTCCCGGTGCAGGTGGAGTTGTCCGACAGCGACTGGACCCTCCGGGGGGATCCCCTCCCGGCCACGGTGGAGATCCGGGTCAGTGGCCCGGCCCGCGGGCTCTTCCAGTTGGCGCTGGAGCGGCCCGTGGTGGTGGTCCCGGTGGATCAGGTGGCCGCCGGGGACACCGCCATCGTCCTCAGCCGGGAGTGGGTCCGCATGGGGAGTCACCCCGGTGTCAGCATCGACGACATCCAGCCCAGCAGCATCCGGATCTCCCTGGACCGTGTGGCCTCGG
>Ga0076930_100951_pt3 | contig 11388 bp, 6 predicted proteins | sample HotLakConsoUCCRE_FD_71149 | JGI IMG/M metagenome (GOLD analysis project Ga0076930, IMG submission 71149) | Hypersaline microbial mat communities from Hot Lake, Washington, USA - Hot Lake Consortium UCC-RE (version 3) (version 3) ...
GGGAAAGGTCGGCGAGTGCGAAGGTTTCGTGACGGGTCATGCTGTCCTGTCTGCAAGTGTTGCGATTGCGTCGTCGGATGCGGGGTGAGTGAACGATATCTCCATGGCGCGCGGTTCGGCCTCGATCGGCCGGGCCCAGAAGCGCGTGAAGCTTTCGCCGATATCGGCGCCGTCGATCAGAATGGACCGCACGGTCTCGCAGATCGGCATGTTGACGCCGACGCGGCGGGCAAGGTCGGTCACCGATCGGGCGTTCATCTCGCCTTCCACGACGACCGGCGCACCCTCGAAACAGTCGGTGCGGGGAATGCCCTGGCCGAGCTGGTGGCCGAGCGACATGTTGCGCGACGTGGTGCTCGAGCAGGTCAGCGAAAGGTCGCCTATGCCCGAAAGGCCGGTGACGGTTTCGCGCCTGCCGCCAAGGGCTTCGGCGAGGCATTTCATCTCGTCGATTCCGCGGGTGATCAGGGCCGCGCGGGTGTTCTCGGAAAACCCCGCCCCGGTCATCATCCCGCAGGCGATGGCGATGACGTTCTTGACCGCGCCGCCGATCTCGACCCCGACGAGGTCGTCGGAGACATAGGCGCGGAAGCTGTGGGTGCTCAGCGAAACCGCGAAGCGTGCCGCGGGGCTGTCCCCGGGCGTCAGCCGGTCGGCATAGGTGAACGGGAAGGCGACGGTCGCCGCCGTCGGGTGGTCGAGAGCGGTTTCCCGCGCGAATGTCGGGCCGGAGACGACGCCGACCGGGCGCCCCGGCAATTCCTCTTCGACGATCTGGGTCATCAGGAGGCCGGTTTCGTCCTCGATGCCCTTTGCGCAGACCGCGACGGGGGCGCCATGGGAGAGGTACTCGGCGATCTGGCGGGCCACGTTGCGGACGCTGCGCGACGGCACGACGATCATCACCGCGTCGGCCTCCTCGAGGGCGGCGCTCATCTCTTGCACGGCCAATAGGCGTTCGGGAAGGACGACGTCGCCCAGATATGCGCTGTTGCGGCGCGTGCCGTTGATCTCGTCGACGATGCGCTTGTCGCGTCCCCAGAGCCGCACGCCGCAACCCGCCTTCGCGGCCGTCGCGGCGAGTGCTGTGCCCCATGAGCCTGCCCCGACGACCGCGACGGTATCGAAGCGCCGCGCGTTGAAGGGAAGGGGATCACCGGAAACAGGTTCGACGTTCATGTCATGCTCGCGTTGGTCTTCTTTTCATCGGACAGCCGGAACGGGCCCTCGTCGTCGTCGCACCTTGCCACGGTGACGCGGCACTTGTGTAACGCTCCCTAAACACGCCGACCGTCGGCCGGTGTTCGGTAATCAAGCTCGAGCAAACCGCTCAAAAGTCAAATTCCTGCCGGTCGGACGGGCATACCGGCTCGTGTGTTGCCCGAAATTCGTGCAGCCTCTGGACCGCACGCGCGACGCCTCGGCATCGCGCGACTCTCTCCGGATGCTTCTTCGGCACCCTCGCAAGAAACGGGGCCAGCGCGACGCCGACCCTCGGGCGGTGGAAAGAACACATGGGCGGCAATTGTGCAAGGCCCGAGTTCCCGGGGGGTGAATTCCGCGCGGCGGCGGGGGGTTTACGGCGAGACTGCGATGGGCAACCCTGCCCGCACAACATCAGGGACGGGAACCCGCGCGCTCCGGAGTGCGGGACTTCACCACTGCCCGGCAAGGCCGCGGCGGTGCAGTGTTTCCGCAGTCCGGCAAGAAGGGGAATTGAACGATGGATGGTACCGCCTTCAAGGCCGTCTTCGACCCGGTCGCGGCCGAAGAGGTCGCGGCCTGGTGCGACGGCCAGTTCGCGACCGCGGAGAACAGGTTCGATGCGGGCCGGCGCATCGCCCGCCGCCTCGGGGCAAATCCGGGGCCTGGAACGATTACCTTCGGGTTCTGGGCGCCGGAACTGCTCGACCGCTCCGTCGCCGACAGCGATATCTTTCTGGAGCTGCTTCGTCCGGACGCGGACCTCGACATCACTGCGGCGCTGAATGAGGAGGCGGATTTTTTGCGGACGCTCCTGCCGGTCACCCGTTCGGACGCCTTCGTCTTTTCCGCGGCCACAGGCGTCCGGGCCGGTCGCCGGGAGGCATTGGGAGATTTCTACGCCCTCGTCTGGCGGGACGTGGAGGGGCATTTTCACCGCATCCTCGACCCTCTTGCGATGTCGCTGCCCTACGGCGCCTTCGCGCCGGCGGAAGTCTACGACATGGCCGCGCTTCAGGAGTGCCGTGCCGACCGGGCCTACTTCGAATCCCTGAAATCGGAGGCGCCCCACAAGTTCGGCCCGCCGACGAGCATCCTTCAGCTTCACATTCCCACCGCCACGGCGCGGGGGACCCTCGCAAGCCTCACCCGCGAAATCGAGCGTCTCTCCGAGCGGGTGGAAAACGGGCTGGCCCTCGAGCCCGCCGACGAACTCTTCATGGGGTACGACGCGGTGCAGCCCCTGCCGGTGGAGCCGACAACCGTCTATGAGGCCGGTCCCGCCTTCTGGCAGGAAAGGGATATCTCCCTCGAACGGCTCACCGTGCGGCTGATGCGCCCCAACACCACGAACTGGGGCTATGACGTCGTGATCGCCGGCATGGCCACGGTGAACCCGGTGCTCCTCGAGACGGGGCGGCCCGACGAACTGGTCGATTTCGCCGCGGCCCTCCACAATTTCCCCGGCAAGCCGAAGAAGCTGATCCTCGACGTGGTCTACGGCCATTCCGACAACCAGGGTCTCGAGGTTCTTGCACCGCACTACTTCGCGGGGCCGAACATGTATGGCCAGAACCTCGACTACAAGAACCCTAACGTCCGCGCGATCCTTCTGGAGATGCAGCGCCGGAAGGTCGATTTCGGCGCCGACGGGGTCCGTGTGGACGGGGCGCAGGACTTCAAGTGGTGGGATGCGACCGAGCAGGGGTTGCGCCACGACGACGAGTATCTCCGCGAAATGTCCGGCATCGTCCAGAATGTCGCCGGCACCGACTACCGGCCCTGGTTCATCTTCGAGGACGGCAGGCCCTGGCCAGAGGAGGACTGGGAGTTGTCATCGACCTACCGCGCCGTCATCGAGGACCAGCCGGACGACGACGTCTTCCAGTGGGGCCCGCTCACCTTCGCCCACAATACGCCCTTCATCTACACCTACTGGCTGTCGAAATACTGGCGCATCCGCGAGATGCTGACGCATGGCGCGAACTGGATCTCGGGTACTGCCAACCACGACACACTGCGGCGTGGCACGCAGGTCTCCCCGAAGCTCAACATCAACACCCGCCTCGGCGACACGCGGATGGAGATCCTCGACAAGGCCTATGACAACCCGGCCGTGTCGATCCTGACCTACGCCGTCTTTCCCGGCGTGCCGATGGATTTTCTCAACGCGACGTCGCGCGCGAGCTGGGGGTTCATCCGAAACCAGGACGACCGCTACGGCGTCAAGGTCGTCGCCGAGGAGGCGATCAGCCTCAAATGGCAGGTGGATGAATACGCCTATTCCGTGCCGGGCAATTTTCCCCGCCTGAAGGCGCTGGGCTTCGAGACACGCGATGATCTCGCGCGGTTCTTCGAATTCCTGCCCGCAATCGTCGAAGTCACCGATTACCACCTCGACACGATCGCCACGCTCCTCGATGCCGTCGAGCCGCCGCTCGTCGGCCCCGAACGGTTCACAATCGATGGTCTGAAGGAGATCGCCCGGGCCTGGATGGACGACATGCACGAGTACTGCAATGTCTCCCACGCGCAGTCGTCGCTCGACCCGGTTCAGACGGGGTTCATGTGCCGTTTGCGCGACTTCCGTCAGGCGCGGCCCTGGCTGAGGGGGAATTTCACCGGGTCCGACAGCTTCCGCTACATCGAGCCGATCGACGGCCGCACGGTCTTCGCCGCCCATCGCCAGGGGCCGGACGGAGCGGCCGTCTTCGCCGTGAGCCACATGGAAGGGATCGCCACCGACGAGGTGGACCCGCTGGAGCTGCTTCCCGATGGGGTGGACCGGGAAGGTTGGCGCCTCGCGCTACGGAGCCCCGGCATCGGCGACGACTATTCGGGCGGCCCGATCGTGCTGCGCGACAGCTTCGGGCTTGTCTACACGAGGGGCGGGGCGGACGGCTGACCCTTGCCTGCCGCCCGCTACGCCCTCATGCCGCCTGCAGGGTTTGCCCGGTGTCTTCCCAAGTGAGGCCTGGCCGGTAACGCGCTTCGACCGCTCCGTCCTTCAGCGAGAAGAGGTGCAGCCAGCCATTGTTGAAGAGAGCCCGCACACCGTCATGCGCGGCGAGCACGTCCGCGATCGCCGCGCGCGGCGCCTCGACATAGACCGAGAGCCTCAAGGGCTCGTGGGCTAGGGCCGCGCCGTCGTGCACCGCCTGCCAGGGCAGGCCGGGGCGCAGCCGGCCGCCGTTGCCCTCGACGACGCCGATGCCGCCCACGACATTGTGGATAAGCTTGTTGCCGCCGCCGAAGACCTCGGGCGCCACCGCCGAACCGTAATATTGCAGGCTGATCCAGCTTGCTACGACGACGGGGGCGGTGAGGATCAGTTCGAGCGTGCCAAACCCCTTGTCGGCCCGCCAGTCGTAGCTGTGCAGGAACGCCCGGCCCGCAAGGTCCGATCCGGCCGTGACGCCCCGGGGCGCGGCGATGAAGGCGGCGCAGCCCGCCAGCCCCCATTCGGGGCGGATCTCGGCCCAGTTCTGCGCGCGGGACACGAGACTGTCCTCGTTTGCACCCGCCATCCGCAATGCGCGCTCGGCCCGCGCCTGCCGTCCGGCGGCCCCGAGCCAGCCGCGTACCGTTGCGAAGTCGGCCTCCAGGCTTGTGTTACCCTGCGCGAGCCCGTCGCGGTAGAGCGCTATCTTGTCGGTCGTCGTGTCGTGAAGCCCGGCAACGAAGACGGTGTCGGCGGCCATGTCGATGCCATGGGCGGGAAGCCCCGCGCGGGTCTCTGGGTCGTTCAGAAGTGTCGCCAGAAGTCGTGCAGAGACCTCGCCTGTGTGCCCCCCGCAGGCGCCGCAGTGATAGGCGCTCTCATGGGGGTTGTTGGTGACCTGGGCGCCGTGGCCGAGCAGGAGCACCACCCGCCCGTGACCCCTGGTCAGGCTCATGGCCTTCAGGACGGCGGCGGCGGTCGCGGCCTTCGTCGCGGCGTCGAGCCCGCCCACGACCCGTGGCGCCGGACCCTGCGCGGCTTTCCCGCCGCCGAGACCCAAAGCGTCGCGGACCAGTTTCGCGCCGTAGAGCGGTCCCGCCGCCTCGACGAAGGCGAAGGAGGACACCGCCGCCTGCCGGAACCGGCCCCAGGCCCGGGCCGCCCGAGCGCCGATGCGTGCCTCGTGCTCCTTCTCGTCGCTGGCATGGCTCGTCGTGGCCATGCCCGGCGTGAGAAGCACCGGCAGATGCGCCTCGACGATGTCCGACCCATGCGCGGTGTGGGCGAGGGGCAGTCCGAAGAAGCCGGCAAAGCCGATCGTCTCGATGTCTGGGCCTTGGGCCTCGAGCGCCCGGCGAAACACTTCCGAACGGACGTCGATGCAGAACGCGGCCTGCAGAAAAGGACGGTCGCCGGCAGGTGCGGGGGTGCTCATCGCAGCGGCGAGGCGGCGCTGGTGGGCGCGTTCGGCGGCCTCCTGCAGGATCGCGTCCACCACCTGTTCGCACGAGGCCACAGGCGGTTCGGCATGGGCGGCGACAGTCTTGGCCCAGGTCTCCGCAACGGCAGGATATGCCGCCAGGAGCGCCTCCTCCCACACCAGCCGGATCGCGAGAAGATCGCCCGGCGTCCTGTCGGTTTCGCCCCGAAGGTCCGCCTGCCAGAGCAGCCAGCGGGCGTGCTGCGCCCAGCCGCCCATGTCCATCAGGAGCCGGTGAAACGCCGTCTCGGCGGCCGTCTCGGTGAGGCCGAGGCCCTCGGCGGCGCGGAGAAGCGCGCGTTCCGAGGTGTCGGGGGCCCTGGAGGCGTGGGCGCAGAAGCCCGCCAGTCCGGCGATTTCCGGAGTGAGGTCGTTCGTCGCCCAGGCCCGCCATGCGGAATAGGCGCATTGCCCGGGCGCAGGCGTCCAGAGCGCCTGTCCGCGGTCGAAATACCCCGCCGCCCAGAGCCCGAGGGTCTTCCCGATGACCGACGGCCAGTCGATGCCGCTGGCGTCTCTCGCCAGGTCCGCGATGGTCGGAAGCGCTCTGGGGGCGGCGGTGTCCGAGCCGGCGGCCGACCGGAGGGCAGCGACGTCCGTCGGGGCGAGGGGAGAGGACGCCGAGCCAAGCGCCTCGGAGAGATCGGCATCGGTGATCCGGCCGGCGGCGATCTCCGCACGGTAGTCCGACCGCGGCCGGGTGAGCGACACACCGCCGACCCTTGCGAGCCGCGCGGCAGCGGTCGAGAGGTGCTCGCCGGTCTGGCCGAGAAACGGGTTCACCGCGACGGTCGCGTCGAGGGGGAAAGCCGGCGGGACGGCGCGAATTGCGGCCTCGGCCGCCGACAGAAGATCGGCGAGCCGTGCCGGCGCTGTCTCGATGGGTTGGATGAACATCGCGATGTCTCCCTTTCAATGGGTCTTCTGCGCCTTGAACCCGCCGATCAGCCGGTCGAGGAGCGCGTTGAGGTAAAGGCCGTTGGCGATGTGGACCCGCAGCCCCGCGCTTGCCGGATGGTGGGCCCAGAGCGGAAACAGCGCCTGGGCGAAGGCCACCAGTCCGAAAGAGAGAACCGCGAGCACGATCAGCCCCCATTCCAGCGGACCCGGGACGGGAGCGGGCGGAAGATGCGGTCCCCACACCGCCTCAGCGGCGAGCTGGAAGCTGAAATACGCTGTCGCAGCGCCGAGGGAGGCAAGGGCCGTCCGCCGGGTCAGGGCCGCCGGGGCGGCATCGGCGAGGCCCTGGGCGACGAGATAGGCGACGCCGAAGATCAGCATCGCGCCGAGGGCCAGCGCCTGCGCCGTCTTGGGTCCGGCCGCGAGACTGAAGACGGTGGCGACGGCGGCATAGAGCACGAGCGCGAGCGCGAAGGATTTCAGGACCGCCCCGAGCCCCGGGATCGCCACCGGGCCCGGCCGGCGAAGGTTCGCAACCTGGTGCACCGCACCGCCCGACGCGAGGAAGGAATGCGCCTTGTAAAGCGAATGCGCGACGATGTGCAGAAGTGCGAGCGCCCAGAGACCGAGGCCGCATTGCATCAGCATGAAGCCCATCTGCGCCACGGTCGACCACGCGAGCGCGGTCTTGATCGCGCTTTGCGTCAGCATGACCACGGCGCCGAAGAGGGCGGTGAGACCCCCGATCATCACGAGGGCCGCCATCGCGCCGGGGCTCGTCTGGACCAGACCCGCGGTGAGGATGAGAAGAAAGCCACCACCGTTGATGATGCCGGCGTGCAGGAGGGCGGAGACCGGCGTCGGCGCCTCCATCACCTCGGTCAGCCAGCCGTGGAGCGGGAAGGCGGCGGTCTTGAGGGCAGCGGCGAGAACGAGAAGCCCTATCGCGACCCCTGTTGCGGCGCCCCCCGCGTCTCCCGCTGCCGCCGCGGCTGTGATGGTGGCGATTTCCGCGCTCCCGTGGGCGAAGAGAGAGAGCAGCGCCGCGCCGAACAGCGCCACGTCACCGGCGTGCCAGACGAGGGCGAATTTGGCCGCTGCCCGCCGCGCCTCGGGCCGGTCCGGGTAGAACAGCAGGAGCCGGCGCAGACCAAGTCCCACGGCGACGAAGCCGGCCAGAAGCACGCCGAGGCTGCCGGCCTGCACGAGAACGAGCACGGCTGCCAGCGTCGCGAGCATCAGCCCGTGAAAGGCGCCCTCGCGCGCCTCGCCGTCGAGGTAGGTCCGTGAATAGCGCATCACGACCCAGCCGACGAAGGCGACGAGCAGGGTCATGGTGGCGCTGACGGCGTCGAGTTTCAGAACGAGTGCGGCCGGGCCCGTCGCAAATTTCAGCGTTGCAGGGCCAGCCAAGGCGAATTGCAGGAGACCTGCGACGGCGAGGCCGAGAGCGGCAAGCGCGGCGGCTTCGGACAGGAGGGGGATAGCGACGGGACGGCGTCCGGGCCGCGCGAAGGCGGCGCAGGCCACGGCAACGAGGAGAAGCGGGGCGAGAGCGTTGAGCGGGAGGAATGAAGTCATGGAGAAAATCCGGTCTGTTCGGCTGCTCCGGAGGAACTAGCCAATTGCCGGACTTCGTAAAATTACATATTACTCTCCAAATCGTTCTGTTTTTTGAAAGTCTGTTTGGATGGGCCTGCTGAACCTGCACCACCTCCGGCTGTTTCGTGCGGTGGCGCGCGACGGCACGCTCACCGGCGCCGCGCATGCCCTCAACCTCTCGCAATCGGCTCTCTCGACCCAGATCCGGGCGCTCGAGGCGGCCCTCGGCCATGACCTCTTCGAACGTCGCGGCAGGGGTCTCGTGCTCACCGAGGCCGGTCGCATCGCCCTCGACCATGCCGAGACGATCTTCCACGCCGCCGAAGATCTCGCCGCGACGCTCGCTTCGGCCGGACGCGTGCGACGGCCCCTCAGGATCGGGGCCCTCGCGACGCTGTCGCGAAACTTCCAGATGGGATTCATCGAGCCGCTCATCGGGCGCGACGATGTCGAACTCGTCCTGCGCTCAGGCTCGCAGGCCGAGCTTCTGCGCGGTCTCGAGGCGCTGTCGCACGACGTGGTGCTGACGAACCTCGTGCCGTCTCGGGATGCGTCCAGCCGTTATCTCGTGCACGAGATTGCCGCCCAGCCCGTGAGCCTCATCGGCCCTCATGCTGCCCGCCCGCTCGCGGAGTTGCCGCTGGCCGGGCTTCTGGGGTCGGAAGCGCTGGTTCTGCCAACCCCGGAATCCGCCCTCAGGGCATCCTTCGACGGGCTTGTCGCCCAGCTCGGCGTTGTCCCCCGCATCGCTGCGGAGGCCGATGACATGGCGATGCTGCGGCTTCTCGCCCGGGCCGGGGCGGGTCTCGCCGTCATCCCGCCCATCGTCGTGCGGGACGAGCTTGCCTCGGGGCAGCTTGTAGAGATCGCGCGGCTCGACGGCATCACGGAGAGCTTTCTCGCGGTCACCCTGCAGAGGCGGTTTCCGAACCCGCTTCTCGGCGAGGTGCTGACGGCCGCCCGGCCCGGAGCGGGAGCGGAATGATCCTTGCCGCTACCGGTCAACCTGCCGGCAGAACGTTGTGCACCGCCGTCACCGTCGCCTCGACGACCTTGTCGGCCTCCTCGCGCGTGAGACAGAGCGGCGGCGCGAAGCCGAGGATGTCGCCCTGCGGCATGGCCCGGGCGATGACGCCCTCGTCAAGAACGGCAGACGACAACGCGGCACCCATCTTTCGCGCCGGATCGAAGAACCGCCGCGCGCCGGGGTCCTCGGCGAATTCCACCGCGCAGAGCATGCCCGCGCCGCGCACCTCGGCGACGTTGGGATGTCCCGCCAGTGCCTCGCTCATCCGCGTGTTGAGATAGGCGCCGACCTCGCCGGCGTTTTCGACGAGGCCGAGCCGGTCGATCAGTTCGAGGTTGGCGACGCCCGCCGCCGCCCCGATCGGGTGGGCCGAGTAGGTCCAGCCATGGCCGATCGGGCCGTTCTCGTCGGTCCCGCGCTCCAGCACCGACCAGACCTTGTCGGAAACGATGGAGCTCGAGAGCGGCGCATAGGCCGAGGTCAGGCCCTTGGCGATGGTGATGATGTCGGGCTTCAGCCCGTAATGTGTCGATCCGAACATCGAGCCGAGCCGTCCGAAGCCGGTGACGACCTCGTCGGCGATCAGCAGCACGTCGTATTTCTCGAGCACCGGCTGGATCGCCTCCCAGTATCCGGCAGGCGGCGGGACGATGCCGCCGGTGCCGAGGATCGGCTCGCCGATGAAGGCCGCGACCGTGTCGGGCCCCTCCTCGAGAATGAGCGTTTCCAACCGTTCGGCGCACCAGGCCGAGAACTCCTCTTCCGACAGGCCCGCCTCGGGGCGGCGCAGGTAGTAGGGCGCCTCGGTGTGGACGATCTGCGCCAGCGGCAGGTCGAACTTCTTGTGGAAGAGCTCGAGCCCGGTCATCGAGCCCGTCACCAGCCCGGAGCCGTGGTAGCCGCGCCAGCGCGAGATGATCTTCTTCTTTTCCGGCCGGCCGAGGATGTTGTTGAGATACCAGACGATCTTGACGTTTGTTTCGTTGGCATCCGAGCCGCCGAGGCCGAAATAGACCTTCGACATGCCTTCGGGCGCGCGCTCTAGGATCATCTTCGCCAGCGTGATCGACGCTTCGGTGCCGTGCCCCACGTAGGAATGGTAGTAGGCCAGTTCGCGGGCCTGCTCGGCGATGGCCTCGGCGATCTCGGTGCGTCCGTAGCCCACGTTCACGCAGTAAAGCCCGGCGAAGGCGTCGAGTAGCCGGCGGCCGTCGCGATCCTCGATATAGACGCCCTCGCCACCGGTGATGACGCGGGTCGGGGTTTCGCCGCGCGCGTGCTGGGCGAGGTGGGTCGAGGGGTGAAAGAAGTTCTCGCGGTCCCACTTGGCGAGCTGGTCGTTGGTCAGCATGTCTCGGTTCCTTTCTCGCGCGACGCTCAGCCCGTTTCAGGCCCAGTCGCGACAGACGTATTTGATGTCGGTGAAAGCCTCCAGCCCCTGCCGCGCGCCCTCGCGGGCAAGGCCGGACTGCTTGACGCCGCCGAACGGAATGGGCGCGCCGGTGATCTTGGTGCGGTTGACCGCGACCATGCCGAACTGAAGCATCCGGCTCAGGCGATAGATACGGCGGGGATCTTCGGTATGAAGGTAGGCGATGAGCCCGTATTCCGTGGCGTTCGCCCGCGCGACCGCCTCCTCCTCGGTGTCGAAGGGGGCGATGGCGGCGACCGGTCCGAAGGTTTCCTCGTGAAAGACGCGCGCGTCCGGCGGGACATCGGCAAGCACAGTGGCCTCGTAGAATAATGGCCCGAGGGTGCTGACCCTGCCGCCGGTCAGAAGCCGCGCGCCACGGTCCAGCGCGTCGGCGACATGGGTCTTCTGTTTCTCGACGGCGCTTTCGTTCATCAACGGGCCGAGGTCGGGGTCGTCGCGCCCCGGACCCAGCGTCAGCGCCCGGGTCGCTTTCGTGAAGCGCTCGCAGAAGGCGTCGTAGACCTCGCGGGCGACGAAGAACCGATTCGCGCCGAGGCAGTCCTGCCCGGTGGTGGCGAACTTCGCCTTGATCGCCTCGTCGACGGCGCGGTCGAGGTCGGCATCGGCGAAGACGAGAAACGGCGCGTGGCCGCCAAGCTCGAGGACGAGGCGCTTCACGGTCTCGCCCGAGCGGGCGTAGAGCATCCGCCCCACTTCGGTCGACCCGGTGAAGGACAGCGCGCGGACGCGCGGGTCGGTTAGCCAGGGCTCGACCACTTCCGGCGCATCACCGGTGACGGTGTTGATCACCCCGGCGGGAA
>Ga0076930_101611_pt1 | contig 11386 bp, 9 predicted proteins | sample HotLakConsoUCCRE_FD_71149 | JGI IMG/M metagenome (GOLD analysis project Ga0076930, IMG submission 71149) | Hypersaline microbial mat communities from Hot Lake, Washington, USA - Hot Lake Consortium UCC-RE (version 3) (version 3) ...
GAAAATCGACCCTTGAGGTTTCCACAACCTCGAGGGTCTTTTCCCATATACAAACAAAAAAACCTTCGGGGTCTCAAAGACCCCAAAGGTTATCGAGGAGCGTTCACGAAAAAATCTCTTGCTTTATTAATAATTCCCGGTTTGGAGTTGTTCTATAAGTTGATTTCCTGCCTCTGTAAGTCCAATTATCTCCGTTGCAACCCCTATTTCTTTGTAAGTATCAAAATAAGCTACTCTTGCCACGGGTAAAACGAGACTTTGGCTGACACGGTACCCCTTGTTTTCCAACTGATTAACAGCATCATCAAATGCTGTAACTTGTACTGTATAGGCAATGTGCTGAATACCACCGTTTTTATGATGGCCAAGAAAATCGGTATACATGCTTTTGCCGGAAACCGGCTGGATCAACTCCAACAGGGTTCTTCCCGACATGGCCAAATACAGGTGAAATGAAAAATCGGAAGGTTGTCCATTGTAAGTGCCTTCCAAATCCCGGGACCGTAAATTTTCCATTTTCAGAAAACGGGGAACGCCCATGGTCTCTTGAAAAAATTTTGCGGATTGCTCAATATCTGGAACCACCCAGGCCACCTGCCCAAAATGCCTTCCGAATAAAGTGTTTCCAGGTTCTGTTTTGGTTTCTGATGCTGCTTTCATGGTGGATTGTGTTTGGTTGGTAGGATAAAGCTAATTAATTGGCCCCAGGTGTAGTTAGTACATCCGTTTCAAATGTTGATACAAATGTTACCAGGCCTTTTTAGATAATTCAATAGGAATGCGGCTTTAGCCCATTCCGGAAACAGGCCGGATGCAAATTGGCTTTAGCCAAAAGGTATTTGAACAGGGGATAAAAGATTTGGCTAAAATAATTTATGGCAAATTTTATGGTAATTACCAAATCCATAATATAAGAAAATAATTCTGCTTTAATCTACCGACATCCTTTTCCGATCATCTTCCGAAGCGGATTCAATCTTCACGGCTTTCAGCTTTTTGTTGCCAAATGACCTGGAATAGCTAAGCGTAATCGTCCGGTTTCTCGGGAAATGATCAACATACAGGTATATGTTTGGCTCGGAGAATTCCACATCAAGTAATATGGTATTGGTATTTAATAGGTCTGTTCCTGCCAGCCTAAACGTACCCTTGTCACCACTGAGCTTTTTCTGCAGGCCCAGGTTCAGGGAACCAATAGGCTTAAATATCCAGAGACCCCAATTCCTTTTTGACTGGAAATTCCCTCCAAACTCAGCAGTATACCCCTTTCCCATTTCAATGGTATTGACCAGGTCCAGATTGAAATCGAAAAAGGATTGTTGACTATCTATTTGCAAATGGGTGGTTTCGAAAGTTCGTCGTTGTAACTGAAAATTGGTTTGCAGGTCCCATTCCGCAGAGAGGATCCAGGGGGTATTGAAAAACAAGCCGGTGTTGCTAAGGAAACGTAAGTTTTCGGGTTTCATGTTTACCAGTTCCTGTTTTGGATCATATTGAGGTTGATAGGGTGCAATTGCATTGCTGACATGACTGTGTTCAAGGGAAATGGACATGCTGTTGTACTTGTAGTCCAACCTAAAATTATTGGCATAGGCGGGCCATAATTCAGGGTTTCCTATAAAATGACTGTTTTGATTGATGATCAGAATCAGGGGAACAAGGTCATTCAATTTGGGCCGGTTGATTCTTGTGGAATAGACCATTACCAAAGATGCTTTTTCAGACAATTTTTTTTGAATCATTAGATTGGGAAAAATATTTTTATAATCCTTATTGATGGTATCCCACTTTCCCTTCCCCTTGTGATCTGATATCCGTAACTGTATGTTCGTACCTCAACCCTGCATGTATCTGAAGTTCTTCATTCATGTTCCAATCTCCGCTAATAAAGGCAGCAGTAATATTTTCAGTCATCTGGGCGGTACTTGGGAAGATAGGATCAAGGTGTCCCGTGTCATTGGTATTCTTTTTAGGAAGTACTTTGTTTTCGAAATTCATCCATGTCTTTTTAATTCCCGCTTTAAGGGTTAAGTAGGAGGAAGACAGAAACTGATAATCCAGGGCTGTGATGTGAAAATTCATGGGTGTAAAACTTTCTAAATCCATTACAAATTTGGCTGTATCTACATTCTGCCAGAAATAAATAGAATTATTATAGGAAGTAGGATTGTCAAGTTGAAGATTTACCCAGTCATAATCCATTCTAAACCTGTGTTTGGCATAAACCTGATGTGAAATATGTATGTGAGCACTGCGATTATTATTATTATTATTATTTCGCCGTTCGTGGTACCATATGTCCGATTTCACCAATGAATCCGCGGCCTGAAGGGTTGAATTTCGTTCCCCTACAAATGTTTTGTGGATCCGATTCCCATTAAAATAGGCCCCTACCTGCGTAGGTGAATTGAAATTTTTTTCAAACCCGAACCTGAATTGATGGGATTGACTGAATTCACTCCGATGAGTATTGGATTGAAAATCATCGAGGGTTACCGTCGGTTCCCCGGGAAAAAAACCATTATTCCATAAACGTATGTTACGCATTTGTAAATAGGCATATTCTGCAAACAAAGAAAAGGAATTTCCCCTGTGGCTGAGGTTGAAATTGGTCCCCAATACTTCCCCTCTTTTCATACCCGCATTCATCCCAAAACTTCCATTGGTTCCCCGTTCGGTATTTTCTTTCATCACAATATGGATCACCCCAGCACCTCCTTCAGCATCAAGGTGGGAGGGAGGCTGGGATATCAGCTCTATTTTTTCCACATTGGCTGCACTCATGCCTTCCAGCATTTGCATGAGAGATTCCAACGGGATGCTGCTCAGGGTATTGTTGATCATTACCATTACTCCCTCCCGGCCGCTTAAAGTGATGCTGGACTGTTGCTGATTGACCATTACTCCCGGAGATTTCTGCAGTACCTCCAATACCGAATTGCCTGCTGAGGTGATACTGGACTGTACATTGATTACCATGCGGTCAATCTTCTTTTCATAGAGAGGGAGTTGGGCCGTCACCTCGATGGCATCAAGCTCATCTTCTGATTCCAAAAGGTTAATGGTTGGCAGGTCAATTGGGGAATTGGCTTGAACTGTTAAATGGTCCCAGTACTTTTTATAGTCCCACCACCACAGACCACCGGTCGGAGTTTAAGGACTGTTAAATGGTCCCAGTACTTTTTATAGCCGATCATGGCTACACTAAGCAGGTATTCCGCGTTTTCCAGATCATTAAACAAAAAGCTACCGTCGCCTTCAGAAACGGCTCCTTTTATTACCATTGAATCCGGGGCGGATAATAACAATACATTGGCATAGGCAATGGGTTTACCTGAACCATCCAGGATAATACCATTGATCTGGGACTGCCCATTCCCATCAAAAGCAGTGAACAATCCAAGAAGGATTAAAACAGGTATTGCGCTTGTTTTATTTAATAAAGACCTGATCATTTCGAAAACATGTTTTTCTAAAAACATTCCAGCGAAGATCTTCTGCATAAATGGCGATAGGTTGGAACCTGGTTTTTTTAAAAACTTCATTTCTCACCCATTTTTTTAACTTCTATTTTGTGCAGAAAAGCCTAAGGCTAACCTAACCATTTCATCCTGTCGATGCTTTCGATATTGTTGTGATGTCTTTCTATATTGTTGTAGGTGAAATGAAATCAGCTATAAATGGCTTTTAATAAGGCTTTTGTGGCAGGATTACTAAAATATTTGGGAACCATGGACCGAAGATTTAAAATGTTTCATAAACAACCGTTTGAATGGATGAACCAAAACTTTTTTTGAAAATTTTCAGATTTTGGAAATGGGAAGCGAATTTCAAATAGGGTTTAATCAATAGTCAATCCGCTTCCCAAAAAATTCCCGTTGTTGGTAGGATAAATCTACCTAAATAGAAAAAAACTGATTAGTACATATGTTTCAATTAACAGTATAATTGTACCATTTTAGCAAAGCCATGAAAATAAAGTATGCAACGAGTAAAATAAGGCAGGTGAACCTATACTGTTAAAGAATCCTTACCTTTTTCAATTTTTTTTTGATATCGAAATGGTTGCGATTTTTCTACCCCTTTGCATTGGGCAAAATATTATTGTTTAGCCTAAAGAAATTGTCCGGATCGTACTTGTGCTTTAGCCTGGACAATCGGGAATAATTGGGCCCATACGCTACCTTGACCCGGTCTAAGCCGTCGTCGGGAGAGAGCCAGTTAACTGCTGTACCCTGGGTATGGGGCTCCACTTCTGCCCAGAATGTCTTTGCCCAGGCGACCAGGGAATCTGCTTCTTGCGGATCTGGCCACTGTGGGGTAATGTCGAAATACCATTGCTTGTCCCGGTAAGGAAAGGGCGTTTCTTCCGGATCCACCCGAGTCACTGCTCCTTTCATCACGTTGAATAAAACCATGGAATAGGGACTGATTCTTTCTGTATGCTTCACAATAATGTCGATCACCTCGTCGCTGATTTCCGGCAGATAGCCCATTTTGTTGTACCGCTGCAAGCCATGCGGAACTGCTGCATCAAAACTTTTTTGAAGCTGTACGTAAGGTCCTGGAGCAATCAGGTCGGCCATAGCCGGCATATATGCCCTGAGCGGTTCCAATTGCCTATTTCCTTCCTCCATTTCTCCCACCCAGCAGATCACAAATCCAAATACCTTCGTCCCGTCTGGTAGGGTGAAAATTCCGGCAATGACGCTCATTTCGTCTGGTGTGTTCATAGAGTACTCCCTGTAAAACCGTAGCAGCGCTCCTGCCTGATCCAAGGGATAAAGGATCATACCTGCCAGTACCTCCGGCCCCACCTTATGCAGTTGGTATTCAAATGAGGTAACGACACCAAAATTCCCGCCTCCTCCCCGAATGGCCCAGAACAGGTCCTCGTTTTCGGTTTTGGAGGCTTTGACAAAGCTTCCGTCTGCCAGGACCATGTCCACCGAAAGCAGGTTGTCTATGGTCAGTCCGAATTGATTCATCAGGAATCCCTGCCCCCCGCCCAGGGTCAATCCGGCAATGCCGGTGTGAGATACCACCCCTGCTGTGACTGCAAGTCCAAATGCCTGTGTTTCATGGTCCAAATCGGCTAATAAGGCTCCGGCCTCAGCCCTGGCGGTTTGCTTGACCGGATCTACCCGGACACCCTTCATGCTGGACAAGTCGATCAAAAGCCCTCCGTCACAGGTGGACCAACCGGCAAAACTATGTCCCCCCGCTTTTACCGCCAGTATCAGTTTATTTTCCCGGGCAAAATTTACGGCGGCGATCACATCTGCAGGTCCGGCACATTTGACCACCATGGCCGGATACTTGTCGATCATTCCGTTCCAGATGGTCCTGGATTTATCGTAGCCTTCTTCATCAGGAAGTATAAGTTTTCCTCTTAAGGATGATTTAAATTTTTCGATTTCAGTATCTGAAACTTTTTTGTCGACTGGGATTACATGGTTGGTTTTCATATAATTACGGGTTTGGTGAAGTTTATTTAAATGTCTTTTTTCAATGGTTTTTTTAAGGTTAAACTGATCATTAGGCCCGAACAAATCTAAAAATTACAGGTGGTCAGGAATTAATCAAATGTTCCAAAAATTGGCATATATGTTCCGTGGACAGAAAAAAATCAGCCCTAGCAATTCATGGTTCTAGATGAAACGATGGTCCTATAATCTGAGAATGGGTTGATTGGAATGCCCGGACGGATGGAGAATGGAACAATGCGGTGGAATCCACCAATGAATTGAATTGAAAACTCGAGAAAATGGAAAAATAATGCAAAAGTGACTTTTACATCACATCAGACCCTTGGCGTATCTTTATCCTTGAGAAAAACCTTCGGGGTCCCAAAGACGCCAAAGGTTATCGTGAATCGACCCTTGAGGTTTCCAAAACCACGGGGTTTTTAATAAATTGTTCACGAAAAAAACCGTCGAGGTCTCGAAGACCTCAACGGTTATCGGGCAAGCAGACCTTTGGGGTTTTCCCAACTCCGTCCGAGCCGGAGCGTTCACGAAAAAAACCTTCGGGGTCCCAAAGACCCCAAAGGTTATCGTGAATCGACCCTTGAGGTTTCCAAAACCTCGAGGGTCTTTTCTCATATACAAACGAAAAAACCGTCGAGGTCTCGAAGACCTCAACGGTTATCGGGCAAGCAGACCTTTGGGGTTTTCCCAACTCCGTCCGAGCCGGAGCGTTCACGAAAAAAACCTTCGGGGTCTCAAAGACCCCAAAGGTTATCACATAGGTTTCACATCAAATAAGCCAATTTGAAAAAGAAAAAGATTTTCAGGAGGGTAGCTGTAAAATTGATGATTAAGCTTGGGATTTAGTTGGAGCATTAATAAAATCAGATGGTGTTTGCCCATACTGCCTTTTGAAGCATTTATTGAAATAGGATATACTATTGAATCCCACTGCATAAGCCACCTCCGTAACATTTCCGGTTTTTTGTTTCAAAAGGAACATGGCCCTTTTCAGCCTCACCAGCCTGATAAATTCTGTTGCAGAGCAGTCAGTCAATGCCTTTAGTTTTCGATGTAGATTGGTCCTGCTCATACCGATTTCCCTGCTGAAAATGGCTACATCAAATTCCGTGTTCATCATATTTTCTTCGATGATGGCCATGGCTTTTTCCAGGAATTTTTCATCAACAGAGCTGAGGGTAATTTCGGAGGGTTCCAATGTAAATGAACGGCTGAATTTTTCCCTGAGTTTTTTTCTCCCTTCAATCAGGTGATAGATCCGCACTTTCAATTCTTTTATTTCGAAGGGTTTGGTCAGGTAGGCATCGGCGCCCGTTTCCAGTCCGCTAATTTTGCTTTCTAAATCGGCCCTTGCAGTAAGTAGAATCAACGGGATATGGCTTGTCCTTTCATCGTTTTTGACCTTGTGACTCAGACTTACTCCATCCATTACAGGCATCATTACATCGGAAATGACCAGATCAGGCATTGTTTCAGTGGCTACTTTGAATCCTTCCACCCCGTTCCGGGCTTCAAGAACATGATATGATTCTCGTAAATTTTGGGAGATAAAATGCCTTAATTCCGGATTGTCTTCCACGATCAAAACTGAAGGCAATGTTCCATTTGTGAACCCTGGTTGCTGCTGGAAATTGGTGTTTTCATCCTGCTTTTCCATGTCAACCCATACGGGAATGGACCCACCCTCTGCATCTTTCCAATCAGCCATTTCCTCAGGTTCAACGGTTTCCAGGGTCAGATTCACCGTTAATGTTGTCCCTGTATCAGGGCTGCTTTCTAACTTGATGTTTCCGCCATGCAGTTCGGTGAGTTCCCTGACCAGGGACAGTCCAATACCCGTACCTTCGTAAGTCCTGGTGGCAGATGCATCTCCCTGATAAAAACGTTCAAAAATATGTGGAAGCCTTTCAGCCGGGATGCCGATTCCATTGTCCTTCACTTGAAATTCCAATTGCAACCAGGAATCATTTTCAGCTATCAAGGATGCACTGAAATGGACCTGTCCCCCGAAAGGAGTGAATTTATAAGCGTTGATCAGCAGATTTGCCAATATCTTTTCCAGCTTGTCGGGATCAAATTTCAGGTAAACAGGACCATTTGGCAGATCGGTAACAAAAGCAATATTCTTACGCTCAAACTGTGAGGCAAATGTTCCTGCCACTCTTTTTAAGAATCCGGTGATTTCCTCCGGTTGTTTTTCCAGATGTAATTTACCCGCTTCAAGTTTGGAAAGGTCCAGCAATTGGTTGACCAATTGCAGCAGCCGGGCGGCGTTTCTTTTTATCAGGCGAAGGCTTTCCAACAGGAAATGATTTGTTTTTTGTTCTTCTTCGAGCCGGTCCACCGTGCCGGATATTAGGGTAAGGGGAGTCCGGAATTCATGGGAAATATTGGCAAAGAAATTAGACCTGGTCTTGTCCAGTTCCTTCATTTTCTCGGTCTCAAGGCGCTTTACCTCCATGGCCAGGAGACTGGTCTGCAGGGATCGTTTGGTTTGGGCATATTCAATGGCCAGCAAAACAGAAAAGGAAACGGCGGCAAAAAATACGGCCAAATCCAGGGTGATGGCTAAGTCATAGGGAATTCGCGGAAATATGTCGAAAAAAAACAGGCAATATAAAGACCAAAAAAGAAAATTTCCTGACCAACCTAAAAATACAATCCATGCACCTTTGATTTCTTTTCGGACAGCTCTCCGGCTGACCAAAACCGCAACCATTGGCCCCGACAGCAGGAAATAGGGCCAATAATAGTTGGCCGCTTCATAAGGCCATTTCCAGGAGGGAATAAACAGCAAAGCTGAAACCGTGGCAAACCAGAACAAGCCATCCAATTTTTCCCTGGCAAAAGAATACACTGCTAAGATTCCCCAAATGATGTAGGTGCTAAAAAAAAGGCAACTGATCAATCCAATTATAAAGTAGGAATCACCTTCCCTCGGCATACGACGGAATACATGTTCCAAAAAATAACCTAATGCCAGGCTACTGGTGAACAGACTGTAATAAAGATTGGTTTTATTGGTTGGATAAGTGATGAAAAAGAAAAGGTGAAGCAAAGCCAGGAACAGTAAAAAAGTAGCTTTACCTACCAATCGGGAAGTCGACAAGGCCCTGGCCTGCACCATGCTTTGTATAGCATTATCCATTTTGTCCAATTGAATGATCAAGGCCGGATTGCCCCCCCAAAGCCCGAGGAAATTCATATAGGGATTTCTTTTTGTAAATGAAAAACGCACCGCTAAAACCTGATCGGGATGGCCTTCAAACTGAAAACTGTGTGGGGTGAAATTTGGATTGAAAATCACTTCTTCACCAGGGTCCTTACTGACCACACCCAATTTATGAATCAACTTGCCATTCAGGTAGATCTCAGAAGCTCCTCTCTGGAAAATGGTCATCGCCAGCGGAATATCTAACAGTGAAGGATCAACATCCAGACGCAAACGAAACCAGCCAATTTCGGAGGCTCTTAAATCAGTCAAATAATGGATGTCGGAAGTGGGGTCAATAGGAGTCCAATGGCTGTCTTCAAAACCTGGATCTGCCCAGGAATGGTTATCACCAGGGTGAAATTTCCAGTCCTGGTTAAGGGTAACTTCCCTTTGCTCCAAATGTTGCAGGTTAAAATTAGCCTTTGTCTCAGCGATTGAGCCTTGGACCATACCAAAAAATAAAAGAATAGGCAGAAGTCCTTTCCCTGTCAATACAATGTAATGGATCAATAACGGCCACATTTTTTAGAAGTAAAGGACTAAAATACAAGTATTTAACTTAAAAATAAGAAAAATATTCAGGTTTATGTATTTTTATTTTGCCCGTTAGTTAAAAATACTTTTGAAAATTATTTTTGGTGAAATACGGCTGTGTCCGAACTTTCCAAGGAGGATCCTAAAATCTGACAGGTTTTGAAATTTAATTCAGATATTTACCCAACGGATTGCTAATGGAGAAATTCTAAAGGGAAAAAACTTTCAAATGGGAAGGCTCAAAGTCATTTTTATTTCTGGTAATCAGCGTTTCAATACCACTGGAAGCTGCTGAGGAAGCTTGAACAGCATCTTCAAAGTCTTTAAATTTTGATTGGATGGCACTTCTCCCATATAAATCCACTATTTTTAGATTTTTAAATCTGTTATGCCATGAAAATCAACTTTGTTCCGATTCTTTTCCTTTTGGCTATGGCCTGCTCTCCCAAAACAGATAAACAGGATGCTGCTCCACAACTATCAGGCAACCCCATTTTCGAGGGCTGGTATGCCGATCCGGAAGGAATTGTTTTTGGCGAGGAATACTGGGTTTATCCGACGTATTCGGCCCGGTTTGAGGACCAACTTCATTTCGATGCTTTTTCATCCAAAGATTTGGTCCATTGGGAAAAACACGAAAGGATTCTCGATACTGCTGCCATCAAATGGGCAAGGCAAGCCATGTGGGCTCCTTCCGCTATTGAGAAGGATGGGAAATATTTTCTCTTTTTCGCCGCAAATGACATCCTTACCCCCGACCGGCCCGGATACGATCCCAACAATGACATCAACCATACCGGAGGAATCGGAATAGCTGTCAGCGATGCTCCCGGTGGTCCCTATAAAGATTATCTGGGCAAACCTTTGCTTTCGGAATTTTACCATGGCGCGCAGCCGATTGATCAATCTGTCTTCAAAGATGTGGATGGAACCCATTATTTCTTTTACGGCGGCTGGGGGCATTGCAATCTGGGGAAACTCAATGCGGATTTTACCGGGTTTGAACCCTGGGAAGATGGGGAACTTTTCCATGAAATAACCCCTGAGGGTTATGTTGAGGGGCCTTTTATGTTTCTCCGAAATGGCATTTATTACCTGATGTGGTCTGAAGGTGGCTGGACCAATGAAAGCTACAAAGTGGCCTATGCCATGGCCGACAAACCAACAGGCCCCTTCGAGCGTATCGGTATTGTTTTGGAAAAAGATAGTATTGCAACAGGCGCAGGGCATAATTCGGCGATAAATAAACCCAATTCTGATGATTGGTACATAGTCTACCACCGCCGGCCCATCCCCAATGAAGATCGGGATCATCGTGTAACCTGCATTGATGTGATGGAATTTAATGATGATGGCACCATCAAACCCATTGTAATGACCTTTGAAGGCGTGGCAGCTAATCCTATTGACTAAGGATAGGTGGATGTTTTGGAATTTAGGATACCGGGAAACAAGCACAATGTTGGCGGGAGGTAATCTGGTAGACAAACAAGGATTGAATGGATTGATTACAGCGAGAGCCGATTGCATCCATTTTTTGGTATCAGCTTTGTCTGCCATAATACCGCCTTCACTCCCCTTCAGGCATTTCCGGGATCCGCTACGCTAGAATTTATATTCAGACCATTCCGCTAATAAAAATTCCCGGAGACAGGATCATACAATAGGGGCTTGCCATTTTAAAGAAGTACAGATGTACAAACTGATTACTTAGAATTTACCCGTTTAACACAGCATTATTTTAATTTTACCGATTTCCCCCTATATTTAAGCCTGTACTTCACCTTTATTTCAGGATTAACTGATTACCCAATGACCAAAAACTTTGTTAGTATCCTCTGTTGTGTAGGTTTTTCCATTTTGTTTTCCTGTTCCGAACCGGCAGCCGAAAAAAAGCCTTACAATGTATTGTTTCTGGCCATAGATGACCTCCGCCCCGAATTGGGCATTTATGGCAATGACCTGATTCAAACACCCAACCTGGATGCCATCGGCCTGCAAGGCACCATATTTGAAAACCATTATGTGCAGGTGCCTACCTGCGGGGCCTCCCGTTGCAGCATATTGACAGGTTTATGGCCCCGGTCCAGGCAGCACCTGCAGAATTCTGCAGTTGAGCAGTTCATGTCCAATGAACCAGAAGGAGATA
>Ga0076930_101613_pt1 | contig 11354 bp, 9 predicted proteins | sample HotLakConsoUCCRE_FD_71149 | JGI IMG/M metagenome (GOLD analysis project Ga0076930, IMG submission 71149) | Hypersaline microbial mat communities from Hot Lake, Washington, USA - Hot Lake Consortium UCC-RE (version 3) (version 3) ...
GGCCATAGCCGTCAAGCTAAGCACTTAATCTGTTGATTTAAAGACATTTTGTCTTTCTTTTTCTCAAGTTTGAGGATTTTGGATGCTATTTCTGTAAGATCTTCCATGAGAACGATTATTTTTCTGGGCGTTTTTATGGCTTCCATCAACCTGTCGGAGAGATTTAGTATAAGCTTGAAATATTTCCAGACACTGCACAGGTGTTTATTCTTCGATAAAACTCTTTGCTGCAGCCAATTGAATATGTTCAGGTTGAGAACTATCCATATCAACTTTCCGTAAAGCTGGCACTCAAATCTGTAAATATTGGAAGTGTTGAATTCGTGGATCGTGGCCTGGGATTTCCAGACCTTGAAAAGTAACTCTATCTGCCATCTTATCGAATACACCTTTCTGATATCCTGGGCATCCAACATTTCGGTAGGCACATTGGTAACCATAATGTTGAGCCGGGCTCTGGTCTTAAATGCTTCAGAGATTACATTTCCCGTCGATCTGGCCTGTTTTTCCGTTTTGCGCAATCTTTTCTGATAGGTATCCTCATCAGTCAGAGATACTACTGCCCGAACAGGTAACCTTTCCTTTTTGCCAAGAAAGACTTCAACTTCAATAAAACCGAGACCATGCTTTTTGAGTTTGTGCAAATACTTTCTGATATCAATAGGATCCTTTGAGGTCTTGTCCGGATAGATGTTGGTTTTTGGTGCCAGACGGTTGACAAAAAAAGCTTTGGCTGAATCGACCATGGACATGAATTTCAGTGTGCAATATCCCAAATCTCTCAGAAAAAGGTCGCTTTCGCGAATGTCGTGAGTAAAATCGGATGAATCAGACTGATCATTCAATACCCCTTCGGTGAGCCTAAGATCCAAACTCTGCCCGCTGAGAAAATCATATTCATACTGGATGCTAATCATGGATGAGGAATTGTGGAGCACTCCCCCGTAACCTTTATACTTGCCGGAAAATGAAGCCGGAAGGGCAAATTTTGTTGAATCCTTAATCCTTATTCTGTTGAATTTGCTTTTCAGGGCATTAGAATCTCCCTTGTAACGGATCTTCTGTGACATTAGCAGGTCAAGACAATTTTTCAGAAACCTAACGGCACTTGCGTTGAAGCGAAGATGGAGAGACTGTTTGGTAATCTTTAGTCTGAAATCCCTGTAAAGAAAAGATGCCATGTCAAGAAGACTGAAATGTTTCCCTCTGTGATAGGCAAACATGAGACTGAAAAGAAACTGGAAGCCGTCAAACTTGGATTTCCTGATGCAGAATCCGGACTCCCGGGCCATAGAATTAATATTGTCAGAATCAAAGATTGAATTGATTTTTTCCTTTAATTTTCTTTCTTTTTTTCGTAAATATCTTTGGTTTTTGTTCCTTAGTTCATAATAATATGACTATATTTAATAAAGAAAAAGGCGGAAAACGGGCATGTTAAGCCGCCTTTTTCAACTAAAAAAACAGACACAAATATGAACAAAAGGAAGAAAGATCCCAAAGGGGATCTACTGTTTTTTCCAAAATCACCTGACCTTTAGGGTTTTACGTCCTTAAACTGACGGCTATGGCCTGTCGGCAGACAGGGAATCTCGCATGCTTAATAATCATCTCCGTGTGTGACGTTCTCTTCATGCCTGCCTGTCCGGTAGGCAGGCTCGATTTCATATTTGATTTGTAAGGTATTCGTTAAAGGATACATCCTTATTTGGAGGCTACTGATCGAAATAATTTGTATTATGACAGCAAAAATTCAATACACTTTTTCTCCTTTATTTAGCCACATCCCCCACATTTTATTGTAGGTATGCACCCTATCCGTCTTAATGGTATCGGATGTAAAAACAGGATTTTCTTCGTTAACCCAATGAAAAATGCCCCCATAAAGGTTGTAGACCGTTTGGTAACCGGCCGCTTCTAATTTTTTGCCTATATCCTGGCTTCTGGCACCTATTGAACAATACACTACAATCGTTTCGTCTTTGGGAATATCAGAAACCGATTTCATTGAAAAGGTCTCATAACCTACCCAGCGGGCATCTTCAAGATGACTGACGGAAAACTCTTCCTTCTCACGGGTGTCCAAAATCACGGCCTCCCCCAAAAGGTCTTTTTGTTCGGGATAAACCAGGGGAAAATCATTTTCATAGGTAGTGTTTAATAAGGTTCTGAAAGGCAGGCTTTGGGAGAAAGCAGGAACAAGGATAAAAATCCATGCGGACAATAAGAGCATTTTTCGAAAGAAAGATTTCATAAATAACCAACACTTCTATTTAGGCAATAATTTCCCAAATACGGCAAAATATCACCTAACGAGTATTTTTTTTACAGGATTTCTACCAGCCAACGTATCCGGGAGCCGATATTCCTTCCATGCGAAGGTATACCAGGCATTGGGCACGATGATGGGCCTGGTGATCGCGCAGCAGGTAAAAAATGTTCTCCTTGGTCATGGAAACGCCCCCAAATTCAATCTCCTCATTTAACAGTATATCGGAGCCATTTTGAATCAAATCCAGCACGTAGGCATTGGCCCGATTCAGGATGTCCAGGACATCTGCTTTATTTAAGCCGGTCGCATCCTCTTTGCGGTAAAATGTTTTCCGGTCGCCGGTGATGCGCGAGGTCAACATGCTGATATTATCCACAACGTGAAGCCATTGTCCCTGAAAAGACATGGCTCCTTCCGAAGGGCTGAAATCGTAGCTCGTTTCAGGCATGGCTTCCGCCACGGCTTTAGAATATTCCAGGTTACGCTGCCAAACACCGGCATATTGCTTGTTAAAATAATCTTGTGCCATTAGGTTTGTGCCAGTCATAAGCAGTAGCAGGATTGTCCATCGAATACCCATAAAACATACCATTTGTAGACTTGCAATAAACTGAACTTTTCAATAAAAACCAATGGGGAATGTCAGGAAAGCAAGTAAGCCTACCTTTCACCATTTTTTATTTTCTTGTTGGGTGATGGTTGGGCCCAACTGGATAGCCATGGCAAACTAAAATTCCTGACCAAAGCCACCCTCAATTTCTATCCCTGTCAAAACCAGGCCAGGAAAGATCACGTTAACTGTTTCAAAAACCTAATAATGAGAAAACAAAGCCGATGGTTTGGTGCCCTATGAAAATGTTTCCTTTTCCAAAAACCACATCCCAAACCAACATCTGGAAATAATAACCTTTAAAAACAAGGGCCATCTGATTCCTTTTACAGAAAAGGAAGCCCTGATTGACGAAATTCTCCGTTTCGCTTCAAAGCTGAAATCCTCCGGAATGCAGTAACTTTTGATGTAATTCCTTATTTTTTTCACCTATTTTCTTGCTTCGGGAAAAATTGACAAGTATTAGGGTTGTATTGCCATTTCCTGCCCCTCCCATTCATAGCAACTTTGTAACATCATTTAAACAAAAAGAAAAGAAGCTATGAGTAACATTAAATTTGAAGTTCCAAACAAAGCATCAGTAAGCAACGAAAACCGGGAAATCCTGGAAAAAATTGAAAGTGGTGTGGGTTTTATTCCCAACATCTATGCTACCTATGCCTATTCAGAAAATGCACTGGGCAGGTATACCGCCTTTGCCAATGGGAAAACCAGCCTGAACAACAAAGAAAAAGAGGTGGTCAATCTGGTGGTCAGCCAAATCAATGGTTGTACCTATTGTCTGGCCGCCCATACAGCTATCGGTAAAATGAACGGTTTTTCAGACGAGGAAATCCTGGAAATCCGAAGAGGAAAAGCACCCTTTAATCCAAAATTTGATGCCCTGGCAAAGCTGGCCAAATCCGTTATGGAAAATGCCGGAAAAATAGAGGACAAGGTATTGGAAGATTTCTTCGAAGCAGGATATGATAAAGGAAATCTGGTAGATACCATACTCGCCATTGGTGAAAAAGCCATCACCAACATGCTTCACAATGTCACCAGAATTCCGGTAGACTTTCCGGAAGCTGCTCCTTTAAATTAAACATTTTCACGAAAAATATATTTGTCATGCAACAGATGAATTGGAAAAATGCCATCCTTGCCGGAATTATTGGTACGGTATTGTTCGATGTTTTTGGCTTGCTCATGTCGGGAGAATGGTGGGACATTCCTGCACTTCTGGGTGAAAAAACCGGGTTGGGTTTAGTTTATGGCTTATTTGGACATTTCAGTAATGGAATACTGCTGGCCATACTTTATGCCGCCATTGCCCCCTCCTTGTGGGGACCCCATTGGCTAAGACCCTTTATCTTTATCACAGCGCAAACCATTGCACTGGTTTGGTTCTTTATGTTTCCATTATTGGGTGCAGGGGTGGCCGGAAGCAATCAGGGCCCCATGATGGCCATAGGGTCGCTGCTCCGACATTGGGTATTCGTAATTCCATTTATCTTTATCATCAATAAGGAGCTCTTTGGAAAAGTGGAAAAGGCTGCTCTTCAATAATTAAAGTTGCGATCACCCAAAAGGATCGGGAAACCGGAATAATTTTCCTGGTTTCCCGTTTTTTCTTCATATTGTCATTACTTTAAGTCATATCTACCTGACCTATTTAATACCATGAAATCCGAAAAAGTATTTTTCAAGAACCGGAAAGACCTGAATTTAGCTGCATTTATCTATCATCCATTGGATCAGCATCCCAGGTTTTATGCGCTTTTTGCCCATTGCTTTACCTGTAGTAAAAACCTGAAAGCCGTTCAGAATATTTGTAACACGCTTTCCCAAATGGGGGTAGCGGTGATGAGTTTTGATTTTACGGGTTTGGGAAACAGCGATGGAGAATTTGAAAATACCGATTTGTCCTCCAATATCAGCGACCTGATCGATGCGGCCAATTTTTTGGCCACGGAATACGAAGCCCCTTCTTTATTGATCGGTCACTCCTTTGGAGGTGCAGCTTCCATCTACGCTGCCCAGTCCTTACCGGATATCAAAGCTATAGCCACCATAGGTAGCCCCTCAGATGTTCAGCATATTTCTCATTTGTTTGAAGATCATCTGGATACCATAAAAGAAAAAGGTACTTCCATGGTAAATATTGGAGGGCGAAACTTCGGCATCAATCATTCTTTTCTTCTGGACCTGCAGGAAAAAGACCTGGGCACCTTTCTGTCACAATTGAAGAAACCTATTCTCATCCTGCATTCTCCGCAGGACAGCATTGTGGCCATCAGCCATGCAGCCAAACTTTATGAAAAAGCCTTCCACCCCAAAAGCTTCATTTCGCTGGATGGAGCAGACCATCTTTTATCGGAGTCCAAAGACAGTCAGTATGTGGGAGAAATGATCAGTGCCTGGGCCAAAAAATACATCCCGGCAAAGGTTCAACCTAACGACACAAAAGGACACGAGGTGAAGGTGCGACTTGCCGGCAAGGGATATACAACTGAGGTGAAGACACCCTACCATCATTTGATGGCAGATGAACCGGTAGAAGTGGGAGGTGATAATTTGGGCCCTACGCCATATGACCTATTGATGGCGGCCCTGGGTACCTGTACGGCCATGACACTACAGATGTATGCACAACGTAAAAAGTGGGAACTGGATGAAATCAATGTTTACCTGGACCACGACAAAGTACACAGAGAGGATAGCGATAATGTGGATGATAAAAAAGCCAAGGTCAGTCGTTTTACGCGAAGCCTGGAAATAACCGGAGATGTGGATGAAACCCAGCGAAAAAGGCTATTGGAAATAGCCAATAAATGTCCGGTACACAGGACTTTAGAAGAGGACATTATCATCGAAACCAGATTTAAAGATCAACCCAATGAAAAATAAGTGAATCTTATTTCCAAAGGTGACCCTTGTCACCTTTTATCAGGCTGAGAAAAGCTAGATTTAGCTAATGAAAAAATTGTTCAGGTTGATGCTGGTCTGCCTCCTTTGTCTTTCCATTATCTATGGCCTGGTTTCCCTTTTGATTCACTTAAACACATCATCATGAAAAAGAACATGGGTACTACCGATCGGATTGTCAGAACCATCATTGCCCTGGTGGCCGTTTACCTCTACTATACAGGTGCTGTTTCTGCCAGCTTGGGCATAGTTTTAATCGCCGTTGCAGCTATTTTTCTGCTCACAAGTCTGGTAAGCTTTTGCCCCTTGTATACCATATTTGGGCTAAAAACCTGTTCAACAGCCAAAAAAAACAACCCTGGCCTGTAAAACAAGCCAGGGTTGCCGGTTCAAGTTAATTCAACAAGAATTTTCAGTCTTGGTCTAAAATGTTTTTGATCCTCTCCAGGCTGTCTTCCAGGTGGATTTTACTCATTCTATCCGCAGTTTTGGGTATTGCCTGTTCAATCTGGCCCTGCAAGGTTTTGAGGCTTTCCCTTGCAGCCGGACGGATATCTGACTGAGAAGCGTTCAAGGACGCTGCCGACCTCCCGGTGGCATCTTTGGTAAGCAATTCCTCCAATCGCTCAATATGAGCCCGCTGCAAACTCCTGCGGTTTACATCAATGGCCTTTCCGTCAGGCAATTCCGACCATATCCCCTTTCTAAGGTCATCCATTAACTCCAGTAAGGCATAGGCTTCTGCTCCATTGATGGCCTCATTCTCTATTACCCGGCCCAATCTTCCCCATTCCAGTAATGCATTGAGGGTGTTTACCTGTAGCTTCCTGATGCGGTCCAGCATGCCAAAATCCTCAATCCTGCTTGTAATCGCATTGTCGGTGAGCCAATCCTGACTGGCAAACAATTCCCGGTTCAGAAAATCCAGGGCTTCCTTTTGCGTAGCTTTGTCTACATGGGTATAGACAGCCTCCTCCTGTGCGGTGGCTTTGTAAATTTCATATACTCCGCCAACATTGGTTTTTACATGCCCCACATACCGGTTATACTGCCCTAAAACCTGCCCATACAATTCTTCCAAATCGCTGTAATCCTTAAAGGGTTTATCTTCCTCAGCAGTCCATTCGATCAAATTTGGCAGTATCCTTTTCAGGTTTTTGATGCCATAATCTGAGGCCTTCATGGCATTATTTCCCAGGTCTTCGCTTTGGGTGCTTGGGTCATAGACATTGCCCTGTCTGCCGTATCGAAAAACAGGATCTCCATTTTTTTCCAGAATCCATTGGTCCAGAATAGCTTGCTCTTCCTCCGGGGTTTTGGCTTCCGGTATGGGCCTGTAGCCCCAACCAACGGCAAATTTATCATAAGGCCCCACTTCCGGATAAAGGTGTACGCCCTGGTCCTCAGGCTGTGCAATGTAGTTGAACCTGGCATAATCCATGATTGAGGGAGCCGTACCGTATTCCTGCGTAAACGTTGCTGAACGCAGGGAATCCACCGGGTAGGCAAAGGAAGAGGCAAAATTATGGGGCAGGCCCAAAGTATGTCCCACCTCGTGAGCCGATACAAAGCGAATCAAGCGGCCCATAACTTCATCCTTAAACGCTGTTCCCCTGGCTTCTGGGTTGATGGCTGCCGTCTGCACAAAAAACCAGTTGCGCAGCAGGTTCATCACATTGTGGTACCAGCCGATGTCCGATTCAATAATCTCACCTGAACGGGGATCTGAGACATGCGGACCATAGGCATTTTGAATGTCCGAGGCAAAATACCGAATTACCGAATACCTGGCGTCCTCAGGATGCCAGTCCGGGTCTTCTTCAGGAGTAGGGGCATCCCTGGCCACAATGGCATTTTTAAAACCAGCTTCTTCAAAGGCGACATTCCAATCCTCCACTCCTGCTTTTAAATAGGGCACCCACTTGCTGGGAGTAGCGGGATCAATGTAATAAACAATCTGCTTCTTGGGTTCAACCAGCTCACCAGCCTTAAATTTCTCCATGTCTTCCTCCTTCACCTCTAGCCTCCAACGGTCCAGGTAAGTTCTTTTACTGGCCTTCTGGGCATCCAATCCATAATCCGTCACCCGGGTATTGAACCAGCCTACCCTGCGATCAGCCAGGCGTTGCTTCATGGGTTCCTCGGGTAATAGCACCATACTGCTGTTCATTTCTACCGTAATCAAACCCGTACTGGCGTTGGAAGGTGGCTCCGAAGCAGCATAGGTAAGTACATATCTCGCCTCTATATTGGTGGGATAGGGGCTGATGCGCTCCACATAGGTCCGGTCCGTATCCAGGCGGGATACCTTATATTGAGTGCGCCGGCTTTTTTGCAAGCCCAGTGCCTGAACATCTTTGGAAAAAAGATCCGTGACTTCAATCACCCAGCCCTTGTCATCCTTACCTTTTGCTTCCACATCAAAACGATAAAGTATGGGTTCCAGATTGGAATTCCTTACGGCATTGTAAATCGGCAACGAATCAGCCGCAGTATTGGAATAGGACACCACCTTTAGTAAGATGTTTTTTTCGTTCTTATCCCAGCGCAGCATTTGTGTATTTGTCCTTTCTCCCCCGTAGCCGATACCTGAGGCAGTTTTGGCAATGGTGGTGACCATCAGCATTTCCCTTCCCAGCATATCTTCAGGAATCTCATAATAATATTTTCCTTCTACATTGTGTACAGTAAACAACCCGCTTTTTGAAATGGCCTTATCCGTGATCACCTCACCATATGGCTTTAAACCATCTTTGTCTTTGGGTGCTGTTTCCTCTTTTTTCGCTTCCTTTTTTTTGTTTCTCTTAATACTCCTTTGTGCCAGGGCCTCATTGGCCAAAATCAGGTTTAGGACAAACCCTGTGAAAAACAATACAAAAAATACAAGCCTGTGTTTCCGAATATGCGTCTTCATTATAAATAAATTTAATTGAATGCCGAAAATAAAGTTTTAAATTGAAACTGCTACTAAGTCTTTACCAGAAATAGTCCATTTAAATAAAACCCATTACCATAAACCATTCTGCTAGAGAAAGGTTAAACCTAATAACATGTTTGAAAATGAAATAATCATCATTGGGGGAGGGTTATCTGGCCTTACTGCGGCTTATCTGTTGGCAAAGCAAGGGAAAAGTGTATTGGTAATAGAAAAGAAGGCTTATCCTTTCCACCGGGTATGCGGAGAGTACGTTTCCAATGAGGTAAAAGATTTTTTGATCAAAGAGGGATTGTTTCCCTTCGAGCATTTCCCGGCTTCCATCAATCATTTCCGGCTAAGTGCTGTAAACGGTGAGGCAGCAGATTTTCCCCTGGAACTTGGGGGTTTTGGTATCAGCCGCTTTGTGCTCGACCATCATTTTTATCAAAAATGTCTGGAGGCAGGTGTAAAATTTCTCCAAAAAACCCAGGTCACGGATGTCCAATTTTTGCCCAAAAACCAGCATTTTAGAGTGGAAACCAGTGATGGAACCCTACTTCCGGCCTCCTATGTCTTAGGTGCCTATGGGAAAAGATCGAAAATTGATAAAAAACTCAACAGAAATTTTGCCCAACAAAGAAGTCCCTACATAGGTGTCAAATACCATATCGAAATTGACGGTCAGGAAGGTCATGTAGTCTCCCTTCACAATTACAGCGGCGGTTACCTGGGCATCAATAAAATCGAAAACGGACATTTTAACCTGTGCTACCTGGGAAGCAGAGAGCAGCTACGGGATGCGGGAAGTATTGGTGCCATGGAAGAAAAATATTTGTTTGCCAATCCCCTGATCCGGGAAATATTCGAAAAAGCGCATTTTCTATGGGACAGGCCAGAGGTGATCAATGAAATCAGCTTTGCCACCAAGACTCCTGTGGAGAACAACATCTTGATGCTGGGAGATGCAGCCGGCATGATTACTCCCCTTTGTGGCAATGGCATGGCCATAGCCATACATACCGGCAAATTAGCTGCGGATAGCTTCCTGAAGCATTCCAAGTTAGGAGACATTCAACGGGCTTATCAAAAAGATTGGAAGGCATTTTTCCAGGGGCGTCTCAGACTGGGGAGAAATGTTCAAAAACTTTTCGGAGCCCCTATGGTATCCTCTCTGGCAGTTAACCTGCTTAAAAATTCCTCATTTCTATCCAGGAAGCTTATCCGCCAAACCCATGGTGATCCGATTCGGTAAAAAGAAACCCCAAAAAATAGGTTTTACTTTTTGGGGTTTCCGGTAGTGCTGATGTATTGGAATCAAAATCTTATGGAAACACCTCCCATAACGTTGGTGCCTGCCATCGGGTAATAAAAATTTTCCGTAACCAAATCTCTTCCATTGTTACTTTCAGCCGGCACAAAATAGCTGAAAGTATAGCCATTGGGCTCATACAACTCATTAAAGATATTGTTTACCTTTAGCGAGAAGGCCAGTTCCTTTACCCATCCCGGGGACCAAACGTAAGACATCCTGAGGTCAGTGGTCCAGTATGGGTCAAGGCTTCTGTCTTCCTTTTGGGTATTGTCCAGGTATTGGCGACCCACATATTTATTCAGCAAACTGACTTCCAAATTTTTAAGCGGGCGAAAATCCAAAATGGCACTACCCACCATGCCAGGGGAGAAAGCGATTTCGGTATCCGTGTAGGTGGTACTCTCCTGACCGGCAAATCCCCAATTTTCATCGTACACGTCATTGTATTCCGTAAAGGAATCGATCTTGTTTCTACTAAGGGCAATATTTCCTCCAAGTGTCCAGCGTGGCGCCAGCTTCACTGCAGCATCCAGCTCTATTCCAGCCCTGTAGCTGCTGCCCACATTTTCACGAATATAGGCTCCCACATCATTCAATTGCCCTGTAAGTACCAGTTGGTCCTGGTAACCCATATAATAAAGGTTGGCACTGTACTGATAAGCGGAGCGGTTTACCCTAAGCCCTGCCTCCAGGTTATTCAATTTTTCCGGTCTGGGAATTTCAGTAAGGGGTGAATCAGTAAAATCCCTGCGTACAGGTTCACGGTTGGCTACAGCATAGGAAGCATAAAGGGTTTTGCCCGCTCCGGTTTCATAGGAAAGACCTAGTTTTGGATTAAAGAAGCCATAATCCTGACTTCCGGAAATATTCCTGAGATCATTGTTGATACCATCAAAGCGGTAGTGGATATTTCTCCATTGGAGGTCTCCAAACAAATACAACCTGTCCCGTACTTCATAGGTGGCTTTCAGATACAGGTTACGGTCATCTTTTATGGCTACATTGTCATAATACCTGTCCCTGATATCGGTATCACCGGCAATTCCCATCCAGATGATTTCTCCAAAATGGTCACCGTCGTACCTATTGGCTCCTCCACCCAGAATGGCATCTAGCTTTCCATCATCGGAGACGTACTGCAGGGAAAAAACGGCTCCGTAAAAGTCATTATCCAGCCATCTCCTGCGAATGATATCCGTGCTATTGATCAGTTCATTGCCAATGGAAATGGGAGCAATTCCATAATTGTCCGGCAGGTTATCATCTGGTCTGAACTGCTCGTAATAGCCCTGACCCTGGGTGTAATGCAGGGCAAAGTTGGCTTTTAAATGGCTCC
>Ga0076930_101615_pt1 | contig 11306 bp, 6 predicted proteins | sample HotLakConsoUCCRE_FD_71149 | JGI IMG/M metagenome (GOLD analysis project Ga0076930, IMG submission 71149) | Hypersaline microbial mat communities from Hot Lake, Washington, USA - Hot Lake Consortium UCC-RE (version 3) (version 3) ...
CAGAGCTTCTCTAATTCTGACTCAAAATCCTAAACTTACTTCCTGTCGCCGTATAGCCGTCGCGGTCCCAACTGCTGATAACCCGATGCACGCGATAAGGCGCTAAGAAGCCATCCTCAATGCCCTGCTTCAGCGAATAGGTGTAAATCGGATTGCCAAAGTAGAGGTAAGTATTGACGTTGTCGTCCCGCTTGGGCGTTGCCGTCAGCCCCAGTTGAGTTGCGGGATGGAAGTAGGTCAAAATCTCCCGCCAGTTGCTGTCATCCCTGGCGCTGCCCCGATGGCACTCATCCACAATGATCAGGTCAAAGAAATCAGGAGCGTATTCTCGATAAAGCCCTGGCCGCAGCTTGTCCTTAGCTAAAGACTGATACGTGGCGAAATACATTTCTCGCCCTTTGTTGACTACCCCGCCCTCTAGCTTCCAGCGAGCATCACCAAAGGGAGTAAAGGTCTTGTCCTTGGGATCATCCACCAACACATTGCGATCGGCCAAAAACAGAATCTTGGGGCGGCGATACTCCCCGGTCAGGTTCCAGCGAGTATTCCAGAGCTTCCAACAAATTTGAAACGCTGTGAACGTTTTGCCTGTGCCCGTCGCCATCGTCAGCAAAATGCGTTTCTGCCCCTGCAAAATAGCCTGCACCGAGCGATTAATGGCAATTTCCTGGTAATACCGGGGCTGCTTCCCACTGACAATGTTGAAAGGTGATAGTAAGCGATCGACCACCTCATCATCCACTAATCCTTCCACCTGGCGCAGGCGGCTGAACAGGTCCTCTGGCGTCGGAAACGTTTCAATTTCTTTGAGTTCGCCTGTGGTGTAGTCAAACTCCACAATGCCCTTGCCATTGGTGGAATAGGCAAACTTCAGCCCTAAGATTTCCGCATAGTCCTTAGCCTGCTGCAGCCCCTTCATGGGCGATTGGTAGCTGGCCTTCGCCTCCACGACTGCGATCGGATAGTCGCGGGTGTAGCGCAGCAAGTAATCAGCCCGCTTCTTTTTCTTACGGCGCGTCCCTGCCTGCCCCACAACAATGCGCCCATCCGTAAACGTCCGTTGCTCCGCGATCGAATGGGGCTCGCGCTCCCAACCCGCTGCCTGTAGCTTGGGCACAATATACTTCCGGCAGGTATCCGCTTCGCTCATCTTGTCTACCCAGAGATACTGATAGGGGTAGTTGCCTAAATCACCTTACTTAAACCACCGTCAACAATCCGGTGATAACCCCTGTCATGTCACCAACCCAAGACTTCAGACAGCAGCCTTAACAAAGGGTACCCAAGACCATTATCTGTAGAACTACGGGCGGAGAATTATCGCGCTAAAGCACAACCCTGTTGTTCTCTTTTTAATTGCCATTTGACAAACCTCAGAAGATTTATGATCTCCGCTTGCTGATGTGATACATATCTCTTAGCTTTCTCAAATAGCTCGGTTCAGTTTCCACTGCTATCCAGATATGATGGGCGATCGCCAGTCGTTGCTTATGCCCCTCGCTAGGTACCCGGCGATGTTCCCCTTGAGAAAACCAGTGGTTCACAGTTGTCAACGAACAATCACAAATGAATGCCAGTTCTTCTCGCGTAACATTCCAACTATTGAGAAAGGCTTCTAACTCCATTCGGTGGCTTGCCTGTAACCAGCACAACAACGCCTATTAGTCTTACCGAGAAGTATTCAGAGCACAATACAGAAGCAAATGTACTTGTCAAAATGGCAATTCTTAGAGTAGAGTAAATCTTACAGGAGTTACGCACTGTCCAAAGTGCAAAAGTTGTGCATCAATGCAAACAGGGCGTTTCAGCCTTTGCTCAATTTCCTGCTTGGGCTGAAGCCAGCGTAATCCGAACCCAAAAAGTCAGTTAGAGGCACGAAAAACGGTACCTGATATATGGGGTTTTCTGTCAATGCGTAAGTCCTGTCTTAGTTATTTCAGATGGAAACTCGGGAAATGAGCCAACCTAATCTTCCCGCATATATGAAAACCATCATGTGCTGTCTGTGCGCTAGCCCCGAGACACGGCGCTACTTTTGGGAAACGATGGTCAGCTACACGCTGTTGGTCAATGAGCTACTGGAAGCCGTCCCTAACCGTCCCGAATTTCCACAGTGGCAACGCAGGGGAACCATTGACCGCGAAGCCGTTCGTATCGTGTTGAAACCACTCAAGGCCAAGCCCAATTATGCGCAGTTGCCCAAGCGTTTTTTTACCTCCGCAGAATTAATCGTTTGCTACGTCTACAAATCCTGGCTAGCACTCCAAAAGAGACGCCAGTGGCAACTAGAAGGAAAGCGCCGATGGTTAGCCGCGATCGAAAGTGACCTTAAATCGATCTTGTCTAGCGACCTAAGCTTTGAGACGGTGCAAGCTAAGGCTCGGCAAATTCTAGAACAGGCCGAGCAAGATTTAGAGCCTCTGCCACCTGAAGTAACTAAAAAAGGCAAGAAATCAAAACGGCGTAAAAAGTCTAAATCACTATTGAAGTACCTGCTTGACCGCCGTGACGAAACGACTCAGGAGTTGGAACGTCGAGCGATTTGCCATCTTCTACGCCATGACTTAAAGGTTATTGAGGAAGAAGACACTCCTGAAACTATCCAACATGTCATTGACAGAAAACGGATTGAGATTGAACGTCTGACCGAGCAACTACAGAGCCGTTTGCCCAAGGGGCGCGATCCCAGCCATGAGCGGTTTATGGAAAGGTTGGAAATGGCCATTGCCTTGCCAGACGGTTCCCCTAAACATTGGGATCCCGAAGAATTCGACGAATGGCGTATTCAAAAACAGATTCCTGAACTGAATACGCTGCCTTACCCGATCCTGTTTGGAAGTGCCAGTGATCTCTATTGGGATATTCTGAATGACACGACTTCTGCTGCAACCGTATCGGCTAAGAAAAAGTCACGCAAATCGAAGCGTCCTAATGAACGGCTACAGGTTCGTTTTAAGGGGCTTGACGAGCACAAGTGTAAGATTCAATGCGATCGACGGCAGTTAAAGACTTTTCGTCAATTTGCAACCGATTACATCAGTAATCAGCAACTCCCCAAAGACGAAAAGTTCGGAGAGGGATTGTTCGCGTTACGCTCTGCCTGCTTAATCTGGAAAGTTGATCCCGACGCCTCTGCTAGCTGTCGAAATCGTCAGAAAGCAATGCTTCGCAAGGACTCTCATCTTAAAGCGTCTCTGGAGAAGGGAGAAGTCTGTCTCATTGATTATCCTTGGGAGACGCACCGACTCTATCTGCACTGTACTTTTGACATTCGCCTCCTTACTCAACAAGGGACTGAACAAGTCCGCTTAAAAAAACTAGACGCAGCCAAAAAATCAGTCAAGAAGACTCAAGAGAGACAAGCAGCCGACCCGTCTATCACTATGGCGGCGAACCAGACATCACGCTTCAAAGCCAAGCAAACTAGCATTAGCCGATTGGAAAAGAATCGACCTGCTGAACGGCCTGAATGCCAAATCTACCAGCCAAACCCCAATATTGTTGTGGGCATTAGCCTAAGCCGTCATGAGCCCGTTACTGTCGTCGTGTTTAACAAAGAGAAGAACCAAGCGTCGGAATATTGGTCTACTGAATCACTACTGAAAATGCGAGGCATCACATCTCCCCGTAACAACCAGAGCATTGTTAAACTTCAGCACGAACAACAACAGCTCTTACGTCGATGGCGGCGACAACGGCATTACAACATCTACCAGCGACCAGAGGGGCAAAAGCAAGGTGACTACCATCAGCACGATGCAGAATCACAGTTGGGCGATTACCTAGACCGCCTGATCGCAGCCAGAGTGACTGAATTGGCAGTCCGCCGGCAAGCCGCAGCCATTGCACTTCCAGAGCTTCAAAATATCCGCGAAAGCGTGGAGAGTGACATTCAGGCAAGAGCTGAAAAGAAGCATCCTCACCATGCAAATCTCCAAGCTCAGTATGCCAAGCAATATCGCCGTGAGTTTCACCGTTGGAGCTTTGGACGGTTTGAACAGTACATCACCGAGGCGTCCAAACAGCGAGGGATTGCGGTTTATAAAGGACGACAGCCCAAACACGGCAATGAACAAGAGAAGGCTCTAGCCGTCGTCACGAATGTGATCGCTTAGCGTAGACATCGGAACCTTGAAAAGACTAATATCTTTTTGCGCGTCAGTTCTTTAAGGACTGTTCGATAAGTGCAGGGTGAGTTTATTTGCTTTCCAGCCTGCTGTAGTTGTCTGCTCTCTTATGTGGCTTGCTGCATTAAAGATGTTGGGTCGCGCCAGCATCTAAGGGGCAATGTTTCTATAGTTGACGGTCACACCATTAATTATAGGGATACAGGCGTACGTGTCGTGGCAGCTACCAAAAAGCCCCGAGCAAGGGGACCCATCACTTTTTGGCAAACCTAAGCATGGACAGTTTTCCTGGGAGGTTTGCCATTCCTGGAAATTACTGCATGGCAAGGACTTCAGGGAATCTCATTACATTAGAGATTCTCTAAAGTCCTTCTTACGACCTCTTCTTCAGAGGTTTGCCAAATTTCTAGCTAGAGAACTGGCTGTGCAAGGTTTACAGGCCGCAGGGTTTCATCCCTGCATTTCAATGCTGATGGGATGAAAGTATGATAGCGACCTTGGCGACCTGGCTCACGCTGGGGTTTCATCCCTGCATTTCAATGCTGATGGGATGAAAGAAAGGCGTCAAAGGGCGAATTCAGAAGCTGTATAAGCGTTTCATCCCCGTATTTCAATGCTGAGGGGATGGAATACTTTAGACCAGACTGCAAGTAAGTAAACCTCGCATAGCCCTCAGACTTTGAAGGGATGAAAGGAACGTCAGCTTCCCAAGATGGAAACTAATTCTTTAAATCTGGCAAAAATCGAACGAGTTGCTATCCAAAAGTTTATTTTTTGGTGGATAAACGCCTGTAAGGCCTATTCTCCCGTCGATTTTGGAAGTTAATCCTTTAAATCTGGAAAAATAATCCTTTAATGGACAGCTGTAATGCTTGAAAGCGGGTGAACGGACTCGAACCGTCGACATTCAGCTTGGGAAGCTGACGTTCTACCACTGAACTACACCCGCGAGGAAGTTGAGAGTGTTGAGTTTTTAGTTTTGAATTGAGCAAACAGGTCTGAATTCAAAACTCAACGCTTAACACTCAAAACTTGCGAGCCTTCATTATACGGCTATTTTCCCGTCGGAGTTTTGTAGGGTTCTAAAACTTTGTGAAGCGGCTCAGAGTCATCGGGGCCTTTGAAGCGGCGATAGAGCTTAGCGATCGCCCCCTGGAACTGATCAAGATAGGTAAAGAACACCGGCACCACCACCAGCGTTAGCAGCGTTGAGGTCGTGAAACCGCCAATCACCGCGATCGCCATCGGACTGCGGGTTTCTGAGCCTGCGCCCAGCTCTAAAGCAATGGGCACCATCCCCGCCATCGTGGAAATCGAGGTCATGAGAATCGGGCGGAGGCGCGTGGTGCCCGCTTCCATCACCGCTTGGCGGCGATTCTTACCTTGCTGTCTCGCCATCAGGGCATAGTCCACCAGCAGGATGGCGTTTTTAGTCACCAGCCCCATGAGCAGCACGATACCAATGAGGGCAAAGAGTCCCAGAGGTTTCTGGGTAATCAGCAAGCCCATCAGAGCACCGCCGATAGAAAGGGGCAGCGCCGCCATCACCGCAAAGGGATAGAGGAAGTTGTTGTAGAGCAGCACCAGTACCGCATAAATCATCAAGACCGCCGTCCCCAACGCGAGGAGGAAGCGGCTGAAGATTTCGACCATGATTTCGGCATCCCCCGCCGGCTGCTGCTGCACATCTGCCGGGAGAGTTTGCAGGGCCGGCAGTTCATCGACCAGGGCGATGCCCTGACCCAGGGTAAGCCCTTGGAGGTTGCCGCCGATGGTGACCTGACGGGCGCGATCGAAGCGGTCAATTTGGGCCGGACCACTGCCGAAGGCGATGTCAGCCACAGCGATGAGGGGCACCAGATTACCGTTTTGACCAGGGACTTTGAGCTGTTGCAGAGTATCGAGCTGGTCGCGGTACTCGGGGGCAAGCTGGACGCGGATGGGGATCTGGCGATCGCCCAGCGTAAACTCCGCCAGGTTCGACTCCGTATCGCCCAGAGTGGCGAGAAAAGCCGTTGTGGCGATCGCCTGCACCGATACGCCCAAGTCGGCTGCCCGTAGGGGATCAGGCGTAATCAAGATTTCGGGCTTCACCAGGCTAGCGCTGGAAGTGACTTCCACCAGCCCCGGCAGTTCCCGCATTTGTTTGGTGAGCGCGTTCGAAGACTCCAACAGCGTCGTGGGATTATCACCCTTGAGGATAATGGTCAGGTCCTTACCTTCACCCCCAGCGCCCTGACTTTGAAAACTGATCCGCGCCCCTGGAATTGTCTGAAAAATTTGGCGCGCGTTCTGCTCAAAGACACTTTGCGTAGCGGTGCGCTCGTCTTTGGGCTGCAGATTGACGAACAGCGTCGCTTTATTGACGCTATCCGTCCCTTCCGACGACAGCACACTGAGAACCGCTTCATTTTCCAGGAGTGCTGCCGTTAGGCGCTCGGTGACTTGACGGGTACTCTGCAGTGTCGAGCCGGGGGGCAGTTCCACATTGATGGTAGAGAGGCCCGTGTCGCCCGATTCAAACAGGCTGGTGGGAATGTAGGGCACCAGCATCAAACTGCCGATGAAAAACACGAGCGCGAGGGCGATCGTCAGCAACCGATGGCGCAATCCCGCCTTCAGCAACGTTTGATAAGGATGGAAGCGACGGCGCGGAGCGCGGCCATAACCATTGAGGTTGCCGTTACCGTCACCGTTGCCATTGCTGCTTGCAACAGACTGCGCGATCGCGGGTTTCGATTTAAGCAGGTAGGCCGCCATCATGGGGGTCATCAGGCGGGCAACCAGCGTGGAGAACATGGTCGCAGTCGCCACGGTGACGCCAAACGGCTTGAAGAATTGACCAGGAATACCGCCCATGAAGGCGACGGGTATAAACACCGCGACGATGGTGGCAGTCGTCGTAATCACGGCCAGGCCGACTTCTGAAGTGGAGTCCAGCGCCGCCTGGAACGGGGGCTTGCCCATGTGGATGTGGCGCTCGACGTTCTCGATTTCCACGATCGCGTCATCCACCAGGTTCCCCACGGCTAGCGTCAGGCCCAGCAACGACATGCTGTTGAGGGTGTAGCCAAACCAGTCCAGGACTAAAAAGGTGGGGATAATAGATAAGGGCAACGCGGTGGCGGTGACCAGCGTGGCTCGCCAGTCGCGCAAGAAGAGGCCAACGACCACCACGGCGAGAATGCAGCCCACGATCAGCGCCTCAATCGACGCTTGATAGGAGTCGCGAATGTCCGTAGCACGGGTAAAAACCAGTTGAAATTCGATGTCTTCGGGGAGGGTGGCTTCGAGCTGGGCGATCTGGGCCGTCACCCCTTCTTCGACGGAAACCAACACACTGCCGGTGCTCCGCAGCACCGAAAACGCCACCACCCCCTGATTGTTGAAATAGGCCGCTTGTCGGGCTTCGGCATAACCCCGTTCCACGGTGCCCAAACTCTGGAGGGGCACGGCGGTGCCATTGGGCAACTGAATCCGATAATTTGCCAGCGCTTCCACGGTGGGGGCGCTGCCCAGGGTGCGGATGCCCTGCTCCTGTTGGCCCAGGTTGGTTCGACCACTGGGCAGGTTGATATTGAGGGCGCGAATCTGGTCGTTGACTTGGGTCGCTGTGATGCCGAGCGCATCTAACTGTTGGGGGTCAAGGTCAACGCGAATTTCGGGATCGACGCCGCCGACGCGATCGACCTGAGCAACGCCGGGAACGGCTAGCAAACTGCGGCTAATTTCTTGATCCACCAGGTCACTCAGGGCTTCGACCGATCGCTGATCTGACGTGACCGCATAGGTCAGAATCGGTCCACCTTCGAAGTCCAGCCGTCGCACAACGGGGTCTTGGGCCGCACCCGGCAGATCAGAGCGAATGCGGGCGATCGCGTCGCGCACATCATTGGTAGCGCGATCGCTATCCGTGCCCAGCACAAAACTAATCACCGTTTGCGAACTGCCATCCGTAATGGTGGACCGCAGTTCGTCGATATTCCCGAGTCCCGCAACGGCATCCTCTACCTTTTTGGTCACCTGGGTTTCCAGTTCCTCAGGCCCCGCCCCAGTCTGATTCACCGTGACGATGACGGCGGGAAAGTCGATGTTGGGGTTAAGGTCAACGCCTAAACGCCCAAACGACACCAACCCCGCCAGGGTCAGCACCAGGAATAACACCAGGGTGGGAATGGGGCGTCGAATGGACCAGCCGGAAACGTTGAAAGACATAGATGAGTGGATGGGTGGTTGGGTGTGTTGGCGAAGCCTGCCCGGAGGGCTTGGGTGGTTGGGTCGCGCCTAAAGAATATGTTGGGTCAACCCGATCGCGCCCCGACGCCATGGGGTAGTGGTAACGGGCGATCCGATCGCCCTCATTCCGCCACGGTGACGACATCGCCTTCCTGGACATAGCTGGCCCCCGCGACGATGACCTGTTCGCCAGCTGCCAGTCCCTGAAGAATTTCGACGCGATCGCTCTCATCCCCATTACCAGGAACTCGCGCCCCAATTTCGACGGTGCGGGCGACGGCAGTTTGGTCGGCATCTAAGACATAAACCCGAACTGAACCGTCCGGTTGCGGCAACAGAGCCGTCGCGGGGACTGTCAGCCCAGAGCGCTGTCCTGACTGGATTGCCGCCGTGAGAAACATGCCCGAGCGCAGGCGATCGCTCACCGGCAGGCGCACCAGCACTTTGGCGGTACGAGTTTCGGGGTCTACTAATGGTTGGATCTCTTGCACCGCACCTTCTACCAGCACCTCCGAATCCGTGCTGGAAGTGACCCGCACCGGGGCTCCCACCTGCACCTGTGACAGTTGTGCCTGGGGCACTTCGGCCAGCAGTTCTAGTTGATTCCCTTGAATCAGCGACACCATAGCGTTGCTTGTAGAAGACACATTGCCGACACTGGCCGGACGCTCCGCCACAATGCCCGCTAGAGGCGCAACGACGGTAGTGCGGTTCAGTTGGGTTTGCAGACTTGCCAGCGCCGATCGCTGACTACGGATATTCGCCTCGGCACTGGCGACCGTGGCCCTCGCGACCCCCACGTCTTCGCGGGTGGTCAGGGCTTGAGTGGCACGACTGTCCAATTCTTCCCGACTCACCGCCCCCTGATTAGCGAGGGATTGATATCGCTGGCGGTTGCTTTCCGCCTCGGCTAACCGGGCCTGGGCCTGCGACAGCGTCGCCTGCTGTTGCTGCAACTGGGCTTGAGCCACCTCAATCTGCGCTTGAGCCTGCTGAATCTGGGTCCGCAACTCGGTGTCGTCAAGAATAACTAGGGGTTGACCCGCCGCGACGCGATCGCCCTCCCTCACCAACACCTCCCGAATCTGCAACCCACTAATTTGAGGGGTTACTGCCAGCAAATCCGCCGCTTGCACCGTTCCGGTCACAGTTAGGCGCTCGCTCACCTGCCCCGTTTGCACCGGGGCCACCGTCACGGTTTGCGCACTTACCTGAGCGGGGGCGGCGGGGGCGTCGTCGGTGGCAGGGGGCGCTAAACCAGACAGTAGGCGTGAACCGCCCAGGGCGATCGCGACCCCAATGCCCACACCGACCAGCAGTTTGCCATAACCTTTGGCAGACTTACCCGACTCTTGAGGAAACGACGGGGGGGATTGACTGGGAACCATCAAATCTGAATCTTGCAGTGGTGTCACGATAAAAACCGGCGAGCGTAAATTGGCCTCTAAAAGAAACCTGAGCGTCATATTAAGAAGTGTAAATCCATTATGGCTTAAGATTTCTCCGCTGCGGGCAACTGCTACGGGAAACCTGTCAGCTAGGCAAGTCTACGGTTAAGCAAACGACAGACCATTTGCGGAGTGCCATGCAGGCAAGTTGCCGTTGAGACGATATCAGTAGTCGGGCAACATCAACTACAAAGATTCGAGGCTGAAACTATCACGCTGCCGTAATGGACTGTGTAATGTTCATTTCGCATGTACTTATGGGACTCGTTTTGAGCTGAGACCATCTTCCATTTTGCTTCCGCATCTGCCCCTTGACGCTGACATCATGCCGCTTTTCCAGGCGTCACTATTGAGTAGCGTCTGGGTAGCGACGAGGATCGATCAATGCGATTGACCGCGTGCCAACCCTTGCAAACGCCACCGCCGCTCGACAACGCATCACTTTACGCCAATTACGCAAAAAGGGAAGGAGATAACATATCCCCTTCCCTTGATCACCAATATTGGGTGGCATCACAAAAATGAGATAGCCCTCAAACCGACAGCTCAAGCTTATGCGATCGCATTCTTATCCTGGTTGGCCTCTGAGACCTGCAATGACTTTTCCAGGCGCATGATTTGCTTTTCTTTGAGAGACAAAGAAGCGCTGTCCAATAGATTGGCAATCAGGGCATCAAAGGAGAACAGTCCGGCACCGTTGATCAAGAAGTAGAAGAAGGAGGCCGCGTAAATCGCTGAAAGCTCCAGGTAAGGCAGGCTCAAACCAGCGACCGAAATGTGGTGATACATCGCAACACACATCGTGCCAAACAAACCCAGCGAGGCAAACCGAGTGAACAAGCCCATCGCCAACAGGGGCGCACCGATCAACTCAGTGTAAGCCGCGACGTAGCTCAGGAAAATTGGGAACGGCAAACCCAAATATTCCACATAAGCGCGAGCGAAGTTTTCGATGTCGGCCAGCTTGTCGAGACCGTTATGGACCATCATCACCCCCAGCGTGACTCTCAGAATTGCCAGAGTTGCCTGAGAAAGGGTATTCGCCGAGACATTAGGCCTGAAAAGCTTGGCAGCAGTAGAAGTAAGTTGCATGTCGAGTCAGATAGTTAAGGAATAATTTGCAGTGGTATATTTATAACTTAACAATATTTTTTAAGAATCGTAAATAAAAATGATCGGTTTTTGACAAGTTTGAGGCAAGTCTATCCATTGGCAGCGAGTCAACCCTGCATGGTAGGTATGGAGATGATCGGGTGGCGGTCCAAAAGGTTCGTCCCGTGGAAGTCGCCAAGCAACTGTCGATGCTTGGAACCGTCTGGATTCTACCAGTTGCCTAGAGGGTGCGAGGGCAGCGATCTCGCTCTCTCTTCAAAAATCCAGGTGGGCAGCGCTAGTTGTCTTTAAACTGCTAGTTTCAAAAAAATGTCTGAGTTTAGCCAATTAAACCCCGTCTAAGTTGAGAACTGGAGTTTTGTATGATCGGGCAGAACCTCGC
>Ga0076930_101617_pt1 | contig 11299 bp, 8 predicted proteins | sample HotLakConsoUCCRE_FD_71149 | JGI IMG/M metagenome (GOLD analysis project Ga0076930, IMG submission 71149) | Hypersaline microbial mat communities from Hot Lake, Washington, USA - Hot Lake Consortium UCC-RE (version 3) (version 3) ...
CCCCCCGGGGTGCCGAGGCTCCCCGGCTTCCCCCTCCACCCCCAGAAACAGGACCCCGGACCATGCGGACCGATGCCCAGGCCTGCCCCCCCGCCGTCCCCGCCGTTCTCGGTCGTTCCCGGCTCCTCACGGTCCTGGCGCTGGCGCTGGTCCTGGTCACCGGGTGTACACCGCCCGACGCCCCGGCTGCGGACCGGGCAGGGCGGAGCGCCCCGGAGCGGCTGGTCTCCTCCACCGGCGAGGTGGATTGGAACCGGTACTACAACAACGCCGAGACCAACCAGATCATGCAGCAGTTCCAGGCCATGTATCCGGAGCTCACCGAGATCTACTCCATCGGCAAGAGCTTCCTGGGCACCGATCTGATGGTCATGGAGATCACCAACAAGGCCACCGGCCCCTCCGCCGAGAAGCCCGGCTTCTACCTGGACGGGGGGATCCATGCCGGGGAGCTGGTGGCGTCGGCTGTGGCCACCTACGGGCTGGCCTACCTGCTGAACAACTACGGCACCGACCCGCAGGTGACCCGCCTCCTGGACACCATGGTCTTCTACATCCGCCCCAAGTTCAATCCCGACGGCTCGGACCTGGTGTTGGCCACCGACCAGTCCCTCCGGAGCTCGGTGAACCCCCGGGATGAGGACGGAGACGGGCTCTTCGACGAGGACCCCAACGACGACCTGGACGGCGACGGCCGCATGCTGCAGATGCGGGTGGAGGATCCGGAGGGGAACTGGGTGGTGAGCCCCGATGACCCCCGGCTCCTGGATCCCCGACTCCCCGGCGATCCCTGCCCCTGCTACACCCTCTACCCAGAGGGGATCGACAACGACGGAGACGGCCTGCACGGCGAGGACGGCACCGGTGGCCTGGACATGAACCGGAACTACCCCCGGAACTGGGAGCGGGAGCACATCCAGGGTGGAGCCGGTGACTTCCCCCTGTCGGAGCCGGAGACCTATGCCGCGGTCCGCTTCCTCACCGACAGGCAGAACATCACCGGCATGGTCCTGGGACACACGTCCGGGGGATTCGTCTTCCGCCTTCCCTCTGCGGTGCGTCCCCAGGACTTCCCGGAGATCGACCTCTCCCTGATCATCCACCTGGGAGAGGAGTACACCCGCACCACGGGGCGACCGGTGATCCCCAGCTCCAACAACCCCCTCACCCATCGGCATGGCACCCTGCTGTCCTTCGGCTACTGGGACCGGGGCATCATCGGATGGGTGCCGGAGTACGTGCCCCCCGTGGCGTGGGTGACGGATTACGACGGGGACGGCCAGATCTCGCCGGTGGAGGAGCTCCGCTTCAACGACGAAGAGCTGGGGGGAAAGTACTTCACCGACTGGACCCCCTATGACCACCCCCAGTTGGGGCGGGTGGAGATCGGCGGTTGGTGGACCCGGTTCTGGCGGCAGAACACCCCCTGGGAGCTGCTGGAGGACGAGGTGGAACAGCACATCCCCTGGTTCCTCTACCTGGCGGAGCAGACCCCCCGCATGGCCATGGGGGAGCCGGTGGTGACCCCGCTGGACGGAGGCCGGGTGCGGGTGGAGGTGGAGGTGAGGAACGAGGGGTACCTCCCCACAAGCCTCACGGAGCGGGGGGCGGTGGGCCAGGAGGACCGGAGGGGGGTGATGCGGAACCAGGTGGTGCCTCCCCCCACCGTGACACTGGCTGTGGAGGGGGGCACCGTGGAAGACGGGCCCGCCCGACGGGTGATCCCCCACCTGGGAGGGAGCAACCCGTACCTTCAGACCGTGACGGTGCCGAACCACACGGTGTCCTGGATCGTGGAAACCGGGGGCTCCGACGCCACCTTCCAGATCACCGCCGCCTCGGTGAAGGGGGGGACGGTGCGCTCCGACCGGCGTCCGCTCCGGTGAGGGCTCTGCCGTGTGCGGTCGATACACCCTGACCGCCGAGCAGGAGGCGCTGGCCGCCGCCCTGCAGGTGGACCGCCTCTTCCTGGAGCACCGGCCCCGGTGGAATGTGGCCCCCACCCAGGAGGCCCCGGTGGTGCGGGTGGACGACCAGGGGCCCCGGCTGGACGCCCTGCGGTGGGGGCTGGTGCCCTGGTGGGCCGACGACCCCCGGATCGGAAACCGCCTCATCAATGCCCGGTCGGAGACGGTGGCGAAGCAGCGGGCCTTCCGGGATGCCTTCCGCCGGGGGCAGCGCTGCCTGGTGCCGGTGGACGGCTTCTACGAGTGGCGCAGCGACCCGGGGGGGAAGACGCCCCACTGGATCGCACGACCCCACAGGGAGATCTTCACCCTGGCCGGGCTGTGGGATCGATGGAAGGACCCTGGAGGAGGGCAGATCCGCTCCTTCGTGATCCTCACCACGGAGCCGTCGCCGGTGGTGGCTCCCATCCATGACCGGATGCCGCTGGTGGTTCCCCCGGAGGACCGGGAGCTGTGGCTGGACCCCGCGGCGGAGCCGGAGGAGGTGGAGGCCCGACTCCAGTCCATGGAGGCTGGGGAGCTGGAGGCCTGGCCGGTGTCCACCCTGGTGAACCGACCCGCCAACGATGGCCCGGAACTCCTTGAGGGAGTCCCCGGGACCCCCTGAACGACCTGGAGATGTGGATGACTGACCTGAGGCAGTGCCCCCGCTGCGAGAGCGCCTTCCTCATGCTCCCCGGCACCTGCCCGGCGTGCCACGAGCACATCGAGGCGCCGGTGGCGGCCGCCGGGGGGGTGGGGGCAGGAGGGGACCGGGTGGTCTCCTCCCGCCTCAATCAGACCGCCGCCGTGGGCGGAGTCATGATAGCCGGTCTCCTCACCGCCATGGGAAGCTGGTTCCTGGTGGCCCCGGAGATGGGGCTGGGGCTGCTGGTCCTGGCCGTCATCACCTCGGTGGTGATCCTGTGGCGGAGTTGATCGCCGAGGAGTCCACGGTGGCCGGGGCGGGGAGGGCGGCGGGGGTCGCCCCGGGCTCCGGAGCCGCCGGCACGCCGGTGGCTGGATCCGCCGGGACCAGCCGGGGAACCACCTGCATCACCGGGTTCGTGGCCTTCCGTGACGGGAGGAAGGGAACCGAGTCCCCGGGAGCCACGATCCACCCCTCGTAGCGCTCCTGCACCTGAAGGAATCCTCCCTCGGGAGACATGCGCCAGGATATCCCCTCGGAGGGGAGGAGGTAGGGGTTCGAGCCCCGCCGGCCCCCGGGGATGAAGACTGCCCGGCCCCCTGCGCTCTCCCCGGGTTCCGGGGTCCGGAAGAGCCACTCCGCCGACACCAGTGCGGTGTCCGGGGTGATCTGGATCGTGCCCTGGATGGAGGGCCGGTCGTCGTCCCGGGGGCAGAAGGCCAACCGCCACCCGGACTCGTCCTCGGAGAAGACCGAGAGGGTGTGGAGTTCGCCGAACAACTCCCCGATGAAGTGGGGGGCCAGGTCCGCCTCCAGGGGGGCATAGACCCACGAGTCCTGGGCACCCCCCGCCGTGGGGCGGCGAACCGGGTAGGCGTACCCCTCCCGGTCGATCCGCCGGTCCCAGCTCACCCGGAGGAGGAAGGACGACCCCCTCTGCTCCTCGGCGGGGCCCAGGGTGGTGGGAATCCCCAGCTCATCCCGGTCCACCACCTCCCGATTGGTGGCCAGGTAGGTGGCCACGCCCATGGAATCCAGCCCCTGGGCGTAGCGCTGCCGAACGGCCTGCCAGAGCTCCCGGGCGGTCCGCTCGTCCCGCCGGGGGCAGAACTCCCTGGGGGTCACCACATCCACCGAGGGGAGTGTGATGGCCTGGGAGTCCAGACGGATCTCCACCGGACCGGCCCCGGGCTCCACATCGACCCGGAGGGCCCGGAAGCCGATGCGGCTGGCGTATAGGGCGGTGGTGCGCACCGCCACCACGGCGGGGATCGTGAAGGCTCCCGACGCGTCGGTGAGGCGGGTGGCGAGGCGCCGGTCGTCCCCCCACGCCTCCACGGCGACCCCTTCGATGGGATTCCCCCCCTGGTCCAGAACCCGCCCGGTGAGCTGGGCAGAGAGTTCCGGGCTCCACCCCAGCAGCCCCGCAACGAGGAGCAGCAGGGAGAGGACCGCCGGAGCGGAAGAGGGGAGGGGGATGAAGCGTGTCATCGGCGGAGGCACCTCGGTGATCCTGCAGCGCCCCCCGGGACGGGCCCCGGAGGGTGTGCAGTCACTCTGTGGTAACGCCGGGAGGCGAGCGGGGTTCCCCGAGGCGGATGCGGGCCGCTGTCGCACCCCCCGTGGAGCTTGCCTGTCCGAGGGGCCATCGAGCCCCCACGCCGGACGGGGGCGAGCCCCGCTCATTCGACAGGGAGGTACCATGCGCAGCAGCTCTGCATGGGTGTTCGTGTTGCTGGTGTTCGCGCTGGCCGGGTGCGAGGGGGCGGCGGGCCCCACCGGTCCTCCGGGTGTCTCGGGACCCCAGGGCCCGCAGGGACCTGCCGGGCCCGCCGGGCCCACCGGACCGCAGGGGCCCGCGGGAGCGAATGGGCTTCCAGGGCCTGTGGGACCTGCCGGCCCCGCCGGCGTCGGCACCCGGGTGGTGATCACAGCGGCCATCAACGCCGATGGTGGTGCGGTGGCCTCCCTCCCCCTGGCGGCGGGCACAAGCCAGAACAATCCTCCCTCGCTGGCCTGCTACATCGGCCAGGTGGGGGGAACCGTGTGGCTCTCCGTCAGCGACGGGTACACCAGCGGCACCACCACATTCTGCGGCCTTGTCTTTGCCGACGGTGGCTTCAGAGCGGTGATGAGCCGGGGCCCCACACCGGGGTGGGTGGCGGCCTTCGTGGTGGTCTACTGAGGGTTGGCGCGGTGCGGGGTCCGCCTCCCGGCGCGGCCCCGCACCTCCCCCCTCCCCGTCCTGTATCTCCCGGTGCGTTGGGCACATATTCAGCGATCGTCCCGGTGGGTCCGTGTCCGGATCCGGGATGTCCGCCCCGAAGCATCTGGAGCTTCCATGAGTACTCCGTTCGCTGTGTCCCGGCCCATGGCCCTCCTCGCCCTGCTCCTCGTCGCCGCGCCGGGTCTGGTGGCGGCGCAGCAGGACACCGCCCCCGTCGGCACCCCCCCCGCCCGTCTCACCGCCGCCGGCCCCGAGAGCTGGGGGCGCTGGGAGTCTCCCGGTGTCCCGACCCTCTCGCCGGACGGGCGCTGGCTGGCCTACACGGTGAACCGGGTGAATGAGGAGAACGAGCTCCGGATCCACCCGGTGGATCAGCCCGACTCCACGGTGGTGGTGGCCTACGGGGGGAGTGTGGCCTTTGCCGGGAACGGGCGCTGGGCCGCCTGGAGCATCGGAAAGAGCGAGGCGGAGCGGGAGCGGCTGGAGAAGGCCAACACCCCGGTGCGCTCCGAGGTGGGGCTCATGGACCTGACCACGGGGGAGGTATCCAACCTGGGGGAGTTCGCCGGCTTCTCCTTCTCCCCCGACGGGGGCTTCCTGGCGCTTCGCCGACACCCTCCGCAGGGGAACGGCAACGGGAATGGGGCGGGCAAAGGCACCGACCTCATCGTGCGGAGCCTGGCCGAGGGGAATGAGACCCCCTTCGGCAACGTGATGACGATGGAGTGGCATGACCAGCGGCCCCTTCTGGCCTACATCGTGGATGCCCGGGACCGGGTGGGGAACGGGGTGGTCCTCTTCGACGCCGCCACAGGTGTGATCCGCTCGCTGGACTCGGACACCACCAGCTACAGCGGACTCACATGGCGGACCGACGCCGACGACCTGGCGGTGCTGAAGGCCCGCACCGGCGAGGCGGCCTGGGCGGACACCACCCACGTCATCCTGGCCTGGGCGGGGATGGGGGGGCGGAATCCTGTGGCCCGCTCCCTGGATCCGGCCCGGGAGGATTTCCCCCGGGGGATGCGGATCTCGGAGCACCGGCCCCTGGTGTGGTCCCGGGACGGGAGCATGCTCCACCTGGGGATCGCCCAGCGGGAGCCCGCCGACGCTCCGGCCGCCCAGGAGGGGGATTCCGCCGCCGGGGGGAATGGCCGCAGTGGCACCGCCGCCTCAGACACGCCGGGAGTGGAGATCTGGCACGCCCGGGATGTGGACATCATCCCCACCCAGAAGGTCCAGGCCAGTCGCGACCGGACGGCCTCCCATCTCACCACCTGGCATCTGGGCCCGGACCGGGTGGTGCGGTTGGCGGACGACACCCTGGAGGAGGTGACCCTCCACGCCGAGGGGATGGCAGCGCTGGGGCGGGACGGGAGCCCGTACGACACCGAGCGGATGTTCGGCCCGGAGTATGAGGACCTCTACCATGTGGAGCTGGCCACCGGGGAGCGGACCCTGGTGGCGGAGCGCCGGCAGTGGAGCTACGGGATCAGCCCCGGGGGGCGCTACGTGGTCTACCACCAGGACGACGACTACTGGGTCCACGACCTCCGGGACGGCACGAACCGGAACCTCACCCGGGGGCTGGGGACCAGCTTCGTGAACCTCCAGAACGATCTCACCATCCAGGAGAAGCCCCCCTACGGGATCGGTGGGTGGACCGAAGGGGATCGGCACCTCCTGGTCTACGATCGCTACGACGTCTGGGCGCTGGATCCCTCCGGGGGAGAACACCGCCGCCTCACCGACGGGGCTGGGGAGCGGATGCGGTACCGGGTGGTGCGGCTGGACTTCGACCAGCCCGCCTTCGATCCCTCGGAGCCCATCTACCTGGGGCTCAGCGGGGAGTTGTCCAAGGAAACCGGGTACGCCCGGATGCGGGTGACGGACCGGGCCCCGGAGGTCCTGGTGCGCTCCAATGATGCGGTGGGGTGGCTCCGGAAGGCGGAGGAGGCGGAGGTCTACGTCCACCGGACGGAGAACTTCCACCGCCCCCCCAGCTTCCACGTGGGCGGCCCCCGGCTGGCGGACGCCCGCACCGTGGGGGGGACGAATGCCTTCCACGACGAATACCTCTGGGGACGCTCGGAGCTCATCGACTTCGTCAGTGAGTACGGCGACACCCTGCAGGCGGCCCTCTTCTACCCGGCGGGGTACGAGCCCGGGCGGCAGTATCCCATGGTGGTCTACCACTACGAGATGCGCTCGCAGGTGGTGAACCAGTACGTGGTTCCGTCGGACCGGAGCCCCTACAACACCAGCGTCTTCACCAACACCGGCTACTTCGTCCTGCAGCCGGACATCGTGTACCGCCCCCGGAACCCCGGGCTCTCGGCCAAGGCCGCCATCGAGGGGGCGACCCGCAAGGTGCTGGAGACCGGGATGATCGATCCCGCCAGGGTGGGGGTCATGGGGCACTCCTGGGGGGGGTACCAGACCACCTTCCTGGCCACCACCTCGGACCTCTTCGCCGCCGCGGTGGCCGGGGCGCCCCTCACCAACCTGGTGAGCATGTACCTCTCGGTGTACTGGAACACCGGAAGCACCGACGCCCGGATCTTCGAGATCAGCCAGGGGCGCATGGAGGTGCCGCCGTGGGAGGATATGGCTTCGTACACCGCCAACTCCCCGGTGCACAACATCCAGACGATGAACACCCCCCTGCTGATGGCCTTCGGGACGGAGGACGGGGCGGTGGAGTTCAACCAGGGGGTGGAGTTCTACAACGCGGCCCGGCGGGCGGAGAAGGACATGGTGCTCCTGGTCTACGAGGGGGAGAACCACGGGCTGGCCCGGAAGCCGAACCAGCTGGACTACCACCGGCGCATCCGGGAGTGGTTCGACCACTACCTGAAGGGGGAGCCGGCCCCCCAGTGGATCAAGGAGGGGGTGCCGTGGCTCCAGCAGGAGGAGGAGCGGAAGAATCCTCCCCCACGGGCCATCACCAGCACGGAGCAGGAGCAGGGACTGGGGTTGGGGCAGGGGCAGGGGGAGGAGCGCTGACATGGCGATGACACTGGCCACCGCAGGTCTGCTTCCCCTCCTGGTCCTCCTTCCCGGGGGCGAAGCCCCGCTCCCCGCCCCCCCTTCCATGTGGGGGGGGGACGGTCACCATATGGCGGCCCGGGCTGCGGTGGAGACCCTTCCGGAGGGGGTGCCAGGCTTCTTCACCGGGGCCGTGGAGGAGCTGGTCTGGCTGAACCCGGAGCCGGACCGTTGGAGGGACCGCCGCTTCCCCGCCATGGACGAGATGTGGCGCTACGACCACTACATCGACCTGGAGAACATCCCGGATCCCGCCATCCTGACGGAGAGCACCGACCGGTGGGACTTCGTCCAGAAGCTGGTGCTGGCGGGGGTGGAGGATCCCCAGGTGGCGGTGGGTTTCGCCCCCTTTGCGGTGCTGGAGCTTCATCAGCGCCTCACCAGCGGCTTCGCCCGGTGGCGCTCCGAGGAGGACCCCCGGATCCGGGGGTATCTGGAGAACCGGATCATCCAGGACGCCGGCCTGCTGGGGCACTTCGTCACCGATCTCTCCCAACCCCACCACTCCACCATCCACTTCAACGGCTGGGACGAGGAGAAGGCCCCGAATCCGGAGGGGTTCACCACCGACCGGGGCTTCCACGCCCGCTTCGAGTCGGCCTTCGTCCGGACCCACGTGCGCTTCTCCCACGTCCGGTCCCGGATGGACCAGGACCCCCGGGTCTTCCCGGACACCCGGCTCGCCGTTCTGTCCTACGTGCAGGCCACCAACCTCCAGGTGGAGCCGCTGTACCGCATCGACCGGGACCACGGTTTCGGCCCCGATACCCCGCACCCGGTGGCCTTCGACTTCGCCGTGGACCGGATCGTGGCCGGGGCCACGATGCTCCGAGACCTCTGGTGGTCGGCGTGGGTGGAGAGCGAGGGGTTGGCTGGATCGGGGGGGTAGTTCTATCATTCAAGCATGCACACGAATGAACTCTCCCCAGGGGATGCCGTAGACGCATCCCGCGGCTCTCCCGCCCGGGTGTCCGCTCCCCCCGACCTCTGCGATGTCCCCTGCTTCGAGGTCGAGGTGGTCCGGAGGGTGCGCCTGGCCCGCCCGGACGAGGCCGCGCTGGAGGTGACCCAGAAGGTCTTCGCCCTCCTTGCGGACCGGAATCGCCTGCTGATCGTCCATGCGCTACGGGAGGCCGGCGAGCTGTGCGTGTGCGACCTGGCCCACGTGCTGGGAGTGAGCGTCTCTGCCACCTCCCATCATCTTCGCCGCCTCTTTGAACTGGGTCTCGTGGAGACCCGTCGGGACGGCAAGCTGGTCCACTACTCGCTTGCCCACCCCTGGCCTGCTGCCATCGTCGAGCAGGTCCTTCAGGAGGCTGTGTCCCCGTGACCCACGGATCCCGGTTCATCTTGTCCAGACATTCCTACACCGGCTTGAATGAGGGGGCCATCGCAGGAGCTTCCCGGAAGGGGCGGCCCGCACTCTGGTGTCTGGCCGCTGCCCTTCTTCTCGCCCCCCATCCGCTGAACGCCCAGCAGCCCCCCGACACTCTTCCCGCCGAACCCGAGGTCATCTCCGTGGAGGGTCTGCTGGTGACCTCCACACGCACGGGGCAGCGGGTGCAGGATGAACCGCTCCGGGTGGAGATCCTGGGTCAGGAGGAGATCGTCGAGAAGGCGCTCATGATGCCGGGGAACATCGCGATGCTGCTGAACGAGACGGGGGGGCTCCGGGTGCAGGTGACGTCGCCGTCGCTGGGGGCCGCCAACATCCGGGTGCAGGGGCTCCGGGGGCGCTACACCCAGCTCCTGGCCGATGGACTCCCCCTCTACGGAGGCCAGGCCGGCTCCATCGGGCTTCTCCAGATCCCCCCCACGGACCTGGGTCAGGTGGAGGTGATCAAGGGGGTGGCGTCGGCGCTGTATGGGGCGTCCGCCATGGGAGGGGTGGTGAACCTGGTCTCCCGCCGGCCTGGGGACGAGCGGGAGGTGGACCTCCTCTTCAACGCCACCACCCAGAACGGGCAGGATGTGACCGCCTACGCAGCCGGTCCCCTCTCGGAAGGGTGGGGGTGGTCCGTGGTGGGGGGAGGGCACCGGCAGAGCCGGCAGGATCTGGACGGAGAGGGGTGGGCGGACGTGGCGGCCCACGAACGCTTCACGCTGCGGCCCCGCCTGTTCTGGGACGGAGGGGGCGGCCGGTCGGTGTTCCTCACCGCCGGAGCGATGACCGAGGACCGGGAGGGGGGGAGCCTCCCGGGACGCACCCTCCCGGGTGGACCGGCCTTCCCCGAGGCGCTGGACACGGACCGCGTCGACGCCGGGATCACCGCCCGCCTCCCGGTGGGGGAGGTGGCCTTCCTCAGCGTCCGGGGCTCCGGGATGCTGCAGGACCACCGGCACCGCTTCGGGGACCGGCTGGAGGAGGATCGGCATGGAACGGCCTTTGGCGAGGTGGCGCTGTCCGGCGCCACAGGTCGCCATTCGTGGGTCATCGGTGGGGCGGTGTCCCGGGATGTGTACCGCTCGGATTCGTTCTCCGACTTCGACTACACCTTCACGGTGCCGGGGCTCTTCGTGCAGGACGAGATCGGCTTCACCCCCGATCTCCGGGCCTCGGCCAGTGTCCGCTGGGATGCCCACAGCGAATATGGATCGCACGTGAGCCCCCGGGTGTCGCTGCTCTACCGCCCGGGTCGCTGGACCGCCCGGGCCTCTGTGGGGGGCGGATTCTTCGGTCCCACCCCCTTCGTGGAGCAGATCGAGGCGGCGGGACTGGCCCGGCTTGAGCGGATCGACGGGCTGGAGGCGGAGAGGGCCTGGACCGGGTCGCTGGACCTGGGGCGGACCTTCGGCGGACTGGAGCTGAACGCCACCCTCTTCGGTTCCCGCATCGAGGATGCGGTGCACCTGCGCACCGTGGACCTTCCGGGGGTTCCCGGTGGGGGGCAGGCCGTGCGCCTCGTGAACGTGGAGGGCACCACCCGCACCGTGGGCACGGAGTTGCTGGCCCGGCACCGCTGGGAGGCGATCACGGTGACGGGGAGCTACGTCTATGTGAACGCCACCGAGCCGGATCCCGAGGGTGGAGCCCGTCGGGAGATTCCCCTCACCCCCCGTCACACGGCCGGGCTGGTGGGGATGTGGGAGGATCACGAACGGGGACTCCTGGGGATCGAAGCCTACTACACCGGCACCCAGCCGCTGGAGGACGACCCCTACCGGTCCCAGGGGAAGCCCTATGTGCACGTTGGGGTCCTGGGCGAGGTCCGCCGCGGGATGTACAGCGTGTTCCTCAACTTCGAGAACATCCTGAACGTGCGGCAGACCCGCTGGGATCCCCTGGTCCGGGACACCCGGGCCCCGGACGGGCGCTGGACGGTGGATGCCTGGGCTCCCACGGACGGGTTCGCCCTGAACGGGGGGATCCGGATCCGGTGGGGGGGGGAGCACGAGGAGGGGCACGGAGGGCGGGGGCTGGGCGGCGGG
>Ga0076930_101619_pt1 | contig 11292 bp, 6 predicted proteins | sample HotLakConsoUCCRE_FD_71149 | JGI IMG/M metagenome (GOLD analysis project Ga0076930, IMG submission 71149) | Hypersaline microbial mat communities from Hot Lake, Washington, USA - Hot Lake Consortium UCC-RE (version 3) (version 3) ...
ACCGTTTGCCAAGAAAAGCGTGGCCAGCAGGCAGAGCGCGGAGAAGGGTTTGTTGAAAGCGTGCATGATCGTTCGGTGCTCGGGAAAATCAGTTGATACGGGCGGGCACTTCGGTGAACTTAATTTCGTCCGTGCCCTCATAGACTTCGAGGAGTTGCTTGATCTGCGGTCCCGCGCCTTCGATTTGTTTCCACTCCCATCCGTTGTCGGCGGGGACGCCGATGCCGGCGTAGGTGGCCGAATCGTCGACGAAGTAGGCGATGGCGAGGCCCCAGTAGAGGGTCGTCACCTGCACCTGCTTGCCGCTGTCCATCTCTTGGGACTCGCTGCTCAGGGTGATGGAGGTGTTGAACTTATCGGCTTGGCTGAGGATACCGACGACGTTCTGCACCCGTTCGCCCAGAGAAAGCTCGGTCGCTTCGGGGTCGTCGGGAAGGCGGCGGATGAGCGGCTGGATGGTGTCCGACAAGGGCTCCGGAAGGACGGCGACGATCTCCTTCAACTTGGTTTCGAGGCCCCCGAGGTTGGCTTCGACCACGTCGGACCCGGAGCCGAGTTCGTCCCGCTGCTTCGTGAGTTCTTCACGTTCCTCGTCGGCGGCGGTAGCCGAAGCCTCGAGGTCTTCGAGCGCCTTGTCCAGCCGTTCGAGCTCGCTGTCCAGGAGCTGCTTGGTGTCGCGCAGGATCGCTTTCTCCGTGCGCCAGTCGCTTTTCTCTTCCGAGATGATTTGGCGCGTCTCGACCCATTGTTCGAGGACGTCGCGGGTGGAATCGATCTCGGTTTGCCCGACCAGTGGGGCGGATGAAACCAGGGCGGCGGCGAGGCCTTGTAAAAGTGTTGTCTTCATAATCGGGAAAGCGCGTGGAGTATCAGAAAGCCCTTCGCAATGAAAGCACCGCAAGGTAAATACTCTGTGACGGGTGTTACGCTAATGTTACGAAATGAAGGCGGCCCGGTTTCCGCCCGCGACGCGCGAACTCGAATCCGGGGCCGACGCCGCGCGCATTCGGCGGCCGAGCGAGTCCGCTTTCGCGCTCCACCGCGCCCGCGCGGGGGATGCGGTCAGCCCGCGATTTTGGAACGGAAGGGGGTCGGTTGCTCGTTGAGCTCCTCGTCCTCGACCGGTTCGTGCTCGGGGGCGGACATGTCCTTCTGCAACTTCTTCAGCGCTTTCTGGCGGGACTTTTCTTCCAGCCGCCGGAGGAATTCCTTGTAGTCGAAGACCTCGAAACGCCCGTCCTCGTACTCGACGAGGGCGGTGAGCGATTCCACCCAGTCGCCTGAATTCAGGTAATGGATGTCACCGATCATCTTGTCGTCGGGCGTATGGATATGCCCGCAAATGATGCCGCGGCAGTCCCGCTTCCGCGCGAAGTTCTGGAGCTGCTCCTCGTAGTTGCCGACGAAGCTGACGGCGGATTTGACGCGCGCCTTGATGGCCTTGCTGAGCGAGAAGTACTCCTTGCCCCGCCAGGAGCGGTAGGCGTTGTAAAAGCGGTTGATGCGCAGGAGCGTCTGGTAGCCGATGTCGCCGAGCACCGCGAGCCACTTGTGGTTCATGGTGACCGCGTCGAAGCCGTCGCCGTGCACGACCAGGTAGTTCCCATTGACGCCCTCGTAGATGTATTCGTTGACGATCCTCAGCTTCCCGAAGAAGAGCGGGAGGAAGCGGGTGAGCACATCGTCGTGGTTGCCGCGCAGGTAGATGACTTCGGTGCCGCGCTTCTCCAGTTTTTTCAGGACCAGGCGAATGAAGCGGGTGTGCTGCTCGGTCCAGCCGCCTTTGCGGGCCAGGCTCCAGCCGTCGATGATGTCGCCGTTCAGGACGAGGGTCTCGCAGTGCGTGTGCTTGAGGAAATGGTTCACCTCGTCGATCTTGCAATCGAGCGTCCCGAGGTGGACGTCCGATAGGAAAATCGTTTTATAGGAGAGGGTAGTCTTTTTCATGCGGCTTCGCTTTCTTGGGACGATAGTTTAGTCCGCCGGACGCAGGGGGGTCAAAACCAAACGTCACAGCCGGGTCATATGTTTCCTTGTCGCCATTTTGTTCACGTTTTCGTAACTGACGGAGCGTGGCTTCGCCCGGAAACGGGGTCGACCGGGCCGGTCACAGGCGTTCGGGGAGCGCTCCTTGCGACCAAGTTTCCAACAGTTCCGCGATCTGACGGAAGGAGGGCGATCGGCCGGTGCGCACGAAGTAGCCGCTGGTGCCGACGCCGCAAAGCAGGATGCCGGCGTCGTCGAGTCCGAGCAGTGCGCCGGCCAGGCAGCCGGCCCCGAAGTTGTCGCCGGCCCCGGTCGAGATCAAGGGCTTCTGGCAAAGCGGCCCCGGGACATAGACGCAGCCCGACGCGCTGGCACAGGCGGCGCCGTCGTTGGGGTGGATGACGATCCGGTCGGCATCGATCTTCGACTTCAGGAAGGCGGCAAGCTCGGCGACGGAATCGGCGTCCTTTTTGCCGCTGAAATCTCCGTCGAAGACCTCGGCCATCTGCCAGGCCTCCTTCAGGTTGAAGCTGAGCAGGCTGTGGCACTGCTCCGTGATGCCCGGGAGCAGGTCGAGCAGACCCTCGACGTCCTCGCGCGGGCGCTGCTCGAACTCGGCCAGGTCCATGAAGAACGGAACCGTCTTGGCCGGCACGCCGAGGTCGGCCAAGCGTTTGGCCAGGTTTTCCCAGATGCCGCCGACGTGGACGAGCTTGCCCCAGTTGACGGCGGCGATAAAGCGGCTGCGGCTGAGGAGGTCGTCGAGGTCTTCGGCGCCCACGCAGAGGAGCAGGCGCTCCCAAGTGATCTCGGCGCAGCTCCGGAGGTCGCTGAGCATGACCTTGCCGTCGTCGAACTCGAGGCAGTCGCTGTGGGCGGGATCGGCGAGGGAATAGAGCCGGCTGGTTTTGTCCCCGAGGGCCTCCCGGTAGATCGGGAGGATGGAATCCCGGCCCATCGCGCCGATATAGGTCAGGTCGATCTCGCCGTCGAGCACGCCATGCAGCGCGGAGGCGAAGAGCGGACCGTTGCCGCCGAACTTGTCGCCGAGATGCTGGACCGGGTAGGACGCGGCGATGCCCGCGGCGGCGGCGATCTTGGGGCCGAGCTCGGCCATGGTGGAAGGCCGTTCCATGCGGATGAACGTGTCGATGAAGCCGTCGAAGCCCGCGAGGCCGGCCGGGGCCTCCGGCAAGCCCTCGCGGAGGCGGGCGGTGAGCGAAGGAAGCTCCTCCTTCAGGTCGGCGAGCTTGTGAACGATACGGGTGCTTGAAGACATGGCACCGAGCCTAGGCGAAGATTTGACGAGACCCAACCACAAAGCGGGTGGTGTCGGAAACCCGGGGGCCGATCCTGCCCGCCGGGGGCGGTTTCGCTTCACGGCCGGGCCCGCCCGCTTTGGTGGGGCTTCGTCGTGGACGCTTGGTGAAGCTGCGTGCTACGCTTGGACGCGGCGTCCCCTTCAACGCAAAAATCCGGCGGTCACACTTCGCTTCGCCTTCTTCAGGCCGGCGACGTCGCCTTGGTAAAGCAGGCGGCCGCCGGCATCGCCGCCGCCCGGGCCGATCTCGACGAGGTAGTCGGCGTCGGCGATCAGGTCGAGGTGGTGCTCGATCACCACGACGGTATGCCCCTGGTCGACGAGTTGGTGGAGCAATTCGATGAGGCGTTCGACGTCCGAGCTGTGGAGGCCGATGGTCGGTTCTTCCAGCAGGTAGAGGTTGCCGCCGCCCTGGCCGTACTGCCGCTCCTTGAAGCTCGGCAGTCCGCGGGAAAGTTCGCTCACCAGCTTGAGGCGCTGCGCTTCGCCCCCGGAAAGGGTCGGCGAGTACTGGCCCAGGGTGATGTAGCCGAGGCCGGTTTCCACCATCAGGCGCATGAGCCCGGAGAGCTGGGTGTGGAAGGAGAAGAACTCGGCGGCCTCCTCGAAACTCAGTTCGAGGACGTCGGCGATGTTTTTCCCGTGCCAGCGCAGGTCCTCCAGCTCCGCGCCGTAGCGGCGGCCGCCGCAGTCCTCGCAGGTGACGTAGGTGTCCGGCATGAAGTTCATCTCGAGCTTCACGCGGCCGGCGCCTTTGCAGGCTTCGCAGCGGCCGCCCTTGGTGTTGAAGGAGAAGGTGCCGGCCTTGTAGCCGCGCAGGTTGGCCTCGGGCAGGCTGGCGAAAATATCGCGGATCACATCGAAGGCGCCGATGTAGGTGGCGGGGGTGGAGCGCGGCGTTTTGCCGATCGGCGATTGATCCACCTCGATGACCTTGCGAATACCGTCCGCGTTCGAAAGGGAAGCGAAGGCCGAGAGTGGGACTTCCTGGGCGTTCGAGGCGCGCCGTCCGTCCGCGCGGAGGTCTGTCGGTCTGAGCGTCGACGCCCGCAGGTCGATCGCGCTTTGAACGAGCGGGCGCAGGAGGTCGCGGACGAGGGTGCTTTTTCCCGCGCCGGAAACCCCGCAGACGACGGAGAGGCGGTTTTTCGGAAGTGCCAGGTCGAAGCCCTTGAGGTTGCGCAGGGCGGCGCCCCGGAGGACGATCCACTCCTCCATCCCGAGCTTGCGGCGCGGGCGCCACGGGCGCGGCAGCGGGCGGTGCTCGCCGCGCAGGGGGTGGGCCATGGGCTTGCGGAGGTACTTTCCGGTCAGCGAACGCTTGTTTTTGCGCAACTGGGCGAGCGTGCCGCTGGCCACGATCTCGCCGCCGTGGATGCCGGCCGCCGGGCCGAGGTCGATGATCCGGTCGGCGTGGCGCATGGTGTCGATGTCGTGCTCGACGACGACCAGGGTGTTGCCGCGATCGCGAAGCTGCTCGAGGGACTGGATGAGTTTTTCATTGTCGCTGGCGTGCAGTCCGATCGAAGGCTCGTCGAGGACGTAGAGCACGCCGGACAAGTTGGAGCCGAGCTGGGCGGCGAGGCGGATGCGCTGGGCCTCGCCTCCGGAGAGGGTGGCGGTGGCGCGGTCGAGCCCGAGGTAGCCGAGGCCGACCCGGTCCATGAAGCGGAGGCGCTCCTCGATCTCCGGGAGCAGCTCCGCGAGGATCGGCTTGGTCCGGGCGGTGGTCTTGACCGCGTTCAAGGCGGCGATCAAGGCGGACGGGGTGAGCCGGAGCAGCTCGGGAAGGGAGACCGTGGCAGGGGCCTGGGGCGCGGAGGTCCGGCGGGGACGGGATGCCGCGAGCGGCAGGCGGACGGCCCGGCTGAGCGGATTGAGCCTGCTGCCGTCGCAATCGGGGCAGGTGGTGCCGTGCTCGAAGTCATCGAGATGATCGACCGAGCTTTCCTCTTCCTCCGCCATCCAGTCGAAGAGCTGGCCGTAGCCCCGGCAGGTCGGGCACCAGCCACGCGGGCTGTTCCAGGAAAAGTGTTTCGGGTCCAACTCCGGAAAAGCTTCGCCCGTAGCCGGGTCGGTCCGCTTGGTCGAGAGCCAACTGACGACATCGGCGCGCTCGTCCATTAAGAAGGCGGTGCCCTTGCCGAGCTTCAGGGCGGCCCCGAGCGCTTCGCGGAGGGCGGCCGGCCGCGCCCCGGAGAGGTCGGCGACGACGAGGTCGATGTCGTGCTCGCGGTAGCGGTCGAGCTTCTTGAAGCGCTCGATCCGGACGAGTTTCCCGTCGATCCGGAGCTGCTCGTAGCCGTGGTCCCGCGCCCAGTCGGCCAGCGGCTGGTGGTGGCCCTTGCGCCCCCGAATGAGCGGCGCGCAGAGGTGGAGGGCCGGGGGCTCGCCGGCCGAGCGTGCTTTCTGGTTCGAGCGAGGCGGGTCGAGCAGGGACTTGAGGCGTTGCAACAGGGCGGCCTCGGTTTGGCTGATAACCGCTTCGCCGGATGTAGGGGAATGTTGGATACCGATCCGGGCGAAGAGGAGACGCAGGTATTGGGCGACTTCCGTAATGGTGGCGACGGTGGATTTGCGCGTGCCCTTGGTCACGCGCTGCTCGATCGCGACGGTGGGCGCGATGCCGTGCAGCTCGTCGACCTCCGCCCGGGGCATCTGCTCGACGAACTGCCGGGCGTATGCGGACATGCTCTCCATGAAACGGCGCTGGCCCTCCGCGAAGATGATGTCGAAGGCGAGCGACGACTTTCCGGAGCCGGAGACCCCGGTCACGACGGTCATCGCGCGGTGCGGGATCTCGCAGGAGACATTGCGGAGGTTGTGCTCCCGCGCGCCCTTGACGGAAAGGGAGCGCGGAGCGCCGGACTTCGAACGGGACGGGGCGTAGGCGGCGGGCGCTTCGGCGGCCTGCATCGCCTCCGGCCTTCGGGCTTCGCCCTGCGCCCCGAGGAGCGCCGGGCGCAGGTAGCCGGCGGTTTCGCATTCCGCAGCGGCGATCGCCTCGGGGCTGCCTTGGGCGACGACCTTGCCTCCGCGCTCGCCGGCTTCCGGGCCGAGCTCGACGATCCAGTCGGCGGACTTGAGCACGTCGAGGTTGTGCTCGATCACCACGAGCGAGTTTCCGGAGTCGACCAGACGCTGAAGCACGCCGATCAGGCGCTTCACGTCGGCGCGGTGGAGGCCGGTGGTGGGCTCGTCGATCAGGATAAGGCTATGGGCTGCGTTTGAGGATCCGCTGCGCGGGCCGTGGGCGATCCGGCCGAGGTAACGGACGAGTTTGAGGCGTTGGGATTCGCCGCCGGAGAGGGTGTTGAGCGGTTGGCCGAGCTTGAGGTAGCCGAGGCCGACTTCGTCGAGCGGCCGCAGGCGGTCGACGACCTTCGGCTGTTCGCCGAAGAAGAGGACGGCCTCCGCGACGTCGAGTTCGAGGATCTCGGCGACGCTGCGGCCGTTGAACTCGATTTCGAGGACCTCGGGCTTGAAGCGTTTTCCCTCGCAGGCTTCGCAGGGAACGAAGAGGTCCGAGACGAACTGCATCTCGATCCGCTCGTAGCCGAGGCCGGAGCAGGCCGGGCAGCGCCCCTCGCCGCTGTTGAAGGAGAAGTGGCCCGGACCCATGGCGGCGGAGCGGGCCTCGTCGAGCGCGGCGAAGCACTTGCGGATCTCGTCCCAGGCCTTCGTGAAGACGGCGGGATTCGAGCGCGGGGTCTTGCTGACCGGGCTCTGATCGACCAGCAGGAGGTCGGAAAGGGGCAGCGCGGACTCGATGTCGCGCAGGGGAGCGGGATCGTCGACCGACTGACCCATGCCTGCGAGCAGGTTCTGGTAGATCACCTGGTTGAGGAGGGTGCTCTTTCCCGAGCCCGAGACGCCGCTCAGGCAGACGAAGCGGCGCTGAGGGAGGTGGAGGGTCAGGTCCTCGAGGTTGTGCTTGCTCGCCCCGTAGATCGAGAGGCGGGGCGTGTTGGCGTCGACCGTGCGCCGCTCGGCCGGTGGGTCGACCGTTTCGCGCCCCGAGAGGTAGCGCCCGGTGTGCGTATCCGATTTGAGGATACGCCGGAAGCTTCCGCTGAAGCTGAGCCGGCCGCCGGCGGCTCCCGGCTCGGGGCCGATTTCGACGAGGTGGTCGGCGGCGCGCATGATCGCCTCGTCGTGCTCGACCACGACGACCGTGTTGCCCAAGTCGGTCAAGCCGCGGAGGATCGAGACGAGACGGTCCATATCGCGGGCGTGGAGCCCGACGGAGGGCTCGTCGAGGACGAAGAGGGTGTCGGTCAGCGCCGAGCCCAGGCAGGAGGTAAGGTTGACCCGCATGGTCTCGCCGCCCGAGAGGCTCCGGGAGCTGCGGTCGAGCGTCAGGTAGCCCAGGCCGACCTGGTCGAGGAAGGAGAGCCGCTGGAGGATCCCGGTCAACGGCGAGGGGGAGGGAGGGGAGCGGAGATCGGAGGCCTGGGGGATGGGGAGTAGTTGGAGCAGCTCGGCGACGCTCTTCCGGTAGAGGTCGGGGAGGCGGTGGCCTTCCCATTTCCAGCAGAGGGATTCGGGCTGGAGGCGCGCGCCCTGGCAATCCGGGCAGAGGGTGTAGCTGCGGAACTTGGAGAGGAAGACGCGGACGTGCATCTTGTAGAGGTTCTGTTCCAGCCAGCCGAAGAAGCGGCGGACGCCGTACCACTGGCCGCGCTTTTCGGCGTAGTCGGGCTCGCCTTCCAGAACGAAGCGCCGCTCGTCTTCGGAAAGCTTCTCGAAGGGCAGGCCGGTCCGCACGCCATGGCGCTTGGCCGCGCGCTGGAGGTCGCGGAGGCTTTCGCTGTAAACCTCACCCTGGAAGGCGCGGATCGCGCCCTGATCGATGGAAAGGGAGTGGTCGGGGATCACGAGCCGGTCGTCGATCTCGATCACGCGGCCGAAGCCGCGGCAGGTCGGGCAGGCCCCGACCGGCGAGTTGAAGGAAAACATCGCCGGGCTGGCGGGCCGGAAGGAGCGCCCGGTTTCGGGGGAGACCAGGCCCTGCCGGAAGTCCGACAATTTTGCGCCGTCCGTATCCAGTACTCGGATACTACCTTTGCCGAAGGCGAAGGCTTGCTGGAGCGCCTCGATCGCGCGCGAGCGCTTGCCGGCCTCGATCTTGAGGCGATCCTGGATCACGGTCAGGACTTCGTCCGGGCCGAGGCGCTCCGGGTCCAGCTCGTCGAGGCGGACGACCGAGTCCTTGACGGCCGCCCGGGTGTAGCCCTGGGCGGCGAGGGGGCCGAGGATCTCCTTCCAGTCGAGCTTGCCGGGCCGCCGGATCTCGAAGCCGACGAGGACGGTCCGGCCCGCCAGGTTGGCGGCCAGCTCCTTCCAGGCGCTCTGCGGGTTATCGTCGCGGACGGGCTTGCCGGTGGCGGGATCGTGGAGGGTGGCGGCCTGGGCGAACCAGACCTTGAAGTAGTCGCAGAGCTCCGTGATGGTGCCGACGGTGGAGCGGGAGGTCTTGATCGTATTCGACTGCTGGATGGCGATGGAGGGGCGGATGTTTTCCACCTCGTCGACCTTCGGCCGGTCGAGCAGGTCCATGAACTGACGGGTGTAGGGGGAAAAGGTCTCGACGTAGCGCCGCTGGCCCTCGGCGTGGAGCGTTTCGAAGACAAGGGAGGACTTGCCGGCGCCGCTGAGGCCGGTGACAACGGTCAGCTTGCCGACGGGAAGATCGAGATCGAACCCCTTCAGATTGTTCTGGCGGACGCCGCGGAGACGGATGGACTGGGACTGCTTCGGCATGGAAAAAGGGAGAAGATGACGGGGAAAGATTTTTGGCGCAACCGCAGGCATGGGTTCGCTGGATCACCTGGAGGCGCGAGAGCGCTCCCGCCCCTATTCTTCTCCGCTTTCAAGCATACTTTTATACAACTCTCACCAAATTTGCCTGAACAGGAGGGGTGCCCGAAGGGCGGGGTGGTGCCGCCCCTGCAACTTCTTTCGCCCATTTTCGAAGCGACTTGAAAGCAGCCCTCGCATCAATTCACGAAAGCCGTAGAGACGGGTAAGGGAACGAACCGCAGGCCGGCGCCTCCCTGAAGCACCAGTTCGCCCCTCGCCCGACCTCATGAAAACACCATCTCGGAGTGGTGCATTTTAACCCGCAAAATGACAGACAAGAGCATCACTTACAAAACGATCGGTGAAACCGAACTGCAGCTTCACATATTCACCCCTGACGATCATGTGGAGTCCGACAATCGACCCGCTATCGTTTTCTTTTTCGGAGGCGGTTGGATTGGCGGATCGCCGGGTCAATTCTATCCCCATTGTGAGTATCTTGCCTCCAGAGGCATGGTGGCCATCTCCGCTGATTACCGGGTAAATTCGCGAAACGGGACATCTCCCGAAGAATGCGTGAAAGATGGCAAATCTGCGATTAGATGGATCCGTAAGCACGCCGGGCAGCTCGGCATAGATCCGGACAAGATACTAGCAGGTGGCGGTTCTGCGGGAGGCCATGTGGCGGCAGCAACAGCGACAACCAGTGGATTTGAGGAAGATGGGGAAGACCTTGCCGTGAGTTCGCGTCCGGTTGCTTTGGTGCTGTTCAATCCCGTTTTTGACAATGGACCGGGAGGCTACGGGCATGACCGAGTCAAAGAATACTGGCAGGCGTTTTCACCGATGCACAATATTAATGAAACAATGCCGCCCACGATTGTGTTCCTGGGAACAAACGATGAATTGATCCCGGTTGCCACGGCTGAAGAATACAAGCGGCGCATGGAAAACAACGGCAGACGTTGTGATTTGCATCTGTATTCGGGGCAATCCCATGGCTTCTTTAACTACGATAATAGAGAGTATTTCACCAAGACAGTCGAGGAAATGGATGCATTTCTGGTGTCATTGGATTTCCTAAAATGAGACATGCAGAACCCTGAAGTTATCATTTCCGCAGGGCCGGAATGATAACTGATTGTTGAACAAGACCGGGCTCGGACCATCAAGGTGCTTCTGCTATTGCGGAAAGCTTTCCGGCCGCTCCCGGAGCGGGTTGGGGGACGACGGGGCGGGATGGACGGAAGTTTTCGGGGCTCGGAGGGGATGGATTTTGCGCGGACGCTCCAGTTCGCCGTCGCGGCGGGGACAGCGCTTCTGGTGGCGGATGACGGACGGGATGCGGCGCTTGAGTAGCCGCTTTTCCGGTCCGCCGGAGTGCTGCGGCGATCTGTGTCAGGGAATCGAAGGCACGGGACAAACGTTCGGCAACGAAGAGGTGTACGGCATCCGCCGCCCGGAGGCCGAGATTTCGATTGAATCGGCAAATGGCTTCAAACTCGCGATCAGGGACCTCGATCCAGTTGAGCGAGTTTTCCAGATTGATTCATGAGGCGGAGACGGCTTGGCGGAGGCGGGTCTGGAGGTGGGTGCGGCGGACCTCGGTCTTGTTGTTGCGGACGGCCATGCCGTAGGCCTCGACGGAGCCGACGAGGTAGACTTTGCGGCGGGCGCGGGTGATGCCGGTGTAGACGAGGTTGCGCTGGAGCATCATGAAGTGTTGCTTGAGCAGCGGGATGACGACGACGGGGTATTCGCTGCCCTGGCTTTTGTGGATGGAGATCGCGTAGGCCAGCTGCAGATCCGAGAGTTCGCCCTTGGCGTACTCGACCTGTTCGCCGGCGAAATCGACGGTCAGGCCGGCGGCGTCGGGGGCGATGCCGAGGATGATGCCCGTGTCGCCGTTGAAGACGTTCTTGTCGTAGTTGTTTCGGGTTTGGATGACTTTGTCGCCGACCCGGTAGGTGCTGTGGCCGTAGGTCATTTCGGCGGGCAGCGGCTTGCGGGTCTTTTCGCGGAAATGGGTCTGCTGGGCGGGCCGGTAGTCGGGATCGGAGCGGAGGCGGGAGAGGGCCTTTTCCTTGTCGTTGAGCTGCTCCTGGAGGTCGGTGTTGAGCGCGCCGATGCCGGCGGTCCCGCGGTGCATGGGGGAGAGCACCTGAAGGTCGCGGATGGGGTCG
>Ga0076930_101620_pt1 | contig 11283 bp, 10 predicted proteins | sample HotLakConsoUCCRE_FD_71149 | JGI IMG/M metagenome (GOLD analysis project Ga0076930, IMG submission 71149) | Hypersaline microbial mat communities from Hot Lake, Washington, USA - Hot Lake Consortium UCC-RE (version 3) (version 3) ...
AAGCCTGAAGATCAAGCACAATAACGTGCTGGGGTATTTCATCGAAACCACCGCGACCCATGCCGACAAGATGCTGTCGCCGCCGCTGAACGAAACGTTCATCCACCGCCAGACGACCGCGAACCAGGTGCGCTTCACAACTGTCGAGCTGAGCGCCCTGGAGACCCGGATCCTGAATGCCGGGGGGCGGGCACTTGAGATCGAAAAGCGGCTCTATTCCGGCCTGAAAGATGTGATTCTGGCACAGTCTGCAGGTTTGTCGACCCTGTCCCGGGCGCTGGCCGAACTCGATCTGGCCGCCGCATTGGCGCAACTGGCCCGACAGGAGGATTGGGTGCGACCGGTCGTCACCGAAGACCGTGAGTTCACCATTTCGGGTGGGCGGCATCCGGTGGTCGAGGCCGCCCTGCGCAAGACGGGCGATCCGTTCGTGGCCAATGATTGCGACCTGGGGGAAACGCCGGTCTGGCTGCTGACCGGGCCGAACATGGCCGGCAAGTCGACATTCCTGCGCCAGAACGCGCTGATCGCGATCCTGGCCCAGATGGGCGCTTTTGTGCCCGCCGACGCGGCGATCATCGGCATCGTCAGCCAGGTGTTCAGCCGGGTCGGGGCCTCGGACGATCTGGCGCGGGGCCGGTCGACCTTCATGGTCGAGATGGTCGAGACCGCGGCGATCCTGAACCAGGCCGATGATCGCGCGCTGGTGATCCTGGACGAGATCGGTCGCGGCACCGCGACCTATGACGGGTTGTCGATCGCCTGGGCGACGCTGGAACACCTGCACGAGGTCAACCGCTGCCGCGCGATCTTTGCGACCCATTACCATGAAATGACCGCCCTCGCCGGCAAGCTGGCGGGCGTCGACAACGCCACCGTGGCGGTCAAGGAATGGGAGGGTGAGGTGATCTTCCTGCACGAGGTGCGGCGCGGCACGGCCGATCGCAGTTATGGCGTGCAGGTGGCGCGGCTGGCCGGGCTTCCGCAGAGGGTGGTCGAGCGGGCGCGCGTCGTTCTCGATGCGCTGGAAAAGGGCGAGCGGGAAGGCGAGGGAAGCCAGAAGGCGCTGATCGACGATCTGCCGCTTTTTGCCGCAAGCCCTGCACCCGCGCCGCCGTCACCGAGATGCGCCAGCGCGGTCGAGGACCGCCTGGCCGGGGTTCTGCCGGATCACCTGACACCGCGTGAGGCGCTGGACCTGCTGTACGAGTTGAAAGCGCTGCAGGGCGAATAGGCGCAGGCCCCGGATCAGGTCCGGGGAATGCCGGGCACCTCAGGACGCCGGGGTCGAACTGACGCCGACCTGGGCAGGGCGCAGCAGCCGGTCATGCAGCAGGAAGCCGGCGGCAGAAACCTGCAGGATATCGCCGGCCTTGGTGCCGGGCACCGGCGCTTCGAACATCGCTTCGTGCAATTGCGGATCGAACCTTTCGCCGATTTCGGGAAGGATGGGTTCGATACCGTGGCGTTTGAAGACATTGAGCAATTCGCGCATCGTCAGCTCGACCCCTTCGAGCAGGGCCTTGTCGCCATCCTTGCCGTCCTCTTTCGCGAGCTTCAGCGCCCGGTCGAGATTGTCGTAGACCGGCAACAGGTCGCGGCCCAGGCGGGTGGCGCCGTAGGCCTCGGCCTCGCGCTTGTCGCGCTGGGCGCGTTTGCGGGTATTCTCGGCATCGGCGAGCGCCCGCATATAGGCGTCCTTCAGATCGGCGTTCTCGGCGCGAAGCTGGTCGATCGGGTCGACCTCGTCCTCGGGCCCGTCGACAGGGTTGCCGTCGGTATCCAGCCCCTCCTCGTTCAGGATGTCTTCGATCATTTCCTGTTCGGTCTTCCGCTCTGCCATGTCTTGTCCTTCATCCGCGGTCCGAGATCAGCCGGCCGACCAGCTGCGCGGTATAATCAACGATCGGAACGATGCGCCCGTAATTCAGCCGGGTCGGGCCGATGACCCCGACCGCACCGACGATCTTTCGGTCTGCGTTCATATAGGGAGAGACGACCAAAGAGGAACCCGAAAGTGAAAAAAGCTTGTTTTCGGATCCGATGAAGATCCGCACGCCGTCGCCGGCTTCGGCAAGTTCGAGAAACTCGGCGATATCCCGCTTGCGTTCCAGATCGTCGAACAGGACCTTGATCCGGTCCAGGTCGAGTTGGTCACCGTCTTCGAGCAGGTTTCCACGCCCGCGCACGATCAGTCGTTCGGTGCGTTCGCCCTTGTCGGTCCAGATCGCATCGCCGGATTCGACAAGCTCGGCGGCAAGCGAATCGATTTCCCGGCGACGGGTGGCGATTTCGCGGGCGATCACGCTGCCAAGCTCCGACAGGGTGCGCCCCTCGGCCACCGCGTTGATGAAATTCGCGGCCTCTCGCATCGACGATGGCGTCTGGCCGAGTGGCGGCGTAAAGACGCGGTTCTCGACATGGCCATCGGCATAGACCAGCACCACCAGCGCCCGGTCCAGCGCGAGCGAGACGAATTCGATATGGCGGATCGGGGCCTCGTGCTTGGGCGCCAAAACCAGGCTGGCACCGCGTGTGACACCGGACAGGGCCGACCCGATACGATCGAACAGGGTCGCATCTTCGTCGGTTGTGCCGCCCAGGGTCTGATCGAGCTTTTCGCGGTCGGCATCGTCAAGCTCTCCGACTTCGAGCAATCCGTCGACGAAAAGCCGCAACCCCAGTTCCGTCGGGACGCGACCGGCGCTGACATGGGGGCTGCCCAGGAGGCCGAGATATTCGAGATCCTGCATCACGTTGCGCACCGTCGCCGGGCTGACCTGTTCGGTCATCGTCCGGCTGAGCGTGCGCGAGCCGACCGGCGCGCCGGAATCGAGATATCCTTCGACCACGCGGCGAAAAACCTCGCGCGAGCGGGCATTCATGGAATCGAGCGATGGGGTCGGGTCTGTCATGGTCCTGGATCCCTTCGGGCAAACCGCATTAAATAACCACGGACGGTCACGTCAACGGGCCGCAATGCGGGTTGGAAAAGACGGGCAGCCCGCGTATCCCGGCGCGGAACAGCAAGGGATGACCGATATGCGACCCTCAGGACGAAAGCTAGACGAACTGCGCGAGATTTCCATCGAAACCGGGGTGACGAAACATGCGGAAGGGTCGTGCCTGATTCGATGTGGCGATACCCATGTTCTGTGCACCGCCAGCGTCGATGAACGCGTGCCGCCGTTCCTGAAGAACAGCGGGTTGGGCTGGGTCACGGCGGAATACGGGATGCTGCCGCGGTCGACCAGCAGCCGGATGCGGCGCGAGGCCACGGCGGGCAAGCAGGGTGGCCGCACCGTTGAGATCCAGAGGCTGATCGGGCGCAGCCTGCGGGCCGGGGTCGACCGGGTCGCGCTGGGCGAGCGGCAGATCGTGGTGGATTGCGACGTGATCCAGGCCGATGGTGGCACGCGCTGCGCCGCGATCACCGGTGGCTGGGTCGCGTTGCGGATCGCGATCAACAAGCTGATGCAGGCGGGACAGATCGCTTCCGACCCTCTGGGCGATCCGGTCGCCGCGGTCAGTTGCGGGATCTTTGCCGGGCAGGCGGTGCTGGACCTGGATTATCCCGAGGACAGCGAGGCCGGCGTCGACGGCAATTTCGTCATGACCGGCGACCGGTTGATCGAGGTTCAGATGTCGGCGGAGGGATCCACCTTTTCGCGGGATCAGATGGACCAGCTGATGGCGCTGGCCGAGAAGGGCGTCACGGCGCTGAGCGCGGCCCAGCGGGAGGCCGCGGGGTGACCCGGAAATTCACCGGCGACCGGTTGCTGGTTGCCACCCATAATGCCGGCAAGCTGGAGGAAATGGTCGCCTTGTTCGCGCCCCATGGCGTCCAGGTGGTCGGTGCGGCCGAGATGGGCCTGGCCGAGCCTGCGGAGACCGAGACGACCTTCGTCGGCAACGCCCGGATCAAGGCCCATGCCGCCGTTGGCGCGACCGGGCTGCCGGCCCTGGCCGATGACAGCGGGATTTCCGTCGATGCGCTGGACGGCGCGCCGGGTGTTCACACCGCGGATTGGGCCGAAACGCCGACCGGGCGCGATTTCGTGATGGCGATGACGCGGACCTGGGAGGCGCTGGAACGGGCCAGGGCGCCCTATCCCCGCCGGGCCCGGTTCAACTGCACGCTTGTTCTGGCCTGGCCCGACGGACATGACGAAGTCTTCACCGGCGTGATGCCCGGGCAAGTGGTCTGGCCGATGCGCGGGGTGCAGGGACATGGTTATGATCCGGTTTTTCAGCCGGACGGCTATGCCATCACCTTCGGAGAGATGGGTGCGGCGGAAAAGAACCGGATCAGCCATCGTGCGCGGGCATTCGCCGCGCTGATCGAGGCCTGCTTTTGACCGAGGCGAAATTCGGATTGTACCTGCATTGGCCGTTCTGCGCGGCCAAATGCCCGTATTGCGATTTCAATTCCCATGTGTCGGCCTCGGTCGACGAAGAGCGCTGGCAACGCGCCTACCTGAGCGAGATCGACCGGGTCGGGGCCGAGACCTCGGGGCGCGTGCTGCGGTCGGTCTATTTCGGCGGCGGAACACCCAGCCTGATGAGCCCGGCATTGGTTGACGCGGTGCTGCGTCGGGTCCGGGCGACATGGCCGATGGCGAACGATATCGAGATCACACTGGAGGCGAACCCGTCCTCTGTCGAAGCCGCACGGTTCGCCGGGTATCGCGAGGCCGGCGTGAACCGGGTGTCGTTGGGGGTCCAGGCGCTGAATGACGACGATCTGCGCCGTCTTGGACGGTTGCACGATGTCGACCAGGCCTTGCGGGCGGTCTCTGTCGCCATGCAGGTCTTTGACCGGGTGAGTTTCGACCTGATCTATGCCCGCCAGCACCAGTCCCTGTCGGATTGGCGTGAAGAATTGTCACGTGCGCTGGAGTTGCGCCCGCGCCATCTGTCGCTCTACCAACTCACGATCGAGGATGGAACGGCCTTCGGAGCCCGATATTCAGCCGGCAAGCTGGCCGGGTTGCCAAACGAGGATCTGGGCGCCGACATGTTCGAATTGACAGGCGCGATGTGCCGGGATGCCGGCTTGCCCGCCTATGAAATTTCCAATCATGCGCACCCCGGAGATGAGGGCCGCCACAATATGTTGTGTTGGCAAGGCCACGACTATGCAGGCATAGGTCCTGGCGCGCATGGTCGGTTGACGTTGGACGGGCGCCGTCATGCGACCGAGACTGAATTGGCACCGTCATCCTGGCTGGAGCGCGTTGAAACACTTGGATCCGGGGAAAACCGGCGCGAGGTGCTGTCGGTTCTTGATGTGTTCGAAGAGCGGGTGATGATGGGATTGCGCGTGACCGAAGGGGTTCCGGATCACCTTCTTCTGGACCAAATAAATTACAATGAAATCAATTATTTAGTCGAAATCGGGCTGATCGAGCACGATGCGGGCCGAGTGCGGGCGAGCGATCGCGGTCGACCTGTCCTGAATGCGATCTTGCGGAACTTGCTGGCCGATCAGCCGCCCGAAAGCACGCGAAGCAGATCGTCGAGCTGAGCCAAGGATTTGTATCGCAAGGTCAGTGACCCGGACTCCGCGCCTTGTTTGTGATCGATGTTGACGGCCATGTTGAGCGTGGCGGCGAGCTCTCGTTCGATCTGAACCGTGTCCGGGTCCTTTGGCGTCGCCGCGTTTTTGCTGGGTTTGGGCTTGCTCGGATCCGATTTGGCAAGTTTTTCGGCGGCGCGGACTGACAAACCGCGGCGGATGATGTCACGCGCCAGATCGCCGGCGGCGGGATGGCCGACGAGCGTACGCGCATGTCCGGCCGATAAACGACCATCGACCAGGTAGGACTGGACATCCTCGGGTAATGACAGGAGCCGCACCTGGTTGGCGATATGGCTGCGGCTTTTTCCGAGCGCCCTGGACAGCTCATCCTGGGTATGGCCGAATCTGTCCATGAGCTGACGATATCCGGCAGCCTCCTCGATCGGGTTCAGATCGGCGCGCTGGACGTTTTCGATGATGGCGACTTCGAGAACCTCCTGGTCGTTGAAGTCACGCACAAGGATCGGCACCTCGTGCAACTGGGCGATCTGGGCCGCGCGCCAGCGACGTTCGCCGGCGACGATTTCGTAGTTCCCTGGTTCGCGGGAAGACGGGCGCACGATCAGCGGCTGGATGATTCCATGCTCGCGAACCGACGCGGCAAGATCATCAAGAGCTTCGGTATCGAAACTGCGCCTTGGCTGCTCGGGGTTGGGGTGAACCTTTTCGATCGCGATCCGAACATCAGGCGCCGGGGCGGCGACAGAGCCATCGGTGTCTTCCGCGGGGCGCACATCTGACATAAGGGCCGAAAGACCGCGGCCGAGACCCCGGGTTCTAGGGGCTTTTTCGCTCATCAGGTGTTGCTCCTTATGGATTGCGCGCCAGGAATTCCCGGGCGAGTTCACGATACGCGAGGCTGCCCTTGGACATTGGGTCGTATTGCAAGACGGATTGGGCAAAGGACGGGGCCTCGCTGACCCGGACATTGCGGGGAATCACCGTCTTGAAGACCAGTTCCTGAAGGTTGTCGCGGGCGTCAGCCTCGACCTGCTGCGACAGATTGTTGCGGATATCGTACATTGTAAGCACGACCCCTTCGATCCTCAGGTCTGGGTTTGCGGTTTGCCGGACTTCTCGAACCGTGAGCATGAGCTGGGAGAGCCCTTCGAGCGCATAGAACTCGCTTTGCAAGGGCACCAGCACCCGATGGGCCGCGACCATAGCGTTGATTGTCAGAATACTGAGAGACGGGGGGCAGTCGATCAGGATGAAATCCAGTCGCAACTCATCGATAGACGGTTGTCGGAGTGCGTCATGCAGCAGGAAGCTTCGCTTTTCGTTCGAAACGAGGTCGATATCAGCGGCGCTGAGGTCGGTGGTCGCTGGAACGACAAAAAGATTCGGGACGGTGGTGGCGGTTGCAGCTTCGACTGGTGTCGCTTCACCGGAAAGGAGCTCGTAGGACGTGACATCGCGATCCCGGGCATCGAGTCCCAGACCGGTTGACGCATTTCCCTGGGGATCGAGATCAACGATCAATACGCGCCGGCCGGTTTCGGCGAGGGCGGCGCCAAGGTTTACGGTCGTCGTCGTCTTGCCGACCCCGCCTTTCTGATTGGCGACGGCGATGATCCTGGGATCCGTTGATCGCGATAGGTCAGGCACGATGGATATCCTCGATGCGCAGGATGACGGAGTCCGGAGAGGTCTTACTCGGCAATTTCGTCAGAGCAAAGGACCATTCGGTACGGGCCGTAGCAATCTCGTCGGCTACCGTCCGGCCCTTGGGAAAAACCGCGGTGCCATCGGGCGACAGGTGCTTTTCGGCATAGCGCAACAAGGTCGTCAGCGGGGCAAGCGCCCTTGCTGATATGACATCCGCGCGCAACGGAGCCTGGTCCGCGACGCGGCCGACCGATACCTTGGCAGGCAACGCCAACTCTCGGATGACTGTTCGCAAAAACGCGGCTTTGCGCTGATCGGATTCGACGAGCGTTATGTGCCGTCCGGATCCAACGGAATGGATTGCGATGACAAGGCCGGGAAGGCCACCGCCGCTCCCCAAATCCACCCAATGTTCCCATTCCATCGGCGCACAATCAAGCAATTGAGCACTGTCTACGATGTGACGATGTTCGAGGTCGTCGAGCGTGGCGCGCGAAACCAGGTTGATCTTTCGTGTCCACTTTCTGAGCAGGTCGGCATAGGCCGCGAGCTTGGCTTCTGTTTCACGTGAAACATTGGCAGCGCCTGCCGGCATCACGATACCGCAGCACGATCAGTCGATCGTCCTTGCAGCCGAGCAAGAAGCAGCATCAGGGCCGCTGGCGTTACGCCTTCAATTCTGCTGGCATGAGCGATGGTTTCGGGTCGCGTTTGGCTAAGCTTTTCGGCGACTTCCCGGGACAATCCGGTGATGGCGTGAAAATCGAGGTTGGCCGGGATTTCAATCGCCGAATCACGTTGCAATGCTGCGACATCGCGCGCCTGTCGCGCCACGTAGTGGGCATAGAGCGCGTCTCGCTTCACCTGGTCCTGGATTTCGGGCGCAATCGATGCAACACCCACGCCCAGACGCTCCAGAAGGGCGAAGTCCGCATTCGCGATCGACAACAGCTCCAACCCCGTGCGTCTTGGACCGTCAACGTTGATCGAGAACCCGTGTTCCGCCACTTCACGGGATGAAAAGTTGCAGTTGTCCAGCGTCTCCCGCGCAGCGTTCAGGGCGTTGGCCTTTTCCTCGAACGATCGCCAGCGCGATTCACCAACGCAGCCGATTTGGCGGCCCCAGGCTGTCAGACGCTGGTCGGCATTGTCGGCACGCAAAGACAAGCGGAACTCGGCCCGCGACGTGAACATCCGATATGGTTCCGTGACGCCGCGCGTGACAAGATCGTCGATCATGACACCGATATAGGACGTCGTCCTGTCGAAGTGGATGGGCGCCTCGCCAAACGCTTCGGAAACCGCATTCAACCCGGCAACCAAGCCCTGAGCCGCCGCTTCTTCGTAACCCGTTGTGCCGTTAATTTGCCCAGCGAGGTACAACCCGCCAATTTCCCGAACCCGAAGTGTTCGGCGCAGCGCTCGCGGGTCCACATAATCATATTCGATCGCGTATCCAGGCTGAAGAATTTTGGCGTTTTCAAGCCCAGTTATGGAATGAACGTAGTCCTCCTGGACGTCTTCGGGCAAAGATGTCGAAATTCCATTTGGATAGATCGTCGGGTCGTTGACGCCTTCCGGCTCAAGAAACACCTGATGCGAGGTCTTGTCGGCAAACCTGACAACCTTGTCTTCGATCGATGGACAATAGCGCGGCCCAACGCCGTCGATATGACCGCCATACATCGCCGAACGCGAGAGATTTCGGCGGATTATTTCGTGTGTACGCTCGTTCGTATGTGTGATCCCACAGGCGATCTGTTCCGCCGATGGTGCGTGGCTCAGAAAGGAAAACATGACCGGGTCGGCATCGCCCGGCTGCATTTCTAGACCGGACCAGTCGATCGTTCGACCGTCCAGCCTGGGGGGCGTCCCGGTCTTTAAGCGACCAAGCGGCAATCCGAAGGTGTCGATCCGCTCCGCCAAACGCACCGACGGACGATCTCCGATACGACCGCCTGGACGTGAGGATTCACCGATATGGATCACACCACGAAGAAACGTCCCCGTGGTAAGGATCACGGCCTGTGCACGAATCTCGGACCCATCGGCAAGTGTGACGCCGTGAACCACTCTGTCGCGACAGATCAGGTCTGCGACCTCGCCCTCGAAGATCGTGATATTCGGGTGTGACTGCATTTCCAGAAACATCGACCGGCGATAGATCGAACGATCCGCTTGCGCTCGTGGACCCTGAACGGCCGGCCCCTTGCGCCGGTTCAAAAGCCGAAACTGGATACCCGCCGCATCGGCGACACGGCCCATGACGCCATCAAGGGCATCGATTTCTCGCACCAGATGGCCTTTGCCCAGGCCACCAATGGCCGGGTTGCATGACATGACACCGATCCCGGAAACACTGAGCGTCACCAGGATGACATCTGCGCCGATGCGTGCCGCGGCATGGGCGGCTTCACATCCGGCATGCCCGCCGCCGACAACCACGATTCTCGGCCTGTCATGTTTCACGTGAAACACTCCTATTTCCCAATGCAAAAGCTCGCGAAAATCTCGTCGAGAAGTGATTCGATATCGACTCGCCCGACAATCCGTTCAATTGCCCGTATAGCGGATCTGAGGTCTTCTGCCAAAAGGTCAGCAGCGACATCAGGCTGAGCCGCCGCGGCGATAACCATGTCCAACTTGTCGGCGGCCTCGATCATAGCTTCGCGATGGCGCTCCCGAGTGGCAAGACCGTCGCCGATGATACGCGCCCCCAATTCCGCCGCGATACCGTCCACCAGCCGGTCGACACCACGGCCTGTCAGCCCAGATACACCATCACCGTCGTCGTCCGCATCCGCTTTCCCGGTGATGACGATATCTCCGGCCATGACCTCCATAATCGGGCCTTCACCTGGCACACACAAATGCACCCGCATATCCGCGGATCGCGCCCGCTCGGTGCCACGTTCGATTCCCAATTCCTCGACCGCGTCGCGGGCTTCGCGCAACCCGGCCGTATCGAGGACAGTAACAGGAAGTCCTTTCAGATCCATCCGGACTTCGATCACATCCCGAGTCGTCCCGGCTATGTCCGAGGTCAGAGCGGCGTCGCGCCCAGCCAGACGGTTCAGCAAGGTCGATTTCCCGGCATTCGGCGGCCCGACGATCGCCACCTCGAACCCGTTTCTGATACGCTCGCGAATGCGCACGCCCTCGGCTTCGGTGCGCAGATCATCGAGGACGCCGGCCAACAAGGCCACCACTTCGGGCATGACATCGACCGGGACATCTTCATCGACGAAATCGATCGTCGCTTCGATCAGCGCAGCAGCTCGGATCAACCGGGCGCGCCATGCCTCGGCCTTTTCACCCAATGCCCCGGAAAAAACGCGCAAGGCCTGAACTCGCTGGCTCTCCGTTTCAGCGTCGATCAGGTCGGCCAGACCTTCCACCTGAGCCAGATCGAGCCGCCCGTTCTCCATCGCTCGCCGTGTGAACTCGCCGGCTTCGGCCATGCGTAACCCGGGCATGTTACCAAGATCGCGCAGAACAACGCTCACGATCGCCGGGCTTCCATGCAGATGCAGTTCGACAACTTCTTCGCCCGTGAAACTGCGGCCAGCCGGGAAAACCAGGATCAACGCTTCGTCCAGCAAGGCGCCCGACGCATCCTTCAATCGCCGCAGACCGCGACCTGAGTGGGGAAGATCGACCCCCATGCGACAGACTGCGTTCCGCGCACCGGGGCCGGATATACGCACGACGGCGATACCCGATCGCCCGGGACCGCTGGCCAGCGCAAAAATCGTGTCCATATCATCAACCCATTGTAATTAAACAATAAGTCAGGTGTTCATGGAGTCGAAGAAATCCGAATTCGTCTTGGTCTGCTTCAGTTTCGAGATCAGGAATTCGATCGCATCGGTGGTGCCCATCGGGTTCAGGATCCGGCGCAGCACATAGGTCTTTTGCAAATCGGTCTTGTCGACCAGCAAATCCTCTTTCCGGGTTCCGGATTTGAGAATGTCCATCGCCGGAAACACGCGCTTGTCGGCCACTTTTCGATCCAGCACGATTTCCGAGTTGCCCGTGCCCTTGAATTCTTCGAAGATCACTTCGTCCATGCGGCTGCCGGTATCCATGACTGT
>Ga0076930_101621_pt1 | contig 11260 bp, 8 predicted proteins | sample HotLakConsoUCCRE_FD_71149 | JGI IMG/M metagenome (GOLD analysis project Ga0076930, IMG submission 71149) | Hypersaline microbial mat communities from Hot Lake, Washington, USA - Hot Lake Consortium UCC-RE (version 3) (version 3) ...
TCGAGCTGTCCCGTCTGGACCCGAGCCTGCCCATGTACGAGCAGGGGCTGATTTTGTTGCCGAACCTGGCCAGCCTGGGTATCGGCGTCGGGGCGAATGGCTTCGTTGTGGATACCTATCCCTACTTCGCCATTGGCGTCGTTCACCTGGTCAGCTCCGCCATTTTGGGAGCGGGCGGCGTCTACCATGCCGTCCTCGGTCCCGACAGGCTTGACCCCAAGGGCTTTGGCTACGCCTGGAGCGATGGCCGCAAAATGACCACCATTTTGGGGATTCATCTGGTGCTGCTGGGCGTGGGGGCGCTGCTGCTGGTGCTCAAGGCCACCCAGTTTGGCGGACTGTACGATCCGGCGATCGCCAACATCCGCCTCGTTACCCAACCGACCCTGAATCCCCTGCGCATCTTTGGCTACCTCGTGGGCATCACCCCCGACGGCTGGACCCTGAGGGGCATGGCCGCCGTCAACAATCTCGAAGATGTGGTGGGCGGTCACCTGTGGATTGGGGCCATCTGCATTTTGGGCGGCGTCTGGCACATCCAAACCGCACCGACCCGCTGGGCCAAAGGGCTATTCGTCTGGTCGGGGGAAGCCTACCTGGCCTACAGTCAGGCGGCCCTGGCCTACATGGGCTTTTTTGCCGCCTACTTTGTGTGGGTGAACGGCACCGCGTTTCCCGAAGTGTTCTACGGCCCGGTCGAAACGACCACCGTTAACGGGGTAATCACGCCCCGCACCTGGCTGATGCTGTTTCAGGTAATCTTTGCTGGCCTGCTGCTGGCGGGACACTTCTGGCATGGCTTGCGATCGTGGGCGATCGCGGCGGGCTACAACTTCAGCCAAATGAAGTTCAATCCCGGCGCGATGTACGGCGATCGGCAGTTCAACGACCAGCCGCTATTTGAAGGAATCGTGGTGCCCCCCCGCAACAATCCCCAAATCGGCATGCTGGATACCCCCATCAGCGCCAGCCCGCTAACCAAAACCTGGCTCAAAAACCTACCGATTTATCGGGCGGGACTCTCGCCCATCGCTCGGGGGCTAGAAATCGGCATGGCCCACGGCTACCTGCTGCTGGGTCCCTTCCTGAAACTCGGCCCCCTGCGCCATACCGACCAAGCTCTCCCTGCCGGATTAGGCAGTGCATCTGGACTCGTCGTCATTCTCAGCGTTTGCCTGTTCATCTACGGCGGGGCCGTATTCCAGGGCCGCACCCGCCCACGCGGCAACCTTCCCGACAACCTCCAAACCTACGCAGATTGGAGCCTCTTTACCTCCGGCTTCCTGGTCGGCGGCCTCGGCGGCGTCATCTTTGCTTCCTTCATCCTGTTTGAAATTGGCCGTTCCGGTTTGGGGTGACGGGTGATTGGCAATGGGGTAAAAGGGCGATCGGTGATTAGAGAAGGTAGAGCCAGCGTCTCTATCACCGCCGCCGTCGCATGGGCTCTCCTGCCCCATTGCCTTTCTTCTTGACCAAAATATTTGAACCTTCAACAAGCTCTCCACTCAAAACCCCAAACCCCAAACCCCAAACCCTAGACCCTAAACCCTGAACCCTAAACCCAATCAAACACATGCCCCTTCCTTTATTCGCGTATTCCCCCTCCAGCCAAAACCAGCGTGTCCAAGGCTTTGAAGTGCCGGGCGACGAACAGTTGCAGCCCGCAGCACTGAACGGCGCGCCTGCCGAAACTGACATGGACGACATCATTCGCGCGGCCTATCGGCAGATCTTCAACGAACAGCAAATGATTGCCGCCCATCGGCAAGTAACGCTAGAGTCCCAGCTGCGCAACGGGCAGATTACTATCCGTGATTTCATCCGCAAACTGCTGCTGTCAGACTCGTTTCGGCGGCTCAACTACGACACCAACAATAACTATCGCTTTGTGGAACTGTGCATCCAGCGGGTGTTGGGGCGATCGCCCTACAACCAAGAAGAAAAACTCGCCTGGTCCATCGTGCTGGCCACCAAAGGCTTACAGGGCTTCGTTGACGAATTGCTGTCCACCGAAGAATATCTGCAAGCCTTCGGCGACTACACCGTACCCTACCAACGGCGGCGCATTCTGCCCCAGCGCGAGATGGGCGATTTGCCCTTTGCCCGCATGGCCCGCTACGACAGCTATCACCTGGATCAGCTCTACCGCTCAGGACAACTGCGGAAACTCGACAACGGCGTCGTCGATCGCAGCGCCAAGGTTTACCAATTCGTCTTGCAGTGGGTGCCCGCCCTCGCCGCCGCCCTTCTGATCGTTACGCTTCTCACAATTCCAACGGCATAATACCGATTTTGGACTTTGGATTTTGGATTGAATAATCCCTATCCTGCATGCGTTTCAGCGATCGCGGCTATCCCCTTAGGAATCAGGATTTTATAAAATCCAAGTTTTGTCGGGCAGGCATCTTGCCTGCTCTTGGACAGCCGAGACGGCTGTCCACACTTAATTAAATTCCCATTCCTTACTTTGAAGAATTGATATAACACTCATCCACTCATCCACTCATCCACTCATCCACCCTTTAACCCAGGAGATAACAAATGCATTTTTCAAATCAGACCTCTCAATCTCAATCGACCGAAGCGGTAGACCCGACAGTCGCGATCGCCCCCACAGAAACGCCCCTTAGCTTGCCCCACAAAGCCGAACTCTGGAGCGGTCGAGTCGCCATGATTGGATTTATGACTACGGTGATGGCGATCGCTTTCAAATCCACGATTTAACGGTTTTAGGTTCTGGGTTTTAGGTTTTAGGCCCGACACCCAATAACTCAGCCCCCAATACCCAATACCTAGTACCCAATCCCCATCTACCCATCCACCCCCTACTTATGACCTTCTCCACTTCTGTTATTTGTGGTTTCTTAGGCGGCACGATCTTCTCCGTCGAAGGGGGCTATCGGGTCTTGCAACACCCTCGCCCCGATCGCGTATTCGAGCGCATCGCCGATGCTCGCTGGTTCTTAGCCGTCAACTGGTGCGATCGCTGCCCCTCTCCCGCCGGTATCCTCACCCACGATGGCACCCTCTCCTTTGAGAACCAAGCCACGCAAGTCGTCGGAGAAACCGAATTTTTGCCCTTAGAAGAGCGCTCTAACGTCTTCAGAACCGGACTTACCGCCAAACCCGGCAAACCCGCCATCTACACCATTCGCAAATTCAGCGATCGCCACAACCACCAAATCAAAATTATGCCCCTCGAAATCGACCCCCGCTACGGCAAAATCGCCCTCGTCCAAGCCCTCAACCTGGACCCCCTCCCCGAGCGATCGCCCTTCTAATACCCATTCTCAATTTTGGATTTTTGGTTTTGGATTGAATATTTCTCTTCTGCATAGGTTTCAGCGTTTTCACCTTTATCTTTCCCCTGGAGAAGCGGTACAACTCCCACCCCCCCCACTAACCAATACCTAAAACCCCAAACCTTAAACCTTAACAGGGGTAACCCCAAACCCAAAACCTAATACCCAATACCCACCCACCCTTCCCCCCTATCCTTTATTCGCATCTTTTGTAACAATTTCCGACGCTCCAAAAGCTATTAACATCAATAGTTTCAGCGTTTCTCCAGGAAAATCACGTTGGGTATTAGGGATGGTTTTGGCAAAGTTTGGTAACGAATCGACGAAGTTAGTTAAAGTTGAATGGATTTAGTTGAAGTTGATTGAAGTTAAGTAAAGTTCAATCAAAACGACCAGAACCCCTGCGGGGCAAAGGATTGAGCGATTTCCCGATACAAAACTCAAAAGAAGCGAGAGTAATTGCTCATTGAGATCGAGTCGGCTGGTGCCTGTGATGCTTGCCCTAGCCGTACCATCGACCGATAAGGAAGCCCAAAAATAGATAAGGAAGTCCAATTGTCGTGACATTTTGGATCAAAAATGCCTTTTAGGATGAGGCGCGATTAGATATGGATAGATATAGAAGTTCATAAACTGTGATTTACCAAGGGTTTCCAGGTTTACTAGTCGCGCTAAGCTCATGGCTTAACAATTCAAAATGCAAAATTAAAAATGCAAAATTAAGGCTGGAGAGACCTTGCTGAGAGAGACTCTTGCATTTTGAACTTTGCATTTTGAATTTTGAATTGATTTGCCATCTTGTCCGGCCACATTGATCAAACGGTCGAACGCTGCTTAGAACACTCAACGGTGCTGACGATCCGAGACACGACCGAACTGGACTTCAGCACTCACCGCCACACTCGCGGCTTAGGCCCGATTAGCGATGCCTCAGCCACGGGCCTCAAAGTCCACCTCACCCTATGTAGTAGCGATGCCGGAGTCCCTTTAGGGATCTTGCAAGAAACCGTGTGGGCCAATCAATTCAAAATTCAAAATGCAAAATGCAAAATTGAGGAGAGTGCTTTAGGGGTTTAGCTAACCGAGATGGGGAAACCGCCAGATATTACCGAGCGGACGTTTGAGTTTGCGGTGCGAGTCATAAAGCTGTGCCAAGTGCTGGATGAACAACCTGGAGCAGGGCGGACGTTGTCGAGGCAATTGATCCGATCTGGGACATCGATTGGGGCGAATGTTGAGGAAGCGCAGTCCGGTCAAAGCCGTGCCGATTTCGTGAGTAAGCTGCAGATCGCGCTGAAGGAAGCGAGAGAAACCCGCTATTGGCTGAGACTGTTGGTCGCCACTCAGTTGATTCCTGAAAGTCGCCTCACACCCTTGCTGCAAGAAAGCGAAGAACTGATCAAGATCCTGGCCAGTATCATTGTTCAAACGAAGCGGAAACAGGAATGATCGGACATTTTGAATTCTGCATTTTGAATTTTGCATTGATTTCATGGCAAGCGCTGTACTGCACGATTCATCAAACGACTGAATTACCGCCCGAACCCCCGAGTATTGGCCAGTGTGTGCGCTGGATTGCGAAGCTAGGCGGTTTCTTGGGCCGTAAAAGCGATGGTGAACTGGGCGTGACAGTAATTCAAAATGCAAAATTAAGAATGCAAAATTAGGGCAGAGCCTGTCTAAGAACTTTTTTGAATTCTGCATTTTGAATTTTGAATTGATTTTGACCTGGCAACTGTTGCGAGCCTCTGATGGGTAACAGGAGGTCAATCTGAACCGAACGTTGGCGTCAAATGTTAAGAAAGATCAGATCAAAGGACAAGTGCGATTCGTTGGTCGAAATGAGTAGAAATGCTCAGGGATGACCGCAGGACTCAGAGCCTTCTCTGAGCCTGTAACTGAGTTCTCGTGATGGTGAGGCGGCTAATAGAACCTAATTTGGGTAACAGTAGCCTGCCAAGTCCATCCCCATAAGTGCAGTGGTGACAGCCTATTCCTCATGGGGGCGACTGATTCTCAAACCCGTGAAGCAGGAATAAAAGGTGGTAACTCGGAATCCGACCGAGAATCCCATCGAGCAACTGGTCATGAGTAGGCATCCGAACGCTTGAGTGAACCATCGTGATGATCAACTAGCCTACGCGGATTATCGGCTGGAGACAAAATGTCAATGGGCCAGGGCTAGGTAGTTTTGTGCCTACCTAGATGCACCCCCGAAGGCTCCGGTGCATAGAGCGGCTCTAAAACCAGAAACCAACGGGAACTCGGAACGAAGTAACCCTTCAGCGGCTCTCAGGTTAAGGTCGATCACCTGAGTAGTTATCAGCGCATGCCGCTGAAGGGCAGGATTGTCTCAGAAGCGAATGGCTCTCCGCTTCCGTGGAGAGCATAGGCTGACGGAGACACGACGATTTGGAAGGTAAAGCTGCCAGTCACAGTGCATACGCTATGAACACGGTCTTTCAACCGATGGATAGATGGAACCTGATTCCCTGGCGCAAGCTAGAGAAACAGGTTTTCAAGCTGCAAAACCGGATTTACCAAGCCTCTCAACGTGAAGATGTCAAAACCGTTCGCAAGCTGCAACGACTCTTGCTGAAATCCTGGGCTGCCAAATGTCTGGCCGTGCGCCGGGTCACTCAAGATAATCAAGGGCGCAGAACCGCCGGGATCGATGGGGTGAAATCCCTCACGCCCCCGGAACGCCTGCGCCTGGTCAACACCTTGAGCCTCAATGCCAAAGCGACACCGCTCCGGCGGATTTGGATTCCCAAAACCAACGGACAACGCCCGCTCAGCATTCCGACCCTGCATGACCGGGCGCGGCAGGCGCTCGTCAAACTGGCCCTGGAGCCAGAATGGGAAGCGCGCTTCGAACCCAACTCGTATGGGTTTCGTCCGGGGCGATCATGTCATGACGCGATCGAAGCCATTTTCCTGGCGATTCGCTTCAAGCCGAAATACGTGCTGGATGCCGATATTGCCCAGTGCTTCGATAAAATCGCTCAAGACAAGCTCTTAGACAAACTCAATACGTTCCCGACCCTACGTCGTCAAATTCGGGCTTGGCTCAAGGCGGGGGTGCTCGATGGTAACCAGCTGTTCTCCACCTTTGAGGGGGTCCCTCAGGGAGGTCCAGTTTCGCCCTTATTGGCGAATATCTGCCTCCACGGCATGGAGGAACATCTCCATCAAGCCTTCCCGCCCACGTCCACCTACATCGATGGCAAAGAGGTCAAAATTCCCGCGCCCGCACTGATTCGATATGCTGACGACCTGGTCGTTCTACACCCAGATTTGGCAGTAGTTCAATCAGCACAATCAGCGCTTGCTGACTGGCTAGCGGCCTTCGGGCTAACGCTGAAACCAGCTAAAACTCGAATTACTCATACGCTCCATGCCTATGAGGGGAATTTAGGGTTCGATTTCCTCGGATTTCATGTCCGTCAGTACCCAGCTGGCAAACACCAAACTGGACACTGCCGAGGCACTCCGCTGGGCTTTAAAACACTCATCAAACCTGCTAAGGACAAGGTTAAACACCACCGCGAACAACTAGCTCAGATTGTACGCTTCCATCGAGCGGGGACTCAAACTGCTCTGATCGCGCGTCTCAATCCGGTGATTCGCGGCTGGTGTCGCTATTACTGCACTAAAGTAAGTAAACGCACCTTTTCCGCTCTTTCGGCATATCTCTTTACTCTCCTCCAAAGGTGGGCCAAGTGGAGACATCCGAAGAAAAGTGGACGATGGGTCAATCGCAAGTACTGGCACGCCCTCGATAACGTTAAATGGGTCTTTGCTGCCCGCCTGGGTGAAGATAACTGGCTACGGATGACCAACCACGAGGCTACGGCTATCCGCCGTTTTACCAAAGTGCAAGGGTCTCGTAGCCCCTATGACGGCGACTGGGTTTACTGGGCTACTAGACGTGGTAAATCACCGCTGATTCAGCCCCGAGTGGCTCAATTGCTCAAATATCAGAAGGGCCGCTGTAATGCTTGCAACCTGTTTTTTAAGCACGGAGATGTGATTGAACTCGACCATATTGTCCCTCGATCCCAGGGTGGCGATAACACCGTCCTGAATTCACAACTCCTGCACCGACATTGTCATCACGCCAAGTCTGCCACTGAGCGAATTAGAATTGGCGGTAGTGGGGTCTGATTGTCAATCACCAAGTCGTTGAGGAGCCGGATGCAGGGAAACTCGCATGTCCGGTTCTGAAGCCGAGTCTGGGGGGCGACTCCCAGACTTAGGCAACAGGAAAAATGGGATCGCAATGAACCCCTAAAGCGCAACGAAACTAAACAATCTGAGGTGTTTCTAATCCGAAGTCGTCATGAGTACGACTCGGGAGAATGCGGTTGCTGAGCGCGAAGTAACTCATTTTGTCCTGACTTCCTTATCTAGCTGCGATCGCTTTCCGTACTCTTTCTTTACTCTTTTTCTGTATTCTTTCTTCGCTCTCATCCTTATCCTTATCCTTGCCCTTATTCTCATCTTTATCCTTTTCTGTGCCTATTTTTATTTGTGTTGGTCTAGATATGGATGAGAATTGACTGTAATGAGGGATCAGGATTAACTGTGATGAGGATGATTGCCAGTGGAGTAAGCTGTCCAAGCGCTCCGCGATCGCTGTGCCCGACCGCGCAATTCTGCCTCGACCCAGGATTCAATTCTGGGGCAGAAGGAACCGCGATCGCATCCACTTATCATGAGTTTGAGCGGGAGATGAGCGATCGTTGCTGTGGGTCTTCCGGGGACGATTGAAGTGGTTCAACAGGATGAGTCGGGTGGTGGTTGAATCACCGGAGTCGTGGACGACAACATTAATGCGGTGAGCGGTGAGAAGCGAGTGATCGCTAAGTCGTATTGAATGTCCCGCGATTTGACCGTTGGTCGGTAGGGCAGAATCCAGTGCTCATCCCAGCGGTGCTGCTGAAGGAACCGCCAGGAAGTTCTCGTCATGAGGGTGAGAAGGGTCCTTCCACCGAGCACGCAAGGGGGCGCGATCGCCGCTGCATGAGTGTTAAGACACGCCTAAAACGGCTCTGTGGCTGCGAGCGATCATTGAGGGAGAAACGGGTGCCGAGAGTCCCGCTTCCGGAGGTTGATTCGGCAGCGATCGCTTGGGTGGGTGGAGCGAGCGCATGAGGGTCGTCCCAAGGGTGCCTGAGAGCCCTTCTAAGGAAGTCATAGGTGTTTGCCCTACTGCCGTGAAGCGGCTGATGGCGGTCGAAGTAACGTCCTATCGAGAGGCCGGAACGACAGCGTGATCATGCCGGAGTGAGGCCCGATTTTGGGGGCGTTGTCACTCAGCACCCAGCCTTCACGGCACCCGCGATCGTAAGCCCCCGATCAACGTGGTCGCCTCTATCTGAAGTGCCGTGAGATCTGTTCGCTGGCGAGAGGAAAACCAGTCGGTGTAGCGGCCTCCAACTGGCACCGTGATCGCGTGAGTACCTGGGCTGCGAAGTGAAGGGCGATCGCATTTCCGTTTGGATCATTGATATTGAGGTCGTTAGCGTGATTGCCTGGAGCGTACGCGGCCGCGATTGCAGGCAGTGGATTGAGGTGACCGCGCTTCCATGGAGTGCCACGATAATTGTCCTTTTTAGGTTTGTGCCACGATATTTGGCCGCTGGCGTGAATGAACCGAGTCGGGCAACCTCATCATCGTTCCAGGTCTGCCTGAGAGCCGTTCTAAGGGACATGGGGTAGACGATGCATGTGTTGGCGCTACTGCCCTAGTGCTGCTGCTAAAGGCGGTCTAACGCCCTGTAGGGACTAAGGACATCACTCAGCACTCAGTCTTCACGCCACCCGCGATCGCGATCCTTGCTCATCGTTGAAGCGCGATGCTCCTCCGGAGCGGCTGCGCCAACGCAAGGACCGGGTCAATGTGATCGCTTCTACCTGAAGTGCCATGCTCTTTGTCTTGTTCACATCGAGTGCCAGGATATGTGGCCGCTGGTGAGAGAAAAACCAGTCGTCAACCAGTCAGTCGGTCATTGTTCCAGCCCTGCCTAAGAGCCGTTCTAAGGAGGTCATAGGTCGATGGTGTGAATGGCCCTGCTGCCCATTAGCCGCCCCCATTTTTGGGAAATCGTCAAGTCAGCCTTCACGCCACTCGCGATCGCGATATTTAACTGCTGGAAGGATAAACTCCGTCGTCACCCGCATCGTTCGAGTGCTGCCTGAGCGCCGCTTAGGAGGGGAAATAGGCCGATAGTCAGCAGACTCATGCTGAGAGCGATGGTGCGACGGCGAGGGCGATTGTAGGTCAAACTCATGGCCTGGGTTGATCGTCCCGTTCCCGACTGTTGTCAGGTGTTAAACACATTTAGGGCTCAGCGGCGATCGCCTTCAAGCGTTCGGCTAACCAGAGCTTAATTACAGCATCGCGTTGAATTCCCAGGCGTTGAGCCTCGCGATCTAGGGCCGCCACCATCCATTTGGGAAAGCTAATTTCAACGGGCTCCGGTTCCAAACCAGGGCGTTGCAGCGTCGAGAGGTCAAAGTAGGCCAAAACATCCTCGCCCGCATCAAATTTCTGCTCTAGCTCTTCAGCGTTCATATAGCGACACCTCATTTTGGCGCGATCGCCGCACCGAAATGATGCGAATCACCAAGTCTCGATACGTGACGATTGCTGACCAGTGCTTATTTTGAATTTTACCAATTACCAAGAATCGAGGTTCAATATCCGAGCGAGTTTGTAACTCAACCCGATATAAATCTAGCCAGACTTGCTTGGCCGTTTCAAAATCGATGCCGTGCTTCTCCAAATTGATGGCACTTTTGTTGGGATCATACTCAAACTGCACAAAATATCCCCGGCAAGGCGACGCATGATAACGAGGAAAATTGTACCGTTTCAAAATTCCGTTGGATTACGGAATTTCTTGGAGAAGTCTTTAATGACGGCATTCAGCGGCGGCGGCCTATGCTTCTAACTTCAACTTGCTCAATGAGGTCGTTGGGGTAGTCCCATCTACCGGGTGTCAGGCGACGATAAATGACGGCTTGCTGATGCTGAAACTGATCGACTTCCTGGGCCGCACAAGCATCGAAGAAAGCGGGTTTGAGGGCCTCAATTTGGGCTTCTAGCTGAGCGAATTGCTTTCGAAGTGCCACCATTTGGTCAATCACATCGCGCGGCTGAGTCGGGGTCGGATTCATGAATGCACCAAGGTCGTTTGCCACCTATCGAATCAAAGATGAGTGCGACATTATCGCTCATTCCAGAGAGGGAGCGACAGACTGAAAGCGGTATCTAGCTGGCAACGTGATCGCTAAGACCAAGCCCAGCGATCACCTCGACATGAACACGGCAATCGTTCTGACTCGGAACCGCTGTACACGGGGTGCCACGATATTTGACCGCTGGCCTGGAGGAAATAGCGGCGGTAGCGCAGTGCAACTTTGAGACGTCGCAGCATTTCGACTCGCGATCGCATTCCAATATCTTTGTATCTGTTTTACTTGATGGCAAAGATACAAAAGCAAGAAGCGAAAGCCATAGAAAAGATGGAGTTAGGGCATAGATGAAAACGGCTTGTGTTCTGCGATGCCTTAACGTCGGTTATCCCAGCTATTTGTGGGATGCGAGATATAAAATCGAGCGCAAATTCTTTACTATATCCTTCTGAGCCAATAAAAGATATGGTAAAGAATTGATGTGAAGCTATAGATATAAATAACTTGTGAGCTGATGCTTTTTTATGCAATCCAAGGGTAAAGATGCAATGTTTTTGTGGACGCATTGGAGAGGTAAGGTAGCCTTCGGCGGCTGAAAGTGCTGCTATACATAGCCTGTAGCGTTCTCATTGTCTCCGCGATCGCTGATCCCGTTTTTTGTTTATCGTATCCTTCCTTGGGATCAATAGTTTATCCTCCTCCTTTACTATATCTTTTGAGGGCGATCGCTAGTAGGTGGAATACAGAATAGTATC
>Ga0076930_101622_pt1 | contig 11249 bp, 13 predicted proteins | sample HotLakConsoUCCRE_FD_71149 | JGI IMG/M metagenome (GOLD analysis project Ga0076930, IMG submission 71149) | Hypersaline microbial mat communities from Hot Lake, Washington, USA - Hot Lake Consortium UCC-RE (version 3) (version 3) ...
CCACCAGGTAGAGGATCAACTCGTTGTCCCCCCGGGCCGCGTCGGGAGTGGGCTATGGTGAAGGTTTTGCAGCCAACGTGCACCGCCATGTACCGGATGGATGGCTCCCGGCGGTCCGCTACCTGGTGGAAGAGCACGGGGCGGATGTGAATGCCAGGGACCACAACGGATTCACCCCCCTCCACCACGCCGCGGCCCGGGGGGACAACGAGTTGATCCTCTACCTGGTGGAGAAGGGGGCGGACGTCACGGCGGTGGCCCGACGGGGGCAGACCACGGTGGATATGGCCAATGGACCGGTCCAGAGGATCTCCCCCTTCCCGGAGACCATCGCCCTGCTGGAGAGCCTCGGGGCGAAGAACAACAACAACTGCGTCTCCTGCTGAGGTCCCCCGGGACGCTGGAAAAGGGGTGGATGGAGAGGGCCCCGGAGATTCATCTCCGGGGCCCTGATCCGTTCCACAGGTGGACTTGCACGATCCAGCACTTGGTCTATATTGACCAACATGGAGACGATTGGCGACATAGAGCCAAGTGAGGCCTACGTGGCCTTCATGGGCGATGTGGTTGGATCCCGGGAGGTGACGGATCGGGCTGGTCTGCAGCGGCGTCTGGTGGGGCTGCTGGAGGAGCTCAACCATCTCCATGGGGAGCATATGGTGGCTCCCCTCCGCCTGGTGAGGGGGGACGAGTTCCAGGGTCTGCTGCACCACTCCCGCTCCATCGTCCCCCTCCTCTCCGCCATCGAGGACGGTCTCCACCCCGTCCGGGTGACCTTCGGGGTGGGTCTGGGAGGACTCTCCACCGACCCGGGCCCCGACGTGGGGGCGCTGGATGGACCGGTCTTCCACCGGGGCCGGGAGGCGCTGGAGGAGGCCCGGCATCGGGACGTCTGGGCCCGGGTCCGGGGCTTCGGTGCCGTGGTGGACTCCCTGGTGGACTCCCAGCTCGCCCTGATGGAGGCCGTCCGCTCCCGCTGGACCGAAACCCAGCGCCGCTATGCCCGGGGGGCCCGCACCGCCCTTCAACGGGAGGTGGCCCGGGAGTTCGGGGTCTCGGAATCCACCGTCAGCAAGAGCCTGACGGCGGCCCGCTTCAATGTGGTCATCGAGAGCGAGGAGGCCCTGGCGCGTTTCCTGGACGAGATCGCACCCGGTCGGTCCCTCCCCCCCTGGCGGAGCACCCCCTGATCCCCCTGGATGCATTCTCCCTTCCCGCCGGCATGGCGGCCCTCCTCCTGGCAGGCCACATGCTGGGGGAGTTCGTCACCGGCCCCGAGGGCGCCGGCGATCATCCCCGTGGAGGGGAGGGGCTCCTCCGCCACGGGGTCGCCCTCCTGGGGTGGCATGCCCTTCTCCTGGTCCCCCTGGCCCAGGCCGCCGGGATGTATCTCCTCCTGGCTGCTCCGCTGGCCGCCGTGGGGCATGTCCTGGTGGACCTGGTGAGCGCCCGACTTCCGCTTCCGGAATCGAAGCGGCTGGAGCGCACGCTTCTGGACCAGGCCGGCCACTTGATCATCCTCTGGGTGAGTATGGTGGTGGTGCTGTCGGGGCTTCCTCCCCTCCCCCCCTCCGGAAGTACGGTGAATCTCCCGGCGGTGGGGCTGGTGGTGGCCTCCTTCGCCTTCAACTGGGGCGGGGGTGCGGCCATGGTGCACGGGGTCCTGGCCCGCTTCCGCCTGCAGGAGGACCTGGCGGGGCAGCATGGCGAGTCGGTCCCGGGGAGCGGTCGTGCCATCGGGATCCTGGAGAGGATCCTCCTCCTCCCCCTGGTGATCCTGGGGGAGTGGGGTGGAATCGGGCTCATCCTGGCCGCCAAGTCGCTGGCCCGCTTCAAGGAGCTGGATTCCCGCCCCTTCGCCGAGTACTACCTCATCGGCACCCTCACCAGCGTGGTGGTGGCCACCGGCACCGGCCTGTTGGTGAGGGCGCTGCTGGGGATCTGACCCCGCCTTCCCCCCGCTCCCGGGGGGCGGCTACCGGGGTGCAGGGCCCGGGTCTACCTTCCGGAGGGGAAGCCCCCCCATTCCATCCATCGTTCCAGGAGAGACATGGTGCCTCCCCCCGAGCCGACGGCGGATTCCGCCCCCACCGCCTCCCACTCCGGCGCCCCGGTCCAGGCGGTCCTCCTGGATGCGGGAAACACCCTGGTCTTCGTGGATCGCCATCGGGTCCTGGAGATCTACCAGAGTCACGGGGTGCACGCCGACGAGACGGTCTTCCTGGAGGCGGAGTTCCATGCCCGGGAGGTGCTGATCCAGCGGATCGGTGAGGGGGGCACCGGGACGGAGGCCCACGTGTGGCGGGGGTATTTCGAGACGCTCTTCGCCAGGTCCGGGGTGCCGGCGGACCGGATGGAACAGGTGGGGGAGGCCCTGGTGCGGGTCCACCGGGAGGAGCACCTCTGGACCTGGGTGGAGCCGGGAACCGGGGAGGCCCTCGAAGCGCTCCGGGATGCCGGATACCGCCTGGCCGTGATCTCCAATGCCGATGGGAGGATCGAGGGGCTTCTACAGAGCCGGGGGCTCCGGGAACACTTCGAGTTCGTCATCGATTCCCAGGTGGTGGGGGTGGAGAAGCCGGACCCCAGGATCTTCCGGGCTGCCGTGGAGCGGATGGGGGTTGATCCGGAAGCGTGCCTCTATGTGGGGGATCTCTATCCGGTGGACGTGCTGGGGGCCCGGGGGGCGGGGCTGCAGGCGGTCCTCCTGGACCCCATGGACCGGCTGGCCCACTACCCGGTGGATCGCCTCCGCTCGGTGCTGGACCTCCCCCGGTACCTCACCGCCCAGGGGGGCGGGGAGTGAGCACCGGAGCTCCCCGCGGGATGACGGGGCGGAGGCGGGTCCCGTGGCACCCCCGCCATGGCTATCTTTCTTTGCTGTACCCCGACAGGCGCCTGGGACGGAGGTCGTGCCGGAGGACGCCGGAATCGCAGGAGTGGAGACGAGTATGATCCAAGGCGAACGCAGGGTGCGGGTCCTGGTGGCCAAGGCCGGCCTGGATGGCCATGACCGGGGGGCCAAGGTCATCGCCAGCGCCTTCCGGGACGCGGGGTTCGAGGTGATCTACACGGGACTCCACCAGACCCCCGAGATGGTGGTGTCCGCCGCCCTCCAGGAGGATGTGGACGTGGTGGCCCTCTCCATCCTCTCCGGGGCCCACATGACCCTCTTCCCACGGGTCAAGGCGCTCCTGGACGAAGCGGGGGCCGATGACATCCTCCTCACCGGAGGGGGGATCATCCCCGACGAGGATGCAGAGGCACTCCGGGAGATGGGGGTGGGACGCCTCTTCGGCCCCGGGACCCGCACCACCGAGGCTGTGGACTACGTCCGCACGTGGTTCCAGGAACGCATCAACCAGGAGGAAGTGGTTTGACCGGACCGGTGGAGAGTTCCGTGGTGGAGGCCCCCTCGGGGCGCCTGGCCGAACTCGTCGAGGAACTCCGGGATCTCCGGGGGACCCTGAAGCTGGGGGGCGGACCCTCCCGGATTGCCAAGCAGCACGAGCAGGGAAAGCTCACCGCCCGGGAGCGCATCGATCTTCTCCTGGACCCGGGCTCCCCCCGGGTGGAGGTGGGGCTCCTGGTGGCCCACGACCTCTACGACGGCCAGGCCCCCGGCGCCGGGGTGGTGACCACGGTGGGGACGGCGCAGGGGCGGGAGATCGTGGTGGTGGCCAACGACGCCACCGTGAAGGCGGGGTCCTGGTGGCCCGAGACCATCACCAAGATCCTGCGGGCGCAGGAGATCGCCATGCGCTGCCGCATCCCCATCGTCTACCTGGTGGACTCGGCAGGGGTCAATCTCCCGTATCAGGGGGGCGTGTTCCCCGGACAGTACGGGGCCGCCCGGATCTTCTACTACAACTCCATCATGCGCCGGTATCTCCGGGTGCCGCAGCTCTCGGCGGTGATGGGTCCCTGCATTGCCGGGGGTGCATACCTCCCGGCCCTCTCCGACGTCATCGTCATGGTGGAGGGAACCAGCTTCATGGGGCTGGGGGGGCCGAACCTGGTGAAGGGGGCCACCGGCCAGACGGTGGATTCGGAGACGCTGGGTGGGGCCCGGGTCCACACGGAGGTCAGCGGGGTGGCCCACTACCGGGTGCCCGATGACGCCGCCTGCCTGCAGAAGCTTCGGACGCTGATCCTGGGGCTCCCACGGGAGCCGGGGCTGCGCCCCGTGCCGGACGTCACCGCCCCGGTCCCCGCTCCCGGACGGGATCCGGTGGATCTCTACGGCATCCTCCCCCCGGATCACCGGCAGCCCTACGACATGCATCAGGTGCTGTCCTGCCTGCTGGATGGGGGGGAGTTCGAGGAGTTCCAGTCCGACCGGGCCCGGGAGATGCTGTGCGGTACCGGCACCGTGGGGGGGATCCCGGTGGGGGTCATCGCCAACGCCCGGGGCCTGATCAAGGACCCCTCCGGCGGCCGCCCCCGCTTCGGGGGGATCGTCTACACGGAGTCCGCGGAGAAGGTGGCCTACTTCATCGAGACGATGAACCGGCACCGGATCCCCCTGTTCTTCGTTCAGGACGTGTCCGGCTTCATGGTGGGCACGGAGGCCGAACACTCGGGGATCATCCGGGCCGGGGCCCGCTTCGTGGAGGCCATGGCCACCGCCACCGTCCCCAAGCTGGTGCTCACCGTGAACCACGCCTCGGGAGCCGGATACTACGCCATGGCGGGGCAGGGATTCGACCCCGACTTCATCCTCTCCCTCCCGTCGGGACGTATGGGGGTGATGGAGGGGGACAGTGCGGTGATGGCCCTCTTCTCCTCGCAGATCGAAGCGCTGAAGCGGGAGGGGAAGGTCCCGGACGAGGACCTGAGCACCCGCATGGACGAGGTCCGGGCCGAGTACGACAGGCAGCTCGACGCCCGCTTCGCCGCGGCCCGGGGGTTCGTGGACCAGATCGTCACCCCCGAGGAGCTCCGCCCTGCGCTGATCCTCTGTCTCCGGGCCTCCATGAACAACGCGGGACCCCACGTGGGGCCCTTCCATCTTCCGGCCGGAACGATCTGACTCCGGCCCCTCAACGCGTTCATCCCTACCAGCGGGAGACCCCCATGCCCATCCCCTCCAGACGGATCCGCCTGCCATGACCGGAGCCCGGCGAGACCTCGTCCGCGTCGCCTCCGGCCAGGGTTTCTGGGGCGATGACCTGGAAGCCCCGGTCCGGCAGGTCCGGGGCGGTCCGGTGGACTACCTCATGCTGGACTACCTGGCGGAGGTGACCATGTCCATCCTCCAGAAGCAGAGGGGCGCGATCCCTCCGCCGGCTATGCCCGGGACTTCGTGCAGCTCATGGAGCGGATCTTCCCGGACTGCGTGGAGAAGGACATCCGGGTGGTGACCAACGCCGGCGGCGTGAACCCGGAGGGTTGCGCGGCGGCGCTGGTGGAAGCCGGTAGACGGGCGGGTGTCCGGGGGGCGAAGGTGGCCATGGTCACCGGGGACGACCTCATGGACCGGCTGGACGCCCTCCTGGAGGAGGGGCACGTGCTGGCCCACATGGAGACCGGCGCCCCCCTCTCCTCCATCCGGGACCGGGTGCAGAGCGCCAACGCCTACATCGGCGCCCGCCCCATCGTGGAGGCGCTGCAGAAGGGGGCCCGGGTGATCGTCACCGGGCGCTCCACCGACACCGCCCTGACCTATGCCCCCCTGATGCACGAGTTCGGCTGGTCCCCCGACGACCACGATCGGATGGCCGCCGGGGTGGTGGCGGGGCACATCAACGAGTGCGGGGCCCAGGCCAGCGGCGGAAACTGCATGCACGAGTGGTGGACCCTCCCGGACATGGCAGGGGTGGGATTTCCCATCGTGGAGGCCTCTCCGGACGGGAGCTTCGTGGTGACCAAGCACCCCGGCACCGGAGGCCGGGTCTCGCTGGCCACGCTGAAGGAGCAGATCGTCTACGAGATGGGCGATCCCTCCAGCTACATCACCCCGGACGTGGTGGCGGACTTCACCACCATCCACCTGGAGGAGGCCGGTCCCGACCGGGTCCGGGTTTACGGGGTGAAGGGGAAGGGGGCCACCGAGTTCCTCAAGGTGTCCATTGCCTACGCCGACGGGTTCAAGGCCGCCGGGACCCTGGTCTACGCCTGGCCCGACGCGGCGGCGAAGGCCCGGGCCGCCGGGCAGATCCTCCGGGAGCGACTGGACCGACTGGGACTCCGCTTCGATGAGATCCGCACCGAGCTGGTGGGATGGGACTCCACCCACGGACAGCTGGCGGGAGAGCCTCCCGCCGACATCCCCGAGGTCCAGCTCCGGGTGGCCGTAAGGGCCCGGGACCGGGCTCCGGTGGAGCGCTTCAGCCGGGAGATCGCCCCCCTGGTCCTCACCGGTCCCCCCTCCGTCACGGGATTCGCGGGGGGACGCCCCGCCGTGCAGGAGGTCATGGCCTACTGGCCCGCCCTGATCCGGAAGGAGGCGGTGGAACCCCACCTGGCCGTCTCCCTCCTGGAGGTCTGATCATGCCCCGGATTCCCCTGGTCTCCCTGGCCCACACCCGCTCCGGCGACAAGGGCGACACCGCCAACGTAGGGGTGATCGCCTATGACCCCCGGGACTACGAACTGCTAAGGGAGGCGTTGGACGTCGCCAGCGTGAAAGCCCACTTCGGTTCCCTGGTGAAGGGGGAGGTGGAGCGCTTCGAACTCCCCAACCTGGGTGCGCTGAACTTCCTGCTGCACGGCGCGCTGGGCGGGGGGGGCACGGTGTCGCTGATGACCGACGCCCAGGGAAAGGTCTTCTCCACCGCGCTCCTCCGGATGGAGATCGAGGTCCCGGACGAGGTGGCCCAGCGGGCCCGGGGGAGGGGTCGTCTCCCTGCCGGATGGAGTCCCGGCGAAGGTCCCCAGGGATGAGCCCCGGCGGGTGGTCCTCCGATCCGGAGGGGGCCGAAGGGGAGGGAGTGGTGCTGTATCACGCCGCCGGTGGTGTGGCCACCCTCCTCCTGAATCGCCCGGACAAGCGGAATGCCCTGAACGGCGAGGTGGTGGCGGCGCTGAAGGCGGGGCTCACCGCTGCCGCCCTGGATCCGGAGGTGAGGGTCGTCCTGCTCCGGGCCCAGGGGAAGGATTTCTGCTCCGGGGCGGACCTGGCGGAGCTGGAGCGGATCGCCACCCTGGGCCCCGAGGCCAATGTGGAGGATGCCTCGGCCCTGGGGGATCTCTTCATCGCCCTCCGGCGCCACCCGAAACCCATTGTGGCTGCGGTCCACGGTCGTGCCCTGGCCGGGGGGTGTGGCCTGGCCAGCGCCTGCGATCTGGTTCTGGCCCGGGAGGACGCAGCCTTCGCCTACACGGAGGTGCACCTGGGCTTCGTGGCCGCCATGGTCATGGCCATCCTGCGCAGGAAGATGGGGGAGGGGCGGGCTTTCGAGCTGGTGGCGCTGGGGAACCGGATCACGGCAGCCGAGGCGCATCGTCTGGGGCTGGTGAACCAGGTGATCCCCTCGGCATTGTGGCCGGGCGAGGTGGATGCCTTCGTCGCGGAGCTGGCCTCCCGCCCCCCGTCTGCGGTGTCCCTCACCAAGCGGCTCCTCTATGGACTGGACGGGGTGGGGTTCGAGGATGGGATCGCCCGTGGAGCGGAGGTGAATGCCCTGGCCCGGATGACGGAGGCGTGCCGCGAGGGGGTGCGGCGCTTCCTCTCGGGCAGTCGGTGAACCGGGCCGTCCTTCGATGCTGCTGAATCGATCCAGACCCCGGGGCCCCGACCCCCTCCTGGAGGCCCGGATGGCGCTCTTCGTGGCCGGGGCGCTGATGGGTTTCGTGGGGATCCTCCGGGATGGGGAGGGATGGTGGGTACTCACCGCCATCGGCCTCCTGTCCGGAGGGATGGTCCTCTCCATGGTTCAGTCCGTGCAGAGACGCCGTATGGAGCGGGCGGAGGCGGAGGCCGACGAGGGGGAAGGGGACTCCGGGGCGCCGGAGGATCTCCGCACATGATGGGTACTCCCCGGGTCATCGCCCCGCACCGGTTCTTCACCCGGTCGGAGTGGGCCCGCCTCCGGGCCGACACGCCGTTGACGCTCACCCAGGAGGATCTCCTCCGGCTCCAGAGCCTCAACGACCCCATCTCCCTGGACGACGTCACCCAGATCTACCTCCCCCTCTCCCGTCTCCTGAGCCTGTACGTGGCGGCCACCCAGGGTCTCCACGACGCCACCCGGACCTTCCTCCAGATCCAGGACGGCGTCACCCCCTTCATCATCGGGTTGGCGGGCTCCGTGGCCGTGGGGAAGTCCACCACCGGACGGGTGCTCCGGGCCCTCCTCCAGAAGTGGCCCAACACCCCGAAGGTGGATCTCATCGCCACCGATGGGTTCCTCCTCCCCAACAAGGTGCTCCGGGAACAGGGGATGATGGAGCGGAAGGGCTTCCCCGAGAGCTACGACCGGGTGGCCCTCTCCGCCTTCCTGGCGGACATCAAGGCGGGAAAGCCCCGGGTCACCGCCCCGGTCTACTCACATCTGGCCTATGACATCGTCCCCGGCGAGACCATCACCATCGACCGCCCGGACATCCTCATCCTGGAGGGGCTGAACGTCCTCCAGACCTCCAAGCCCCCCCGGGACGGCCGCGTGATCCCCTTCGTCTCGGACTTCTTCGACTTCTCCATCTACCTGGATGCGGACGAGGCGGTGATCCAGCGCTGGTACGTGGAGCGGTTCCTTCGCCTCCGGGAGACGGCCTTCCAGGACCCGGAGTCGTACTTCCACCGGTACGCCTTCGTGGAGGACGCCGAGGCGGAGCGGATCGCCACCGGACTCTGGAACCGGATCAACCTCCCCAACCTCCGGGAGAACATCATCCCCACCCGGCCCCGTGCGGCCCTCATCCTGAGGAAGGGGTCCGACCACCACATCGAGGAGGTGGCGCTCCGGCGGATCTGAGGGGGGAGGCGGCTCCTCAGGGCTCATTCCAGCATGGGATCGCCCGCTAAGGGATCGCATCATCCCCTGCATGGAAGAACTCCGCGCCGGCGCCCGTGCGGCGCTCCAACGACATCTCGGCCACTCCGACTTCCGCCCCGGCCAGGTGGAACTGGTGGAGGCGGTCCTCTCCGGTCGGGATGCCCTGGGGGTCCTCCCCACCGGTGGAGGAAAGAGCGTCACCTACCAGATTCCGGCCGCCCTGATGAAGGGGGTGACGCTGGTGGTGAGTCCACTCCTTTCCCTGATGTCCGACCAGGTGGCCCGGAGCTGTGCGGCGGGGATCCCGGCAGCGTACCTGGGATCCACCCTTTCCCCGGCGGAGGCCCGGAGGGTCGCGGCACAGGTGGAGGGGGGTGAGGTGAAGCTCCTCCTGGTCTCCCCCGAGCGCTTCCGGTCCCCGGGGTTCCTCTCCCTCCTGGAGTCCACGAAGGTGGCGCTGGTGGCGGTGGACGAGGCCCACTGCATCAGCCAGTGGGGGCACGATTTCCGCCCGGACTACCTCCGACTGGGGGAGATCCGGGAACGGGTCCCGGCCCCCGTCCTGGCGGTCACCGCCACGGCCACGCCCCGGGTGCGAGAGGAGATCGCCCGGGAGTTGCGCCTCCGGGACCCGGTGACGGTGGTGAAGAGCTTCGACCGCCCCAACCTCACCTGGGAGGTGGTGGACCTCCCCTCCCGGATGGACAAGGTGCCCCGTCTCCACGGCCTGCTCCGGGGGCTCTCCGGGGGGGTGGCGGTGGTGTACGCAGCCACCCGGAAGGGGGTGGAGGGGCTGAGGAGTCGCCTGGCGGCGCTGGGGTGGCCGGTGGAGGCCTACCATGCCGGTCTTTCCGGCCCGGAGCGCAGCCGGGTCCAGGAGCGCTTCATGTCCGGTGGATCCAGGGTGGTGGTGGCCACCAACGCCTTCGGCATGGGGATCGACAAGCCGGATGTCCGGCTGGTGGTGCACGCTGAGATCTCCGGGTCGCTTGAGGCCTACTACCAGGAGGCGGGTCGAGCCGGGCGGGACGGGGGGGCGGGGCACTGCGTGGTCCTCCACGCTCCCGGCGATCTGGCCATCCATCAGGGTTTCCGCGACCGGGGGTACCCGGAGCCGGCATTGGTGCGGCGGATCTGGGCGGTTCTCTCCGCCCTCCAGGGCGATCGACGGGTTGCGCCGGTCCCCCTGCAGCTCCTGGCCCTGCGGGTGGGGCTGTCCCGGGACCAGGGGCTGCTCCTGAGGGGGGTGCACCACCTGGTGCAGGAAGGGGCGCTGCGGGTGGTCACCCCCGGGGGACTCCCGGACCCGGAGGAAGAGGTGCTGGAGGGGGTCGTTCCACCGCCCCTCCCCACCCCGGTCCTCCAGCGCCTCTCCGGGGGGACACCCCCCCTGTCGGGGCTTCAGAGCGCCCGGGCCCGGGAGTCGGACCGGCTGGAAGCGGTGGCGGCCTATCTGTCCACCCGCGGGTGCCGTCGGGCCTTCCTGCTGAGGTACTTCGGCGAGGGAGCCCCCTCCTGGTGCGGGCGGTGCGACCGCTGTCGGGGAGTGCCGGGACCCTCCTCCGCATGGCGGACTCCCAGAGGGGTGCCCCTTCAATCGGCGCCCCATGAAGGGTAGGTTTGAAGCGGCGAAATCCACGGGGTGGTGTGCGCGCATGATGTGTGCCCGTCCTCCCCACCCACCACAGCTCAGCGGAATCGGGACGAATGGATCGGTATCTCACAGGTGAACATGTCGCTCTCCAGGCCCAGGTGCGGGAGTATGCCCGGGAACACATCGTCCCGGTGGCCCGGGAGATGGACGAGCGGTCGGAGTTCCCGTGGGAAACCGTCCGGGGCATGGCGCAGCGGGGGTGGCTGGGAATCCCCATCCCCCGGGAGTATGGCGGCATGGGGCTGGACTACACCTCCTACGTGCTGGTGGTGGAGGAGTTGGCCCGGTACGATGTGAGCCATTCCATCACGGTGTCTGCCCATACCACCCTGGGGTCCTCCCCGATCCTGCACTTCGGGAACGAAGACCAGAGGCGTCACTACCTCCCCCCCCTGGCAGGAGGCGAGGTGCTGGGGGGGTTCGGTCTCACGGAGCCGGGAGCCGGCTCCGACGCCGGGGGGAGCCGGACCCGGGCGGTGCGGGAGAACGGAGGCTATCGGCTCAACGGATCGAAGATCTTCATCACCCATGCAGGGGTGGGGGAGATCTTCACCGTCACCGCGGTCACCGATCCGGAGAAGGGGACGAAGGGGATCACCAGCTTCATCGTGACGAAGCCCACGGTGGATGTGGAGCGGGCCCGCTCCCTGGGCTGG
>Ga0076930_101624_pt1 | contig 11235 bp, 9 predicted proteins | sample HotLakConsoUCCRE_FD_71149 | JGI IMG/M metagenome (GOLD analysis project Ga0076930, IMG submission 71149) | Hypersaline microbial mat communities from Hot Lake, Washington, USA - Hot Lake Consortium UCC-RE (version 3) (version 3) ...
CGCAGGCGGGTGGAGGGCGGCTCGACGGAGCTTCCCGCGCGCTCGCTTCTGCTTCTGGAGACGCAGCGTGGCGAATGAGGCGGGCTGCACCTGGGGTGCGGTCCCGGCGGGCGTCGGCCGCTGGCGGTTCCGGCTCTGGGCGCCGGGGGTGCCCGCGCTGACGCTGAGCCTATCGGGGCGCGAGATGCCGATGGAGAGGGGCGGGGGCGGCTGGTTCGCGCTGGAGACCGAAGCCGGGGAGGGCGCGCCCTACGCCTACGTCCTGCCCGATGGCCGGACGGTTCCCGACCCCGCGTCGCGCCGGCAGGAAGGGGACGTGCACGGCGCCTCTCTCCTGACCGCGCCGCGACACCCGGTTCCGTGGGAGGGGCGGCCGTGGGAGGAGACGGTGCTCTACGAACTGCACGTCGGCACCTTCACGCCCGAGGGCACCTACCGCGCCGCCATCGGCGAATTCGACCGCCTCGCGGCCCTTGGGTTCACCGCCATCGAGATCATGCCGGTCGCCCGGTTCGGCGGCGATCGCGGCTGGGGCTACGACGGGGTGCTGCCCTATTGCCCGCACGGCGTCTACGGCAGCCCCGACGACCTCGCCGCGATGATCGAGGGCGCCCATGAGCGCGGGCTCGGCGTGTTTCTCGACGTGGTCTACAACCACTTCGGCCCCGACGGGAATTATCTGCCGCTCTACGCCCCCGACTTCTTCGACGAGACGCGCCACTCGCCCTGGGGCGCCGCGATCGACTACACCCGGCCGCCCGTTCGCCGCTTCTTCATCGAAAACGCCCTCTACTGGCTCGGCGAGTTCGGCTTCGACGGTCTGCGCCTCGACGCCATCGACCAGATTAGGGACCCGTCCGACCCCGAGTTGCTGGTGGAGCTTGCGCAAGAGGTTCGCGCGGCCTTCGACCGGCCCGTGCACCTGACGACGGAGGACAACCGCAACCTCACCCATCTGCACGAACGCGACGCCACGGGGGCCATCGCGCTCCATTCGGGCGAATGGAACGACGATTTCCACAACGCGGCCCATGTGCTCGCCACGGGCGAGACCGAGGGCTACTACGGCGACTTCGCCGACGACCCCTTGGGTCTTCTGGGCCGGGCGCTGGCGGAAGGCTTTTCCTACCAGGGCGAGGGCGGGCGCGGCGTGCCCTCGGCGCATCTGCCGCCCACGGCCTTCGTCGACTTCCTGCAGAACCACGACCAGACCGGCAACCGCGCCCTCGGCAAACGGCTCACCCGTTTGACCGACCCCGAGACGCTCGAGGCCCTGACCGCCATTCTCGCCCTCTCGCCCCATGTTCCCCTCTTCTTCATGGGCGAGGAATACGGCGAGCGCCGGCCTTTCCTCTTCTTCGCGCATTTCGGCGGCGAGCTCGACGACATCGTCCGCACGGGCCGCCGCGAGGAATTCGCCGACTTCGCGGGCTTCACGGCCGAAGACGTCCCCGACCCGATCGCCGAGGAGACGTTTCGCGCCTCGACCCTCGACCCGGCACGGCGCGACAGCGACGAGGGCAGGGCGATGGCGGCGCGGCTCGGCCGCCTGCTCGCGCTTCGCCACGATGTCCTCGTGCCGCATCTGAAGGAGGCCGGCGGCCATGCCGGCACGCTCATCGAGGCGCAGCAGGGCCGCCTCGCCGTCGACTGGCGCCTCGGGTCCGCCAGGCTGTCCCTTCGCGCCCGCTTCGGCGCGGCGGACCTGCCCTCGGGCGAGGGCGAAGAGATCAACCGCACCGGAACCGCCGAGGCGCGTGCGGAGGCTGTCCATTACTTCGCGGTCGAGGCATGAGACTGCCGACGAGCTGCTACCGCCTGCAATTCCGCGACGGCATGGATTTCGACCGCGCGGCGGACCTCGCGCCCTACCTCAAAGACCTCGGCGTGAGCCATCTCTACGCCTCGCCGCTCTTCACGGCCGGGACCGGCTCGGCCCACGGCTACGACGTGACCGACCCCCGCGAGATCGACCCCGCGCTCGGCGGGCGCGCGGGGCTCGAACGGCTGTCGGCGGCCTTGAAGGAGGCGGGGCTCGGGCTGATCCTCGACATCGTGCCGAACCACATGGCGTTTTCGGTCGAAACGCCCTGGCTGCGCGACATCCTGCGTCACGGAGCGCAGAGCCGCTACGCCGGCCATTTCGACGTCGACCCCGCGGCGGGCCGCATCCGTCTGCCCTGGCTCACGGCCCCGTTCGAGGAGGCGCTGGACAACCCCGGCCTTGCGGTCGGAGACGACCCCGACGGCCCCGTTCTCGTCGCGGGCGGCCTGCGCGTCCCGCTCGCCGCCACGGCCTCCCTCGATGCCGCGCGGGGGGGCGACCCGCAGGCCCTCCGCGCGCTCCACGCCGAACAACCCTGGCGTCTCGTCCACTGGCGAACCGAGAGCGACGCGATCAGTCACCGCCGGTTCTTCAGCGTGACCGGCCTCATCGGGGTGCGTGTCGAGACGCCGGAGGTGTTCGACGATGTCCACGCCTGCACCTTCGACCTCGTCGACCGTGGCCTCGTCGACGGCATCCGCATCGACCATGTCGACGGCCTCGTCGACCCCGCCGGCTATCTGGCACGCCTTCGGGCACGACTGCCGGACACGCCCGTCTGGGTGGAGAAGATCCTTTCGGGACCGGAGTTGCTGCCGCCGGAGTGGCCCGTCGAAGGCACCACCGGTTACGGCGCCGCCCGCACCCTGTCGCGGCTTCTGACGGGGTCCGAGGGGCTCGGGCGGATCGCGGCGACCTACAGCTCGGTAACCGGCCGCACCGACGACTTCGAGGCCGTCATGCGGCGCGCGCGCTACCAGGTGATGACCGGCGAACTCGCCGCCGAACTCTGGTCCCTGCACCGGCTGCTGTCGGAGGTGGCGCGGGACGATCCCGTCGGCGTCGAGTACGGCCCCGAGACGCTGCGCGAGGCGCTTCTCGCCTTCATCGCAGCCTTTCCGCGCTATCGCACCTACATGACCGCCGGGCATGTCTCCGAGGCCGACGCGGCCCTCGTCCGCGACACCGCGCGGCGCGCGGAGGACCACCTCCTCGACCCCGGCGCCCTGCGCTTTCTTGCCGACGTCCTCACCCGCCCGGTCCCCGAAACCGCGCGCCTTCGCCTGCGGATGCAGCAGGTGACCGGCGCTGCCGTCGCCAAGAGCGCCGAAGACACCGCCTTCTACCGCGAGGTGCGGCTTCTGTCGGCCAACGAGGTCGGGGGAGAGCCCGACGACGACCCCCTGGGGGTCGCAGGGTTTCACCGGGCGATGGAGCGGCGGGCCGAGGTCATGCCCCACGGTCTCACGCTGACCTCGTCCCATGACACCAAGCGGTCCGAGGACGCGCGGATGCGCATCGCCGCCATCACCCGCGAGCCCGAAGCCTTCGAGGCGTGGTTCCGGATCTGCAGGGGCTTCGCGCCGGAAAGGCTCAACCCCAATCTCGTCTGGTATGTCGCCCAGACCTTCCTCGCGATGGAGCCGGGCGACGGGGACATGGGCCAGAGGCTCGCCGACCATATCGTGAAGGCGCTGCGCGAGGCCAAGAGCGAGAGCTTCTGGACCGACCCCGATGTCGAGCTCGAGGACGCCGCGCAGGCCTTCGTGCATCGCCTCGCCCGGCATTTCCCGCGTCATGCAAGCGAGGTCGAGCCGATCCTGCGCGTCGCCGAGCGGCTGACCCTGATCCAGACCGCGCTGAAGCTCGCGATCCCCGGCATCCCCGACATCTACCAGGGCTGCGAACTGGCGAGCTATTCGCTGACCGACCCCGACAACCGCCGCCCGGTCGATTTCGACCTGCGCCGGGCCGCGCTGGCGGACCCCGCCCGGCTCGGCACGAGGCTCGACCGTCTGAAGCTCTCGCTCACGAGCAGCCTTCTCGTCCTGCGGCGCGAGGCGCCGGAGCTGTTCCTGTCGGGCGATTACCGCCGTCTCGACGCGCCGGACCGCGTCTGCGCCTTCGAGCGCCGGCGGGGCGGGCAGCGCCTGACCGTCGCGGTGACGCTCACCGGTGCCGAGAACGATCTCGACGCGGTTCCGGCGCAAGGCACGGTGTTCTGGCCCCCGGCCGCGGCGATGAAGGATTGTCCTGCCAGAATAACCTACCGGGAGGGGTAAGGAGAGCAATGGCGGGGAGGGCAGGGTGACCGGAATGGAGACATAATGCGTCAGGCAGACGGCGCGCGGTCCCGCTTTCCCGATCCGGCGGCAGGGCCCGGCGCCGCACATCCGCCCGGCGCGACATGCCTCGATCTCTGCAAGTCCCCGGACCGGTTCCGGCGCCGTGAACCGGAAGGTGCCCGGTCTGCAGCCCCCCGTCATGTCTCATGAAGATCACATGGCGTCGTCGGACCGGGGACTGCATGCAGACATTCGTCGTGCAGCCATTTACCAGCCGGTGGTTGTCCGGGTATTACATGGTCCGCACCCACGGCAGCGGAGAGACGGGATGCCTCAGTCGGATCGCTCCGAGCAGACAACCGCCAAGCCGCAGCGCAGCCGTGACCCGGAGCGGACCCAGAACGACATCCTGAATGCAGCCGTTCAGGAATTCGCGAGGCACGGCTATCACGGGGCGAGAGTCGGTCGGATCGCCAAATCCGCCAGGTGCAATGCGCGCATGATCTATCACTATTTCGGCGGAAAGGAGCCTCTCTACATCGCGGCTCTCGACAAGGTCTATGCCTCGATCCGCAACCGCGAAGCCGCCCTGAACCTCTCCGAGGCCGAACCCGTCAAGTCGATGCGGCGGCTGGTGGAATTCACGTTCGACTACTTTGCGAAGAACCAGGAGTTCCTGAGCCTGACCCGGACGGAGAACATGCTGGGCGGCAAGTTCATCCGGCGCTCCCACATGGTTTCGGCGATGTCACAGCCTCTGACCCTGTCGATCGGGCGGCTGCTGGACCGTGGTCTGGAGGCCGGTCTGTTCCGCTATCGCCCGGACCCCCTGCAACTCTACGTCAGCATCGTGTCGCTGTCGGCGCATTACATCAACAACGCCTCCACCCTGTCGGCCACGTTCGCCGAGGATCTGTCCGATCCCGCGTGGCTCGAGCAACGCCGGCGCCACGTGATCGAGATGATCCTGCGTGACCTCGGCGTCGAAGACGCTTGGACAGCTTGACGGACAACGACGGACCGCCGATACCGGTGTAAACGATCATTTACTTGCGGGGCTGCATGTCGCTTGTCGAGGAAAAACTTGTCGATCTGGGGCTGGCCCTGCCGCCCGACTGGACGCCGCGCGGGCGGTTTCTTCCCTATCGGCGCGATGGCGTGATCGTCTACCTTTCGGGGCAGATCTGCGAGTGGGACGGCGTGGTGACCATGGCCGGGCCGGTGGGCGAGGCGCCGGAGGCCGTCGAAGAGGCGCAAGAGGCGGCCCGGATCTGCGCGCTCAACCTGTTGTACCGTCTTCGCGAGGCGGCGGAGGGCGATCTCGACCGGGTGGATTGCGTGCTGCGGCTTGGCGGGTTCGTCAATTGCGTGCCGGGCTTTTCGCTTTCGCCGAAGGTCATCGACGGCGCGACCGAGTTGTTCATCGCGCTTTTCGGCGAGGGCGGCTGGCATGCGCGGACGGCCGTCGGCGTTGCGGGCCTGCCGGGAAACGCCGCGGTGGAAGTCGACGCGGTCGTGCGCCTCAAGGCCTAGAGCGCCGGCAGCATCGGTGGGGGCATGACCGGCGCCAGTGACGCCAGGGCTTCGCCGAGGTCGAGCAGGCCCATGTCCCCGCCCGGCCGCCCGGCCAGCATCACGGCGCGCGGAAGGCCGTTCAGGTCGAGCCCCCAGGGAACGCAGACAAGCGGCCCGCCGAGGACGGTCCAGACGGTCAGCCAGTGCTGGAATCCCGTCGACTCGCCGAAGACGGGCGCGCCATCGGGAACAGGCATCGTCAGGATCGCATCGATCCCGGCGTGCCGCTCCCAATAGTCGGCGCGCGCGACGGCGAGGCGATGGGCCGCCGCATGCGATACTTCGGGAGGGGTGGCTGCACCCGAGAGAAGAGCCGCGCGGAAATTCGGCCGCAGGAGCGGCAGCAGCCTGTGATCGAGCAGTCCGGCATGGCAGCCGGCGCATTCGGCCTCCATGACCGTGCGGTGATCTTCGACGATGGCAAGGGCATTTTCCAGCGGTGGAAGCCTCTCCATTGCCCCCGTGGCTTCTGCGAGAAGGGTGCTGGCTTCATCGAAGGCGGCGCGCGTATCGCGCGCGGGCGTGACCGACTTGTCGACGATCACGGAGCCGAGGCGTGGCGCCGGCGCGTCGGGCGCCTTCTGACCGCCACCCATCGCGGCGAAGGCCCGGCGCGCCAGGGGAACGGTCCGGGCGATGATGCCGACCGTATCGTGGCTCGGCGACAAGGGTGTCACGCCGTCGGTCGGCAGGGCTCCATGGCTCGGCTTGAAGCCGACCGCACCGCAATAGGCGGCGGGGCGGCACAGCGATCCCGCCGTTTGGGTTCCCAGCGCGATATCGACGATCCGCGCGCCGACCGCGGCGCCGCTGCCGCTGCTCGAGCCGCCCGGCGAGCGGTCGAGGGCATAGGGGTTTCGACAGTTCGTCGGGTCGGTGTAGGCGAATTCCGTCGTCACCGTCTTGCCTGCGATCCGCGCGCCGGCGGCGCGGAGGCCGGCCACGACCGATGCGTCCCGCGTAGCGGGAGGTGCGTCGGCGCAGGCCGCGCTCCCGTTGCGGGTCGGCAGGCCGGCCACGTCGATGATGTCCTTCACCCCGACCGTGCAGCCCTCCAGAGGGCCGGACTGCAGGGCGGCGCCTGGCGACAGCGCCGCGGGATCGAGTGCGGCGAAAGCGCCGATCCGTCGCTCCCATTGCTCGAACGCCGTGCCTTCGGCGCTGCAGGCGTCAAGGTCGGGCAGAGACGTCATTCACGATTCCCCATCGCCGCTTCTCATGTCGTGAGGTTTCGTCCAGCCGGCCGCCATAGTAAATGAATAATTACTTAAAGTCTAAGCGGCGTCCCCATTCCGCTCAAGACTTGTGCACGGCTCCGAAAAATCGTCCAGACTGTCTGCAGAATGGAAATCGGGCAGCGGAAGTTCGACAAAACTCGAGGGGTTTGGCGGTCTCTCATGTAAATGAATATTTACTTAATGCTGGCCTCCGCCTTCGGCCGTATGTTGCGCCGCGCCGGACGCGGAATGGAAACCAAGGAGCATGAAATGCTGAATAGAGCCCATCTGCCTGTCTGCGCCGTCGTCGGAGCGCTCGCCATCGCCGGGGTCGCGATGCCGTCGCAGGCCGACGCCGAGGACATCCGTGTCCTGTCGAGCTTCGACACCTCCCAGCTTCCCACCTACACCGTGCTTCAGCAATACATGGACAACGTGGCGGCGATCGGCGGTGGAGACGTCACCTTCACCGTGTTCGGACCCGAGGCGGTGCCGATCTTCGAACAACTCGCGCCGGTCTCGACCGGAGTGTTCGACGCCCTCTACACCCACCCCGTGTTTCACGCGGGCGACGGCGGGCTGGCGCTGGCGGTCGATGCGATCGATGTCGACCCGATCGCGCGGCGCGCCTCGGGGGTTTGGGATTTCGTCGACCGGTTCTATCAGGAGACGCACAACCTCAAGATGGTCGCGATGATGTCGGTCAGCATGGAGGGCTATCACCTCTTCACCAAGGAGCCCCTTTCGGAGGCCGGTGACCTCGCGGGCCGAAAGGTGCGCGGAACGCCCACCTATTTCGGCGTGATCGAGGCGCTCGGGGCCGAACCCGTCGTGCTGCCCGGCTCCGAGATCTATTCGGCTCTCCAGACCGGCATCGTCGATGGCGCGGGCTGGCCTGCGGCCGGCATGATCAGCATGAAGCATTTCGAAGTGGCCGATTTCCGGTTGCGCCCGACCTTCGGGGCCGCGACGCAGCCCGTCTTCATCAATCTCGATGTCTGGAACGGGCTCGACGCCGAGGTGCAGTCGGTTTTGCTCGAGGCCGGCGAACTGACGGAGCTTCAGATGCCCTGGATCGGCAACGCCATTCAGGCGGATGAAGATGCGCGTCTCGACGCATTGGGCGTCGCGGTCGAGACTTTGAGCCCCGAGATGGCCGAGAAGGTCCAGTCCGCGTTCGTCTCCAGCATCTGGAGCCTCGCGGCGGACTGCTGCGGCGATGCGGCGACCGGGCTGCGCGACGTCGCGCTGGCCGCGGGTCTCACCGAATGACCGGCCCCGGCCCTGACAGGCATTCCCGTCGGGGCCGGACCCATCGGGCGGTGCGCGGTCTCGATCTTGTGACCGAGGCGAGCCTCTGGATCGGCATGGCCGCCCTCGCGGCGATCTTTCTGGCCTACAATTTCGAGGTCGTCCTGCGCTACGCCCTGCAAAGCCCGACCCGATGGTCGGCCGAGTTCGTCTCGTATTTCCTTCTGGTCACGACCTTCGCGGCCTTGCCCCGGCTTACGCGCGACGGCGGTCACGTCGCGGTGACGGTGCTGCTCGAGCGTCTGCCCGCGCGCCGACAGGCAGGCGCCTCCATCCTGATATCGCTCCTCGGGGCGGCGATCTGCGGCGGTCTCGCGTGGATCGCGTGCGAAGAGAGCCTGCGCCAGCTCGACAGGGGAGTGCGCATGATGGCGGCTGTCCCGATCCCGAAGGCGTGGGTCTCGGCATGGATGGTCTGGGGGCTGGCGCTGTCGGCGCTGCAGTTCCTGCGGCTCGGCCTCATCGGGCCGGACGGCGCGCGCGCCGGGGCAGGAGCATGATCGAGGCCCCCGTGACCCTGATCGCCGCGGCGGCGCTCATCCTCGGTCTTTTCGTGTCGGGCATCCCGATCTTTCTCGCCTTCCTCCTCGTCAACCTTCTCGGCGTGGCCCTGCTGCTGGGGCCGCAGGCCTTCCCGATGCTGATCAATTCGATGTTCGCCACCACCACGAACGGGCAGCTGACCGCGATACCGCTCTTCGTGCTCATGGGCGAGATATTGTTCCGATCGGGTGCGACCGAGCTGATCTTCGAGGCGGTCGACCGGTTCATCGGGCGCGTGAAGGGCCGGCAATACGTTCTGGCCGGCATCCTGTCGGCGATCTTCGGAGCGCTCTCGGGGTCGAACATGGCGGTGGCCGCCATGATGGCGCGCACGATCTTTCCGGGCATGATCGCACGCGGATACGACCGTCGCCTGTCGATGGGAATGATCCTCGGGGGGGCGAGCCTCGCCCCCGTCATCCCGCCCAGCGTTCTCGTGATCATCATCGCGACACTCGCCAACGTGTCGGTCGCGGGGCTTCTGGTGGCCGGGGTGCTTCCTGGCCTCATGCTGGCGGCACTTTTCATCGGCTATGCGATGCTTCGGATCCGGCTGAACCCGTCGCTGGCTCCGGAAAGCGCGCCGTCCGGCAGATCGCTCTCGGTTTTTCGGGCGATTCTTCTCTGCCTGCCGTTCTTCGGGCTGATCGCCCTCGTGCTGGGGCTCATCCTGATGGGAGTCGCCACGCCCTCCGAGAGTGCTGCGATGGGTGTGACCGGGGCACTCGTGATCGCGGGGCTGTTCGGCAAGCTGACGCTTCCGCTCCTGAAGGACGCCCTGCGCGCCGCCGCGCTGATGACGGCGATGATCCTCGTCATCATGGCGTCTTCCACGCTGTTCAGCCAGTTGCTCGCCATCAGCGGAGCGAGCCGCCAGATCACGGCGCTGGTCTCGTCGCTCGACCTGTCGGCGGGCATGATGGTGCTCGCCATGATGGTGATCGTCTTCGCCTTCTGCATGTTCGTCGACCAGGTGGCGGTGATGCTGATCGTCATTCCGATCTACCTGCCGGTGATCACGCTGCTCGGCATCGACCCGCTCTGGTTCTGGATGATGATGCTGCTGAACGTGACGGTGGGCGGGATCACTCCGCCCTTCGGCTACGCCATGTTCGCGTTTCGCGGTGCGGCGAGGGATGTCTCGATGTCCGAGCTTTTCCAGGCGTCATGGGCGTTCGTGGGGCTGTTCATCGTCGGAATGCTGATCCTTGCCGCCTTTCCGTCCCTTGCGACATGGCTGCCCGGCTTCGTCTGAGCGCAGGCCGTCTTGAGGCGGTGTCCCGGGCCCGGCCCGACTTCCCATGGCTCGAGACAGATCCCGAGATCATCCGCCCGGCCGCGATGCTCGACCTTCGCTTCCCGTTCTCGGTAAGCGGTCTCTGCGCGGGATGGACCCGCTGCCGCCCATCATGGCGAACCGGCCTGCCGGCACCGCGACGCCGGAAAAAGGGCGCGCCGTTGCCTGCCGCCGGTTGCATGAACGAGGGGGCGGGTATTTCGCCCGTCCGCTTCGCCTCAGGCGGCCAGTCCGAGCCGTTCGAGAAAGGCGAAGCCTTTCGGAATATCCGCTGCTCGCCTCAACTCGAGCACGAGATGGGGGGCGCTGTCGCACGCGTCGAGGGCGCGAAAGACGTCGGTCCACTCGATCTCGCCCTCGCCGGGCGCCCAGTGGCGGTCGGCATGGCCGTCGACGTCCTGCAGGTGCACATGGGCCAACTGGCGGCCCGCGTCCCGCACGAAGTCCGCGACCGGCGGCGCGCCGGACATCCGCCGGGCGATCTGGGCGTGGCCGGTGTCGAGCGAGACCGCGATGGCCCGCGAGGCGAAGCTGTCGACCAGCGCACGCCGCAATTCCGGGCGCGGGTCCTCTATGTTCTCGATCACGAGCGTCATTCCGGCGGCCTCGGCGGCGCGCACCACGGGCGTGAGAATGTCATGCACCCGATCCAGCATGTCGGTCGCATAGCCGGGTTCGCTGTAGAGGTTGTTCTGATACCAGAGCGAATAGGGCGAGTGCAGCACCATCTGGCGCGCCCCGATGCGCTCGGCGGCTTCGAGGGCCCTCAGGAGCCTTGCGGTGATCAACGCGCGAAGCTCGACATCCTCGTTGTCGAGGTCGAGCCCCTCGAAGGGACCGTGAATGCCGAGACGCCCCCGGTGCCCGTCTAGCGCCGCCCGCGCGCCGGCGATCCGGTCGTCGAACTCGGTCGTCAGTGCCGCATGGCTCAAGAAGTCCTGCAACTCGATGTCCCGGTCCGCGTCGAAGAGCCAGTCGCGATGGGCGGGGATCTCCTCGGTCCGAAGGCAGGCCCCGATCGTCGCTGGCGTCATGGTCGTTCTCCCTCGTGCAGTCGTTGGCCGACTGGCGCGGCCTTGGTGGATCATGGCCCATGGCCGGTAACGCGGCGATGACAGGCGAATGTGAGGCAGCGGCGGTCAGCCGACCCGTGCCCCCCGCACCCACACGCCGCGCCTCAAT
>Ga0076930_101626_pt1 | contig 11230 bp, 7 predicted proteins | sample HotLakConsoUCCRE_FD_71149 | JGI IMG/M metagenome (GOLD analysis project Ga0076930, IMG submission 71149) | Hypersaline microbial mat communities from Hot Lake, Washington, USA - Hot Lake Consortium UCC-RE (version 3) (version 3) ...
GATCATGGCGGAGATCGTTCCCAACACCCTGATCCTCGCCTCCACCGCGCTGGTCCTCTCCTTCCTGGTGGGAGTGGCGCTGGGGATCATCCAGGCGGTGCGGCAGTACACCGCGGCGGACTCCATCCTCAGCGTCATCGCCCTCTTCTTCTACTCCATGCCGGCCTTCTGGCTGGCGCTGATGCTGATCCTCTTTTTCAGCCTCTTCGCCCGGAACGTCTGGGACTGGCCGTTCTTCCTCCCCGCCTCGGGGATGACCAGTGTGGGTCACTCCTTCATGACCCCCATGGAGCAGTTGAAGGACCGGGTCATGCACCTGATCCTCCCGGCGGTCTCCCTGACGCTGGTCCTCTCGGCGGGGATCGCCCGGTACATGCGGGGGAGCATGCTGGAGGTGGTCCGGCAGGACTACATCCGCACCGCCAGGGCCAAGGGGCTGGGGGAGTTCCGGGTGATCTTCCGCCACGCGCTGCGGAACGCCCTCATCCCCATCGTGACGCTGGTGGGGCTCTACCTCCCCATCCTCTTCAGCGGCACCGTCTACATCGAATGGGTGTTCGCCTGGCCGGGGATGGGGAAGACCATCGTGGACGCCATCCTGCAGCGGGATATCCCGGTGGTGATGGCCACCTCGCTCTTCTTCGCCGTGATGGTGGTCATCGGGAATCTGGTGGCGGACATCCTCTATGCGGTGGTGGACCCCCGCATCCGCTATGAGTAGGCGGCGATGAGCAGGCCTCCGGGGGTCGGCGGAGGGGAAGGGAGCGTCGGCGAGACGGCGCCCGGCGGGGAGGGCGGTGCGGCCTTCTCCAGCAGCGCGGTGGCCACCGTGCCTCCGGCCCCGCCGTCGGGGCTTCCTGGACAGGCGACGCCCTCCCCCGGCGCCCACGGCGTCCACACCAGGGGGGGCGTGCTTCTCTCGTCCCTGCTCCCGGGAGGACCGCAGCTCCTGGCGGGACGATGGCTGGCGGGGCTGGGACCGCTCCTCCTCTGGGGGGGACTCCTCCTCACCCTGATGCTCCGGTGGGAGCGGGTGGTGGCGGCCCCTGCCGGGGAGTTGGACGAACGGGTGGCGCTGGGAGGGCTGATCCTCTCCCTGGGACTGGTGTGGTGGTGGTCCTTCCGGGACGTGCGGCACCCCCCGGACCCCTCTGCACCCCGGGGGCAGTGGGCCATCGCCTGGAGGGCCTTCCTCCGGAATCGCCTGGCGGTGATGGGGCTGGGGGTCATTGTCCTGCTCTCGCTGGCGGCGGTGCTCACCCCCTTCCTGGCCCCCTTCAATCCGGCGGCGCAGGGGGATCTCCTGACGCTCCGGTATCAGCCCCCCGGGGGGGAGCACCTGCTGGGGACCGACCGTCTCGCCCGGGACGTCCTCTCACGGCTCCTCTACGGGGCCCGGATCTCCCTCTCCATCGGTTTTGTGGCGGTTGGGATCGCCGTGACGATCGGGACCCTGCTGGGGGCGGCCGCCGGGTACCTGGGGGGGTGGGTGGACACCGTCATCATGCGCTTCACGGACATGGTGATCTCGTTCCCCCGGCTGGTGCTCCTCATCACCATCATCGCCGTGCTGGAGCCGTCCCTCTTCCTCATTGTGGCGGTGCTGGGGCTCACCCAGTGGACCGGGACCACCCGGCTGGTCCGGGGCGAGGTGCTGAGCCTCAAGGAGCGGGAGTTCATCCAGGCGGCCCGGGCGCTGGGGTACTCCCGGGCCCGGATCATCCTCCGGCACCTCATTCCCAACACCATGGCGCCGGTGATCGTGGCGGCCACCCTGGGGATCGGGAACACCATCGTCCTGGAGGCGGGGCTGTCCTTCCTGGGGCTGGGGGTGCAGCCCCCCACCGCCACCTGGGGGAGCATGGTGAACGACGGGAAGGACAACCTCCTGAACGGGTGGTGGGTGTCCACCTTCTCGGGGCTGGCCATCGTGCTCACGGTGGTGAGCTTCAACCTGGTGGGGGATGGGTTGAGGGATGCGCTGGACCCAAGAGTACGGGGCCGCTGATGTGGAAGGGGGCGCGGATCCGGGCATATGGCTGCGTCGGCCTCCGAGGGGCTCGGTGATGGGGGCGCGGATCCGGGCGCAGGGCTGCGTTGGCCTCCGGGGGGCTCCCTGCGACGTACCTTCCGGTACGTCTCAGTCGCCCTCCTCGGCCGCCTGTCCCTGCATCCCGGCTGCGCGCCCCTGGGGGCGGACCGGCTCGGGGGCGGATCGGCACCTGCCTCCCGGCTCCTTCTGGCCACTCCTCCTGCATCGGGCTGCGTCCACCGGCGGGGCGGATCGGCACGGGTGCCTCCCGCCCTCATTCGCGGTCGGCTGCTCCTGGTTTCCGGGCTCCACGTTCCCCGGAGGGGCGGATCGGCACCAGTGCCTCCCGCCCCCCGGTCGCCCGGCCATGCGTGAGCGCCGGGAGCACCAGCCACACCATCGGTGGGGGGTCGCGCGCGCGACCCTACTATATAGAGGGGGCGATGCGATGATCGGTGGGGGCATGGGGGAGGTGGGATGGCGCTGCTGTCGGTGAGGGATCTGCGGGTGGAATTCTCCACCGACGGCGGCCGGGCCCGAGCCGTGGACGGGGTCTCCTTCGAGGTCAGGGAGGGGGAGACGCTGGGGATCGTGGGGGAGTCGGGTTGTGGCAAGACCGTTACGTCCCTGGCCATCATGGGGCTCATTCCGTCGCCTCCGGGCCGCACCCTCCCGGGGAGTTCCATCCGCTTCCGGGACCGGGAGCTGGTGGGGGCGCCGCAGAAGGTCCTGCGGGAACTCCGGGGGAACGAGATGGGGATGATCTTCCAGGAGCCCATGACCTCCCTGAATCCGGTCTTCCCGGTGGGGAGCCAGATCGCCGAGACCCTCTCCCGGCACCGGGGGATGAAGCGGAGAGAGGCGCTGGAGCAGTCCGAGGCGCTGCTGAAGGAGGTGGGGATCCCGGAGCCGGGACGCCGTCTCCACGAGTACCCCCACCAGCTTTCCGGCGGGATGCGGCAGCGGGTGATGATCGCCATGGCGCTGGCGTGCGAGCCGGCCCTCCTCATCGCCGACGAGCCCACCACGGCCTTGGATGTAACGATCCAGGCGCAGATCCTGGCGCTTCTGGCGGAACTGCAGCGTCGCCGGGGAATGGCCGTCCTCCTCATCACCCACGACCTGGGTGTGGTGGCGGAGGTGTGCGACCGGGTGGCGGTGATGTACGCGGGCCAGGTGGTGGAGACGGGGGACGTCCACCAGATCTTCGGCGACCCCCGGCACCCCTACACCCGGGGGCTCCTGGCCTCCCTCCCCCGGCTGGACAACCGCGGGGGGCGGCTCCAACCGATCCCCGGGGTTGTGCCCAGCCCCACCGCCTGGCCCCAGGGGTGCCGCTTCGCCCCCCGCTGCCGCTTCGCCTGGGAGCGCTGCCGCATCGAGCCACCGCCCCTTCTGGGGGTTGGGGACCACCCGGAGGCCCGGGGCTCCCGCTGCTGGCTGGAGGATGAACCGCATCGGGCCGGGTCTCCCTCCTCCACAGGGGTGGGGGAATGAGCGCCCCGGACCCCCGGACAGGGGCCCCTTCCGCCCCGGCAGAGCCACCGGGCTCCGAGCCCCTCCTCCGGGTCCGGGACCTGAAGGTGCACTTCCCGGTGCGCTCCGGCTTCCTGAGCCGGGTCACGGGGCACGTCTTCGCTGTGGACGGGATCAGCTTCGACCTCTACCCCGGCGAGACGCTGGGGCTGGTGGGGGAGTCGGGGTGCGGGAAGTCCACCACCGGCCGCTCCGTGCTGCGGCTGGTGGAGCCCACCGGGGGCACGGTGCACTTCCGGGGGGAGGATGTGGGGGCGATGGACCGGGAGCGCCTCAGGGGGCTCCGGCGTCAGGCGCAGATGGTCTTCCAGGACCCCTTCAGCTCCCTGAATCCCCGGATGACGGTGGGGGCCACCCTGGAGGAGGTGCTGGTGGTGCATGGGCTGGGAGGTGGGAAGGCCGGTCGCCGGCAGCGGGTCCGGGACCTGCTGCAGCGGGTGGGGCTCCTGGCGGAGCATGCCGACCGTTTCCCCCACGAGTTCAGCGGCGGGCAGCGGCAGCGGGTGGGGATCGCCCGGGCCCTCTCGGTGGAGCCGGACCTCCTGATCCTGGACGAGCCGGTGAGCGCCCTGGACGTCTCGGTGCAGGCGCAGGTGGTGAACCTCCTGGAGGATCTCCAGGACGAGCTGGGCCTCACGTACCTCTTCATTGCCCACGACCTGGGGCTGGTGGAGCATGTGAGCGATCGGGTGGCCGTCATGTACCTCGGCCACATCGTGGAACTGGCCCCGGCAGCCCGCCTCTACGAGGCCCCCCAGCATCCGTACACGCGGGCGCTGCTGTCGTCGATTCCGGTGCCGGATCCGGCGGCGAGACACACCCGTGAACGGATCGTTCTTGGGGGTGACGTCCCCTCCCCGATGCACCCTCCCGGCGGCTGCCCCTTCCACCCGAGATGCCCGCACCCGGCCAAGGATGAGGCCTGTACCAGGCTCCGACCGCCCCTGGAGGAGGTGGCCCCGGGTCACTTCGCGGCGTGCATCAAGGTCGCCCCGGGTGCCTTCACCGCACCCTTGACAGGGGTGTGAGCCGCGTCCATAATGCTCCCTTCCTGAACGGCGGGCCTGACCGGGTGGTCGGGTCCGGATGTGTCACCTGAACAAGTTCCCTACGGCGGGAGGTCCTTTTGGGCGGTTTGATGCACCTCTACGGTTCACTCCTGCAGGTCCCCGGGATGGACGCTCCTCAGCTCACCATGAGCGAGCAGATTTCCACCAACTGGGAAGGCATGGGGTTCATGCGCTGGCCTCTGGCCCTGTGCCTCATCATCGGGATCATCGTCATCATCTGGAAGTTCTTCGACCTCCTCGCCAAGGGCGGGAAGACGAAGCGCATCCTGAGTGAGGTCGATGAGCTCCTGGCCCAGCACCGGATCAAGGATGCCCTTGAGGTCTGCAGAAACTCCGATGCACCTGCGGCCCGGATCCTCTTTGCCGGTCTCGAGCGGCACAACGAGGGAACGGAGCGGGTCATGAAGGCCATCGAGAACCAGGGCCTCATCGAGCTGTCCAAGCTCGAGAAGGGGCTGGTGATCCTGGCCACCCTCACCAACGTGGCACCCCTCCTGGGCTTCCTCGGAACGGTGATCGGGATGATCATCGCCTTCCAGTCCATCGAGATGGCCGGCGAGGTGGAGGCCACCCTGGTGGCCGGAGGGATCAAGGTGGCGCTGCTCACCACGGCGGCCGGTCTGGTGATCGCCATCCCGGTGAGTATTGCCCACAACTACTTCGTGTCGCGGATCGATTCGCTGGTCATCGACATGGAGGAGTCCGCCCAGAAGATGATCGACGCGCTCCACGCGATGGAGACGTCCAAGGTCTGATCTTCCACCCGCCGGGGGAGTTCGACACAGGGGGGCCGTCCTTCGGGACGGTCCCCTTTGTCGTGTGCCCTTGCTGGAGCCGGGGGCGCCGTGGTTTGGGGGGCTCCTGGAGATCCCGGGGGTGCCCACTCGCGGCGGGGCACCGGAGCCTCCGGCGGGATTCCGTGTAGATCCACACCATGACCACCCCTCCCCGTACGACCCTGATGTCCTCCCCCGTTCCCCGGGTGATCCTGCTGTTCCTCCTGGCCCTTGCCGCTCCCCTCCTGGGACGGGGTTGGGGGGAGGGGAATACCGTGGCCGTGGCGGTGGATCCGGCGGACGACGAGTGGGAGGCGGGGCGCCCCCGGCAGGCGGCCCTTCTGCTGGAGGAGATGCTCCGGGGCCGGGGGGACACGACACCGGAGGATCTGGTGCGGATGGCCCGGGCCCACGCCGGCTGGGGAAATCACGGGGCGGCGAGGGCGCTCCTCCAGGGGCGCCCCTGGCTGGACCGGGTGGCAGGCGGCGAGGGGTGGAGGGTGCTGGCGGCCACCCTGGAGGCGGAGGAGGAGTGGGAGAGAGCGGCGGAGGCGTGGGAGCAGGCGCTCCCTGCCACCTCCCCCGGTGAGGTGCCGGAGGTGGCGCTCCGGCGGATCCGGGCGCTGATCCGGGCCGGAGGGGGGGGCGTGGCCCTGGCGGCGCTGGAGGCCCTCCCTGCCGGGGCCCGGGCCCCCGGGGTGACGGAGTGGGTGGCACTGGAGCTGGCCCGGGAGGCGTCCGCCCAGGGGGACACCGCCTCCCTCCACCGCTCCCTCCCCCTTCTGGGTGGACCGGCCACCCGGAGCAGGGCCCTCCTCCTCCCGGCGGAAGCCCGGCTGGCAGCAGGGGACACCGCAGGGGCCCTCCCACTGCTCCGGACCCTGGGGGCCGACTCCGACCTCACGGCCTCCCGGCGGTCGGACGCCCTCTCCCGGTTGGGGGAGCTGGCCCTGGCCGGCGGGGACACCGCCACCGCCCGTCCCCCCCTCCGGACTGCCCTCTCCCTGGCCGACCAGGGGAGTGGAGCCTATCGGGCGGCCCGGATCCTCCTGGATCTGCAGGCCCTACGGGGTGGGGAGTGGCTCCGGGCCGCCACCGCCCTGGAGGCGGGGGTGGACCCCCGGCGGGCGGCGGAGGCTTGGGAGCGGATCCTGGGGGGGGAGGCCGGCGTTGAGATCCCTGCGGGGGAACTCCCCGGACACCGACTGCGGCTGGCCCGGTTGCTCCTCCGAATCGATCGGGGGGAGGAGGCCCGTCCGCTGCTGGAGGGGCTCCTGGCGGAGGGCGATGGGCAGGTGGCGCTGCCGGCGCTGGAACTCCTTGTGGGGGTGGCCAGGGCCGGGGGAGAGGAGGCCCGGGTCCGGGAGCTGGAGGAGGGACTCGTCACCCGATATCCGGAGAGTGGTGCGGCTCTCTCGGTGGTCTTCTTCCGTGCCGATGCCGCCCACGACCGGGATGAGGTGCCCCGGGCCCTGGCCCTCTATCGGGAGGCCGCCGGGATCTCCCCCAGCCAGGACCTGGCGGGGCTGGCCCGGATGCGGTGGGGGCACCTGCTCCTCCGGGAGGGAGACCCCCGGGGGGCGGCGGAGGTCTTCGAGGAGTACCTGGATCGGTTCCCCACCGGTCGGCGCTGGACCGAGGCGGCCTACTGGGCCGCCAGGAGCCGGGAGGCGGTGGGGGAGGAGGCGGCCGCCGCCCGCCATCGGGAGCGGATCCTGGAGGAGGATCCCCTGGGCTACTACGCGGTGAGGCTGGGGGTGCTGGAGGCGGAAGGGGTGGGATTTCCCGGGGAGGAATGGGTGGGGGATGGGCGTCCGGGGAATGGCGGCGTGGAGGAGGGTCCGTCCTGGATCCCGGAGCTGGCCCGGACCCTGGAGCTCCTGCACCGCAGCGGGTTCGATGAGGGGGCTGCAGCGGTCCGGGAGGAGATGGAGGAGCGGGGGGGCGGGGATGCCGCGGCGCTGCTGGCAGTGGCGGAGGCCCTTCACGCGGCGGGGCTCCACCTGGAGGGGGTGAACCTGGGGTACGAGGCCCGACGGGCCGGAGCCCCCTGGGACCTCCGCCTGGCCCGGGTGGTCTATCCCTTCCCGAACCGGGAGATGATCCTCCGGGAGGCCAGGGACCGGCGGGTGGACCCGTGGCTGGTGGCGGCCATCATCCGGCAGGAGTCCGCCTTCGTCCCGGGAATCGAGTCGAGGGCCGGGGCCGTGGGCTTCATGCAGCTCCTTCCCCGCACAGGGGCCGAACTGGCGGCGGGGGAGGGGATCACCCCCTGGTCTCCCTCACTCCTCCGGGTTCCCGAGGTGAACGTCCACCTGGGCACCGCCTACCTGGAGCAGCTCCTGGAGCGCCACGGTGCCGACCTGGCCCTGGTGCTCTCCGCCTACAATGCCGGTCCCACCCGGGCGGCCCGCTGGAGGGAGCTCCCGGAGGCGAACGATCACGAACGTTTTATCGAGCGGATTCCCTTCGGCGAAACCCGCCAGTATGTGAAGAACGTCCTCCGGAACGCCGCCCTCTACCAATGGCTCTACGCCGAAAGATGAGCAACGGCGCGGTTGTCCAAGTTTTCCCTTGACCCTCTCCTTCCCCCATTCACACCTTGGAGAATATGGGGATCCGTACCGCCGTGCGACGGTCCCGAAACGGGGGTTGGTTCCCTGTTGCTTCGCAACCCGTATCGGAGAGTTACCGGTATGATCAGAGGGACGGTCAAGTGGTTCAATGATGCCAAGGGGTATGGGTTCATCACCCAGACGGACGGTGAGGACATCTTCGTTCACTTCTCCGGGATCGTGGGGGATGGGTTCCGGACACTGGCGGAGGGTGAGTCGGTGGAGTTCGAGGTCCGGGATACGGACCGGGGACCCCAGGCCACCAACGTGATCAAGGCGTAGGGGGGCAGGACGGGGGAAGACACCGTGGACCCCGGGGAAGGTCGGTCGCGACAGAGGTGACGGCCTGGTCCCGGTGGACCGCAGAGTGATGAGGGTCCCGAGCGGCGGCTCGGGACCCCTTCTTTTTGCCCCCTCCCGGCGGCCGGGGATATCTTCCCACCCGGTTCAGGGGGGCCGGCGGACGGCACCCCCATCGAACCGCCCCGGCCTCCGACCCCCACCCCCTCCGCCCCGACGACATCTCTGTGGACGTCCCCCCCAAGATCGCGCCCCGCCTCTTCCTCATCGATGCCTACGCCCTCATCTACCGGGCGTACTTCGCCTTCATCCAGAGGCCGCTGACCAACTCCCGGGGGGAGAACACCTCGGCTCCCTTCGGCTTCGTGAACTTCCTCATCCAGATTCGGGAGAAGTACGAGCCGGACTATCTGGCGGTGGTCTTCGATGCGGGGATGAGCCAGCGGGAGGTGGAATACCCCGCCTACAAGGCCACCCGGGAGAAGATGCCCGACGACCTCCGGGACTCCCTCCCCCGGGTCAGGGCGCTGGTGGAGGCCTTCCACGACCCGGTGGTGGCGGTGGAGGGGTACGAGGCCGACGACGTCATCGGCACCCTGGCCCGGCAGGCCCGGGACCGGGGGGTGGAGGCGGTGGTGGTGTCCGGGGACAAGGACTTCTACCAGCTCGTGGGGCCGGGGGTGCACCTGCTGAACCCCGGGCGGGGCGGGCCCACCGGGGTGGCCGCCGACTGGGTGGACGAGCGGAATGCCGGCGAGAAGTTCGGGCTGCCGCCGTCCCAGGTGGTGGACTACCTGGCCCTCATCGGGGACTCGTCGGACAACGTCCCCGGGGCGCCTGGGATCGGCCCCAAGACCGCCGTGACGCTCCTCCAGCAGTACGGGAATGTGGAGGCGCTCCTGGAGAGAGCCGGGGAGATCTCCGGGAAGCGGGCCCGGGAGTCGCTCCAGGAGAACGCCGACCAGGTGCGGCTGTCGAAGCGCCTCGTGACCATCCAGACCGATGTGCCGGTGGAGCTGGATCTGGAGGCATGGACCCTCCAGGAGCCGGACCGGGCGAGGCTCCGGGAGGTGCTGGCGGAGCTGGAGTTCCGGACCCTCATCGACAAGTACGCGGCGCCGGGAGCCACGGTGGCGGGGAGTGCGCCCCGGGGGGCCGGTGCCGGGGCGGCGGCCGGCGAGGGAGCCCCGGAGGGGACTGTAGCCCAGCGTCCCCCCACGGACTACCGCCTCCTCACCACCACCGCCCAGGTGGATGCGCTGGTGGCCCGGATCCGGGAGCGGGGGGAGATGAGTGTGGACACCGAGACCACCGACCTGGACCCCATGCGGGCCCGGCTGGTGGGGGTGGCGGTCTCCCTGGAGCGGGGGGAGGGGAGCTACCTCCCCTTCCGGCACCGGGCGCCCGTGGAGGAGCTGGAGCTGGAGCTGGAGGACCGCACCGACGAGAGCATCCCCAACCTGCCGTCGCTGTCTTCCCCGGAGATGGCGGGGCTCCGGGCGGTCCTGCAGGACCCTGCCATCCGGAAGGTGGGGCACAACCTGAAGTACGACCGGATCGTGCTGGAACAGGAGGGAGCCGGACTGGAGGGGCTGGCCTTCGACACCATGGTGGCGTCGTACCTGGTGGACCCCGCCCGGCGGCAGCACAACCTGGACGTGCTGGCCATCGACCACCTGGGGCTCCGCACCACCACCTACGAGGAGGTGGCGGGGAAGGGGCGGAAGCAGGTCCCCTTCGCCGAGGTGCCGTTGGAGGTGGCCCGGGACTACGCCTGCGAGGACACCGACGTGGCGCTCCGCCTCCGGGAGCACTTCCTCCCCATCCTGCAGGCCAACGAGCTGGAGCCCCTCTTCCATGCACTGGAGATGCCCCTGGTCCCCATCCTGGCCCGGATGGAGCGGAACGGGATCCGCATCGACCCGGGGGTCTTCGGCGAGATGAACCGGCGCCTGGAGCGGGAGCTGGCGCAGATCCAGCACGACATCCATGTGGAGGCGGGGGGAGAGTTCAACATCAACTCGGTGCCGCAGCTCCGGGAGATCCTCTTCGAGCGGCTCCAGCTCCCCGTCATCAAGAAGACGAAGACCGGGCCTTCCACCGACTCCGACGTGCTGGAGGCGCTGGCGGGGCAGGGGCACCGGATCTGCGGCCTGATGATCGAGTACCGGGAGCTGGAGAAGCTCCGGAACACCTACGTGGACGCGCTTCCCCGGATGGTGAACCCCGGGACGGGGCGGATCCATACCTCGTTCAATCAGACCGTGGCCCAGACCGGGCGCCTCTCCTCCAGCGATCCCAACCTCCAGAACATCCCCATCCGGACCGCCCTGGGGAGGGAGATCCGCCGGGGCTTCGTGGCAGACGCAGGGACCGTGTTCCTGGCCGCCGACTACTCCCAGGTGGAGCTCCGGATCCTGGCCCACTTCTCCGGGGACGAGGCCTTCGTGAAGGCCTTCCGGGGGGACATCGACATCCACCGGCAGACGGCATCGGTGATGTTCGACGTCCCCATCGAGGAGGTCACGGGGGACCAGCGGGGGCAGGCCAAGACCGTGAACTTCGGGATCCTCTACGGCCAGGGGGAGTTCTCCCTGGGGAACCAGTTGGGGATCGGGCGGGAGGCGGCGAAGCGCTTCATCGAGGAGTACTTCGAGCGCTTCCCCGGGGTGCGGAGCTATCTGGATGTGCAGGTGGAACGGGCCCGGGAGCGGGGGTACGTGGAGACGCTGGCGGGGCGGCGCCGCTACATCCCCGAGCTGAAGTCGAAGAACTGGAATGTGCGGCAGTTCGGCGAGCGGGTGGCGCAGAACACCCCCATCCAGGGGACCGCGGCGGACCTCATCAAGAAGGCGATGCTGGGAGTGCAGGCGGTGCTGGACGGGGAGGGAACGGGATGAC
>Ga0076930_101630_pt1 | contig 11208 bp, 6 predicted proteins | sample HotLakConsoUCCRE_FD_71149 | JGI IMG/M metagenome (GOLD analysis project Ga0076930, IMG submission 71149) | Hypersaline microbial mat communities from Hot Lake, Washington, USA - Hot Lake Consortium UCC-RE (version 3) (version 3) ...
CTCGGTGGGGCGAGGGCCCGACGAGGCGTTCCAGATCACCGGCGCCCCCTGGCTGGACGGGGGGAAGCTGGCGGAGGCCCTGGCCCGCTGGCCCCTGGAGGGGGTCCTTTTCGAGGCCGCCCGTTTCACACCCTCGGCCCCCGGAGACGGGAAGTTTGACGGGGAGGCGTTGCAGGGGGTGCGCTGGATCGTCACCGATCCGGAGCGCTACGACCCGGTGCAGGCGGGGATCGCCGTCCTGGTGGAGACCCGGCGGCAGGCCCCGGACCGATGGGAGTGGAACGCCGCCCACTTCGACCTCCTGGCAGGGACCGACGCCCTCCGGGAGGCGCTGGAGGCGCTCCCCGCCGACGCACCCCATGACCCCATGGCCCTCCTGGAATCCCTCACCCGGGGGTGGGAGGCCCAGCGGTCCGCCTTTGCCCCTCTTCGGGAGGGGGCCCTCCTCCCGATCTACGACTCCACCCGTCTCCCGTAGCGGGGCACAACCCCCGTAAACAGATCGCGCATCCCCCTCATGTTCCCGGCGACCCGGTCCGATAATCACCACCGGACGACCTTGCCCATCCCCGCACTCCCTCAGGGGGGTGGGAACGGGGTTCTTCGCCAGAAACGGACTGGGGTATGGACAACTTCATCGCGCGGCAGCCGATCTTCGACCGGGACCTCCGCATCGTCGGGTATGAGCTCCGCTACCGGCCCCAGGCCGTGGGGGCCGCCGTGGCCGCCGACCACCAGGGTGCGGGCGGATCCTCCCTCGACGCCATCGCCGGGGTGGGGGTGGACCAGTTCACCGGCGGGAGCACCGCCTTCGTCTCTGCGGACTGGGACTCCCTCAATTCCGGGGTCCTGGACCTCCTTCCCGCAGATCACGTGGTGCTGGACATCCAGGGGCTGGAGCCCAGCCACGACCTGGACCAGGTGGTGGACTTCTGCCACGAGCTGCAGACCCGTGGCTTCCGGATTGCGGTGGACGCCGGGACCTCCTTCCCCGCCCTCCTGGGTGTCGCCGACATCATCCGGGTGGATGTGGCGGCCTTCGGGCCGGATCGCTCCCTGGAGGCGGCCCGGGCGCTGGGAGAGGGGGGAGGCCAGCTCCTGGCCTCCCGGGTGAAGTCCGAGGGGATGTACGAACTCTGCCAGGCGGCGGGGTTCATGATCTTCCAGGGGCCCCACTTCATGCGCCCCCGGGACACGTCACGGAAGGAGATGACCACCGAGTCGGTGTCGGTGCTGCGCCTCCTCTCCCTCCTCCGGGAGGAGAAGACGTCCAACGCCCACATCCTGGATGTCTTCCGGTCGGCCCCGGCCCTCTCCTTCAAGCTCCTCCGGCTGGTGAACTCGGCGGCGCTGGGGGGACGGGGGATCGAGTCCATCGAGTACGCCGTGCGGCTCCTGGGACGTCAGCCCCTGTACCGCTGGCTCTCCATGCTCCTGGTGCGGAACCAGGGGGAGGGGGACGCCATCCGCCAGGAGTTGATCCACTCCTCGCTGCTCCGGGCCCGGATGTGCGAGCTGGTGGGGGAGGCGGCAGGAAACACCTTCGCCCGGAACCTCCCGGACAGGGGGATCCTCTTCCTGGTGGGGCTCTTCTCCCACATGGACCTCCTCATGGGAGCGCCACTGCAGGAAATCGCCGACCAGGTGGACATGGGCCCGGTGGGACGGGCCGCCCTCCTGGAGCGGAGCGGCCCGGGAGGGCAGATCCTGGAGGCCATCGAGGCCTACCAGGACGCCGACTGGGATCGGGCCGAGGAGATCCTGGAGGCGGCGGGGGGGGACCCCCGGACGCTGGGGGACGCCTACCTGGATGCGGTCACCTGGGCACGGAGCCGGATGTCGCTGCACGAGGAGTAGAAGTCAGGACACTCCAGCCAGGGCGTCGACTCCGGTCTCTGCCTGGACCCGGGCCAGGAAGGCCTCCTGGAGACGCCGGGCGATGGGCCCCACCTTCCCGGAGCCCACCGGCTTCCCGTCGATCCGCACCGTGGGGCGGACCTCGGTGGTGGTGCCGGTGAAGAACACCTCCGACGCGCACTGGAGCTGCTCTACCGGGATGGCCCGCTCCTCCACCGGGAGCCCCAGCCCCCGGGCCTCCTCCAGCACCACCTCCCGGGTGATCCCGTGGAGGATCTGGTTGGAGGCCGGATGGGTCACCACCGTGTCCCCGAACACCACGAACAGATTGTTGTGGGCCCCCTCCAGCGCCATCCCGTCCCGGACCAGGAGGGCGTCCTGCGCCCCCGCGTCCACCGCGGCCTGCTGGGCCATGACGCAGGGGAGGAGCGCCACCGTCTTCAGGTCACAGCGGGCCCAGCGGAGGTCCGGAGTGGTGATGGCGGTGTACCCCTCCTCCCAACGCTCCGGGGAGGGGCGCCGGAAGGCCCGGGCGTAGGCGTACACGGTGGGCCGCACCGCCGGCTCCGGGAAGGCGTGACTCCGGGGCGCGGCCCCCCGGGTCACCTGGAGGTAGACGATGCTCATCTCCTCTCCGGCGATCCCGTTCCGCTCCAGCAACTCCTGATGGATGGCCCCGAGCCCGGCGGGATCCCAGTCGATGCGGAGCGCCGCCAGCCCCCTCTGGAGCCGGGCCACATGCCGGTGCTCCCGGAAGAAGTGCCCCCGATACGCCGGGGTCACCTCGTACACGCCATCCGCGAAGAGGAATCCCCGGTCGTCCACCGACACCCGGGCCTCTCCCTTCGGGAGGAACTCGCCATCCAGATAGACCACGTTGCCGGTGTTGCTCACGCCCGGGAATCCCGTCCCTCGAGTTCCTCGAACTCCCGGAGCAGGTCCGCCTCCCGGACCGTGGCGCCGTTCCCCTCTCCGCCGGAGGTGGCCTCGGCGGCGACCTGATGCTCCGCCTCGGGGATCTCGTCCCCCTCCTCGTCGGCGGCCTCCTCCGATCCCGACCCGGCACCCAGCTTCTTCGGGGCGGAGGACCCGCCCCCGGGAAGGAGTCCCATCTGCTGCTTCAGCGCCAGCAGACGGTCGTCCACCTCCACCGTGGAGCCACCCTCCAGTGCCTTGAACTCCGAGTCCAGGGTGTCCCCCTGCAGCGCCTGCGTCACCTCCGAGGCCGCCACCGCCTGCCGCTCCGACTCCTCGATCTTCTCGGCCATCCGGTTGAACGCCTCGAAGGCCGAGGTGTCGGACATCCCGGACATGGTCTCGTGGATCCGCTTCTGCGCCTGCGCCCGCTTCTGCTTGGCGATGAGCAGGTTCCGCTTGCGGCGGGCCTCCTCGATGCGCTCGTTCAACTGACGGAGCGATCCCTTGAGCTTCTCCGTCTCGGCGGCCTGGGCGTTCCAGGTCTGCTCCAGCGCCTGCGCCCGGCCGGCATGCTCCTGCTGCCGCAGGAGGGCCTGGCGGGCCAGGTCGTCCCGGTTCTCCCGGACCGCCAGCATGGCCCGATGCTCCCAGTCCCGGGTGAGCTTCAGCTCCTCATCGAGCTGCGAACGGAGCTTCCGCTCGTCGGCGATGGCGGCGGCCACCTCCCGCTTCGCCTTCGCCAGCTGGTCCCGCATGTCCACGATGATCTGATTCAGCATCTTCTCCGGGTCTTCGGCCCGGGCGATCAGATCGTTGATGTTCGACTTGAAGAGAGTCGAGATCCGCTGGAAAATGCTCATCCGTTCAGCCCTCCACACCCGCGCCCACGAGCGCGGAGATCCGATCCATGTGACTGGAGGCCGCGATCTGCAGGCTTTCCAGTGACGACTGTAGTTCCACGAAGTCCAGTGTTTCCAGCTGGAGGGCATCCGTGAGGATGAGTTCCCCCTCCTCGATGGCGTAGGCCCCGTGGACCACATCCGAGGCGTTCAATTCGAGGAGCATGCGGTAGAGGTCCTCCATCCCGTTCCGGGGGGGAAGATCCATGAGCTTCAGTCGGATCACCACCAGGGGCGGGGTGACATGCACCACGGTGGGCAGCTCCGCCTCACCGCTCCGCAGCAGGTACATCCCCTCCGCGACCTCACTGTAGCCGAGGTCCATGCGGATGAGGAAACTCTCGATGTCCTCTCGCGTGACCATTCCCATTCTCCATGGGTTGCAGGATGCGACGCCCCCCGGACCCCGGGGCCCGCGCAGGGCAACGCAACGTAATATGGGAACCCCCGATCCGCATGGGGTTCCCGGCCTCTTCAATCCGTGACAGGCGCTCCCCTCAGGAGCCGGCCAGCGCCGGACTCCCCAGCAGGGGAGCCAGGTAGCGTCCCGTATGGGAATCCGGGGCCCGGGCCACCACCTCCGGGGGCCCTTCCACCACGATCCGCCCTCCCTTCTCACCCCCCTCCGGCCCCAGGTCCACCACCCAGTCCGCCGTCTTCACCACCTGGAGGTTGTGCTCGATGACCAGCACGGTGTTCCCCATGTCCACCAGCCGGTGGAGTACGTCCAGCAGGACCCGCACATCCTCGAAGTGGAGCCCGGTGGTGGGCTCGTCCAGGATGTACAGGGTGCTCCCGGTGGCCCGCTTCGAGAGTTCCGACGCCAACTTCACCCGCTGGGCCTCCCCTCCGGAGAGGGTGGTGGCGGACTGCCCCAGGTGCACGTACCCCAACCCTACGTCCGACAGGGTCTGGAGCTTCACCCGGATCCGGGGCACCGCCTCGAAGAACTCCAGCGCCTCGTCCACGGTCATGTCCAGGACGTCGGCGATATTCTTCCCCTTGAAGAGGACGTCCAGCGTCTCCCGGTTGTAGCGGCGGCCCCGGCAGACATCGCAGGGGACGTACACATCCGGGAGGAAGTGCATCTCGATCTTCACCAGGCCGTCCCCGGCGCACGCCTCGCAGCGCCCCCCCTTCACATTGAAGGAGAAGCGCCCCGGTGGATACCCCCGCATCTGGGACTCCGGGAGGTTGGCGAAGAGGTCCCGGATGGGGGTGAAGAGCCCCGTGTAGGTGGCGGGGTTGGAGCGGGGGGTCCTCCCGATGGGGGACTGGTCCACCTCGATGACCTTGTCGATGAGCTCCAGCCCCTCGATCCCGTCATGGGCGCCGGGAATGGTCTTGGCCCGATAGAAGTGCCTGGCCAGCGCCCGGTAGAGGGTCTGATTGATGAGGGTGGACTTCCCGGAGCCGCTCACCCCGGTGACCGTGATGAAGGTCCCCAGCGGGAAGGTGGCATCCACTCCCACCAGGTTGTGCTCCCTGGCGTTGCGGACCACCAGCGCCCGGTCCATGTCCACCGGACGCCGCTCCGGCGGCGATGCGATCTCCCGGGTGCCCCGCATGTACTGGCCGGTGAGGGATCGCTCCGAGGCCAGGATGTCCTGGAGCGTCCCCTGGGCCACCACCTCGCCGCCATGGCGACCGGCCCCGGGACCCAGGTCCACGATCCAGTCCGCGGCCCGGATGGTATCCTCGTCGTGCTCCACCACCAGCACCGTGTTCCCCAGATCCCGGAGCTGCCTGAGGGTGTCCAGGAGACGGTCGTTGTCCCGCTGGTGGAGACCCACCGAGGGCTCGTCCAGGATGTACAGCACCCCCACCAGGCGACTGCCGATCTGGGTGGCCAGTCGGATCCGCTGGGCCTCCCCCCCGGAGAGGCTCTCAGCGGAGCGCCCCAGCGTCAGGTATTCCAGCCCCACATTCACCAGGAAGCCCAGCCGCTCCCGGACCTCCTTCAGGATCGGTCCCGCGATCTCGGCAGAGAGGAAGCCCACCGGGCCGCCATTGGCCCCCGGTCCCTCCCCCAAAGGCGCAGCCCGCCCCTTCCGGGGCTCCCCGGCAACCGGGACCTCCTGGAAGAACTCCAGCGCCCGGGAGACGGAGAGGGCCACGATGTCCCCCAGCGACCGCCCCCCCACCGTGACGGCCAGTGACTCGGCCCGGAGACGGCTCCCCCCGCATACGGTGCAGGGGAGGGTGGACATGTACTCCTCCAACTGCTCCCGGACGGCGTCGGACTTCGTCTCCTGGTAGCGGCGCTCCACATTCAGGAGCACCCCTTCCCAGGGCTCCTCGTAGTGCCCCTTGGCCCCCCCGGCCCGATAGGGGAACCGGATCTTCATCCGGCCGGAGCCGTGGAGGATGGCATGGCGTACCTCCTCGGGGATCTTCTGCCAGGCGGTCCGGGGGTCGAACTCGTATGCCTCGGCCAGACCGGGGATGATGGAGCGCCGGAGGTGTCCGGTGGGGTCCCCCCAGGGGAGGATGACCCCCTCCAGGATGGAGAGGCTGGGGTCCGCCACCACCAGCTCCGGGTTGACCTCCTTCCGGGTCCCCAGCCCCCCGCACTCCTCGCACGCCCCGTAGGGGGAGTTGAAGGAGAACTGTCGGGGCTCCAGCTCCGGGATGCTGGTTCCGCAGGTGACGCAGGCGTATCGCTCGGAGAAGGTGAGGATCCGGGTCTGGCGCCCCTGGTGCTCCACCACCTCCATGATCCCGTTTCCGTGGCGCAGCGCCATCTCCACGGAGTCGGCCATCCGGGCGCGATCCTCCTCCCGGACCACCAGCCGGTCCACCACCACGGCGATCTCGTGGTTCTCGTAGCGGTTCAGCTTGGGGGGATCGGTGAGGTCGTAGGTCTCGCCATTCACCCTGGCCCGGACGAAGCCGTCCTTCCGGGCCCGCTCGAAGAGCTCCCGGAACTCCCCCTTCCGCCCCCGGATCATGGGGGCAAGGATCTCGATCCGGGTCCCCTCCTCCAGCTCCAGGATCCGGTCCACCATCATGGTGGCGGACTGCCGGAGGACCGGGTCGCCGCAGGTGGGGCAGTGGGGGGTTCCCGCCCGGGCCCAGAGGAGCCTCAGGTAGTCGTAGATCTCGGTGACGGTCCCCACCGTGGAGCGGGGATTCCGGGACACCGTCTTCTGCTCGATGGAGATGGCCGGGGAGAGCCCCTCGATGGCATCCACATCGGGCTTCTCCATGAGCCCCAGGAACTGGCGGGCGTAGGCGGACAGCGACTCCACGTACCGCCGCTGCCCCTCCGCGTAGATGGTGTCGAAGGCGAGGGAGGACTTCCCGGACCCGGAGAGACCGGTGATGACCACCAGTTTCCCCCGGGGGAGTTCCACGTCGATGTTCCGGAGGTTGTGTTCCCGGGCTCCCCGGACGACGAGGGTATCGCGTGCCATTCGGATCTGTGACTTCCCTTGGGGTGGAGCCTGCTTCAGCGACTCGTGGTCAAACGCGGGACGGAGGGGCCGCCGGAATCGGCGGCCCCTCCCAACTGTAGCAGAAGAAGGGTCCAGCGGCATTCAGAGGGGGGGCGCACTCCAGCCCCGGTGCCCCGTCGGACGTCCTCCCGCCACGCTCCCTGTGCGGTCACCACGCAGGAAGGGGGAACCCCCGGTGTCCCCGGAAGGGTCCGATTCCACCCGGACGGAGTCGGGTCAGCGGCCTCCCCCCCGGGCCAGCGCCTCAAGCTTCTCGATGCGGTCCGCCGTGGGGGGATGCGTGCTGAAGAGCTTGCTGAAGGCCATCCCCCGCCCGGCCAGGGGGTTCACGATGGCGAGCTGCGCCGCCGCAGGATTCACCTCCATGGGGATCTGCCGGGCGGCGCTCTCCAGCCGTCGCAGTCCTCCCGCCAGCGCCATGGGGTTCCCGGTGAGACGGGCCGCCGTGGCGTCCGCCTGGAACTCGTTCTGCCGGGAGATGGCAAACTGGATGATCATGGCCGCCATGGGAGCCACGATGGACATGGCCAGCAACGCGATGGGATTGCGGTCGGCATCCCGTCCGCCACCGAGGATCACCCCCCAACGGGCCACACTGGCCAGCATGGCCACCGCCCCGGACATGGTGGCGGCAATGGTCCCCACCAGCATGTGACGGTGCTGGATGTGGGCCAGCTCGTGGGCGGCCACCCCCTCGATCTCCTCCCGGGACATGAGCTTCAGCAGACCGGCGGTGAAGCAGACCACGGCGTGCTCGTAGTTGCGCCCGGTGGCGAAGGCGTTGGGCTGCTCCGAGGGGGCGATGGCCACCACCGGCATGGGGAGCCCCGCCTTCTGCCGGAGACGGTCCACCATGTCGTACAGGTCCGGGGCGTCCTCACGGGAGATCACCCGGGCCTTGTACATCTTCAGGACCAGCTTGGAGGAGAACCAGTAAGACGCAAAGTTCATCACCACGGCAATCCCCAGGAAGAGCAGCATTCCCTGCTGCCCCGCCAGGAACTGCCCCAGGACACCGAAGAGGGCGGTGAGCGCCGCCATCATCATGAAGATGCGGATCATCGAAGATCGGCCTCCGAACAGGAGAGGTGACAGGTCCGTGGCATTCACGCCGGGAGCGCCCCCCGCCTCCGGAACCGGGAAACAGGGGCCGCATTCGGACAAACTGGAGGTGTTACCCCGGGGGTTCCACCGGGTGCCCCCGGCCTGCGGGGCTTCCCGCTGGCCCGGGAGATCGGGGGAGGACAGGGGTGGCGGAAGGGGTGGGCTCAGTACCCCCAGTCCCGGAAGAGGAGGAGCCCCCTGATCTGATCGGAGGAGATCCCGATGTCCTGGAAACCGGAGAAGGCCCCCCGGGAGAAACGGTCCTCGATGAAGGCCTCCACCGTCCAGGAGTCGGAGAAGCGCCACTCCACCCGGGCCCCGGAGAACTGGTTCTGCCCCCCCTGCCCGAAGGAGGAGAGGGGGCGGATGACCAGCGCCACGAAGACCTCGTCGGTGAGGTACTGCCCCAGCTCGAACTGGGTGGCCGCCACGCTCCCCCGCACAGCCCCCGCCCCCAGGAGATCCGTGTCCGTGGGGGTGGTGATGGCCAGGTAGTCCAGCCAGTCCAGCTGCTGCGCCACCGCAGAGCCCAACTGGTTGGCCACGATCCCCAGCCCCAGGGACACCCCCGCCCCGGTGGCGCCGCTCACCACCGACCGCTCGCCGGCGCTCAGGAAGGAGCTGGGACGCCCGAAGATCAGGTAGCTGGCCAGCTCGGACTCGGCCAGGGGTGGATCCGAGTCGGAGCCCAGCGACACGCTGGGCTGGAGGAGCGTTCCCTGGAGGGAGGCGGTGATGTTCAGCACCTCCTCGTTGGTCCGGAGCCGGGTGGCGGCCTCGATGTCCAGCCGAGGGTTGATTCCGGGGTTCCCGGAGAACTCCACGATCCCCTCCTGGATCTCGAAGCGCCGCCCGAACCCGTTGTACGACCCACGGACGGCCTCCAGCTGCCCCACCAGGACGATCTCCTTCCGGGGGCGGTTGAAGAGGGTGGCCAGCTCCCCGGCGATCTCCACGTTGATCTGGTTGCTCCGGAGCCAGACGTCCCGCTCCAGGGTGAGCCCCACATCCATCCGGAGGTTCTGGAGGAAGGGATTCTGGCTGGCCTCCAGCACCGGGCGCACCGAGATCAGGGTGGTATCCACCACGTCGAAGAAGGTGGGGTCCGTGAGGTCCACCACGGTGGAGGCCCGGACGAACTCGTCCAGGAAGAGGTTCCCCTGCTCCACCCGGAGGTCCCCCGTGATCAGGGGGTCCCGGAAGCTCCCTGTGAGGTTCGCCGTTCCTCCGAAGCGCCCCTCCACGTCCCGCCGGGAGGCGGCCTGGAACCCCGAGGCTGTGATGGCCAGGTCGAAGGCGGGATCGGTGAGGGCGCTGACGTCCAGGGTTCCGGTCACCCGGGCCTCGCCGCCGGCCCGTGCGCTTCCCTCCACCTGGATCACCCCTCCCTCCTGGAGGGTCCCTTCCAGCCCCACGTCCGTGTAGCGCACCCCCTCCGCCTCCAGGGTGGCCGCCCCCCCCACCAGGGTGATCCGTCCGGTGGGGGAGAGGTCCTCCAGTGTTCCCGCCAGGACGATGCTCCCGCTGAAGGCCCCCTCCACCTCCTGGAACAGATCCAGGATGCTCAGGGCGATGGCCGCGGGGAACTCGCTCACGACGATCTCCCCGTCCAGTTCGTCCCGGGGAAAGCGCTCCTCCACCTCGCCGAAGGCCAGGTCCGCAGGGATGGAGAGGTTGGCCTCCAGCACCCGGCGTCCCTCCTCGTCCACCACCACATCCGTCCGGATCCGACGGTCCCCGTAGCTGAATCCTCCCTCCACCCGTTCCAGGGGGACATTGGCCCAGCGGAGGTCGGTGGCCTCAAGGCTCCCCTCCATCAGGGGGGCCGCCGCGGTCCCCGTGACCCGGGAATGGAGGTCCACCACCCCCTCCAGCTCCACCTCGAGCTGCAGGAGGCTCACCAGCCGGGAGAGGTCCAGGTCCTGCACCGAGAGGGTGAAGTCCGCCTCCCCCTGCACCGGAATGCGCCCGTCCGCCTGGATCCGCACCCCCCCGGGCTCCGGGCGCCGGAGGTGGAAGTCCACGATGCGGATCCCCAGGGAATCCCGCTGGATGAGGGCCGGGTTGGCCAGCGACCAGTCCACGTCCCGGGAGGAGACCACCAGCTCCTCCAGGCGGGCCTCCAGCGTCCCCACCGAATCCAGGGTGAAGGGGGCGTGGAAGCGGATCTCCTCGGTGGGGCCCGGGGGGGCGGTGGTATCCGGGACGGGGCGGAGGGGGCGGTCCTCCCCCTGGTCCCCTCCAGGAGGAGGCGGGGTCCGGGACACCCGTGCAGCGGCCACCCCCGCTCCGTCCACCAGCCCCAGGAAGGCCACCACCGAGTCGAAGCGACGCTCCCCCAGCGCCACGTCCCGTGTGGTGATGCGCCCCGCCATCGGGGACCCTTCGTGCAGGGGGTCCCGGAGGGAGACGTGCACCGTCCCCTCCTCCAGGGAGGAGAGCCCCCAGGCCAGCTCCTGGAACTCCAGCGACCCGTCCAGCCGGAAGCGGGTCAGCGCCCCCCGGGGGACCACCTCCCCCTGGAGATCCCCCCCCAGCGCCAGCTCCGCCCGGGTGGGAAGGGTGTCCGGATCCACGCCCTCCAGGCGCAGGACCTCCAGGTCCAGGGGGGAAAGGTCGTCCCGGGCGATGGTGGCGCCGGGCATGAGCCAGGGACGGAGCGCCTCCAGATCCGTCTCCTGGATCTCCAGGCGCAGCGCCGGGACCGTGTCGGCGGCCCCGGGGAGGGCCAGGGGGGGGAGGGTGGGGATTCCCCCCTCTCCCTGGTCCAGCCAGAGGGGATCTCCCACCGCCTCTCCCGGGAGGAGGATGGGACCCTCTCGCTCCTCCAGCGCCAGGACCCCCGCCCCGGACAGCCGGATCGCCGGGCTCCGGATCTCCACGGCGGCCACAGTGACGTGCCCTCCGCCCAGACGGGCGGTAAGGGACGCCCCATCCAGTGGGAGCCCCGCCACCCGTGAGGGCTCCAGCGC
>Ga0076930_101631_pt1 | contig 11208 bp, 6 predicted proteins | sample HotLakConsoUCCRE_FD_71149 | JGI IMG/M metagenome (GOLD analysis project Ga0076930, IMG submission 71149) | Hypersaline microbial mat communities from Hot Lake, Washington, USA - Hot Lake Consortium UCC-RE (version 3) (version 3) ...
GTCCTGCACGAAGCAGCTGTACAGGTGGGGGTGGAGGGGGCCCGGGCAGAAGCGGTGCGCAACAACTGGAACGTGGTCATCGCGGTGGTGGACCCCTCCGGCACGCTCCTCAACCTGACCCGCATGGACAACGTCCAGTCGGGGAGCGTGGAGGTGGCCCAGGAGAAGGCCCGGAGTGCCGCACTGTTCCGGCGTCCCACCCGGACCTTCGCAGAGATGGTGGCCGGGGGGAATGTGGGTCTCCTGGCCCTCCAGGGTGCCATTCCGGTGGAAGGGGGGGAGCCGTTGATCGTGGACGGTGTGGTGGTGGGGGCGGTGGGGGTCAGCGGGGTGACCTCGGCCCAGGATGGCATCATCGCCCGGGCCGGCGGCGATGCGCTCGCCCGGGAGTTCCGGGAGTGACCCGGGATATCCGGGGCGCGGAGCGACGGAGCACGCCTCCCTGAGGGAGGAGCCGGGGCGGCGGGTCGCGGCGGCCTCCCAGGGGGGCAGGAGGGAGGGGGGGGGGGGGGGGGGGGTGGGCCACGGCATCCCGGTGGTTGCGAGAAAGGTTCATTGCCGCGATGATAGATGGCTCGGAAGAATGTGCACCCGGCCTGAACGGTCGGCCCCGCCTTCCGGTTCGGGGCACCCAGGCCAGGGCCGGGTACCCCCTCTCCTGCCTCACTCGCACGACCTCAGATCCCGGTCCGCAGGCGCCCCTGGAGCCCCCCGACAGGGACTCGAGTACAGGACCACTCCATGCGTTCCAGCACCACATCCTCGGATCCCCAGCCCACTGCGGCGGGGGACTTCTCCTCTCTCGGCCTCCATCCCGACCTTCTCCGGTCGGTCATCGGGATGGGCTTCACCACCCCCACCCCCATCCAGGCGGACGCCATCCCCCCCGCACTGGCGGGGAAGGACATCCTGGCCTGTGCCATGACCGGGAGCGGCAAGACCGCCGCCTTCCTCCTCCCCATCCTGAACAGGATCCGGGATCTTCCCCGGGGGACCACCCGGGCGCTGATCCTGACCCCGACACGGGAGCTGGCCGCCCAGATCGTGGAGCACCTCACCGGGCTGGCGAAGGGCACCGGGATCCGGGGAGCCGCCATCTTCGGAGGGGTGGGGATGACCCCCCAGGAAGAGGCCTTCCGGTCCGGCGTCGACATCCTGGTGGCCACTCCGGGGCGCCTCCTGGACCACTTCCAGCACCCCTATGCCGCCCTCCGGGGGCTGGACGTCCTGGTGCTGGATGAGGCGGACCGGATGCTGGACATGGGGTTCCTCCCTGACATCCGGCGGGTGCTGAAGCACCTCCCGGGGTCGCCCCGCCAGACGTTCTTCTTCTCCGCCACCCTTCCGGCTCCCATCGTCCAGCTCTCCCGGGAACTCCTCCGGGATCCGGTGCGGCTCAACATCGAACGGAAGCAGGCCCCGGCCACCGGGATCACCCAGGCCTTCTATCCGGTCCGGGCCGACCTGAAGGTGGCCCTCCTCATCGAGCTGCTCCGGCGGAACGAGATCGGCAACGTCATTGTCTTCTGCCGCACCAAGCACCGGTCCAACCGGCTGGCGGAGAAGCTGGCCAAGGCCGGGATCGAGGCCGCCCGGATCCACGGAAACCGGAGCCAGAAGCAGCGGACCGAGGCGCTGGAGGGGTTCAAGGACGGGCGCTTCCGGGTCCTGGTGGCCACGGACATCGTAGCCCGGGGGATCGACGTTGAGGCGCTGGACCATGTGGTGAACTTCGACGTGCCGGTGGCCCCGGAGGACTACATCCACCGGGTGGGACGGACGGCCCGGGCCGGGGCCACGGGGGAGGCCTACACCCTCATCAGCCCCGACGAGGATGCCGAGGTCCGGGACATCGAGCGGGCGGTGGGGCGTGCCATCCCCCGGAAGACGCTGGAGGGCTTCGACTATGGGGCGCCTCCCGCTGGCGAGCGCTTCGAGGTGCCCATCGGGGAGCGGATCGCCGAGATCCGGGCCCGGAAGGCGGAGGAGCGCAGCCGGGCGAAGGCGAAGGAGGAGCGGCGAAAGGCCTCGGCAGGGACCGCCTCTCCATCCCGGGCCCCCTCGGGGAACCGCTCCGGTAGCACAGGAGGGGGCTCCAGGTCCGGAGGAGGATCCGGGGGAGGTTCGTCCCGCTCCGGCGGAGGCTCCGCAGGCGGGGGTGGTTCATCCCGCTCCGGGGGCGGTCCCGGCGGTGGGGGTCGCTCCTCCGGGGGTGGTGGTCGTGGAGGTCGGGGTGGAGGACGGGGCCAGGGGGGTCGCTCCGGCTGACCCCGTCAGTCTCCCGTGGGCTCCACGGGGACCGATTCCTCCCGGATCCGGAGGCTGAAGTCCGGGTCCTGGGACCAATGTCGGGCCCGCTGGTTCACATACCAGCGGGCCCGCGTGTCTTCCAGGGAGAGCCCGGTGCGGATGAGCCCCAGTTCCCAGGCCAGTTCATCGGAGTACCCCGGCAGCAGGATCCGCCAGCTTCCGGGCACACGACCCGGGGCCACCCGGTTCACATGCTCTACGATCCGGGTGGTGCAGTTGTTGGTGGCGGTGTTGTAGAACTCCGGGGTCTCCCGGAGGCGATTGGCCCGCTCCGCCATGTCCAGCAGGAGCGCCCGGGCCCCCTGGCTGTCCACCTCCATGGGATAGAGGAAGACCTGGTCGTTCCGGTGCACCGCCCGGACCCCCAGCAGGTCCCGCTCGTCGCCTACCACGTACAGCAGCTCGAAGCGGCGGGCCAGTCCCTTCAGCAGGCTGTAGCTCTCCCCCTGCTCCCGACGGGCCTCCACGGAGATGGCCAGGAAGCTGTCCTCCCCGAACTGGAAGCTCAGCAGGGAATGGGCGGGTCCCCTCCAGTTCCGGGAGAAGGGGGTGAGGGCGTACCACACCCCGTTCAGCGTCCCGAGATCGTAGACCCTCTCCTCCCAGGCCGGCTGGAACTCGGCAGGGCCAGTCCAATGGAAGTTCCTCACCCCCCGCACCGTCAGCCGATCTCCATCCACCACGAACTCCGGGAGGACCGCATGCTCCTCCTGCCACGGTCTCTCGTTGGAGGCCCGGGGTCCCAGGACCAGCCAGAGGCCCAGGGCTAGGGCTGCGGCGGCCAGGAGCGCCACCGGAGCCATGGACCAGGGTGGGAGGGGCATGATCAGTGCGTGGAAGGGGTGGAGGTGGTTTGCCGGAAGCGGCAGCATACGCAGCAGGGGGTGCGGCGGCCAGTGCCGCGGTGGACCCTTGCCGACAGGCCTCCTGCCCCCCTACGCTGGCACCCTCAGCCCCCCGTCCCCCGGGGCGCCCCTCCGGATTCCGTTCCATCCCCTGAAACGGTGGCCTCCTGTCCCCCTTCCACGATCAACCCGGGCCCCCATCCTCCTCCTTCCGGGAGGAGGTCCAGGCCATTGCCGCGATCCAGGACCCGGTCCTACGAAACCTCTGCATCACCGTGGGCTACCACCGCCTGGCGGTTGCCCTGGCGGACCACCTGGGGGAGGGGGGGAGGGGCAACTGGTGCGCCTTCGCGGTGTGGGCCTCGAAGCAGGCGGGGCGTACGATCCGGCAGGAGGACCTGCTGGAGGCCGTCCGTCTCCGGCTGGGGGGCGATCCCGTGCTGGAGACCGCTCTTCAGGGGGTGGTGATGGCCGCCCGGGAACTGGGCTCCCGACGGAGCGTGGCGGAGCTGAGGGAGGCGCTGGGGGGGATCCTGGACCTGCCGGCTGTGGTGGACCGCACGGCGGATGCGGTGGCCAGGGGGAACCGGAGGGTCTTCCTGGAGGTGGGGGAGGTGGTGGCCGCCTTCCTGGACCAGGTGGGCGGGGGGGGACCGGAGCCGCTCCCGGGAAGGGTCTCTATCGTCCACCATCCCAGGATCACGGCTCCGGAGGGGGAGGACCTCCTCTCCCGGTCCCTGACCCGCTACGTGGCGTTCGGGGCCGAGGTGGACCCTCGACGGCGGGCCCAGCTTCTCTTCCTGGGGAATCTGGAGATCGGGGTCCACGAACAGATCCGGGTGCAGCCCGAGATCCATGAGTCGCTGGAAGTGGTGCTTCCTGCCGCGGGACTGCTTCGGAGTCGGATCCGCTCCGCCCTCTTCCCCGGGAACCCCACGCTTCTCCGCCTCCGGGACAGCTTCTGGCGGTGGCGGAACCGGACCCCGCCCCTGGATCGGGCGCTGGACGGAGTGGTGGAGGTGGTGGGCTCCCGACTCCGGGCCATCCTCACCCGGGAGCTCATGACCATGGATCTGGCCGGCGTGGTCACCCTTCGGCTGGGGGAGGATCTACCCGGGGAGATCCCCGGGACGCTGGCGGAACTGGATCTCCCGGAACTCGTGGCCCTCCTGGCCCGGGTGGACCCGACGCCCCACGACCTGGCGGGGACGGGAGCGACGGACTGGTCGGATCTGGCGGAGCGCCTCCACTTCATCGCCGACCTCTTCCGGTGCCACCAGGACACCCCGGAGCTCCTGAACCCTCCCTACACCCCTGCCCAGCTCCAGGAGATCTCCGCCCACCGGATGCCGCCGCCGCCGCTCTAGGGCCGGTGCACTAGTCCGCCGCCACCTCCCCCCGGGCACCGAAGCCCTTCCGGGTCATCTCTCCCCACCCCCCCTGCCTCCGGAGGAAGCGGATCATCCCCCGGATCCGCCACCAACTGTTGATCTGCCGGTATCCCAGGTTCTCCAGGATCGCCAGCCCGAAAAGGTGGATGAGGTCCCGGAAGCGGGGATAGCGACGGAAGGAGATCTCCTCCAGCCCCACGGCCAGGACCGAGAGGGCCATCCCCAGGAGGACGGCCACCGAGAGGAAGGCGATGATGAAGGTGGGGGTGGCCCATCCCAGGAGGATGGTGAGGAAGAAGGCGGCGAAGCCGATGAGCTCCACGGCGGGCCCGATCATCTCCAGGAAGAAGAAGTGGGGGAAGGCCAGCATCCCCACCGGGCCGTACCGACGGCGGAAGAGCATGCCCCGGTGCCGCACCAGCGCCTCGCTGAGCCCCCGCTGCCAGCGGTCCCTCTGGCGCCCCAGCACCCGGAGACTCTCAGGGGCCTCGGTCCACGCCACCGGGTCCGGGACGAAGGTGATGCGGTAGGGGATGTTCCGGTCCACGCAGTGGCGGTGCAGTCGGATGACCAGCTCCAGGTCCTCCCCCACCGTGTCGGTGGCAAAGCCCCCGGCCTCCACCACAGTGGAGCGGCGGAAGACCCCGAAGGCCCCCGAGATGATCATGGTGGCCCCCAGCGCCTCCCACCCCATCCGACCCGCCAGGAAGGCCCGGAGGTATTCCAGGACCTGGAAGCGGGCCAGGAGACTCCGGGGGAGCCCCACCCGGGTCACCACGCCCGAGTCCACGTCGCAGCCATTGGCGATCCGGATCAGCCCCCCGGCAGCCACGGTGTGCCGATCCTCCAGGAAGGGGCGCACCACCCGGCTCAGGGCGTCCCGTTCCAGGATGCTGTCCGCATCCATGGCGCAGAACAGCGGGGTCCGGCAGAAGCAGAGCCCGGCGTTCAATGCATCGGCCTTCCCGCCGTTCTCCTTGTCCACCAGCCAGAGGTTGGGGTGCCAGCGGCTCCGCCAGGTCCCGCGGATGGCCGCCGTGGCGATATCCGAGGTGGAGTGGCGGGGGACCCGCTCCATCTCGAAGGCCTCCACCAGCACCTGGAGTGTGCCATCCCGGGAGCCGTCGTTCACCACGATGATCTCATGCTCCGGATAGTCCAGGGTCAGGAGTGACCGGATGGACTCCACACAGGTGGCCTCCTCATTGAAGGCCGGGGCGATGAGGGTCAGGGGGGGAGCCCCTGCCTGGGCGATGAGCTCGTGGACATCCACCGAGCCCATCCGGGCCCGGTGACGGTTCAGGGCCCGGAAGGCCATGATGGATGTGAAGAGGTAGGAGCCGTTGATGAGAAGGAAGTAGACGAGGACGAGGCCGTTCACGGTCCACAGAAGGGCAGGGAGCCAGGAGGTCACGGCCCCTCCAGGAGGACTTCTCCCGCCAGGGTGGCCAGTGACCCCCCTGAACGGGCCAGCGTCTCCAGTTCGTCTTCACCACCGGACTCCCTGAGCCCCCTGGCGGCATGGATGGCCACCCAGGGCGACGGGTCGCTGAGTCCCAGGCGGAGGAGGGCCATGTCCCCCTCGGCCCCCCCCAGCGCCCCCAGGGCCCTCAGCGCCGCCGCCCGGACATGGGGTTCGCTCCGGTACACGAAGGGGCGGATTCCAGGGACATGATCTCCGTGCCCCAGCTTCGCCATCAGCCGCAACAGGTCGGTGGCCAGATCGGCGTCCGTCACCTCCTTGAGGCAGGATGCCGCCAGGTCGGCGGCCTCCAGGTCGTTCAATCCGGCCAAGGCCTCGGCGGCCACCCCCCTCAGCCCCGGGGGGGCTCCCCGATCCTCCATGAGGGCCCGGAGTCGGGGAGCGGCCGGAGGGCCGAAGCTCAGGAGCAGGCTGGCCAGGTAGTGGGGGCTCCAGTCCTCCAGGCGGGGAAGCTCCCGCAGGATGGCCTCCAGGTGGGCCGGATCCCCCTCCCGGGCCAGCGCCCGGGCCGCCACCATCGCCACGATCCCCGAGGGGTCCCCCAGCGCCGCCAGCAACTCCCGGTGGTGGGACGGAAGCCCCAGTTGCCCCAGGATCTCCGCCCCCCGGGCCCGGCGAAGGGGATCTGTGGACCGCAGTTCGGGGAGCACCTCCCGGATGTGGGGGGTGGCCAGCCCCTCCACCAGACTCCGCTCCGGTTTACGGAGTGCCCTGGCATGGTCCATGACAAAGTCCAGAAACAGGATGCGATCCCTGGGCTCAACCACCACCTCATGCATCGCCGCACCAGGGGGAGCTTCGCCGGAGGCCGCTTCGGGAACCAGCACCTCCATGATCGTCTGGGTCCATTCTGCATGGAGACGCCTCGTCCTGGCTTCCAACGCCATGGACCGGAGGCGGAGCACCACGGCGTACGCGCCGAAGAGAAGGATCACCAGGAGGAGGCCCGCCACCACCAGGAGGAGGCCGTCCAGGATCCGGTCGGGGAGGATCATCGGCTCCGGGCCAGGCGAAGCACCCGTGCCAGCAGCTCGCCCGGCGAGAAGGGCTTCGTGAGGTAGTCGTCGGCACCGAGCTCGAAGGCCCGGCGGAGGTCTGCGTCACGCCCCAGGGAGGTGAGGATGATGGCGGGGATCCGTTCCGTCCTGGGATCCTGCCGCATCCGGGCCAGCACCTCGAACCCGTCCATCCCCGGCATCCGGATATCCAGGATCACCACGGCAGGGGGCTCCGCCAGGATGAGGGCCAGCGCCTCGGCACCATCGGTCCGGTGCTGCACACGGAAGCCGCTCTTCTCCAGTCGGTGGCACACCAGGACCGCGGTGATGGGGTCGTCCTCCGCCAGGATCACCCCCGGCAACTCCACATGGTCCTCCCGGACCCGGATCCCCCCCCGCTCCAGCCCTCCGGCCCGGGTGATCAACGCCCCCGCCTCGGAGACCACATCCATGAAGTCCTCTTCCGCACCCGCCGTGCGGATCCCCACCCGGAGGAACTCCCGGACCCATGGGGAGGCGTCCCCCAGATCCTGGAGGAGGTGGGCAATCTCCGATGCGGACCGCCTGGAGGAGAGGAGGAGGAGCTGGTCCACGCTCCAGCGTCCCACGGTCTCACCGGGGAGGAGCCGGGGACGGAGCAGGTCAAGGAGATCCTGGATCAGCCCATGGACCCCCTCCTCGCTCAGGGGGCGGGCATCCTGGGGGGGCATGTCCAGGAGGGACACCGTGATGTCCTCCTCCCCGCCTGCCTGTCGCAGCGCCTGGAAGGCCGTCTGGAGTCCAGGGAGCCCCGGCACACTGGCGGGAGGGGGAAGGGGGGCTCCGCCCCGCCCGGGGGTGAGGAGCCCCTCCAGGCTCCGGATCAGGAGGTCGGGGTCGGCTGGTTTCGACAGGAAGAGGTCGGCCCCGTAGGCCAGACACTCGGCCCTGGGAATGGCCCCGTCGCTGGCGGACAGGACCAGGATGGCGCTGTCGCTGGTGCCGGGGGCCTGGCGCAACCGGGCCAGGAGGGTCCGGCCGTCCATGTCCGGAAGGACCAGGTCCAGGATGATGGCATCCGGTGGAACCTCGGCGATCAGGGCCAGGGCCTGACGGCCATCCTCCGCCACCCGGACCTGGAATCCCCGGTGCTCCAGGGTGTCCCGGAGGAGGTGGGCGGTGGTGGCTTCGTCCTCCACCACCAGGACGGTGGCCACCGGGGCCTCGTCCAGGATGTCCCGGAGCGATCGTTCCAGCACATCCAGGGCAGGGGCCAGGGTCCGGGGCTTCGCTCGCTCCACCCTCCGGGCGCACCCGGTGACCCGTGTGAACCCCAGCGGATCCGCCTCCTGGAGGATCACCGCCGCCAGCCTGAGCGCCGCCTCCTGCGCCTCCAGGGGGTCGGTGGCCACCGTCCGTCGGATCCCCGCCAGGACATGGAGTCGGGCGGGAATGGATCCAAGGAACCGGGCCCGGGCCCGGTTCGAGGAGGCACGGGGTTCAGCCATCATCCTGCTCCTTCAGAACGTCCATGATCCCCCCGCCAGAAGGGCGGTATACCGGTAGCCCTCCCCCGACGCGAAACTCTGGATCCCTGCGCTGGACGCCCCGGCCCCCAGGAAGAACTCCCGTCCGGGACCCGGTCGGAAGGACGCCCGGGTGGAGCCCCGGAGGGTGAGGTCCGACGGAGCTTCTCCGATCCGCTGCACTCCGGCGGCCCCCTCCATGACCAGGCTCCACCGGCCCGAATCCCGGGTCCACGATCCCGTCCCTTCCAGCAGCTGGAACCGGGAGGGGGAGAAGTAGCCTTCGGACAACTGCCTGGAGAAACCGAAGCTCCGGGCGGAGAGTCCCCCCCGCCAACCGGCCCCCATCCTCCGGGAGAGGGCGAGGGTGGCGCTCCGGCGGATATTGGACTCCACCCCCTGGAAGGTGGTCCACGAGGCTCCACCCGAGAGGGCCCACCCCCCTGGGGGAGTCCACGCCAGCGACAACTCCGGACCATCCACCATGAGGCCCCCCTGCGCCAGACCGGCGGTGGCATCCAGCGCCGAGCGGGACCACCCGGTGGTGACCCGCACGGGATGCCTGGCCGGCGAGGTCAGCGCCAGCGCCACCAGCGTCCGTCCGGCGGACCCGGGGACGTCGCTCCCGGCCACCCCCGCCGCGGTGGTGAGGACCCACCCTGGCTCCAGATGGAGCCGGAGCCCCAGTTGCCCTCCCCGCGCAGTCCGGTCCAGCCCGGGTTGGCGGAGCCACCGCTGGTAGAACTCCCCCTGAAGGGTCAGGGAGGGCCCCAGGGGGACTCCCACCGCCGTTCCAAGGGTGGCCATCCGGTTCCTGTCCGAGTCGCTCTCCAGCGCCATGGAACTCCGGAGGGATGGGCTGGACCAGGCCTCCAGCCACCGGCGCTGCTCCTCCACGTCCCCCCGCCCGGGGGCCAGCCGGGCCGCCCCCCGGATGACGGCCAGAGCCGCTCCGGTCCGTCCCTGCCATCGGAGCACCTGGGCCAGCGCCACCCGGGCGTCCACGTCCTCCGGGGCGTCGTCCTCCAGCGCCCTCAGGACCTCCTCCGCCTCCACCAGTCGCCCCGCCCAGGCAAGGGTGCGCCCCTGCTCCCGCCGGGCCTCCAGGTTCCCGGGGTCGGTGGCCAGAAGGACCCTGTATTCGTCCAGCGCCTCCCCCAGCCGGTTGGCGTAGGCCAGGGCCCGGGCCCGTCCCAGGCGAGCCTCCCCATCCCCCGGATCCTCCACCAGGAGGGAGTCCCACAGAGCCACGGCACCCTGGAAATCTTCAGCCCAGGAAAGCGTCCGGGCCCGGTCCCTCCGCACGCCGCCGTCCCCCGGGGCAATGGCCAGCAACTCGTCCCAGGATGCCAGCGACGCATCGAATTCCCCGGCCCATGACTGGACCCGGGCCCGCTCCTCCAGCACCCGGGGGTGGGAGGGGTGCTGGACCGCCAGGGCGTCCAGGAGGACCAGGGCGCCGGCATGATCCCCCTTCCAGGCCAGGAAGCGGGCCTGGTCCAGCCGGGCGTCCACATTCTCCGGCTCCAGCTCCAGGAGGCGCTCCAGGAGGGTAAGTCCTTCGTCGATCCGGTCATCCCAGGCCGCCGCCAGCGCCACCCGGTGCAGGGCACGGGTGTTGGTGGGGTCCAGCGACAGGACCGCCCGGTAGAGCGGTTCCGCCCGCTCCGGCTCACCCGCGTCCCAGGAGCGGTGGGCCGCCTGGAGGAGCGTGTCCGCATCCTGTGCTCCGGGGATCACCTCCACCGGGACCACCGGGCGGGCCCGCATCCACTCGTCCAGCGCCTGGAAGGTGCTCCCCAGCACCGAGAAGGTGGGGCGCTCCCGGGACCGCCACGACGGCTCCTCCCAGCCGGGCCAGGAGAAGCGGGGACCGGTGTCCCCGGCGCTCCACCCCTCGGTCCAGCTCCCATCCCCCCGGGCCACCGCCGTCAGGATCCCGATGTCCTCCACCTGAACGAAGCCCAGGGCGTCCCGGAGGGTATCCGAGGGGACCGGCCCGTCGACGGGGAAGGGGATCCGTCCCTCCGGGGTGCGGGGGATGTCCGGGAAGGGTCCCCCCGGCGAGGAGAGGACGGCCCGGCTGGAGGGGTCTGTGACGTTCAGCAGGAGCCAGGGAATCCGCACCTCCAGCACCGAGTCGTCCCGCTCGAAGAGTCCGTCGGGGGTGGGCCCCTGGCGGAGGATGCCCCGGTCGTAGCCCAGGGCCATGAACTCCCGGCCGTCCCGGGAGAGCCGGCGGCGGTTGGGGATCACCCGGAGTGAATCGTAGACCCCGTCCCGTAGAGGGAGACTGGTGTAGGGAACATTCGTCCGCTGCTCCAGCCGCTCCTGGAAGAATCCCGGAGGGGGATCCTGGAAGGTCGGCATGGCAGCGGGAGGGAAGTCCCCTTCCGTCCCCACCGGAACCAGCCGGAAGGGGTTGGCAGGCGGATGTGCCAGGATCCGCACCTCCTCCCCGTCGTCCACCAGGGCGAACTCGATCCCCACGGGAAGCTCCCCCCCCCGGGCGCCGGGCCAGCGGAACTCCCCGGCCCCGGGATCCACCATGTCCAGCCCCACCAGGGTGAGGTCACCTCGGGTGGGGTCCGCCCCCTCCACCAGGATCCAGAGGTAGGCGGCGTCGTGGGCAGCCCGGACGGTGAGTCCGGCCCCCCGATGCAGGGGGGGGATCTC
>Ga0076930_101632_pt1 | contig 11198 bp, 8 predicted proteins | sample HotLakConsoUCCRE_FD_71149 | JGI IMG/M metagenome (GOLD analysis project Ga0076930, IMG submission 71149) | Hypersaline microbial mat communities from Hot Lake, Washington, USA - Hot Lake Consortium UCC-RE (version 3) (version 3) ...
CCCCCCAGCACCACCCGCCCCTCCACCCGCCCCTCGCCGGGGGGGCCCGAAAGGCCCGGAGCGCCCGAGCCCCCCCCTTCCCCGGAGCCCGGCACCAGGACGATGGCCTCCGGTCGCACCGCCCAGTGCCCCTCCCGCCCATGGAGGGGAGGGGGTGCTCCCGTTGCTCCCGCTGCTCCCGTTGCCTCCCGGGGCTCCATGGCCCGGGGGGCGCCCGACCCGTCCCCCGAAAGGGGAAGGACACCCCCGTCCCGGAGCACCAGCCGGGGCACCGGGGCCGTCTCCAGCCGTCCCGAGAGGATGTTGGAGGCACCCAGGAAGTCCGCCACGAAGGTGTTCACCGGGCGAAGATAGACCTCCCCGGGGGTCCCCGTCTGCAGGATCCGCCCCCCGTCCATCACCACCACCCGGTCCCCCAGGCGGAGCGCCTCCTCCTGATCGTGGGTCACATGGAGGAAGGCCACCCCCACCTCCTGCTGGATCCCACGGAGTTCCTCCTGGAGGCGCAGGCGGAGTCTCCGGTCCAGGGCCGCCAGCGGCTCGTCCAGGAGGAGGAGGGGCGGACGGTTCACCAGCGCCCGGGCCAGCGCCACCCGCTGCTGCTCCCCACCGGAGAGGAGGCCGGGACGCCGGGGCCCGAAGCCCGGAAGCCCCACCCGCTCCAGGCTCTCCTCCACCCGGCTCCGGAGCTCGCTCCGGGGGACCTTCCGCATCCGGAGACCGAAGGCCACGTTCTCGAAGACGGTCAGGTGGGGAAACAGGGCATAGCCCTGGAACACCGTGTGGACCGGTCGCCGCTCCGGAGGGAGATGCTCCACCCTCTGGCCACCCAGGTGGATGGTCCCCGCGTCAGGGTGCTCGAATCCCGCCACCAGACGGAGGAGGGTGGACTTCCCCGACCCCGACGGACCCAGCACGCAGACGTATTCCCCCGGCTGCACGCGGAGGTCCACTCCCGCCACCGCGGGAGCGTCCCCGAAGCGCTTGTGGATCCCGTCAACCGCCAGGGCCGGAGGGGGAGCCGCCCAGTTCAGCCGCCGTCATCTCCCAGGACCCCCGCCTCCACCAGCACCTCCCTGGCCCGGACCAGATCCTCGGTCTTCACCATGATGCCGGCGTCGTTCTCCAGGGCCAGCCCCAGATTCCCCCCGGCGTCGTCCACCACGAGGATCGACTCGATCCCCGCGTCGTCCAGGTATCCCTTCGCAAACTCCGCCTCGTGACGGAAGCTGAAACGGGCCACACGTTCGGTGAAGCTCATGGGGTCCTCCGGGGACCGTGGGGAGGTGGGGAGTCCGCAGATGGGGCTCCTTCCCCTCCATACCCCCGGGAGGCCGGGGGGATCGCCCGGGAAGCGGAGGGCCAGGGGAGCCGGGGGACCTCCCCTCCAATCACCATCGCCCCGATGGCGGAATGGAGCGCCCTCCCCTCCTCCTCCTCCAGCCCGCCGTGGCGGAACAGGGCCATCACCTTCTCCTCCAGTTGCAGGGGGGTGAGTGGGCACTCCGGATCCCCCGGCGCGTCGGGGAAGGTGACCTCCTCCACCCCGCCGGTGTCTCCGCTCCACCGGAGGGTGGCCCCCCACCTCTCCGGGTAGGCGGCCTCCAGCACGGAGGACTCCTCCACCTGCACCCGGGCCATCACCCGCCTCAATCCAGGATCCTGCAGCCCTTCCTCGAAGCTCCCCGGCTCCACCCGGCCATGGACCAGCGCCGCCGCCACACAGAACTGGAGGCTGAAGCGGGCGGCGTAGGGGGTGCGTGCCTCCGGGTCGTCGGTGACCCGGAGGGCGGTGGAGTAGGTGGAGAGGAGGAGGTTCCCGGGACCCACCCCCCGCTCCCGGAGCGCCAGCGCGGCGGCGATGGCCGGGTGGGTATGGCGGCAGCAGGGCCAAGGCTTGACGGAGGTTCCAGGGAGGGCCCACCCCTCCGCAGGCTCCAGCACCCGTAGGGGCTCCGGGTCCGGACAGAAGCCCCGGAAGAAACCACGCTCCCCCTCCAGGATCCGCTCCGGCCCGGTGAACCCATGGGAGGCCAGGAACGCCGCCCGGAGCCCCGCCGTGGCCGCCATCCCGGCGTGGAGGTGCTTGGACATGGCCCCGTCCGGAAGGAACTGCCAGAGCCCTCCCGCCTGGGTGCCGGCATTCCCCAGGGCGTGGACCCAGCCGTCCTCATCCAGCTCCAGGAGGGTGGCGGCAGCGGCCGCGGCACCGAAGCCTCCCGCCGTGGCGGTGTTGTGGAAGATCCGGTAGTGGGAGGGGCCCAGGGCGTTCCCGATCCGGATCATCACCTCGTATCCGGCCAGCACCGCCCGGAGGACCTCCGGCCCCGACCTCCCCAGCTCCGCCCCCAGGAGGAGGGCCACCGGGACCACCACGCAGCCGGGGTGGGTCACGGAACTCCGGTGCAGGTCGTCGGTCTCGGCGATGTGGGAGAGGGCCGCCGCCAGGAAGACCCGTCCCTCCAGGTCGCTGCGGCCGCCGGCATACCCGGTGAGGGGCCCGGCAGGAGCCGTGGGCCACCCCGCCACATAGGCCCCCATCCAGTCCTGGACGAAGGCCGCAGCGGCCTCCAGGTGGGGGATATCCGCCTCCAGCCCCCGGGTGTGTCGGGCCAGCGCCCGGATCAGGGAGGGGGGAGGTGGGGAGGCCCCGGGGGGGATGGGTTCCATGGACTCGGGGATCAGGGAAGGTGGAGCCGGCGGCGGGGGGAGTCAGAGTGATTCCCCGGAGCGACTCCTGCAAGATGTCCGGTCCCAGACCCTACCTGCGCGTTCCCGGCATCTGCACATCTGCACATCTGCGAATCACCCGGGACCGGGAGCCGCACCATGGGAAGGTGGGTGGGCAACAGACAGCAGCGGCATCGACTGGTGGTTTCCCTGGATGCCCGGGAGGTGGAGGGATTCTCCCTGGACCAGCCGGTGAAGGTGCTGGCCCGGACGCAGGAGGGCCGCACCGCCTCCGCCCCCGCCCACTTCGACCGGGAAGGCCGGGGCTCGGCCACCCTCATCTTCCCGGGAGACCCCGGCGGGCTCATGCTCCTGGTGGGTCCGGGGGATGCCCCGGACGAGGAGCTGGAGCGGCTCCGCACACTGGGTCGGGAGGTCCCACAGCGTATGTGGCGGGGGAATGAACTGGTGCTTCCGGCGCTCCGGGTACCGGCCTACTGGTGGAGCTGGTGGAGGCGCTGGTCCCGGGTCTGGTGGAGCCCCGGAGCCGCCTCCCCTGGCGCGACTACGGGACTCCCACAGATCACCCCCGGATGACCGGGACTACCCTTCCGGCGACGCCACCTGGAGGCGCACCACTCCCCCCCGGGTGGAGAGGAGTTCCACCGTGCCCCGGAACGACGGAACGCCCAGGGTCCGGAAGGTAAGGACCGCTTCCCTGCTCTCCCCGGGCTGCAGGTAGCCCAGCTCCACACTGCCATTCTCCGGCTCCAGCCACCGGACCTGGGGGTCGTCCCCTCCGGTGCGGAGGTCCTCCAGGCGGAGCACCACCCGGTCGGGCCGGACGATCTTCACCAGGTCCGCCTGCCGGAGCGCCGTGGGCATCTCCCCCTCATTGCGTACCGTCACCCGCACCTCCCAGGTGGTGCTGTCGGCATCGGAGGTCACCCGCCGGACCCGGGCGGGGTCGGCCTTCAACTCCGGGAGGCTCTTTGCCATGTGGAGGTTGAAGAGCGCCTGGTTGGCGATCCAGCGCTCCAGCACCTCCGGCGGCCCGTTCTGGGCGAAGAACTTGGGGTGCCACCCTCCGATCTCCACCTCCCCGTGCTCCGGATGGTTCCAGGTGGTCCAGGGGATGAAGGGAGGGGCATGGTCCCGACCGGCGGCGACGCTGTCCGACCAGACCAGTCGGTCCAACTCATCCTCCACCCCATCCCCGTTCACATCCCCCACCGCCCCACCGTCCCAGAGCTCGTCCCCGTACCAGATGGCGCCGTAGTAGAAGTAGCCGAAGTCCGGGCCATGTCCGAAGAGGGGGTTCCCCTGGGCCTCCGGGTTGTTCCGGGTGGCATAGGTGTGGTAGACGTCTCCCGCCCAGGGGTATCCGGTGTAGCGAAGCCCCACACTGTCGAAGTGCTGGTAGAGGGCCAGGTCCTCGGGGTACATCCGCTCCTCGGACTTCGAGGTGGAGGGGGGGCGCAGGTGCATGGGGACCCGGGTGTCCATGGAGTTGGCCACCCCCACGTTGGGATTCTCCAGGAGGAAGAGCACCACCGAGCGGGTTTCCGGCTCCGAGAGGGGATAGGCTCCTGCCCCGAGCTGCGTCCAACCCCGGCCGGTGTGGTCCAGCCCCGGCATGGGCCGCCAGTTCTCCGGGTAGTTCCGGTGCAGGTCCAGCCCCCCGACCCCGTCCTCGTCGATCCGTCCGTCCCCGTCGTCGTCCAGCCCCTCGACGCTGGTGGACCACTCCCCGTTTCCGTCCTCGGCCCGGATCATGAGGCGCCCCGAGGGATCCCGGGGGTCCAGGATCCACTCCCCCTCCGGATCCCGCCAACGCATCCGGGTGACGACCCCGTCCCCGTTGAGGTCATTGGCGGGGTCCTCGTCGAAGAGACCGTCCCCGTCGTTGTCCACCGGGCGCACGCTGCTCCGATTGGTCTGGGCAGTATGGAGATAGAGATTGGAGCCGTCGGGATTGTTCTGCGGGCGCAGGTAGATGGCGGCCCGGTCCAGGAGGGCGGTGATCTCCGGGTCGCTCCCGTACCCGTCCAGGAGGTGCTGCATGAGCCAGAGCACCGATTCGGACGAGGTCACCTCACCGCTGTGCCGCCCTCCCTCGAAGAAGGCGGCAGGCTTCTCGGTGGCGGGGCCGGTGGCGGTATTGGTGAGGGTCACCTGGAGGATGGGACGCCCCTCCAGGCTGGTCCCCACCTGGTAGAGCTCCACCAGCTCCGGGTACCGGTCCGCCCACCGGTGCAGCCACTCGTACATCACGTCCACGGTGTGGTACCGGTCCCAGGTGAGGACGTCTCCCGCCTCGTACTCCACCTCGGGAAGCCTCACCCGGGGGAAGTGGCTGGGGCCGTGGCGCCCGAAGGACTCCAGGGTGTAGACCTCCTGGTTCCGCTCCGACTCGGGGCCCACCGTGGCCGGGGGATGGTCCGGGACCCGGGTCTGGGCGGCCAGGGGGGCCGTGCCCGGCGGGGCCGGCGCCAGCGCCAGACACAGGGCCACGAAGAGGGGGGCGATGACCCCGCCAGGGCGGGCTCCACCGGCGAAGACACCGGCGAAACGGAAGGTGGGATTCGGGATCACGTCTGGCTCCAGGAGGGTTCCAGCGGCCCGGAGGCCGACGGAGGCGAGCGTCGCGCCGGGGTGGATCGATCCACCCCGGGGTGGGCGGTCCGTCCAGGTCATCACGGAGGGACCGGCCGGTTCGCTCATGGTGTTGTACGATCCGTCGCCGGGCAACCCCTCGGCCCGGAACCGCGTCTGGAGACGATCCGGTCGCCCCGGCCCCGGCACAGATCCGTTCCTGCACCCACTCCCGGAGCACCCCATGTCCCGCTTCCCGGTCCACCGGAGCCACCCCCTGCGCCCCCTCCACCCCCGCTTCCTCCGGCGCCCCGGCGCCCTGCTGGTCCTGGCGCTGTCCCTGGCCCTCCCTGCCCCCCCGGTCCAGGGACAACAGCCCGGGGACGAGGAGGAGGTGATGGCGGTGATCACCACCCTGTTCGATGGGATGCGAGCGCGAGACGGTGCAATGGTGGCATCGGCCTTCCATCCCGAGGCCCGGCTCCTCACCACCGGGATGGGCCCCGACGGCGTCCCCCGGGTTCAGATCATCCCCATCAGCGACTTCATCCAGCAGGTGGGGCAGCCCGGCCCCTCCCTGGACGAGCAGATCTTCAACCCGAAGGTGGAGATCGAGGGGGGTCTGGCACAGGTCTGGGTGGATTACACCCTCCATGTGGGGGAGGACTTCAGCCACTGCGGTGTGGACTCCTTTCAGCTGGCCCGGACGGCCGAGGGGTGGAAGATCCTCTCGGTGGCGGACACCCGCCGTCAGGAGGGGTGCGAAGCCCTCCTCCGGTGAGACAGGGCGAGACCTTCCCAGGGTGAGACGGGGGAAGCCTCCCCTGGTCAGGCGGGGCCCACGGAAAGGGGGCCGGAGCCGGGGTGCAGATTTTTTTCCTTGCCGTCACACCCAGGGGATCTGAATCGTTACATTCGGGTAGGCTGACCATTCCGTCAGGAACGGGTCAATTCAGCCACCCTTCCGACGCACCCTCCCGGCCCGCCTCCAGGAGCGCACGTGATCCAAGGTCCCTCCCCCCTGGACCGGGGTCTGCCCCAAGGTCTGCTCCCTCCGGGGGTTCCGTCAGGCAGGACCCGCCTGATCCTCCGCCAGTTCCTCCTCCTCCTGGCGGTCTACACCTTCCTCAGGGCCACCTTCATGGTGGCGCACCAGGAGCTCTTCCGGGGCCAGCCCATCGAAGGGATGGTGGATGCCTTCCTCCACGGGCTCCGCTTCGATCTGGCCGCCATCGCCCTGTCGAACATCCCCTTCATCCTGCTCCTGATGGCTCCGTGGAGCCTCACGGCACGAAAGGGATTCGTCCGGACCCTCAAGGGGTGCTTCGTGGGGATCAACACCTTCCTCATCATGGTGATGGTGGCGGACCTGGAATACTTCTCCTTCACCGGGGGGCGCATCACCCTGGACCTGATCCACCTCTCCTCCGAGGTGGGCGCCCAGGCGGACCAGTTGCTCCTCAACCACCTCCCCCTGGCGCTCCTGACGGCGGCCCTGGGGCTCTTCCTCTTCACCACCTTCCCCCGCCTCCAGGGCCCGGTCCGCCCCGGCTCGGGGTGGCTGGGTGGGGGGCTCCACCGTCTCGCCATCCTGGGAGCGGTGGTGGTGGTAGGGCGGGGGGGACTCCAGGACAAGGTGCTGGAGCCCATCCATGCCTTCCACAGCGCGGATCAGGAGCTGGGGATCCTGACCCTCAACAGCGCCTTCACCTTCATCAAGAGCCCCCTGGAGCCGGAGCTGGAACCGCTGGAGTTCTTCGCCTCGCCCGCCGAGGTGGCCCGGGTCCTCCGGGCCCCCCACGGCTTCCATCTTCCCTGGGGCCGGAGGGGGAGGAGTGCCGGGGCAGAAGGAGGGAGCCCGGGGGGAGACGGGGCCCCGACCCCCACCACCGCCACGGAGCGAGGTGGAGCCGGGGCGATCCGGACCGCCTCGTCGGAGACCCAGCCCCCCCTGCCCCGCCCCAACGTGGTGGTCCTGATCCTGGAAAGCTTCGCCACCGAGTTCTGGGGGGCCGCCAACGGGGGGGTGGGATACACCCCCTTCCTGGATTCGCTGGTCCCGGAGGGACTCTTCTTCGCAAACAACTTCGCCAACGGTCGGCGCTCCATCGAGGCCCTCCCCAGCGTCCTGCTGGGGGTTCCCGCCCTGATGTCCAACCCCCTGGCCAAGTCCAGCTACCAGGGGAACGAGTGGGTGGGGCTGGGCCATCTCCTGGAGGAGGAGGGGTACCACACCAGCTTCTTCCACGGGGCGGTGCGGGGGACCATGTACTTCGACGTCATCGCCCGGATGGCGGGGATGCGGGACTACTACCCGCTGGAGCGCTATCCCCGGGAGCGTCAGGAGGCGGACTACGACGGGCACTGGGGGATCTACGACGGCCCCTTCCTGGACTTCGCACTGGACCAGTTGAACGGCCACAGGGAGCCCTTCTTCACCACCGTGTTCACCATCAGCACCCATCCCCCCTACACCCTGCCGGCGGAGTGGGAGGCGGTCCTCCCGGAGGGGGAGCTGGAGATGCACCAGAACGTCCTCTACGTGGACCGGATGCTGGAGGAGTTCTTCCAGTCGGCCCGGGAGGAGCCCTGGTTCGAGAACACCCTCTTTGTCATCACGGGGGACCACACCCAGAGCAGTCGCTCCCTGGACTACGACACCCTCCTGGGGCGGTACATGGTTCCCCTCCTCCTCTACCACCCGGGGCTGAAGCTCCCCCCGGTGGATCCGGGCCGGGTCACGCAGCAGGTGGACCTCCTTCCCACCATCCTGGATGTGGTGGGGGTGGACAGCCCTGGTCAGCTCCCCCTGTTCGGCCGCTCGGTCTTCTCCCCCTACCCCGGTGAGGCGGTGCTCCGGAGCAACGGGAGCCACTGGCTGGTCCGGAAGGAGGGTGTGCTCCAGCGGGACCCGGACGGAACGGAGCGACTGTTTGACTTCCAGCGGCACGAGACGGTGCCGGTGGAGGTGCCGGAAGAGCCCCACCTGAAGGAGGAGATGTCCCGGCGCCTCCGGGCCCACCTCCAGCACTTCACCAACTCGCTGATCTCCAATTCGTTCTATCAACTCCGGGGGGTGGCGGCCGCCCGGCCGGGGGAGGCCCTCCCGGGGCGCCACGCGCGGACGGCCGGAGACCACCACCAGTAGACAGCCGGAGGAGGGAGCCCCGAGCCCCGTCCCGGGACCCGGTTTCAGGGTGTCCGCCACTATATTCCAGCATGCCCCTTCCTCCCTCCCCCTTCCGCGTCCCCCTGGTGGTGCTGCTGGGGCTGGGTGCAGGGGCATTCCTCCAGTGGTTCCCCGCAGACCCCTCCCCCTGGCGCTGGGCCCCCTTCGGCCTGGCCTACCTTGGTGGGGGGGACCCCCATCGCCCGGGATACCTGGGCCACCCTCCGGGAGGGGCGGCTCTCCATCGACTTCCTCATGGGAGCTGCGGCGCTGGGGGCGGCGGCGGTGGGGGAGCCCTTCGAAGGGGTGGTGCTGATCTTCCTCTTCACCCTCTCCAATGCCCTGGAGACCCGGGCCCTGGGGCGGACCCGGAGGGCGGTGGAGGCGCTGGTGGAACTCCGCCCCGACTCCGCCCTGCTCCTGGCTCCGGACGGCACCGAGGTGGGGCGGGTCCCAGCCGGGGACCTCAAGCCGGGAGACCGGATCCGGGTCCGCCCCGGCGAGCGGTTGGCGGCGGACGGTCGGGTGGTGGACGGCACCGCGGATGTGGACCAGTCCGCCATCACCGGCGAGTCGCTTCCCGTGCGGAAGGAGGAGGGCTCCGAGGTGTTCGCGGCCACGATCCTGGCCGGGGGCGCCCTGGTGGTGGAGGTTACCCGCCTCCCGGAGGAGACCCTCCTGGCCCGGATCATCGACCTGGTGGAGGAGGCCCGGGAGAACCGGGCCCCCGCCCAGCACTTCATCGATCGGTTTGCCCATCCCTACACCCTGGCGGTGGTGGGGGCCACACTCCTCTACTGGGTGGTCCCCCCCCTCCTCCTGGGGTGGGGGTGGGGAGACTCCTTCTACCGGGCCATGACCCTCCTGGTGGTGGCCAGCCCCTGCGCCCTGGTGATCTCCACCCCTGCGGCCATCCTGTCGGGAATCGCCAACGGTGCCCGGAACGGAATCCTCTTCAAGGGGGGGGCAGTCCTGGACCGGGCCGGCGAGATCGACACCCTGGCCTTCGACAAGACGGGCACCCTGACAGAGGGGCGCCCCCGCCTGGTGGACCGGTTGGCGCAGCACGGGACGGAGCTGGAACTCCTCACCGTGGCGGCGGCGCTGGAGCGGGACTCGGAGCACCACCTGGCCCGGGCCATCCTCGAGGCGGCCGGCGCGGAAGGTGTGACGCCTCCGGAACTCCACCACTTCGTCGCCCACCCCGGAGAGGGGGTGGCCGGGGTGGTGGATGGAGGGCCGGTCTGGGTGGGGAACGAGGTCATGGCCCGCCGGATGGGGCTCCGCCCCGAACCGCTCCTGCGGGGGTGGCTGGCCGAGGCGACCTCCCGGGGACAATCGGTGGTCTACGTGGGTTCGGACCAGGAGATCCTGGGAGCCATGGCCTTCGGCGACAAGCTGAAGCCCGACGCCGCTGCCGCCATCCGCCACCTGAAATACGAGGGGGTGAAGTGGATCACCATCCTCTCCGGCGACCATCCGGATGCGGTGCGGGCCATTGCCGCCGAGCTGGGGGCGGACGAGGTGATGGCGGGGCTCCTCCCCGACCAGAAGGTGGAGGCCATCAAGGCGCTGGCATCCCGCTCCAGGGGGGTGGCCATGGTGGGGGACGGGGTGAACGATGCCCCGGCCATGGCGGCATCCTCACTGGGGATCGCCATGGGGGCGGCCGGCACCGACGTGGCCATCGAGACCGCCGACGTGGTCCTCATGGGGCACGAGGTGGCGAAGGTGGACTACGTGCTGCACCTGGGGAAGCGGGCCCGCCGGGTGGTCCGGCAGAACATCGCCTTCTCGGTGGGGTGGATGCTGATGCTGGTGGTGGTGGCCGGCACCGTGGGACTCCCCCTCACCGTGGCCGTGGTGGCCCACGAGGGGAGTACCCTCCTGGTGGCCCTCAACGGACTCCGCCTCCTCCGGGGAGGGCCCCACCCCCCCACAGTCCCGGGGGTGAAGCCATGAGCCCCGTCCCGGACCCGGCCAGAGACCTCTGGGTTTCCCCATGGAGACCGTCGATGAAATGTGAGTCCATCCATTCCGAGCCCATGACCCCCCATGCCCCCCGGGCCTCCGTCCACACCCGTCGCCCACCGGGAGGGGCGCTCCTCGCGCTGATCCTGATGGCCGTTCTCGCCCCCGCCGCCCACGGGCAGACACCCGGCGCCCCCACCCCTTCCCCCCGCCCCGAGGATGTGTCGTCGCTGGACGGGATCATGCAGGCGGTCTACGAGTCCATCTCGGGGCCCGCCGGGGTGCCCCGTGACTGGGACCGGTTCCGGACGCTCTTCGCCCCGGGCGCCCGCCTGATCCCCACCAGTACCGCCCCCGACGGCACTACCAGCCTCCAGGTGTGGACGCCGGAGGATTTCATCGAGCAGGCGGGGCCGGGACTGGTGCGGGAGGGCTTCTTCGAAACGGAGATCGGACGGTCGGTGGAGCGTTTCGGGCCGGTGGTGCACCTGATGAGCGCCTACGACTCCCGACGGAGGGCCGAGGACCCGGAGCCGTTCATGAGGGGGGTGAATTCCTTCCAGCTCCTAGACGACGGTTCCCGTTGGTGGGTGGTGACGATCTTCTGGGCCAACGAGACCCCCGAGCGACCGGTTCCGGACGCCCTGGTGCAGGGCCCCCGCTGACCCCTCACCGTCCCCTGCAGAGGGAGCCGGGGACCCCAGGGGCAGGGGACGGCAACCGGCCGGGCTCGGGTCAGGTGGGCCCGCCGGACTACCAGCGAGCCGGGGTCCCCCGGGCGTCCACATGCACG
>Ga0076930_101634_pt1 | contig 11191 bp, 10 predicted proteins | sample HotLakConsoUCCRE_FD_71149 | JGI IMG/M metagenome (GOLD analysis project Ga0076930, IMG submission 71149) | Hypersaline microbial mat communities from Hot Lake, Washington, USA - Hot Lake Consortium UCC-RE (version 3) (version 3) ...
GGGCCTGGTGATGGCCTTCATCGCGCCGATCCTGGGCGCCATGGCCGACACCGCGGGCAACCGGATGCGCTGGATCTGGGTGTTTTCCGTCATGTATGTGGTTGGAGCCTCCGGGCTGTGGCTGGCCGCGCCGGGCGAATTCAACCTGCTGGTGATCCTGCTTTTCTTCGCCATCGGCATGATCGGCATGGAATTCGCCACGATCTTCACCAATTCGATGCTGCCGGACCTGGGCCCGCGCGACCAGATCGGTCGCATTTCGGGCGATGGCTGGGCCTTCGGCTACCTGGGCGGGCTGGTGGCGCTGGTGCTGGCCGCCACGGCGCGCGAGCGGATCGCGGGTGTCATCTTCAACGACATCGGCCCCGAGGTGATGCCCGAGGGGCTGGCCTACATCATGGATTACCTCGGCAAGCCGCCCCGCGCCCGCACCCTGGCCGAGGCCGCCGCCGCCTTTCCGCGCCACTACGGCGCCGCCTTTTCCGACGTGCCGCCCGAAACCTGGGCCGCGCTCGCGCGCCGCCTCTACACGCAGGCCGACGGTCACCTCGTCAACCGCTACGACCCGCGCCTGCGCGAGGCCGTGGCGCCCGCTTTCGCGCCTGATGCCGTGGCCCCCGACCTCTGGCCGCTCTTCGACGCGCTGGCAGGCGCGCCGCTCGGGCTGATCCGCGGCGCGAACTCCAACATCCTGTCGGCCGAGACCGCCGCCGAGATGCGCCGCCGCCGCCCCGACATGGGTTTCGCCGACATCGCCGGGCGCGGCCACGTTCCCTTTCTCGATGAACCCGACGCGATCCGCGTGATCGCCTCCGTGCTGGAGCAGACCGAAGCATGACCGACATCGCCCTGATCGAAGCCGCCGCCGCCCGCGCAAGGGGCATCGTGCGCGAAACCCCGCTGCTGACCTCTCCCTTCCTCGACGAGATCGCCGGGCGCCCCGTGCTGGTCAAGGCCGAGGTGCTGCAGCACACCGGCTCGTTCAAGTTCCGCGGCGGCTGGGCGGCGGTTTCGGCCCTCGATCCCGCAACGCGGGCGCGCAGCGTCCTCGCCTTCTCCTCGGGCAATCACGCGCAGGGCGTGGCCCATGCCGCGCAACTCCACGGCGTACCCTCGGTGATCATCATGCCCCGCGACGCCCCGGCGCTGAAGATCGCCAACACCCGCGCGCTGGGCGCCGAGGTGGTGCTCTACGACCGCGCCGGCGGCGAGAAGCGCGAGGAGATCGGCGCGCGCCTGCAGGCCGAGCGCGACATGACGCTGATCAGGCCCTTCGACGATGCGCAGGTGATCGCGGGGCAGGGCACCTGCGGGTTGGAGATCGCGGCACAGGCCGCGGCGCTTGGCATCGCGCAGGCGACGGTCCTCACATGCTGCGGCGGCGGCGGCCTGACCTCGGGCATCGCGCTGGCGCTGGCGGCGAAGGCGCCGGGCCTGACCGTCCGCCCGGTCGAGCCCGAGGGCTTCGACGACACCGCCCTGTCGCTCGCCGCGGGCACCCGCACCGGCCATGGCGCGCCGGAAAAGGGCCTTTGCGACGCGATCCTCACGCCGATGCCGGGCGAGATCACCTTTCCGATCATGGCCCGCCTCTGCGGCCCCGGCATCGTGGTGACGGAGATCGAGGTGAGGGAGGCGATGCGCCTCGCCGCCACCCGCCTGAAACTGGTGGTCGAACCCGGCGGCGCGGTGGCGCTCGCCGCGGCGCTCTTCCACGGGCGCGCACTGGCCGACGGGCCGGTGATCTGCACGCTCTCGGGCGGCAACGCCGATCCGCGGCTCTACGCCGAGATCCTGGCGGGCGGCTGATCCTTCATCTTTCCAGAAATACGCCCGGCGCTCACTCCGCCGCCGGCACTGCCGCCGGGGCAGGGCGCACGCGCGTTCGCACATAGATCACGAAGGCGCCGGCCATCAGCACGGCGCCCAGCAGGAACGGCGCGCCGGGCAGCCAGATCGCGCCGTCCGGGCGGGTGAACCAGAAGAAGGCCTGCGTCATCATCAGCGGCGACAGGATCATCGACAGCGCCGCAATGGACGACAGCACGCCCTGCAGTTCGCCCTGGCTGTCCGGCCCCGCCGCGCGGCTCATCACGCCCTGCATCGCGGGCGCCACGATGGCCCCCACCGCCGAAATCGGGATCAGGACCCAGATCATCCATCCCTGGGTCACGAAGCCGTAGAGCACCAGGCAGACCGTGTTCAGGATCAACCCCCAGACCACTGCCCGCGTCTCGCCCAGCCTTGGCAGGATCGCCCGGATCAGCCCGGCCTGCACCACCGCGATGGAGACGCCGTAGTAGGCCAGCGACAGGCCGACCATCCGCGCATCCCATCCGAACGCACCCTGGATGTAATAGGCCCAGACCGCGGGGTAGGTGAAATTGGCGATCTGGTAGGCCAGCATCACCATCAGGAGCGGCCGCACGCCGGGCAGCCGGCCCACCGCCTTCAGCGCGCCCGCCGGGTTCGCGCGCTTCCAGTCGAAGGCGCGCCGCCGCGCCTTCGGCAGGCTTTCGGGCAGCACGAAATAGCCGAAGGCGAAATTCAGCGCCGCCAGGCAGGCCGCCGCCACGAAGGGCGCGCGCGGATCGAGCCCGCCCAGCATCCCCCCCAGCGCCGGGCCGAAGATGAAGCCCATCCCGAACCCCGCCGAGATCAGCCCGAAATTCTGCGCCCGTTTGCTGCCATCCGTGATGTCGGCCATATAGGCCAGCGCGGTGGAATGCGTCGCCGCCGCCATGCCTGCGATGATCCGGCCGAACAGCAGCAGCCAGATCGAGCCTGCCACCGCCATGATCGCGTAATCGACCGCCAGAACCGCCATCGACACCAGCAGGATCGGCCGCCGCCCGAAGCGGTCCGACAGGTTGCCCAGCGTGGGCGAGAACCCGAACTGCATCACCGCGTAGGAGGCTGACAGGATGCCGCCCCAGAGCGCCGCATCCGACAGCGTCGCGCCGCGCACCTCGCGGATCAGGTCGGGGATCACCGGCAGGATCAACCCGATGCCCATTGCATCGAGCGTCACGGTGATCAGGATGAACAGGACGGGCAGGCGGCGCGGGGCCATGGGCGGGCTTTCCGAGAGGTCAGGCAGGTGTCAATCTAGATTGACATCTTTTCCCTGTCCATCCGCGATTGCCCGTGCCGCCCTGGCGAAACCCCGCGCCTCGGACGGGGCCATTCCCAGCGTCTCCGGGCCACGCAGGGGCGGCAGAGCCACTGCCGGATGCGTCTCGGCCAGCAGGTCGCGCAAGCTGCGCCCGGATGCCTCGGCCACGCCCGCCAGCCGCTTCACCTCGGCCTGCGCCTCGGGCCGCGGCATCGCGCGCGCCAAGGCGAAACTCAACGCCTCGGCATGGATCAGCCCCGGCGGTGCGTCCAGCCGCGCCGCCATCGCCGCCCGGTCCGGCGTCACCTGCGCCGCGACCTCGCGCAGCACCGCCGCCGATTTGCCCGCCGCCAGAACCAGCTGCGGCAGCACCAGCCATTCGGTGAACCAGGCCGCGCCGTCCCGCGCCTCCCGCGACGGCGCCAGCGCCGCGCCCTGAGCGCCTGCGAAGCGTGCCAGCGCCACCAGCACCGAGGGCTCCACCGGGTTCTGTTTTTGCGGCATGGTGGACGACGCGCCGCCCCCCGCCAGCCGCACCTCGCCCACGTCGCTGCGGGTCAGGATCAGCAGGTCCTCGCCCGGTTTCGCCCCCGCTGCCGTCACCGCCGCGCAGACCTCCGCCAGCTCCGCAATGAGGCTCCGATCCGCGTGCCAGCTCCGCCCCGGGTCGGTCAGCCCCAGGGCCTTGGCCAGCCCCGCCCGGATCGCGGCCGGATCGGGGCCGAGCATGCTGCCGGTCCCGCCCGCGCCCGCCAGCGACACGGGCAGGCGCTGCCGCAGCGCCCTGAGCCGCTCCACCGCGCGCAGCACCGGCCAGCCCCAGCTTGCGACGAGCGCGCCAAGACTCGTCGGCACCGCCACCTGCCCGTAGGTCCGCGCGGCCATCGGCGTCTGCGCCTCCGCCTCGGCCAGCGTGGCGAGCGCCGCCAGTGCGCGCACCAGCCGCCCGTCGACCAGCGCCAGCGCCTGCCGCATCCGCAGCATCAACCCGGTGTCCTGAATGTCCTGGCTCGTCGCGCCGAAATGCAGCCAGGCCGCATGCTCCGGCGCCTCGAAGGCTTTCCGCATCGCCGCCACCAGCCCCGGCACGGTGACGCCGTTCTGCGCCACGCCGTCGCTCAACCCCGCGGGGTCGATCTGCACCTCCATCGCGGCGCGGTTCAGGAACGCGCCCGAGACCTCGGGGATGACGCCCGCGCGCCCCTGCACCTTGGCCAGCGCCCCCAGCACCAGCATCATCGCCCGGATTTCGGCGGTGTCGGAAAACAGCCGCGCCAGCTCCGCATCGCCGAACAGCCCGCGATACAGCCCGCTGTCGAAGGGGCTCGCGCTCATGCCGGGACGTGCCCGATGTCGCGCAGGAACCCCGCCAGCAGCGGGCCGAAGACCTCGGGCCTTTCCACGCAGGGCAGGTGGCCCGCACCCCGGATCAGCTCGTAGCGCGCGCCGGGGATCAGCTCGGCCAGATCGCGCACCAGGTCGGGCGGTGTCGATCCGTCCTCCGACCCCGCGATGACCAGCGCGGGCAGGCGCAGCGCCGCGGTGGTGGTGTAGAAATCCGTGCCCGCGATCGCCGCCGAACACCCCGCGTAGCCGGCGCCCGGCGTGGTCTCGACCATGCGCCGCCAGGGCGAGACCTGCGGGCTTTCGCAGAACCCTTTGGAAAACCAGCGCTGCATGATCGCGTCGGCCATGGGGCCCGTGCCCTCGGCCTCGGCGATGGCGATGCGCTCCGCCCACATCTCGCGCGTGCCGATCTTGGGCGCGGTGTTCGAGAGCACCACGGCGCGCACCAGGTCCAGCCGCTTGGCCGCCAGCCCCTGCGCGATCATGCCCCCGATCGACAGGCCGACAAAAACGCAGTCGCGCACCCCGAGCGCCTCGATCAGCCGCTCCGCATCGCGGATCAGCGCGCCCATCGTGTAGGGCGCCGGCGGACAGGTCGACAGCCCGTGGCCGCGCGTGTCGTAGCGGATCACCCGCAGCCCCTCGGGCAGATACGGCAAGATGCCGTCCCAGAGCCGGAAATCGGTGCCGAGCGAGTTGGAAAACACCACCTCCGGCGCCTCCTTCGGCCCGGTGTCGGCGTAATGCAGCCCGACATCGCCCAGATCGAGACAGTTCATCGCATCCTCCCGCGTTGCCCCGGTTTTGCGCCGCCAGCGCCCGCACTGCAAGGGGGGCGCCGCGCAGGAGGTCGCGATCCGGCCACGCCGGGGCGCGGAATCGCCTTGTTGCCGGTGCCTGCTGTGCAAGGATGCCCGCAAGATCGACAGACATGAGGGACATGATGCCATCCACCATCCGCGCCGCGGTCTGCCGCAGGTTCGGCGCGCCGCTGGCGTTCGAGACGCTGAGCTTGCGCGACCCCGGCCCGAGCGAGATCGAGGTCACGCTCGAGGCCGTCGCCATCTGCCATTCCGACATCTCCTACATCGAGGGCGCGTGGGGCGGCACGCTTCCCGCCGTCTACGGCCACGAGGCGGCGGGGCGGGTTTCGGCCCTGGGCGCGGGCGTCGCCAAGGTGGCTGTGGGCGACAGGGTGCTGGTCACCCTGATCCGGTCCTGCGGCACCTGCCCGGATTGCGCCAGCGGCAAGCCGGTCTACTGCACCGGCAAGGCGCCGCGGGAGGCGAAGCTGACCGACGACAGCGGCGCCCCGGTGCTTGCGGCGATGGACTGCGGCGCCTTTGCCGAAAAGGTGATCGTCGACCAGTCGCAGATTGCGCTGCTGGGCGAGGCCGCGGCGCCGCATTCCGCCTGCCTGCTGGCCTGCGGCGTGCCCACGGGCATCGGCGCCGTCGTCAACACTGCCCGCGTGCGGCCCGGCGACACGGTGGTCGTGATCGGCGCCGGCGGCGTCGGGCTCAACGCCGTGCAGGGCGCGCGCCTCGCCGGGGCGGCGCGGATCGTGGCGATGGATCTGGAACCCTCGAAGCTTGCGGACGCCCGCCTGTTCGGCGCCACCGACACCGTCCTCGCCACCGAGGAAAAGCCCTGGGTCACGCTCCTGAGCATCACCGGCGGCCAGCTCGCCCACCATGTCTTCGTCACCGTCGGCGCCATCCCCGCCTATGACATGGCGCTGCGGCTGCTGGCGCCCGGCGGCACCGCCTACGCGGTCGGCATGCCCCATTCCGGCGCGCTGTCGTCCTACGAGCCGGTGATGATCGCCGCCCTCGGCCAGGGGTTGCGCGGCACCAAGATGGGCGACGTGGTCCTGTCGCGGGACATCCCCTGGATGGTCGACCTTTACGCGCAGGGCCGCCTGAAGCTCGACGAACTGGTCTCGCGGCAATGGCCGTTCGAGCAGATCAACGCGGCCATCGCCGACACCAACGCCGGGCAGGCGCGCCGCAACGTGCTGATCTTCAGATAAAATCAAGGTTAACGCCCCCCCCTTCTCCGTTTTCCAAATATCCCGGGGGACGGGGGCAGCGCCCCCCGTCCCACACCAGCCAGAGGCACCAGACCGATGAAACTTCAGGACCTCGAGATCTTCGCCGTCGCCCCGCCGCCGCCCGGCTGGGGCGGGCGCTACTGGCAGATCGTGCGCATCACCACCGCCTGCGGCCTCACCGGCCTGGGCGAGGTCTACGCCGCCGCCGTCGGCCCCGACGCCATGCGCGCGGTCATCACCGACGTGTTCGAGCGTCACATGCAGGGCGAGAGCCCCGAGAACATCGAGCTGATGTCGCGCCGGGTCTGGTCCTCGGGCTTCACCCAGCGGCCCGATCCCACCGCGTTCGGCGCCTTCGCCGGGCTGGAGATGGCGTGCTGGGACATTCTCGGCAAGGCGCGCGAGCGCCCGGTCTGGGCGCTTCTGGGCGGGCGGATGAACGACCGCATCCGCGCCTACACCTATCTCTACCCGCTGCCGCACCAGGGCGACGAGTTCTGGGTCGAAGCCGAGGCCCAGGCCGAGGCGGCGGTCGCCTGCGTCGAGGAGGGCTGGACGGCGCTGAAGTTCGACCCCGCCGGCCCCTACACGCTGCGCGGCGGCCATGCCCCCGCGATGTCCGACATCCACCGCTCGGCCGCGTTCTGCCGGGTGATCCGCGCGGCGGTGGGCGACCGCGCCGACCTGCTCTTCGGCACCCACGGCCAGTTCACCGTCGGCCACGCGATCCGGCTGGCGAAGGCGATCGAGGCCTCCGACCCGCTGTGGTACGAGGAACCGATCCCGCCCGACGATCTGGCGGGCCTGGCCGAGGTCGCGCGCGCGACCTCGATCCCCGTCGCCACCGGCGAGCGGCTCTGCGGGAAGATGGAGTTCGCCGCCGCCCTGCGCGCCGGCGTGCGCATCGTGCAGCCTGCCTTGGGCCGTGCCGGCGGCATCTGGGAGGGCAAGAAGATCGCGGTGCTGGCCGAAAGCCACAGCGCCCAGATCGCGCCGCATCTCTACGCCGGGCCGGTGGAATGGGCCGCCAACGTGCATCTGGGCGTGTCGTGTCCGAACCTGCTGATGGTCGAGGCGATCGAGACCGGGTTTCACAAGGCGCTGGTCACCGGCAGGCCCAGCGTCGAGGGCGGGTTCGTCGACGCCCCCACCGCGCCGGGCCTCGGGATCGAGCTGAACGACGACGTGGCGGCGGCGCATGCCTATACGGGCAACCGCCTGCATCTCGAGATGCGGGAGGCGCCCTGCGACTGGCAGCACGGCAACGCCTTTGCGGGCGGCGCGGCGGACTGACGGCCCTCAGTCGCGCTCCTGTTCATGCGCGTAGCGCAGGCGCGCGACCTCCTCGTTCTTCTCGGCGCGCTTCAGGTCGGCCAGACGGCTTTCGACATAGGTCAGGTGCTCGGTCACCGCCGCCCGCGCCGCGGGGGCGTCGCGGGCCTGCAGCGCGTCGTTGATCGCGCGGTGATGGTCGAGCAGCAGGTCGCGGGTGGTGCGGCTCTTGAACATCATCTGCCGGTTGAAGAAAACGCCCTGGCGCAGCAGGTCGAACATCGCGCGCATCATGTGCAGCAAGATCACGTTGTGGCTGGCCTCGATGATGGCGAGGTGAAATTCCGCGTCCAGCTCCGCCTCGTCGGCCGGGTTGCGCTTCTTGTGGGCGGCTTCCATCTTCTGGAAGATCGCGTCAATCACCTTCAGATCGGTGTCGGACCCGTGCAGCGCCGCGCGTTCGGCCGCGATCGCCTCCAGGTCGCGGCGAAAGCCGACATAGTCGTAGACCGCCTCCTCGTGGCTGGCGATCAGCCGGATCAGCGCCGGGGAAAAGGCCGAGCCCAGCACATCGGCCACATAGATGCCGGCGCCCGCCCGCGTCGCCAGAAGCCCGCGATCCTGCAGCTCCGCCACGGCTTCGCGCAGGCTGGGGCGCGACACGTTCATGCGCTCGCTCAGCTCGCGCTCCGAGGGCAGACGCTCGCCGGGGCGCAGTATGCCGCGCAGGATCAGCTGTTCGATCTGGCGCACCACCGAGTGCGACAGCTTTTCCGCCGCGATGCGTTTGAAAGGCATGATCTCTCTCCCGATTGGTCAAGGAGTATGACCACCGCGCCGACTCTGTCCAGATGCGAGGCTCGGCGCGCGCAGCCCGGAGGCGGGCGGCAAACAGAAAAAAGGCCGGGAAAACGACCCCGGCCCTTCGTGATGACTGTCCTGTCGCGATCAGCGCGGGGTGATGATGACCTCGACCCGGCGGTTCTGCGCCCGGCCATCCGGGGTGAGGTTCGAGGCGATGGGTTCGTCCTCGCCGCGACCGATGCTGCGCACGCGGCCCGGTGCCACCCCTTCCTGAAGCAGCACGCCCGCCACGGCCTGGGCGCGGCGCGTCGACAGGTCCTGGTTGTAGGCGGCGCTGCCGGTGCTGTCGGTGTGGCCAAGCACGTTGATCGTGGTGTTGGGATATTGCTGCAGGTTGCGCGCCAGCGCCCGCAGGTCGGCCTGCAGCGAGCCACGGATCGCGGCACTGTCGATGTCGAACAAGATGCCCTCGGGCATCGTGACGATCAGTTCCTCGCCGGTGTTCTGGATGCGGATGTCGTCGTTCGACAGCGAGCCGCGCAGGTCGCGGGCCTGCCGGTCGAGTGCTGCGCCGATGGCGCCGCCCGCCAGCGCACCGGCGGCAGCGCCTGCCACCGCACCCATGCCCGGATCGCTGCTGTTGTTGGCCGCGCCCAGAACGCCGCCCAGCATGCCGCCGATGATGGCGCCGCTTTGGGTGCGTTCGCCCAACGGCTCGCGCGTGGTCGTGCAGCCCGCAAGCGCAAGCGCCGAGGCAGTCGCGAGAATCGTGAATTTGGTGCGCATGATCATAGTGGAACCCTTCCAGACTGCCCTTGGCCCGGTTGCAACCGGGCCCTTGTTGGAACGCACCATATCAAATCCGGTTCCGTTCTGTAGGGGTGAAAACGGAAAATGGCGGAAATCTGCCCATCACGCTTCCGCGAGAGCGGCCTCGCGCGCCAGCATCGCCCGCTTCACCGGCAGGCCCCAGTGATAGCCGCCCAGCCCCCCCGATTTTCGGATCGCCCGGTGGCACGGGATCAGCCAGGAAATCGGGTTGCGCCCGACCGCCGTGCCGACCGCGCGCACCGCCCGCGGCGTGCCGATGGCATTGGCGATCTCGGAATAGGTGGTCACATGGCCCGAGGGCACGGACAGCAACGCCTCCCAGACCTTGATCTGGAACGGCGCGCCGATCAGGTGCAGGCGCGCAGGCCCGTTCGCGCCGCCGCCGAAGGCCGCGGCGACCAGGGGCGCCAGCGCTGCGGGATCTTCGACGAACCGCGCTTCGGGCCAGCGTCCCGTCAGGTCGGCCAGGACCGACTCATGCCCGGTTTCGGCCGCGAAGCCGAGACCGCAGAGCCCGCGCTCGGTCCCCATCACCAGCGCCGGGCCGAAGGGGCTGTCGAACCAACCCCAGCGGATCGTCAGGCCGGCCCCCGCGCGCGCATAATCGCCGGGCGCCATCGCCTCCCAGGTGAGGAACAGGTCGTGCAGCCGCCCGCCCCCGGACAGGCCCACCGCCTGCGCCGTTTCGAGCATGGTGAAGCGCTCGCGCAGGAGCGTGCGGGCGTGGTCGAGCGCGAGGTATTGCTGGTAGCGTTTGGGGCTGACGCCGACCCAGCGCGAGAACACGCGCTGGAAATGCGCCGGGCTCATCCGCATCCGCGCCGCCAGATCCTCGAGGCCGAGCGGCGCCTCGGCCGCGTCGATGGCGTCGATCGCGCGGCGGATCACCTGGAAATGATATGTGCTGTCTTCGGTCATGGCGCGACACTACGCCTGTCGGGGCGCGGCGCGCGACCCGGAACTTGCGCCAAAACGCGCTTGCCGCGCCGCGCCGCAGCAGCCAGAACAACACCATGGCCAAGCAGTTGCCCTTTTCCACGATGCGCGAGATCTTCGCGCGCTTTCAGGCCGCCGAGCCGGTGCCGAAGGGCGAGTTGCATCACACCAACGCCTTCACCCTGGTCGTGGCCGTGGCGCTGAGCGCGCAGGCGACGGACGCGGGCGTGAACAAGGCCACCCGCCGCCTGTTCGAGATCGCCGACACGCCCGAGAAGATGTTGGCGCTGGGTGAGGAGGGCGTGACCGAGCACATCAAGACCATCGGCCTGTTCCGCAACAAGGCCAGGAACGTCATCAAGCTGTCGCGCATCTTGGTCGAGGACTACGGCGGGCAGGTGCCATCGTCGCGCGCCGCGCTGCAGTCGCTGCCGGGTGTGGGGCGCAAGACGGCCAACGTAGTCCTGAACATGTGGTGGCAGTTCCCGGCGCAGGCGGTCGACACCCATATCTTCCGCCTCGGCAACCGCGCCGGCATCGCGCCGGGCCGCGATGTCGAAGCGGTGGAGCGCGCCATCGAGGACAACGTGCCCGCCGAATACCAGCTTCACGCCCATCACTGGATGATCCTGCACGGCCGCTACATCTGCGTGGCGCGCAAACCGAAATGCGGGGCGTGCCTGATCGCCGACCTGTGCCAATTCGAGGACAAGAATTTATGACCCAGACCTACGACATCGTCGGCATCGGCAATGCCATCGTCGACGTGATTTCCCACGGCGACGACAGTTTCCTCGACAACATGGGGATCGAGAAGGGCATCATGCAGCTGA
>Ga0076930_101637_pt1 | contig 11183 bp, 8 predicted proteins | sample HotLakConsoUCCRE_FD_71149 | JGI IMG/M metagenome (GOLD analysis project Ga0076930, IMG submission 71149) | Hypersaline microbial mat communities from Hot Lake, Washington, USA - Hot Lake Consortium UCC-RE (version 3) (version 3) ...
AACCAAGCAACAGGAAACTCCTCAGAGTTTTAACAACGGATGGGACATCCCCCTTACACTGGCTGAGGAACCTTTAGTGAAATCCATATTTCAACGTTAAGGAAATCTTTTATGAATCGGTATACATTCTACGCCCGGGTAATTCGCGCCCTGATAAGCTCGGCTCTAGCAGCTTCGGCCGCAATCATGGCGAAATCCGCCTCTGCCAATTTGATTTTTAATCCTGGTTTTGATCTCGCAGGCAGCTTGGCTTCGAACAGCAACAACAGCATCACAAGCGCTACGATACCCGGCTGGATACTCAATGGCCTAGGCGGAACACCGGGTGGCACTGCGCAAGTTACCACGTCAACACCGACTTTTGGCACGGGCGCTAATTTTGCGCGCGTATTTTGGAATGCAAATATCCAGACGAGCGCCAGTGACCGTCCAGCCGTGTCTCCAGGCCAAGAGCTCGCTTATTCTTTCGATGTGTATGGAAACTCAGACCGAGCGTTCCGCGATATGGTTTTCCTGAGATGGTATGACGCGACCGACCAATTCATCTCCTCAACCAATCTCATGCCAAGTAACGTGACGCAGTTCACCACAACAACGCTTTCAGGCACAACACTCGTCCCTGCCAATGCTGCTACGGTCGGGTTCAGCTTCAATGGCACCGTTTCCCCGATCCGCGAGATGTATGCCGACAACTTCTCCCTGACAGTTATTCCGGAGGTCAGCGCGCCTTCGGATGGTTCATGGGCATATTCGCTTTGGCCACGCTCGCGCGGAGACCTTCCAGGCGATAGACTGTTCAAAAGCCACCGGCTTTCTATCTCCGAGGGGGCATCGTTTGATGCCCACCTTTAAATCATTACCGATAGGAATTTGCTTTTTGGCGGCGTGGCCGCCAGGGGGTGAGGGTTGAAGGGAGAGGGGAGGATGGGCGCGAGGCGCGATCAGGACGGCGGTCTCCTCTTGCTGGTTTTTTTATATTTACGAAATGACCCCTGCTATGGGAGATTTCGTCAAGCGCTTTTGTAGTTCCTAGTTCATAATATGTCTGCTTTCCATTCTGTTCCCCTAGCGGGGGTTTGGGGGCGGCAATGAGCCCCCAATTCAAAGTCATTTATTCAGAACGTTTCCTCCGCTGATGCGGTCGGCTAAAAGCCGGGCATAACCTGCTATCCGCACGTGTCTCCCATTTTTCGACAGTGCAAGTTGATCTATTCAATCGGCGGGAGGAACAAAGGCCGCGCCATCTTTGGATCGGTTCTTCAAAGAACCAGGGGTCAGTCCGCGCGGGCCTCCGTTCCAAATTCAGATAAAGTTCAAGTCGGGATTTTGATTAGGCTGTGGCGTTGGTCGGTGTGTCGTGATGTTTGACGGTCCTGCCCTCCCGCAGGGCTCTTGTGGCATAGGCGGTCGGGTAATCGACTCGTAGTCCAACGTCCTCGGGCCGTATCCGTTCGGTGTTGATGCGCCACCAGTCCACCGCAAATCTGCGCGCGATGGCCACAACCGTCTTCTTTTTACTGGCCTTGCCTCGTGGTTTTTCGGCGAGCTTCTCACGCCATTGCCTCACAGGTTCGTAGTCCTTCTGGAACTGCAACAACCTCCAACCCAGTTCGATGAGTTTACTGCGGACGCGGGGATTGCCGTGCTTGTTGATGCTACCTTGCCGCCGTGTGCCACCGCTGGATTGTTCGCTCGGACACAGCCCCGTAAAACTGGCTACCTCCCGACGATTGCTGAAGCGGGTGTAATCCCGGAACTCCTGATCGAGAACCGAGGCAGTCAGTGCGCCCAGACCAACCGGCAACTTCCTGTTTGCTTTGCACTCCTCCCGGGCTGTAGCCGCCTTCAGCTGGGACGCGATTACGACAAGGATCTCTTGGATGGGACGAACGATATCGAGGAACCAGTCCGGCAGTTCTGTTTCCAGTTTCCTGAAGCGGCAGGGCTTCCACCAACTCATCGTCAAATCGAACCCATAGTACCGGCCGTTGCTGACTCCGACATTTTGCAGTCGCTTCTGCTCCTTCGCCAAGGTGTCGCGCTGTCGGCTCAGGCTCCGCGAGCGCTCCTGCTCTTCGGTCGGCACGCGCACGATGCTCAGGGCGTGTTTGTTACCTGCGAGCCAACGATCCAGGCAGCTGCAAAGCTCACGGGCATCCCGGCCGTCCGTCTTCACCTTCGAGCCGTATTCGTCCCAGTTGCGGGGCCGGACCACCTGATTCTCGACGCCCATCGATACGAGTTGGCGGTGTAGCACGTAGCCAAAACAGCCTGCCTCGTAACAGCTGACTACGCGCTTGGCACCTTGCTTCAGCTTGGCCGCCTGACGCAGAAACGCTTCCGGCGTAAACTTCTGAGGCGACTTCGGCGCTTCACCGTCGACCTGCTGAACAACGACATATTGCCGCTGGTGGATGTCGATTCCAAGCTTGATGACTTCCGCTTTCGCTTCAGTCTGTTCGGGTGACGTGGGAGTGGGTGTATGCTTCGTTTTTTCATCATAGGAGCGTCAGTTTAGCGATTACTCGCGCCTGACAACTCCTCCCATGTCATCTTTCCTAAAAGGTCTCGGCTCCGGCCCCGGCCGGGGTTCGGGCTTGACTTCAAGAGCGCTTCAAAAGCTTGTTTGGGCTCAGTGCTGTTCCGGTTAAAATGAACGTCGACCTTTCAAGCTTTGATTTCACGGTGGAGACTTTGGGGCCCTGCCGCATTCCCAGTCCGCTGACGGGAACGCGGCTGAGGTATGTCGAAGAGGACGAGCGGACCATCGTCGTGAGCGACCTGAAAGCGGTCGCCGCCTACCGGGCGGAGCGGGGCGAGATTCCTTCGATGGAGACGGCCGGTCCACGGCGGAACGTCTTTCACGCCCACCATTTGTCGCGGGCGGCGGTGGTCACCTGCGGAGGCCTCTGTCCTGGATTGAACTCCGTTATCAAGGGAGTGGTCGAAACCTTGAACCAGGAATACGGGATCAAGGAAGTGGTCGGGATTCCCTTCGGCTACGCCGGACTCTCCGACCCGTACAGCCATCCCCCGATCAAGCTGGATGCCGACATCGTCGACACCATCCACATGGACGGAGGCTCCATCCTGGGCACCTCCCGGGGCATGCAGGATGTCGGGACGATGGTTCAGAACCTGGTGAACATGCGGATCAACATGCTCTTCACCATCGGTGGCGACGGCACCCTGAAGGGAGCCTCGGAGATCGCGAAGGAGATCCAGCGGCGCGGGCTCGAGATCTCGGTCGTGGGGGTTCCCAAGACGGTGGACAACGATCTGCAGTTCGTCGGCAACACCTTCGGTTTCGAGACGGCGGTCTACCAGTCGACGCCGGTGATCACCGCCGCCCACGCGGAGGCGCGCTCGGTCTACAACGGCCTCGGGATCGTCAAGCTGATGGGGCGCGATTCGGGCTTCATCTCGGCCTACGCCACGCTGGCCAATCCGGTGGTCAACTTCTGCCTGATTCCCGAAGAGGAATGGAGCCTGGAGGGGCCCCACGGCCTGCTCGAAGCCTTGGAGCGACGCTTCCGCCGCAAGGCGCACGCCGTGATCGCGGTCGCGGAAGGGGCCGGGCAGGCGAATTTCAAGGATCTTCCCGAGCGAAAGGACGCCTCCGGCAATATCCTCAAGCACGACATCGGCGCCTACCTCTGCGAGCGCTTCAGGGATTACTTCGCGGACCGCCGGATTCCGATGTCGCTCAAGTACTTCGACCCCAGCTACTCGATCCGCAGCGTGGCGGCCTCCGGGACGGACCAGATCCTCTGCCACCGCCTGGCCGAATACGCGGTCCACGCCGCCATGGCGGGTAAGACGAATATGGTCACCGGCTACTGGAACCGCAGTTTCGTGAACGTCCCGATTTCCGTGGCCACCTTCGAGCGTCAGAAGATCGACATCAACGGTTCCCTCTGGCGTTCGGTCCTGGCCTGCACCGGGCAGGAGAAGTACTTCAGCGGGAAGATTGCGCAAAAGGCCGGGGGGCCGAAGGCATGAAGACGAAAAAGGAAATCGTCGAAAACTGGCTCTACCGCTACACCGGTTGTCCTTTGGAGGAGTTCGGGAACTACATCCTGCTCTGCAATTTCCAGCGCTACGTGAAGCTCTTCGCGGAGACCTACGGGGTCCGGATTTATGGGGAGGACAAGCCCATGTCCTGCGCCACCCACGAAGACGTCACGATCATCAACTTCGGGATCGGCAGCCCCTCGGCGGCGACCGTGGTGGACCTGTTGAGCTCGGTGACTCCCCGTGCGATCGTTTTCATGGGCAAGTGCGGGGGCGTCAAGCACCGGGCGAAGGTGGGGGAGTTCATCCTGCCGATCGCCGCGATCCGGGGCGAGGGCACGAGCAACGACTATTTCCCGCCGGAAGTGCCGGCCCTGCCGTCCTTCGCCCTGCAGCGGACGATCTCCTCGGCCATCAAGGAGGCGGGCTACGATTACTGGACGGGCACGATCTACACCACCAACCGGCGCATCTGGGAGCACGACGAGGCCTTCCGCGAGTACCTGAAGCGTATCCGGGTGATGGCGGTGGACATGGAAACCGCCACCATCTTTTCCACCAGCTTCCACAACGACATCCCCGTCGGAGCCCTGCTTCTGGTCTCCGACCAGCCGCTCTTTCCCGAAGGCGTCAAGACGGCCGAGAGCGACGAGGCGGTGAACGCCTCCTACCTGAAGCGGCATCTCGACATCAGCATCGAGTCCGTCCTGAAGTTGAAGAACAACTCCCGGACCTTGAAGCACCTGAAGTTCGAGGTCTAGCGAGCCCGATCGAGCTTCCCGAATCAGGTCGACCGGCCGCGCCAGAGGGCGCCGAGACTGGCGATCGAAGCCGCCCACATGGCTGAAATCAGGATGGCCGCCACCCATTTCGGCTCGCCCTCCAAGACCGCCTGCCAGCTCGCGACGGAGCGCCAGGTGAAGGCGACCAGCAGCAACAGGGTAGTGGCGGCGGCCGCGATCCAAGCGGCTTTTCCGCCGCCCTTGAGAAACCAAAAGCCCCAGAGCGCCGATAAGAGGCCGAAGCTGCCCCCGCTGATGAGTGCCGTCTTCGCCGCTTCGGGATTGGAAAGGAAGCCGAGCAGCCCGCAGACGATCAAGAAGCCGCCGAATCCCAGAAACCACCGACCGAGAACTTGTGTTGTCATAACGATCTCCGTGAATCGATCTCCGTCGGGAAATCAAGAAAGCGGGATCGATTTTTCCGGGACCGGCGCCTGGCCGGGGCGCATGCACGGGGCTTGCCCGGCGGCTACTTCAGTTTCCGCCGGATCAGCCATTCGATTCCCCGGTGGTAGGGTAGGCTCGCTCCGGTCAGGTTGACCAAGTAGCCGGTTTTCCACTTGGCCTTGCTCAGGCCGCGCAGGGCGTTCGCTTGATCCACCTTCGCGACGTACTCGAGACCGACATCGAAGAATTGCATGTCCCCGAAATACTTCGCCTCCCGCCGGCTGGGCATCAGGCCCATCTTGAAGATGGCGGAGTGGTAGCACTTGTGGGCGGGGTCGACCATGGCCGGGCCGAAGCATTCGGCGTAGTCGGCGACGAAGCGGAGCGCGCTTTTCTGCAAGGCGCCGATACTGTCCGCGATGCCCTCGTACTCGTAATCGTACATCTCGATCTCGCCGTTCCCGTGGATCTCCCGGACCGATCCGTGCCGCGCCAAGAAAAGCGTTTCGAAAACGTTTCGAAAGCATTCCTCCTTGATGAAATTGTCGTAATTCCGGTCCTGTTCGAACAGGTAGCCGTGGTAGTGATGGTCGTGCTTGACCGCGTGGGCGGAGGTCGGGCTCACCCCGAAGTAGTAGCCGTTGACCTCGGCATCGATCCCCGCGCTTTCGAGAATCTTGGTCAACGCCCGCTGCATGCTGCCGTTCCAGCCGATGTCGACCACGCCGATCTTTCCGCTCAGCTCGAATGTCTTCAGGTAGGCGACCAGGGCCTGGTAGCTTTTCCTGGAGCGCTCGATCACCCGGGGCTTGATTGCGTCGTAAAAGGCGGCGAAGCGCTGGTTCTGCGAAAGCCGGGTCCCGTCGATCTTGTCGTCGAAGGAAAGGGAAAACCGATCGAGGAAGTTTTGGTCGATCGTTTCGCGCATCCCGAGCCGTTCGAGCACGGAGCCGACATCGCTCTTCTCGCTCATGCTGGCGAAGTTTTCGACCTGCTCGAGGTCGGGATGCATCCATACGGTCGGCAGGATCAAAACCTGCCTCGATACGTGGAGGTACTCGTTCCGGAGGCCTTCGGAGTTCACCACATCGAAGGCGTCCTGCATCAGCTTCCCGTCCCGGGCCAGGAAAAGCAGGTGCTCGACTCCATCCTTTTTGACCCGTCGCCTGAGCCAGTGGGAAAATCCGAAGAGGAGCGGGCCAAGCTTGTTGTAGCCGATGTCCTCCTCGATGCTGCGGGGCTTTTGCTTGCCGGAGAGGAACCTCTGCAGGCAGACCCCGTCGTCGAAGCCCCGCCGGCGCCTGGGTTTCGGCATCCAGTAGGTCTTGCCCCGCATTTTCAGCGGCTGAAGACAGTCCGACCGCAAGCTGTCCCCGATATGGATCATCTGCTGCGGTTCGATCCCGAGTTTGCGATGGATCAAATCGAAGAGGGTGCCGTCGCTTTTCATGCAGCGCGAATCCGAAGAAACGAACAAATCGCTGTAGCCGGCGATGCCGTGCTTCGCGAGCAGCTTGCCGATGAACTTCTTCGGCAGATACATATCGCTGGCGAGGACGATGCGGAGTTCGGCCGCCTTGGCGGCCCTGAAGATTTCGAAGCCCTTGCGGTGCTTGATCGACAGCTTGTATTCGACCTCAAGTTCGGTCTCCATCAGGCGGCGCGCTTTTTCGGGGCCGTAGAACTCCGCCGGCCCGGCATAGATCATTTCGAAGCTGACTTCTTTGAAATCGTTCTCCTCGCGGACCCGGCGCTCGGCTCTCACGCGGTGCTCCCGGAAACCGCTGACTTGGTCGTCCGGATAGCGGCGGTTGTACTCCCTCTCGACGACGGAAAAGACGTCATGGGGCAGCGGCACGATCCGGGTGATGAGGGTATCGAAGATGTCGAAAGAGACGACCTCGTGACGTTTCAGCCGACGGATCACTCGGGCCGGGTCGGTGGATCCCGTAATGATCATGCGGGCCCCCGGCGTCGGATTTCGGATTCCATCGCGTCAAGCATAAGCCGGGCGCTGCGTTCCCAACTGAAGTCCTGCACGATTTTGCGATGCGCTTTTTCCACCGACACGCGGTGCGACGGAGCGGTCAGGATTTCCAAGATCCCGGCATCCGAGTCGCAGAGGTAGCCGTCTTCCCCGTGGCGGATGATCATCTCGGGCCCGGGGGCCCTTCTCGCGATCACCGGCGTCCGGTAGTACATGGCTTCGAGGATCGACATGCCGAAGATCTCTCCGACGTTCAAATTGAGACTGAAGTCGGCCATCCGGTAGAACCGCCACATCTCGACGTTCTTGACGACCGGATGGAGCCGGACCTGGTCGGTCAGCCCGGAGCCGGAGATTTTCCGCCGGACGGCGGATCTCAGCGGGCCGTCGCCGACGACGCAGAGCTTGAAGCGGGGGTCGCGGGCGTGGATCTCGCGAAAGAGATCGATCAGGGCGAGGGGCCGTTTCTCCTCCGCCAGTCTTCCGACAAAGAGGAGGACCCGGTCTTCGCTTCGGAAGCCGGCTTCCGACTTGCAGTCTTCGACCGTGGATCGAGAGAAATCCCGGTTCAGGCAGGACAAGTCCAGCCCGACCGGCGCGAGGACGGTCGAAACCGACTCGTTCTCCAGTTGCCGCCTCACCGGCTCGGTCTTGGCGAAGACGAGCCTGCGCCGGTAGTTCCGGATATTGCGCTTTGCGACCCGGTCCATGACGGCGCGGGCCCAGCGGTTTGGATGGCTGGAGCGGACTACGCCCACGTAGGGAAAGAGGGGGATGCGGTTTTTCCGGCACCAGTGGTCGAGCCCGGCATAGGAGAACTGGATGTCGGAAAAGCAAAGGATACGGGTATAGCCGGTCTGCAGGCGCTTCGTCACCGCGACCGTGTTTCCGCCGAAGGCCGGGACATCCTGCTGGATCAACCTTACCTGCGGTGCGACCTGGGTGACTTTCCGCGAGCTGCCGTCCAAACACTCGAAGCTGTAAACATCGACCTCGTCGCAGCCCAGCGCGGCCATACCCTTCGCCAAGCCGAGGCTTTGCGGGTTGTAGCGCGAGAGCTTATCCTTCTCGAGTTTCACGAGGGCGATGATTGCGATCTTCACTTCGAGGTCCGGGCTAGGGTCGATCGGTAAAACAGGTTTTGCGGGCGGATGGGAGCACCGCTCCGAAAGGGCCGGGGCCCGGGGAACAAGACGTGCGGTGGTGAATGGAGGGTCGGTAGTGGGTGAGGGCCGTTGCGCCGGGTTCCGCGTTCGCCGCATCACAACACGGACGGACGGGCTTCAAGCAAGTTTAAAGGGCCGCTGAAAATGCCGATGGATTGCAGAATGCGTGCCAACGGACGGTGACGAAGCGCAGCTGCACGCAGATGGCAGATGCCCGGAGGGGTGATGAACGGGCTGCCCCTCTAAAAGAGCTCGAAAACTCTCCCCCTGTGTCCCCGTGAGAGGCGAAAATCTCATTCGACGTCTCCACCGCCTTCAGCCGACCCGCCCGCACTCAGACCCGCCAGCGCTTGTGGAACCAGACCCACTGGGCGGGATCGCGGAGGATCATCTTTTCGAGCGCGTGGTTGAAACGCTGCGTCAGTTCTTCCGGGCTGGGCCGGTCGTCCTCGCTCAGGGGAAAAACCGGAGGATCGATGCTGATATGGTAGCCGTCGTCGGGCCGGCGGTGGATGCCGAGGGGAATGACGGAAGCCCGCGAACGAATGGCCAGCCGCGCCAGTCCGACCGGCGTCCGGGCGGGGTGGCCGAAAAAATCGACGACCACGCTGTCGACCTTGGTGTCTTGGTCGATCAGGACGCCGACGGCCTTTCCTTGACGGAGGGTGCGCATCAGGGTCAGCGCGGATTGGTCCCGGTCGATCGTTTTCACGCCCTTGTTTTCGCGGATACCGGTGACCAGGCGATTGACCCGGGCGTCGCGCAGCTTGCGTCCCACCGCGTAGATGGGATAGCCCTTCAGAGCGAACCAGGCCGCCATCAGTTCCCAATTGCCGATGTGCCCGGACAGGCCCAAGAGGCCCTTGCCGCGGGCGAGGGCGGAGTCGAACTGGGAGCGGTCGTCGCAGCTTACGAGCAGCTCTAGTTCGGTCCCGGGCATTTTCGAAAAGCGCGAAAGATCGGCGGCGTGTTTGGCGAGGTGTATGAAGCACTCGCTCGTGATTCGGTCGATCTCGTCGCCGCTCTTTTCGCCGCCGAAGACTTTGTCCAAATTGGCCCGCGCGCGGCGGCGTTCCCTGCGGAGGACGAAGGCGGCGAAGGTGCCGGTCGCTTCCGCCCACCGCAACGCGATCTTCCGGGGAGGAAGGGAAGCCAACGCCATCAAGCTGCAGATCAGCAAGTACTGCAGCCAACGTCGAAAACGTCGCCAGTGGTGGTTCTTTTGCAAGTCGGCCTTTCCCCCCATCCCATGCGAGTCGGGACCGATTGACCATACTTTTCGAACCGCCGCCGCGTATTCTCGGCCGGTCCCCGGGAGCTCGAATCGTGCTCGCACTCACGACGGCATGCGAATTAAGCCCGGGCTGTTCAGGCTGCCAGTTGCCTCGGAAGGATCCCTGCCGGGAAAGTTCGCGGGGCGTCCGCTTGGGCAGATAAGTTCGAAACAATAATGCGGAAAGCGAGAGGGCGGAGCGGAGGAACGAGGGTATTCCTGTCTGCGCTTCAGTTTCCGGGAACGATGCTGAATCGCCTTCTCGCGGTCCACGAAGTAGGTCTGCCGGCGTTCTTCGGTCGGTTTCCGTCGTCAGATATCGACGGGACAGAGCATGAGCGAGAAGTAAGCGACACCCGGTCCGCTTTCGAGGCGGAGTAGGATATCGTTGTAGCCCTTTTTGAGCAGGATTTTGCGAAAGCCCTGATCGAGCTCCCAAGAGCTCAAGCCCTTTTCTTCCCAGACCGGGAGGTCGTTGATCCAGACCTTGGCGTAGTCGTCGGTGCCGATGGCGAGCAGCACTTCGCGGGTGCGGTCCGAATGCACTTCCGTATACGCGTAGTAGGTGCTGTCGGTAATCTCGTCCGGAGGGTTGATCCTCAAGTTGTTGGACTGGACGAAGCGCCATTTCAGATCCAGCGGCAGGCCGGTGCGGGGGTGTTTCTTGCCGGAGTATTCGGCGTCGAGGTCGACGAGCGTTTCGGGCGGGAACTTCTTGTCTTGAAAGGACGTCTCGGCGTTGCGGGGACGGTCCCAGGGACCGATCACATACCAAGTGTCGATAAACAGCCATCCCTTGCGCGCGGACTGCTCGGTGAACTTGCGTCCGGGCAAGGCCTGCGCGACGATTTCCCCGGTGCTGATGTCTTTGAGCACCTGGGATTGCCGTTTGGCGCTGGCCCCCATGCTCCCTTCGAACATGGCCCGGTTCAGGATCGCGTCCACGGCTCCCTCGCCCAGCGGATTCGGGCCGCTTTGGCCGCCGCTCAGCTGGTAAGCCTGGGCCATCAGTCCGGTCATGTCGCTCATCGCGCCACGAGGCTGGTCGGCGGTCGACGCCATCGTGCCCATGGCGGCTTGCAGGGTGGATCTGGCGCGGAGCATTTGGCTCAGTTGCCGGCCGGATAGCTGTCCGCTCTGCGAGCTCTCGAGGCCGGAGAGCTGGGACGCCCGGCTCCGAGCGGTGCGGGCGATGTCGGATGCGGCGCGGGTGGCTTGTTCGAGGGCCTCGTTGAAGGATTTGAACGACTCCGCGTCGGTGGGCCGGGGTGCCTCGGGGGCGAGCGCGGCGGAGAGGTCGGGAGCCTTCGGCATCTCGGGTTGGTAGAGGTCTTCCATGGCCTCCTCGAAACTCTGAGATTGGGCGGCGGCGAGCTCGGCGGCGCGGGCTTCGGTAAAGTTCCGGTTCACCTGCTCGCCCAGATCCTGGATGGTCTCGTAGAGCTCGTTGGTCGGCATTTGATCGAGAGCTTCGTCGGCGTAACGGCCGAGCCGCTCCTCCAAGGCCGCGCGATCTTGGTAGGCGTCGAGGGCCTCGCGGCCGAGCGCCGCCATCTGTTCCTCGGAAAGCGCAT
>Ga0076930_101639_pt1 | contig 11173 bp, 13 predicted proteins | sample HotLakConsoUCCRE_FD_71149 | JGI IMG/M metagenome (GOLD analysis project Ga0076930, IMG submission 71149) | Hypersaline microbial mat communities from Hot Lake, Washington, USA - Hot Lake Consortium UCC-RE (version 3) (version 3) ...
CGAACCACCACTGATCCGGGTTCCGGTCCCTGAAGGCCCGCCTTCAAAGGCCACGAGCTTGATCGAGCGCGGGCTGTACGGTGATCCAGCAACGGCGGCGGCAGCCGCCGCCCCTGCCCCACCCTGCGGAGCACCCCGTCCGGCGGCGGGGCCAGTGGGGCCATACATGCCTTGAGGTGGCGGCATCGATACTGCGGCCCGCTGCGCGAGTTGCTGGCGAAGTTGATCGTTCTCGGTCTGATAGGCACTGACCACCCGCTGGCCGTCGGTCGCCATCGACTGGTTCTCGGCCTGCAGAGCAGCGATCTGTGCCTGCAGCGCATCGAGCCGCTGGTCCTGACCCTCGACGCCGCGCAGCTGGTTCTCAATGCCTTGTATCTGCGCTTCGGACTGAGCCTGCCATTCCTGCTGGCCCATGTTCCTGTTGACCATGTCGTCAGTGGAAACCTTGATTTCCTGACCATTTGCGACCTGTGCAGCCTCCTCGCCTGCATCGCCGCCGAAGATGTAGGCTGAGCCAGCCACCAGAGCGACGAGCCCTGCGCCCGTCATCAGCATCATCTGCTTCTTCTTGACCGCGTCATTGGTGCCGAATTCCTCGACATCGACGGTGTCGTCGGCATCAAGCTGCTTGGGCTTGCGCTTGAAGGGGTTGGTGAAGTTCATGGACGTCCTCCCACGGAGCTGGCCGCGATCTGGCCCGATGGCGTGATGATGTAGGCTGTGGTCACCTCGCCGCGGGCGAGTTCTGTCTTGACGACACTCACCGCGACGGCACTGCTCGGTGCGATGGTCTGCTCGTTCAGAACCGCGGCAGTCTTGCCGGTATTCTCGATCCTGAGCACACGGCCGACAAGGTTGAGGCCGTGATATTCGGTGATCATCTGGACCTTGAGGGGGCCCACCATTACCGGGCGCATCGAGGGTTGGCGGATCTCGAACCCGTCCATGGCCTGTGATTGATACATCGCCTGGATCAGCGATGCCGAAGTCTCCTGCGGAGAGGCAGCACGCGCGAGCTCGGCAGGCCTCTCGCCCAGGATGTCGCGGTTCTCGACGAACACCTGATGGGCGCGATCGCCCTCAAGGCGGCAGGCAAATTTGTAGACAAAGCCCTTGGCCGTCGTGCCGAAAAACGAAACCTCGTCCTTCGTGAAGCCCTCGGGCACGGAGATGTAGATGTCGCCGCGCGTAGGCTCGTTCACAACGGTGAAATCGTCGACCTCATTGCCGGTGGTCAGCTTCGACACACTGGCAAAGCGATCATCCTTGAGACTGATCCGGGTCAGGCCGGATTTTGAAATTGTGCAGGCCACCTCGCTGTTGTCGGTTGCAAGAAGCGTCTCGTCTGCGAGAGCGGGTGAGGCCATCATTAGAGCGCCTGCGACCAGTAGGCCTGTGCCAATGGTGCGGCTGCTGAGGCAAAGCGAACGGGCAGCGAGCGCCGTCCCGCTTGCAAAGAGGCCCAATGCAAAAGGCGTGATCATGCCTCTTCCCCTTGTTCCTGGCCTTCGACCTTTGAGATCATGCCGAAGCCCACCAGTTGCAGAGACAGCCCCGAATACTTCCAGGTGAAGCGAAACCGCTTGTGCTCCGCCGTGACGGCCTTCGACCCGACGACGGTGTGAAGCGTCCCCGAAACCTCAGAGGTCAGGGTGTCAGGGTCGACCCGAATCGAACCGATCGTGAAGTACTGGCTGATGCTCGAGTTGCCCTGCTCCTTGATGATCTTCATGAGATCACGCTTGAGTGCCCCGTGAGATTCGGGCGCGGCGATCTCGAGGATCGATTCCATCCAGTAGTTGAGGTTCTCGGGGCTGCGGTTGAGAGCGATGAGCGCGGTATCGCGCGTCACCATCTCGAGATAATCCTCCGAGACGCCGCTCGAGGATATGATCAGCGGGCTGCGCAGGACCGGTTGAAGAACGATCTCGCGGTCGCGTGTGAACCCGAAAATCAACAGCAGGACCAGGAGGCCCGCCAGCGTCAGCGCGGTGATACCCAGCATGTTGCGCTGCTTGAGCACCCGCTGCGATTGCGCCAGTCCGTAAGAATGATCCATATCAGCCCACCATCATGCGAAGATGGGAGGGCGGCGTCGCCTTCAGTCCGGTGAAGCTCGACGGCAGGTACCAGTAGGCCATGTGGAACACCCACGATGTAGCCCGGCCGGCTTTGAGTTTTCGGAACCCCCACCATCCAAGCACCGCCAGCACCAACCCGATCATGACGTGCTGCGTAAGAATGCCCCAGATGAATGGAATCACCATCGCGAGGAACTCATCCAGCGTCCAGAAGCCGATCAGCTCCGGGTCGTCGAGATGCGAAGGAATGCTGTACCGATCCATGACTAACCGCCCTCCTCTTGGACGACCGCGGCCTCAGATCGTCGCAGTGACGGTCGAAGTGACGATCGGGACGCCGGTGCCGGCGCCCACGCCGACAGCGACGGGAACGGCGACTTGACCGAGGCTGAAGCGGCCCGAACCGAGCGCAACCAGACCGCCGGCAAGAGCCATGACGGTAATGATCCGACCGCCCGAACCTTCGAGGAAGTTCGTGAAGGTCGTCAGCGCCGTGTTGAAGGTACCATCGGCACCGGCATGAGCCGCACCGATGGTCAGGAAAGTGGCGATGGCGAAGACCGCCAGCGCCATGAGGATCGTGTTCAGCGACAGACCCTGCTTGATCGAGAGTGCATTCATTGCAATTCCCCATTCCAAAGCTCCACGGGATTGCGGAACCTTTCACAGGAAAATGGAAACCTCTGCGTGCTTCAAGCACAATGTCATTTTCGACCACTCAGTTCGTCGCAATTGATCAATTACTTTCTCTGTATTGGGATTTTATTTCCTACACACGGGAAAGAATTTACGAACTGGCGCAGAATTTTTGCCAAGATGAGGAATTTTTTTGATCTCGAGAGGAAGTCTCTTCCTCCCTAGGGGAAAAAATTTCCCACCCCAGTTTGAAACTAGATGAAAATTTCGCATCAAGGGCCAATGGATACGGAATCTTGCTTACTGAGAAGAGACGCTGCATCGGATGATTAATACTTGACAACCAGACGTGTCCGTAAGTTAATAATCAGTCGAGGGGTCGTAGCCTTATGCAGAAGATCTATCCTGAAGAACGCCACAGCGCTCGACTTGAGCAGTATCGGCTCGTGCTGACCGAAGCGTGGCGACGCAATGGCATGACCAACAAAGAGGTCGCTCTAGCAACCGGCAAGGGGACTAGCCTCGTCAGCAAAGTCAAAAATGGCCGAGCAAATATCTGTGCGAGTTTCAGGCACCAGCTCATCGACCTGTTTGAGCTGGATCGCGTTCGGCTTTTCATCGCGATCGATATAGCAGGCAATGGAATGCTCTATTTCGATCCGACATTCAAACACGTCTGCCATGCATCAATGTGTTTCGTCCAGGAACTGCTGACCCTGATGGGCGACGACATAACGCCGGAACAAAGAGCCCTCTTTGCGGCATTTTCGGAACAAACCATCAGCCTTGTTGCAGGCCAGGCAGGTTCTGATGTCACGGGGCGAATCACGGCAATCATCCCTGCTCTGACGAATCTGGTCGAAAAATCGAAACCCTAGACGTCCGCCCCAGACGCTGAGGGTAGTCCAAAGCCAGGTCGCGAGGGCTCCAGATCACCAACGCAACGATTTCCCACCGAAGGTCACCGAGAAACGCATGAAAAGCCACGTATCGATCACCTGAGAACTTCGGCGTGACTAGTCTCGTGCAATAGGATGGACCTGCTGACTGAAAGGCAGACATGAGCAGCGATCGGAAAAAGGAACAGCGCAGACGCCGACGTGCCGAAGGATTCAGGCCGCTGGAAATCTGGCTACCATCCGAGATTATCGAAAAACTCGACGCCATGAAGACCGGCGCTGCATGCTCACGCGAAGCCGTGATTCTCGCCCTCGTCGAAGACACAGTCGAGGTAACGGGATCCATCAGCACAGGCGAGCCGCTTCTGCTGCAATGAGACACAAAAAAGAGGGCTCCGCGCCAACGGGGCCCTCTTTTTGCACATCCTGTTGCTGGAGTGACAATGTCTATGCGCTCCCTAGCAATGGAACGGTGAAAAGGCAAGCGCTGTCGCGCGCGATGACGCACGCCAGTGCGCTGCCAACGAGCCACCGCACCGACAGGTGCAAACGAAGGGGAGGAGTGCGCCGCAGAAATGAAAAACCCGGGCAATGCCCGGGCCTTTCGAAGGAAGCTTGTAGTTGACCGCGTCAAGACGCGGCGGATGACACCTTTCAACTAAATGCTCCCTGACAATTTGCAAGCAATTCTCGCGATTCTCGCGGCGATTGTTGATGTCTGCGCCGCCTCCTCAATGCCGAGGGAGCGAATGGATGATTATTGCCCAAATTGATACCGGTAAGCGGGCTATGCGGCAGCGCAAGGATGAACCTGCGGCAATTGGCAAACTCTTGCCCGCCATACCCGGTTTCGCCGAGGAAGTCCTAAGCGCCCTCCCCTTCTTACCAGACGAGAATTCCAAAGCCGTTTACCGAGCCAAAGTGCTCAAGTTGATGGAACAGTTCAACGACAGGGGGGACAAAGACGCGGGGCGCCAGCGCAAACGCAAAATCCTCGCGATTCTGGAATCCTTTGCGATCCGGCCACCGGTGACCATCGCCGTACCTCCTGTGATCTGGAAGCACCTCTTCGCTGCGGCTTCGAGAATCGCTTGCAGGGACGAGCATTGGCACAGCAACTGCGGCCCACTAATTGCAGCATCCAATGCGCATTTGCAGCGCACACTGGGCTGGAACGCACCACGGAATAATCTGCGCAAACTGGCCGAGCATGGCCTAGCCGTACCCTATTGCCTCGCTGGCAACGGCAAGCGCTATTTCGATATCGGGAAGAAGGGCGCAAAGCCACACGCCTCAGGTTGGTCACTTGCTCCCTTGCTGTTGCTCGAGGACTATCTTGTAGCTCTTGCTGAGCGGGAGGCACGCCTTGCAGAGCATCACTTAGAAATTCCGCGAAGGATTACCGAAGCAACCACCACCGGGTTCAGGCTGATCCGCCCGTTTGAACGCGATGAGATATGGGCAAGAGCGGCAAGGTGGAAACTCGAAGCACTCTCCCGCGCTCAGCGGCAGTATTCCAGGCGCCGAACATCGAGCGACACAATCACGAAGCTCAAGCGGATCGCCGCTGCAGCAGAAAGCCTACTTGATCGTCTAATCGTACGGTTATCACATGCTCCGTCGGCGGCGCTGACAGCCAAAAATGACACAAGAGTGCAGCACGAGCGACACCACCTATACAGTCCTGAGTCAGCCTTGAATCTTGTAGAAGGCTTGGCGGGAAGGCATACGGCCACGACTGAAGCTGACAGGATGGGCGAAGCTGGTCAGAGGCGCTGCAAGGGCGTCCAGCACGCGGGCGATTCGGAAGACCCTTACGGCATTAAACGATCAGGCTTCAAATGGTCAGAGGCACCTGCCCTCTTCCCATTTGTCGATGGTCTGATCGAGCTTGGCCACTCACCGGGCATAGACGCGCTCCACTCTGTCGCGCGAATTTGCCAGATCGCGCAGCCAACGGCGGCGAGAGCAAGCGGCGAGATGGGTCCCGAGATTGCTCTCCTGTGTGCCCTCATCACCGGAGATCATCTCTCGAAAGGTCAGATCAGCAAAACACCCGAGGCCTACATGCAGGCTCTGATCCGGCGCGCACGAAGCGGCGAACTGAATCTCGGACACACTCTGTTCGGCCGGAGACAAGCAATCTTCGGGCAGAAGGGCCAGAAAGCTTCGAGGCACCATGGCGCGAGCCACCGCGTGAATGGATCAGAATGCCCGATACTGAAGGTTGAACGCCCTTAGCTTGCCGTATTGAAGGTTTTCCTATATCTAAGTGCCGTAAAACCTTCAAGGACCTCCCGAATGGCATATTCAGATTCAATCGTGGGTCAAATCGGCGATCTCGCTGAAGCGGGTGAGCGCATGATTGAGAGGCTACGGCGCAAGGCTTTCTTGCCTGACAGTCGCAAAGGACTCCATATCCGATTCGGAATTGCCGAGACAGCGCAACTGCTGGGATGCTCGACCAATAGGATACGCATGGCGGAAGAAGATGGCCGGCTACCCCCTCCACCTGCTGGGGAAAATGGCAGACGGCTCGGTTACACGATCGAGGACACCCTGCACATGCGCAAGGTGCTCGATGCAAGCCCTGCCCGCGGCCCAAAGGACACGCCGGCCATCATCGCCGTGCAGAATTTCAAAGGCGGTGTGGGAAAATCAACCGTAACGACGCATCTTGCTCATTATTTTGCCGTTCAAGGCTACCGCGTCCTGGTTGTTGATTGCGATAGTCAGGCGACAACGACGACCCTGTTTGGGTTCAATCCGCACTTCAACATCACGCGCGAAGAAACGCTTTATCCCTATCTGTCGATCGACCCTACCCAGGCAGACCTGCTTTACGCGGTCAAGGGGACTCCTTGGCCGAATGTTGATCTGATCCCGTCGAACCTTGAGCTTTTCGACGTCGAATATGAGCTGGCTGCTTCCGGGGCAGACGGACAGAATGTGCTCGCAGCACGCTTTCGCAAATTGAAACAGGGGCTCATCGACCTTGCCCGAGACTACGACGTGGTCATTCTCGATCCGCCGCCCGCACTTGGAACAATTTCACTAGCAGTGATGCAAGCGGCGAATTCCCTGTTGGTACCAATGGCCGCGACGACGCCGGATTTTTGCTCGACAGTCCAATTCCTATCGATGATGGATCAGGTGATCGATCAGTTGATCGAGGCCGGAGTGGCGGTCGAGTACAATTTCGTGCGCCTCCTATGTTCGAAATTCGACAGCGGAGACCCGAGCCATGAAATGGTTCGGGCAATCATGGAGCAAAGCTTCGGCCCTGCCCTGCTGCCCGTACCAATCCTGGAGAGCGCCGAAATAAGCCACGCTGCTCTGCGTATGATGACGATCTACGAGCTCGAGAAACCCATCGGCACATCAAGAACGCACAAACGGTGCAGATCAAATCTCGACGAAGCGCTGGGGCAAGTTGAACAATTGGTGAGGCAAGGTTGGGGGCGGGCCCAGGCCATTGATGAGGCATTGCTCGTCAATGGTTGAGATTGAAACCCTGATCGGGCCGGCGACACCCGCTCGGAGCAAAGTCGAAGCACAGCGCGCGGTAGATTGAGAGGCCACGATGGCAAAGAAACAGAAGGATTACCTGACATCGTTGCTTTCCGACGACGTCGCTGGCTCAGCAGCGGACGCGGCCGACGCACATGAAGAGGCATTGCCTGCCACGCGTCAGGATCGATCCCGGCGAAATTCGCTTCTCGGTCGTGAAAGCGCTCTGGCCCGCGTGGCCAGCGGCGAGGTCCGGCAGGTTACGCAAATTGCGCTAGATCCCGCACGCGTCCGACCCTGGGCCGGAAACGCTCGTTCATACGGCCATTTGAGCGAGGAGAACTGCCGCGATCTGATCGACGCCATCATTGCCGAAGGTGGCCAGAAGGTGCCCGCAATTGTTCGGCGGATCGAAGGCGACCCAATATTCGAATTTGAGGTCATCGCAGGCACACGGCGCCATTGGTCGATTTCATGGCTGCGGCAGAACTCGTACCCGGACATGAAGTTTCTCGCACAGGTGGCCGACCTCGATGACGAAGCTGCTTTCCGTCTCGCAGACATCGAAAACCGGGCGCGCAAAGACGTCTCTGATCTTGAGCGAGCGCGCAATTACGCCGCAGCACTGAAGACACATTACGGAAATCACCAGTCACGCATGGCGGAACGTCTCAAACTCTCACAGAGCTGGCTTTCAAAGATGATCAAGGTTGCCGCCATTCCCGACGCCGTGATCGCAGCATTCGCATCTCCTGCTGACGTCCAGCTGAAGCCCGCCTATCCGCTTGCCCAAGCCTTGAGTGACCCCAAAAGGGCTGCATTAATTCAGAAGGTCGCCAAAGCGCTTGCAGACAAACAGGCACGGCTTCGCAAGAGCGGCGAGGCGACGCTTACCGCTCAAGAAGTTATCAGGCTGCTGCTGACATCCGATGAAACTCCGGCCGAACCCCGAGAGATTGTCATTCCTGGGGCACATGACCGGCCAGCGGTAAGCCTGCAGCGTGCCAACCGGCAAGGCGTGACCCTGCGGCTTCATGCCGGGCACGGCCTTTCAGATGAAGAGCTTCTGGCTAAAGTGAGAATTCTGCTCGAGACCCTCACGGCAGAGGGTGGAGGCCTGCAAAGGTGACGACCACCCTCCCCCATCCAGTCACGGCCACCCCGCATTGGAGTTATTCCCCGGGGAATAATGCTCACGATGATTATTCCCCGGGGAATAATCATCGCGGCCAACAGGCATCACTGCGATGACCCGTGCCAGCAAAAAAAGCGTTCCAGAACAGTTCGACCTGTTCCTGCCCTATTTGGCCGATCTGCCGTTGCGCGACCAACGCGAGATGATGGAACGACCATTTTTTTCGCTCGCGAAACGCAAGCGGGTCAAGCCGATCGAATACACAGCGCCAGACGGCAAACTATGGGTTCATGTGAGCCCAAACCCTGACTACGGCATGGCCACAATCTGGGACGCCGACATCCTCATCTATTGTGCCAGTCAGCTCGCTGACATGTCTCGGCGCGGGGTCAATGACATTCCCCGCAAGCTCCACATTATGCCTTACGACCTGTTGCGAGCAATCGGCCGACCGACAACCGGACGGGCTTATGAGCTGTTGGGGCAGGCTCTGGACCGCCTCGTCTCAACCACCATCAAAACCAACATTCGCGCTGAAAATCGCAGAGAAGCAACCTTCAGCTGGCTCGATGGATGGACCCAGCTCGTCGATGAAAAAACTGAGCGCAGCCGCGGCATGACACTCGAACTTTCAAACTGGTTCTGGGAGGGTGTGATGATGAAGGGCGGGGTGCTCAGCATTGACCGCGCCTATTTTGATATCACCGGGGGGCGCGAACGATGGCTATACAGAGTAGCACGCAAGCATGCCGGCGGAGCTGGTCAGGCAGGCTTTGCAATCTCCATGCCTGTCCTCTTCGAAAAATCGGGCGCAGAAGGTGAGTATCGGCGTTTCAAGTTCGAGGTGCTCAAGCTGGCAGAGAAGAATGTTCTTCCAGGTTATCGGCTCCTCATCGAAGAAGGGAAGGGCAGTGAGCCGCTTCTGAGAATGATCCGTCTGAACGATCACACTGCCGAGACCACGGACAGCCAAGCTCTGGAATCTGCGTCTGCAACGCAGTGCCCGAATCATTTCCCGGGGAATGATCGCGATGCAGTAATGCCGACACCGCCAGCATCTGATCCGGCACAAGCAGAAAAAGTTCAAGTTTTTGACGCTCGGTCGCTTGTCCGCTCTGCTGTAGCGGGCCTCTCAGACAAGGCTACGCGCGGAATAATTGCAGACGACACGATGGCCTATCTGCGCGAGAAATGCCCAGGCTGGGACCTTTACGCACTCCACGCCGAATTCGAGAGTTGGGTGAACGCCGATCCTGCGAGGACGCCAGCGAGCTGGCAAAAGGCTTTCATCGGGTGGGTGAAGCGCCATCATGAAAAGCACAAGCACGAGCTACGCAGGTAGAGATCGTCATCTGAACAACTGCGCGCGCGAAGCCATTCATCAGAATCAGCCGATTGAATGGCTCCCCGCCGGCGATGCGTTCCGAATGTGTCGTGTCGAATCAAGACCGGCCTGCAAAACTGAGCAGATGAGGATCTCTTTGAAGCTCTTCCCAGCATCTCGCCGCGATAATGATTCAATTTGGCTGGCCTTTTGATGGGAAATTCTTGTTTCTCGACACTTCGGGAACAGCTTCCAGCAGACCGCCGACACAACAGGAACGCAAAGACGGACTATCAGGAACAAACCTTCGAAACATCAGGAACGCAAACCCGACATATCGGGAACCGGGCTTTCGAAATTCATAAGGGAATACAGCGAGTCGCAGCATGGCGCAGCGTCCTTAACTGATCTAACTAAGCTGTAACCCATCTAACCCTCTGGAAGTCTATGTTTTTTGAGAATATCAAGAAGAAGAGCCTCAGATCCAGATACTGACCACCTCTTGGACGCGCGCTCGTGGCAGATATCATCCCGAGTCCGGTTATCGCCCGCAGAACGCTGGCCTCCTGCGGCGAAATCGAAGCCCTGAATCACAGGCACTCCGGTGATTCAGATTTCCAATTGGACCTGCCGCGCAGCAATCTGCCAGCAAGTGTCTATGGAAACACCCATCAGTCACTCGTGGCATTGGCAGGCGATCGACCCATCGCGTAACATGGCGCGTGATTATCATCTCTGGATTGCCACCGACCTATTCGGTTGGACAACCGTCGAGCGTCGCTGGGGTCGGATCGGTACCAAAGGGCAGGGCGCTACCCTATCCTTTGCAGACAGACAGCAAGCCGAGAAAGCCGTACGAACGATCCAGCAAAAACGCCAAGGCGCTCACAACCGCATTGGAGTCAGCTACCGCGAGATCGAATGATTGCGCGGCGGTCAGTGCTTCCGCCTGCGGCAGCGGCTGTAAGGCATGAAAGGGATCGACAATTCCGGGAACACTCTCGCCCAAAATTCCCGAACCGAAAGTGCCCTTTTGATGATATGCTGGCGGAAACAACGGAGGCCACCGGCATGCCAGTTGCGACACAAAATGCTTGGCTTGCGCTCTATGTGGGCGTTGGCGTCATGGTTGCCCTCTGTGGCGTTCTTGCCGCCCTGAAGACCATTTATGACCTGCAAAGTGGCCGACTGGTTCTCAATTTCGGAACCTGGACGGGCAGAGCGACAGCGCTACCGAAGCTCTGGTGGTGCTGGCAGGTCAATTACCTGACAGGTGCCCCGGTCATCCTGGCCATCGCACTGATGTTTGCCCATCACCTCGGCTTTGCGACGCTCGTCGATGTATAACTCGAAACACTGGCTGTACGCCGAGAGCTGATTGCAAACCGAGCCTCGGATGGGGCCAAAGCGAAGCTCGACCGCCTCTCATGAGAAGCCCAAGCTGCAGAAATGACCCGAACGTATTCTAGCGTCTCGCGGATGCGCGGAATCCGTCGATGGGCTCGCACCCTGCCAGGGCCTGCATTGTAAGCGGCCAGAGCAAGATCATAGCGACCAAATTCCTCTATCTGTTCTCGAAGATATC
>Ga0076930_101642_pt1 | contig 11149 bp, 3 predicted proteins | sample HotLakConsoUCCRE_FD_71149 | JGI IMG/M metagenome (GOLD analysis project Ga0076930, IMG submission 71149) | Hypersaline microbial mat communities from Hot Lake, Washington, USA - Hot Lake Consortium UCC-RE (version 3) (version 3) ...
GAATAGCATGAAAACAGCTAATTATGAGGCTTTTACTAAAGAACAAATTTACCCGAAAAAGCTACTCTTGGTGGGGGGTATGGTCAAAATACTTCAGCCCCGGTCTTTTTATCATTCGTTACATTTGGTTCAGAAGGATTTCAATCAAGAATGGAGGTAACCTTACTCATAGTCATCAATATATTGGTTTTGGCTACAGTCAATGCCATTGTCTTGATTGTCCTAAGTATCAGGACAGGCACCAAAACCTATCTTTTAGGCTGGTCTTTGCTGTTCTACAGCTTGTTCTTTCTCGTCTATTTTTTGTGGTTTCATGCGGGATGGATTTTAAAGTTTCCTCATTTGATAAGGACGGTCAATCCCCTGATGTTTTTGACTGCTCCATTTTTTTATTTTTATATCCGAAATTCCCTTTTCGACAGACAAGGATTAGTCTTAAAGGATGCCCTTCACTTTCTTCCTGCACTGCTGCATGTGCTGGAGCTGATGCCCTTTTATTTGATGGGGTATGAACGCAAACTGGAACTGGCAAAAATATTTGTGGAAGATCCCAAAATGCTAAATCTATATGCCAATGGTATTGTCCCCACCTATTTAGTCGATAGTTTTAGGATTGTTTTGATGTCAGCCTATTTGGGCTACTCCCTATGGATGCTGTACCGGTATAACCCAAATTGGGTAAACCCATTCCGTAAAGAGACACTGAAAAATCCCCTTTCGGTGGTTGCCTTTTTGTTTGTCCTGATCACATTTGGGTACTTTTCCTACCATACCTTTTGGATGATGGAGACCCTGGCAGGGTTTCACTTGCCTGGTTTGTTATCTTTTTTTACCTGGGTAACCTTGTCTTCTATTGCCCTTCTGAGCATTTACCTTCACTTGAATCTGGAAAAGTTGTATGATTTACAGCAAGGAAAGATTTCGGAATATGATGTAAACCTAAAAACCAATTCAGGTCCCGGAATGGAAGATAAAGGAAAATTTCAAGATGAACAGCTCGGAACGATTAAGCGGATAGCTGATTTATTGACCCAAAAACAAGTATTTCTCAGGCAGGATTTGAAAGTGGGGGAATTTGCTGAGATGGCAGGTGTGAATAGCAGGGACCTGAGTGTTTTGCTTCAGAAGGTATATCAAAAAGGCTTCAGGGAACTGGTCAATCACTATAGGATTAAATATGCCATTGATAAATTGAAAGAAGGGTACTTGGATTACCGTACGCTTGACGCTTTAAGCAGGGATTGTGGCTTCAACAGCAGGGTGACTTTTTTTAATGCTTTCAAAAAAGAGATGGGCCTTAGCCCCAGTGAATACTGGTCCCATTTTCAGTCCGGGGAAAACCTTTCCTGAAATCCTGATTCAATTAAATAATTCATCCTGGAAGAATGAATGTAAATGAAAATTTACACCTGCTATTGAATTGAATGAACAGGATTTTTAGCTGGAACTCCCCCTGGTTTTGTTATAATGCCCCTCCAATTTTCAAAATTTCAAAAAACTTTATTTCTTCTAAAAATTAACACCCAATTTTTCTGAAATGTTATTTGTATTTCCTGTTCTATAAAATGGACTTTTCTGACTAGGTGTTAAGAAAACTGCTTTTGGTCGATTTTTTCAATGCATATTTCTCCTAACCCACCTATCTTTCCGACCTGAATCCTAAGTTATTTTTGAAAATTTCACCTTACAGCAATGAACAGAACTTTTGCCAAACAGCCAGTTATTAAGCCCAGCCAATAGCTGAATTTTAAAAAATATATATCCAATTTCTAATGGGTTTCCTTTTTCAATCAGATTAGGAACTCTTGACTTTGGACTTTTTATATACATAATCCTTTTTGTAAACCATACAGCAATGAGAAAATCAAAATTTTTTTTGAATCATAGTAAAATTTGGAGTAAGAGCCTTACAGCCTTGCTGACGTTTACCTTTATTCTTTCTGGATGTATTTCAGACGGTATCATGCAAATGAATACTGTTTGGGGTCATGAGCACCAAAACAGTTACCTGGCAATTGTGGACTATAATTCCAGTCCTGAAAATATTTACTTTCCGGCGCTGATTTTACCTTTTGAAACTGCCGACAGGAAAGGAAATTACAAAAGTGAAGCGAGTTTTACGACGAGAGTTTATGTAAGGGAAACAATTAATTTCTCAGGACTTGGATCCACTGATCTAGCGTCTTTTAAAACCAATAAAGCTACGACCAAGGTGGGGAAATCCGCAATCATCATTGATTACGATGTGGCCGGTCCGGATCTTTTAATCGAAGAGTTAAAAAGACATTATGCTGCTCCGGATATTTATGCGCTTTCATTGGTATCGTTTTTCCGTGATTGGGAATTTCTGTACAGTCAGACATATTGTAACAAAAACAGGGCTTAAGGCTTTCGGGTCTGCTTGTCCATTCCGTTTCATTAATATCAAAAAAAGACTTTTATGAAAAATATTACTCAACTTTTATTATTCATTATTTTATCCCTTTCTTTATTTCGGGTCGATGCTCAGTCTTTCACTCAGTTTAGAGGGTTGGGGGCTGATAATTCCGCTGGGGCGGGATTTAAAACGATTTCAACAAATTCAGTTTTGGTGGTTAGTAATAATGTTACAGGAACTACGGGCTCTACAGTGGGGTCAGAACTATTTTCAAAACTAACAACAGCAGGAGGTACAGATGTAATCACGCTGAAGGCTGATGGCGAAAATGCCGTTTCTTTTGATGTAAATGATTTAAGTATATCTAACTATTTAGATCCTGCTTCAGACGCAGATTACACAACAAACACAAAAATTGTTTTTAAAAATGCTGTAGGTACAGTTATTCGTACCATGACATTAAATGGCACAAAATCACTTACATCTTCAACATCTGGAGTATCAATAGGTGCTTTTTTTGATACTAACGCCTCATTGCCGGTAACAGGAGTTTCGGAAATTGAAATAACAATTAATCCAAGTACCGTTTCTGTAGATGCTTTTACAATAAGAAATATAACATTAAGTAATATAGTATCAGGTGCAGTACCTTCAGGACCTGCGACACTTGATTTTAATGCTTTGAATATAACGAATACTATTTCTAATACCTTAGGTAAGTCAACTGCTATTGGACCCCTGAATTTTGAAATAAACTCTCCGGCAGCAAACGATTTGATAACTTTTAAATCAAACGAAGGAGCGGCGGGTACTGGAGCTCTTTATGATAATAATTTTGATATTGGAGGCATAACAAAATGGACTATTAGTAGGCATGATAAGAGTGAATTTAAATTATCAAGCATTTACTTAAAAGATGCAGGTTTTGCAAGCACCAGCGGAACGTTAAAAGCTCGTAGAAATGGAGCACAAGTTGGTAGTACAGTAAATGTAAATTTTAACGGAGATATAGATGTCTCTGGGAACCCTGATTTTACAAATATTGATGAAGTATGGATTGAAGCTACAGATATAAATTTTTATTTAGATAACGTGGCTTATGTTATTCCATCTTCTGTTGTAATGCCAACCGTCTCCACTTCAGCAGCAACCTCCATTACCGCCACAGGAGTTACTTTTAATGGTGAAGTTACAAATAATGGCGGAGCAACTGTAACCGAACGTGGCTTTGTGTATGCTACCAGCTCTAATCCAACCACTTCAGATACCAAAATACAAGACGGAACCGGAACGGGCGCATTTGATGAAGCTATTACCGGCCTTTCCGCAGAAACCACGTACTATGTCCGTGCATATGCTATTAATGGCGAGGGAACGAGTTATGGAAGTGAAGAGAGTTTTACTACAAATGCACCTTCCGTTTTATTGAATGCTAATCCAACAATCTCGTTTTCAAACGACAATGGTTTTTCCGATTCAAAGGCAGTGGACGGTGAAGGAGGGTCTGTAAGTATTTCTGATATAGACATAGAAGTTTATCCCATAAATAGTTCTGGTACAGCTTTGACCGCTGATCCTTTGGAATATCATGATAATGTTGACTGGAACACATATCCGCCAATCGTTACATATGGGGCTACCTTAGAACATTACGGATGGGCTATAAAGTCTGCCAATGGAGACAATTTCTCATTGGAGAGCTTAGATTTCATGGATTGGGGAACATGGGATGGAGCTACATTTATCATCGAGGCCTTTGATAATGGAAGCTCGAAGGATGCAGTTACATTTGCTGGCAATACCGACGAAAGTTATGTGCACCTGGCTCAGACGGGAATACTTTCCTCCGCTTTTACTAATGTTGATGAAATACGATTTTACAAGCAGGGAGGTGATGAAAGCTGGACTGCGCTCAACAATATTAAGGTGAATAGTCCTGTAATTAGTGTGCTTGCCACTGTTACCACCTCAGCCGCATCTGCGATCACCACCAGCGGCGCCACTCTCAGCGGCAACGTAACTGATGATGGCGGGGCTGCGGTAACGGCAAGAGGTTATGTATATTCATTGACTGATAACACTCCTACTATTGGAGAGTCAGGAGTGATTCAAGTCGGTGATGGTAGTGGTACCGGTACTTTTGAGGAAATTGTTTCCGGTTTAAACCCGTCCACTGATTACCATTTTCAGGCCTATGCGACCAATAGTGCCGGAACAAGTTATGGGGGAGTGGAGAGTTTTACCACCCTGGCATCATACTTAGAGAGTTTTTCATGGTCTGCAGATAACCTTGCTGCAGGTGCTACAGGGGTTACTTATACCTTCAATTATGAGATTGTTACAGCAAAGCCCACCAGTTTATTGTATGCGATTAATAACAATGGGTGGGAACTACCATTTTTGGGCTTAAGTGGTAATGGCTATTACATTACCGATCTTGAGAAGGAAGATGTTACCATTAAAATCAATAATGTAGAGATTGACAGGGTGGATTTTGGTGTTCGAAATTGGAACAAGTCATTGATCGATATTAGATTAGTGGATCCAACTTTGCCTTCCGGGTCTCAGGTAGAAATAATAATCGAAAATGTAACCAATAAAAATGAAGGATCCTCGGCATGGACCTGGATTAGAACGGCAACAAGTGGTGGACATGAATTGGATGGAGCAGCAAATCCCGACCCTATCGTATTGGGGCCTCCATCTGCAACCGGTGCGATAACAATTACCAATGATCCCAGTGACTCGTCTTCTGACTGGCAATTAAGTGGAGGAAAATTAATTCCACTGGTAGATGGAGCCAAGGTGAATGTAACTGAGGTTACCAATGCGCTGGCTTCAGGAGATGTTATTATTGAGGCAGAAACCGATGTATTCATTGATGCAACTGTAGCACCATCTCTGGCAGCAGCGAGAAACCTTACTTTACAAGGAGGGGGTAATGTGATACTTAGACCTGGTAGTGAAATCACTGCAATAGGAAATGCCCTTAACCTGGTCTTGTGGGCTGATGCCGACGGAAATGATGATGGGGTGGTTTGGTCTGATTGGAACACCACTTCACAAGGCGCATCTATCCATACCAATGGAGGTCATCTATGGATGGGCGGTGGAGCTGGCTCCACTACCTGGAATGGCTTGACTGTGGGTGATGGCCTGGCCAGAGGAAATGCGACCAACTCCAATGGAATCACATTGGTCAAGGCGGACATTCAAACCAGCGGTGGAAACCTGGCATTCTATGGAAGAGGAAGAACCGGTGCTGCGGCAGGTATCTCAATCCCTGCCAATGAATCAGGTACAAGTTCGGATACGGGATACAATATTAACGGGATACGTATCCTCGGAGGTACGCAAATAAATGCCGGAACTGGTACGGTGTACATGTACGGTTATGCGGATGCCACTTCCGGAAATGCCAATGGAATTGAGATGAGTCAGGCACCTGGCGGACCTGGCCTGATAACCAACGCGAATACAACCGAACAAGCGATCATTTTGGAAGGTTATGCAGAAAACAATCCCCTGGCCTCTAATTCCTGGGGAGTATATACCCATTATTCGACTGTTCAAAACACAGCGGATGGTACCATACATATCAAAGGTGGAGGGTCTAAGAATTCAGGAGTTACCGTTGCTGCTGATGGTGCTGTGTTGTCCCAATCGGGGAAGATCATTCTGGAAGGAACGGCTTCAGGAGATACAAATCCGGAAGTTTTAATACTTGGTGCAGTCGGTCAAAAGACAGGCTCTTCCATTACCGCCTCCAGTGCGGCTATTGAAATCATTGGGGATAAACTCCATATCAGTGGTTCAACTCCAAATGGACTTGTAGCTTCTTCAGGTAGTTTAGCAATAAAACCTTTAAGCCCGGGTACCAACATTGGAATCGGTGGGACTACAGGAACTTTACTGTTACCTGCGACGATGTTTAACACCCATATTGAAGATGGCTTTTCGGAAATCACAATAGGTGACGAAAGGGCAGGATTGATCACGGTAGAAGGCACGTTAGTTTACCAGGATCCTCTTACTTTTAAAACAAATGGAAGTATTGTTTTTGCCTCGAATGCAAATGTGAGCAGTATTGCTGCCAACGCATTCACACTTTGGAGCAGGGCAAGTGGAGATAACCCAGCTAATGACACCAATTATGGGACGATTTGGTTGATGCAAGGCGCTTCCATAAACACCAATGGCGGAGATGTGACCATGGGGGGTGGTGCTGATCCCACGCTAGGATTTGCATTTGGCGACACCAGTGTACCTTCAAATGCTGAAAATAATGCCAGAACTCGAGGCGTGGCCATGAATGGAGCTGTTAATGCTGATGGTGGTAATATCATAATAAATGGAAAAGCATCCAATACTGTAACACATGCCAGAGGAGTAAATATTGCAGGACCTGTACAAACGGCAGGTAGTGGAGAAATTACAATCAATGGTATAGCACAAGGTTCCTCGGATGGGATTGCTTTAGGAGATAGTTATTTCACTCCCGACGCCATAGGTATTTTGGAATCGGGAACGGGTACCATTAGTTTGGATGGTATACCATCTGGAGTTACCCGGAATGGACTTAATATTTCTACTGCAGGTTCCTATATCAAGACAGGCGGAAATTTTTCTGCCGTCACGACCGGAAGACTCACTGCCACTGCCGGTGCTTTAGAAATTGAAGGCAACACCAATCTGGAAGCAGCAGACAATATTGCCCTGACTCATGCCAGCAATGATTTTGGGGGCAGTTTAACAGTAATTTCCGCCGCTAATCTCCAGGTTACAGATCAAAATGAACTGACGCTGGGAGGCATTAGTGCCAGCGGAGCCATTGAAATTGCCAGCTTGGGAGGGGATTTGTCCATAACTGATGATATTTCCACCACCAATACCAGTGCTGATGCCATTATCTTGAATGCAGGCCAAAGCGAATCTATCGGTACGGAAACGGGCGGTAATATTATCGTTTCTGGTACTCCTGTGGTATCAACCGGCACAAGTGGTATAGCAAAACTTTTTAGTGGTTCTGAACCGGCGAGTACAGGGCTTACAGACCTTGTGGGTGGTTTGGCAAATGTCCGTAAAGAAGTGGATGAAACGACAACTACCTTTGATCCTGTTTTGGAAGCTGGAAATGCCTATGCCTTATACCGCTATCAGGATATCATACAGTTGACGGTTGATAGTCAGGATTTAACAACCTCCAAGACCTACGATGGCACAAACAGTGCTGCTGTTACGGATATTGTGCCCTCGGGTGTTCGGCCAGGAGATGAGGTCACCATTACAGGTGAAGCGACTTATGATAACGCTACCACGGGATCCGCAAAAACCATCACGGTGGTTTATACGCTTGGAGGGGCCGATGCGGCCGGATATCTCGCTCCTGAAAATAGGGTGGTGACAACCGGGGAAATCCTGGCCAAAGAACTGACTATTTCAGGCCTGACAGGAGACAATAAAGTTTATGATGGAAATACCACGGCCACTCTAAATGGTACGGCTGAACTAAATGGAGTAGAAACAGGTGATGATGTTGCCCTGGGGGGAACACCAGCACTTATTTTCACTAGTGCCAATGTGGGACCGGAAATTGCCATCACCGCTTCAGGTTACACGATCAGTGGTCCCGATGCCGGAAATTATACCTTAGCGCAACCTACCGGATTAAGTGCGGCGATTACACCAAGACCTCTGGAAATTACAGCGGACAGCAACACTAAGGTTTATGATGGTACTGCCTTGACTGATAACGGTTATAGCATAACATCGGGGGAGCTGGTATCAGGGCATTTGGTTATCACAATGCTGGTAGATGGAAGTCAGACCAATGTAGGAACAAGTGCCAATACGATTGTTCTGGCTGAAATTATTGATGCTTTAGAGGTGAACGCTAAACCCAATTACGATATTACTTATGTGAATGGGATCCTTGAGGTAACCCCAGCCCCTTTAACCATCACGGCGGATAACCAATCCAAAGTGTATGGCGAGGAAAACCCAGGCTTGACTTTCACCTATACCGGTCTGGTCAATGGAGACACGGAAGTGAGCGATGAACCGGGCATTAGCACCACAGCTACGGAAAGCTCTAACGTAGGCACCTATCCGGTCACCTTAACCGGCGGCTCGGATGCGAATTACGACATCAGCCTGGTAGCCGGTGAACTGGAAGTAACGCAAGCTGCATTGACCATCACGGCAGATGATAAGTCGAAAGTGTATGGGGAAGCTAATCCTGCTTTGACCTATACTTATACCGGTCTGGTCAATGGGGATACGGAAGTGAGCGAGGAACCGGGTATCAGCACCACGGCCACCTCCAGCTCCAACGTAGGCACCTATCCGGTCACTTTAACCGTCGGTTCAGATGCGAACTATGACATCAGCTTGGTTGCAGGCGAACTGGAAATCACCCAGGCGTCCTTAACCATCACAGCAGACGATAAATCCAAAGTGTACGGGGAGGAAAATCCAGCATTGACCTTTACCTATACCGGTCTGGTCAATGGGGACACGCAAGTGAGCGAGGAACCGGGTATCAGCACGACTGCCACAGCCAGCTCCAACGTGGGCACCTATCCGGTCACCTTAACCGGGGGATCAGATGCCAACTATGATATCAGCCTGGTTGCAGGTGAACTGGAAGTAACGCAAGCTGCATTGACCGTCACGGCAGATGATAAGTCTAAAGTGTATGGGGAAGCGAATCCATCTCTGACCTTCACCTATACCGGTCTGGTCAATGGAGACACGGAAGTGAGTGAGGAACCGGGTATCAGTACTACGGCAACGGCAAGCTCCAACGTGGGCACCTATCCGGTCACTTTAACCGGCGGCTCGGATGCGAACTATGACATCAGCCTGGTAGCGGGCGAACTGGAAATCACCCAGGCCGCCCTGACCATCACGGCAGATGATAAGTCTAAAGTGTATGGGGAAGCGAATCCATCTTTGACCTTTACCTATACCGGTCTGGTCAATGGGGATACCGAGATAAGTGTTTTACCTGAAATCACAACTAATGTTACCTTGGAAACCGGGGCTGGGGTTTACCCGATCAGCCTGTCAGGAGCTGAAGATTCTAATTACCAGATAAAAATGATGGACGGAATACTGGAGGTGACACCCAAAACGCTGGAAGTCAAAGCCAACAGCGGTTTATTCAAAACCTTTGGGGATACTGATCCCGAATTCACCTACCTGGCAAGCGGTTTTGAAGGAAAAGATGACTATGAAGTCTTCAGTGGTCAACTGGAAAGGGAGCTGGGAGAATCACCGGGAACCTATACCATCAATCAGGGCAGTCTGGTTGCAGGGAAAAACTATAAGGTCCGATTTACCGGAAATCAATTCGAGATCATAGAGATAGTGGTAGTGGATGTACTGGAAATTGCACCTGTCCATATGGCCTGGGGCGAAGACATTCCGGAGCTGCCGACTACTGTACTGGTGATAACGGACCGGGATGAGATCATCAACTTGCCGGTAACCTGGGATGATGCCTCCGTTGAGGTGTTGGCTAGTGGCAGTTACACATTGACAGGCAGCCTGGATTTGGGCAGCGTGCACGAGAATCCGGAAAACCAGCAGGCAAAATTGACCCTGGTGGTAGATCCAAAACAAGCACCCGTCAACCTTTTGATTACCAATAATGAGTTTGAAGGCGAAGAAGCAAACGCAGTCGTACAGATAGGGGAATTGGAGGTAATCGATGCGGTGGATGACATTCATTACCTGGAATTGCCTGAGGGATTGTATGACAACGGTTACTTTGAAATCTCATCCGGCCAGCTCCATTGGAACAGCCCGGAAAGGGCAGAAGGAATAACCACGTTCCAGGTCTTGGTCCGGGTGACAGACAGGGATGGCAACGTGATGGACCGCCTGCTAGAGATCGAAAGGACCCGAAAATCGGTAAGCGAAATCGAGGTATACAACAGTTTCACCCCCAATGGTGACGGCATCAACGATGGCTGGGGCGTTCCCGACTTGCGGCACTATTCCGGGGTGAGCATCCAGGTATTTGAAAGAAGCGGCAAAAGGGTGTTCTATACCCAGGATCCCGATCGTCGCTGGGACGGTACCTTTGAAGGGGTGGATTTACCAATAGGGACCTATTACTGGACCGTCCAGGTAAAAGAAACCGGAGAAACCAGAAAGGGCATGTTGAATATTTTGAAAAAATAAAAATTAATGCCGGCTTGCATGGGCAAGCCGGCCATTTTTAACAAGAAGAGACCAAGGAAATGAAAAAGTTTTACTTATCCATAGCGATCTTATTTTTGGCCCTGATCACGGCAGAGGGACAGTCACGAAAGTATACCTCCCAGTTTAGCCACCTGCAAAGCTATTACAACCCGGGACTGACAGGTTATGAGGGGTCCACCCTGAGGGGCTTAGTCCGCAACCAGTGGGCTGGATGGGAGGGTGCTCCCAAAACCTACTTTTTTTCAGCAGAATTGGATTTTGCGGAGATAGGAGGTAATCCGGATGCAGCGCTTTTGGGCAAAAATGCGGTGGCCGTCAATCTGTTTTCGGACCAATATGGGCCATTTCTGGAAAATGAATTGATCGTTAGTTATGCATCCAGGATTCGATTAAACCAATCGACCAACCTGCGCCTGGGAGCGGGTGTAAATTACAACCATACCCGTCTGGACGGCAGCCGCCTTACCGCAGAGCAGGGGAATGATCCCATGATGATGCAGTATGCCAATGGCTTTGCCAGAATGGAAGTATTGGATTTTAACCTTGGGCTAGCCTTGACCC